>Ga0137308_100190_pt1 | contig 113428 bp, 90 predicted proteins | sample Inofrocosms_June_FD_97181 | JGI IMG/M metagenome (GOLD analysis project Ga0137308, IMG submission 97181) | Mouse cecal microbial communities from Vienna, Austria - N-Acetylneuraminic and N-Acetylglucosamine D2O microcosms_June | ecosystem: Host-associated > Mammals > Digestive system > Large... | reverse complement strand
CCTTTGTAAAGTATTGTGTCGGATTGACGGAGTGTTCATGCGCGCGGCATCGCCGCGCCTCACTCCTGTTTTCTTGTACTACTTCGTCTTGGTTATTGCAAAACTATCAATGTGCTCGCGCTTCCGTGTCGCCGGGAACCCTTCCGGGAAACCCCGTCGGAAAAGCTCTGCAAAGTTACGGCGAATTTTCCGAACCGGCAAATTTTTTCGCAACTTTTTTTTCGAACCGCCGAACCGGGACCCGGCCCCGGGCGTTACCTCCCCGAGGGGAGGTGCGCGGCCTCCGCCGCGGCGCCCGCTTCGTTTCCGAAAGCGGGTGCAAAGGTACGCACTTCCCACATACCCTCCAAATTTTTATGCGACTTTTTTTGAGGAAATTTACAAAAAAACGACGAACACACTGATAAACAAGGGTTAGAAGAATTCGACAAAAATAGCACCACAACCAATGCAAATCAATCAACATTTAGCAGGCATACAAAATATCGACTTTTACAACAACCAATATCACCCGAAAATCCGGCCACCAAGAACAAAAATAAATTTTACGACTTACATATTTTAGAGAACATACAGCCCGATTTGAGTTCCAAGCCCGGCCAAAAAATCCATAGCAAACCATAAAATTCTATCAAAGACAATACAAAAATATTCAGCCACCTTTATAAAAAGAACAAAAGAGTCAAGTAAGGCGGCCTTATTAATCTGTACATATCGGCATAGCTATCCCTCCTTATAGCATAGTCCTCTTAATTATTTACATATATGTATGGAATCATAATGTCGGGTTCATACATAACTTCATCCAAATCCGATAATTTCAGGATACAAAAAGCCTACAGAGCTATAATAACAAAGCCAATTAAGTCATGGAAGGTTTTGAGGATAAATCCGCTACAAAACATTGCGTCAAAACCGATTATACTTTTAACAAAATTCGATAACTTTGCTATGGGAAGTTGAACCCATCAATATATCATTGCACTCACGGAAAAGTTAATCTTTGACCGCGATTGCCCAAAGCCAGGCACCTGTCACTGCCAATCAGACCATCCCAAACCGTGAATACGGGAATTTTTGAACTGAGCCTCTCCCCCCTACCCCGCATATCTGATTGCCGACATGGTGTTGCACATGGCACAAAATACATTAGTAATATACCTCTCATCAGGAAACGGTGTTCCTCACAACCAAAAAATTGAAGGACATGGAAGCTATCAACGAAAAAAAACTTCGAAAACCGAGAAGATCGAAGGCCGACATTGAAACGGCAATACAAAAAGCCGCCATCACCCAAATCAAAAAGAAAGGGTTTGCCAGGGTATTGGTGACCGACATAGTGAAACGTGCAAAAATAGAACCGATAGTTTTCTACAACCGTTTCAAAAACCTCGACGAATTTTATGATGAATTCGTAAAACGATACGATTACTGGATAAGCGACCTCACACGCAGTTTCAATCCTAGCATCGATAGCGAGAAAGGATATGTAGACGCCATACATACCCTGCTGGACGCGCTGCTTGACGACAGCCTAATGGCCGAACTGCTCCGATGGGAAATAGCCGAAGGCACAACTATAACCGAGCGCACGGCAAAACTCAGGGAAATTGACTTCAATGCCATAATCTCCCGATACGGGCAAGCATGCCATAACGATGTGGATGGATTAGCCATAAGCGCATTGATTATCGCAGGCATCTATTTTATGGTTCTGCACAAGGACCGCTCCACATTTGCCGGAATCGACCTGAATTCAACAGAAGGCAAGCAACGCATAAAAACGTCAATCAAGCAACTCGGCAATATGCTCTACGACTTCAAGAAGAACGAAGACAAGCGAAACCGACTGGCAGCATGCCTAAAGCGCGAAGGGTTGGATTCTGCCGCCATCGAAAGATGCCTTGCCGAAGTATATGAATAACCCCTCCCAACGCATTCTCCAATTATACCGACAAAAAACAGTCCGCATGCAACCAATTGGTTGCATGCGGACTGTTTTTTGTCGGGGTGACAGGATTCGAACCTGCGACCACCTGGTCCCAAACCAGGTGCGCTACCGGACTGCGCTACGCCCCGAATGCCGCATGACCCTTAAGAGCGTCTCCACGCCTATGCCATGCAAATGCGTTGCAAAGTTAATGAAATTTTGCCAAACAACAAAATAAACATTCATTTTCATGCATCAAATCATATATTATACAGCCATATATGGCCACAAACATTTACGTGAATTTCATATCCGCCCCAAAAAGGCGTAAAAAATGCGGATTAAAAACAGTTTGTTATCAACAATACCGACGTACTAAGGCAAGCAGAACCTGCCAATGGCTGCAAGCAACCCTCCACACCTAAACCTCCAGCTCATAAGTAAGTCATGAAAATTATTACGCATAAAACCTATAATCCGGCTTTATATTCTCTGCGGCATCCTTTCGCCGCTTTTTATCCTCATCTTCAGTCGTGTAGCTCGCTACACTCCTTCATCTTCGGACAAAAATCGACTGAAAGTATGCTCTCAGACAATATAAAATAATTTCCACGACTTACTTAAACACAGACAGTTTTTAATCGCAACCCCATAGATACAATACAAAAAAACGGCGCTGTGTCACATTTTGACACAACGCCGTTTTCTTGTATCCAGAATACTCTTCAGAAGAAAACCTGCCGAGCTATCTATATCAACCTATAGTTTCGGGCGCGGGACGCATATCTTCCTCACCGACTACGATGCCTTCGATATCGTCGCGAGAACCAACCACGAGACGTTCGTACTGGCGCAGACCTGTACCGGCAGGAATCAAGTGACCGCAAATCACATTTTCCTTCATACCTTCGAGGGTATCGGTCTTACCGTTGATTGCAGCCTCGTTCAACACTTTGGTTGTTTCCTGGAAGGAAGCGGCCGACATGAACGAAGAGGTCTGCAACGCAGCGCGGGTGATACCCTGCAGAATCTGCTCGGAGGTTGCGGGAACCGCATCACGCACAGTAACAGTGCGGAGGTCGCGGCGTTTCAAAGCCGAATTCTCATCGCGGAGTTTGCGGGCAGTGATAATCTGACCGGGTTTAAGGCTTTCCGAATCCCCGGCATCAACAACCACTTTCTTACCCCAGATGCGGTCATTTTCGTCCATAAAGTCACGCTTGTCAACAACCTGCTGCTCCAGGAAGCTGGTGTCGCCCGGATCAACGATATTGACTTTACGCATCATCTGACGCACGATTACCTCGAAGTGCTTATCATTGATTTTCACACCCTGCATGCGGTAAACATCCTGAACCTCGTTGACAATGTACTCCTGCACAGCCGTCGGCCCCATGATGTTAAGGATGTCGGAAGGTGTAGTGGCGCCGTCAGACAGAGGGGTACCGGCACGTACATAGTCGTTTTCCTGCACAAGAATCTGCTTCGAAAGAGGCACAAGGTATTTCTTTTCCTCGCCAAGTTTGGAGGTGACTGAAATTTCACGGTTACCACGTTTAACTCGTCCGAAACGCACTTCACCGTCGATTTCCGACACGATTGCAGGGTTCGACGGGTTACGTGCTTCGAACAGCTCGGTCACACGCGGGAGACCGCCGGTGATGTCACCGGCACCACCCGCTGAACGGGTAATCTTGACGAATACCTCACCGGGCTTGATTTCCTGGCCTTCCTCCAACATGAGGTGGGCATTCACAGGAAGGGCATATGTCTTGAGGATATTGCCCTGGGCATCGACAATCGAAGCCTCGGGAACCTTGGTGCGGTCACGCGATTCGATAATAATTTTCTCGCGCAGACCCGACTGCTCGTCGGCATCAACTCGGTAGGTGACATTCTCCACAAGGTTTTCATAGTGGAGCTTGCCGCCGACCTCGCTCACGATAACGGCGTTGAAGGGGTCCCATTCGCAAATAACGTCGCCGTTCTTAACGGTATCGCCATCCTTGAAATAGAGCTTCGAACCGTAAGGGATATTTGCCGTGGTAAGCATCATCTTTGTCTTTGGATCGATGATACGCATTTCCGTCAGACGGCCGATAACAACCTCTACAGGTTCGCCGTTGATTCCCTTTTCTTCAGTCTGGACTGTGCGGAGTTCGTCAAGTTCGAGAATACCTTCGTAACGCGATGTAATGGTGGAAATGGCAGCGATATTCGAAGCCACACCACCGACGTGGAACGTACGGAGGGTAAGCTGGGTTCCCGGTTCGCCAATCGACTGAGCCGCGATTACACCCACAGCCTCACCCATCTGGACCGGACGGTGGGTTGCAAGGTTACGGCCGTAGCACTTGGCGCAGACGCCATGCTTTGACTCGCATGTAAGCACCGAACGGATTTCAACCGACTCAATCGGCGAAGCATTGATGCGGTCGGCAGCGGAATCGTTAATCTCCTCCCCGGCCTTGACAATCAGCTCGCCGGTGGTGGGATCCACAATGTCGTGAACCGACACTCGTCCGAGGATTCGTTCGCCAAGCGAAGCCACAACCTCGTCGTTGTTCTTTATTTCACGGCATACGAGGCCGCGGAGAGTTCCGCAATCCTCTTCACGTATAATAACGTCGTGAGCCACATCGACCAGACGACGGGTAAGATAACCGGCGTCGGCCGTTTTCAAAGCGGTGTCGGCAAGACCCTTACGGGCACCGTGGGTAGAAATAAAGTATTCCAACACCGACAAACCTTCCTTGAAGTTCGCCAAAATCGGGTTCTCGATAATCTGGCCACCTTCAGCTCCGGCCTTCTGCGGTTTCGCCATAAGACCACGCATACCGGCCAGCTGACGAATCTGGTCCTTAGAACCACGGGCACCCGAATCAAGCATCATGAACACAGAGTTGAAACCTTGGTCAGCCTCGGTCATCTGCTTCATAAGCACGTCGGTAAGACGCGAATTCACATGCGTCCAGATATCGATAATCTGGTTGTAGCGTTCGTTGTTGGTGATGAAACCCATCGCATAGTTGTTCATCACTTCCTCAACCTGCTCGTAACCCTCCTGCACAATCTTCTCCTTTTCCGGCGGGATGATAACGTCACCGAGGTTGAACGACAGACCGCCACGGAATGCCATGTAGTAACCCATGTTCTTGATGTCGTCAAGGAACTGGGCCGAACGGGGGATACCGCATTTCTTGATAACCTTGCCGATGATGTTACGCAGCGATTTCTTGGAAATCAGCTCGTTCACATATCCGATTTCCTTGGGGACGAACTCATTGAAGAGTACACGGCCAACCGAAGTGTTCTCGATAAGACGACGCACGGGATTGCCCTGCTCGTCAACATCGTCAACCATCACGCTTACAGGGGCATGAAGTGTTACACGACCTTCGTTATAGGCAATCTGTGCCTCTTCGGGTCCGTAGAATTTCGAGCCTTCACCTTTCGCACCCTTGCGGAGCTTTGTGATATAGTAAAGACCGAGCACCATGTCCTGCGAAGGGACGGTGATAGGCGCGCCATTGGCGGGGTTAAGGATGTTATGCGAACCGAGCATAAGCATCTGAGCTTCCAGGATAGCCTCGTTGCCAAGGGGAAGGTGCACAGCCATCTGGTCGCCGTCGAAGTCGGCATTGAATGCCGTACAAGCCAACGGATGGAGCTGGATAGCCTTGCCTTCGATCATTTTAGGCTGGAAAGCCTGGATACCGAGACGGTGAAGCGTCGGGGCACGGTTAAGAAGAACCGGGTGCCCTTTCATCACATTTTCAAGGATATCCCATACAACTGGTTCCTTACGGTCGACAATCTTCTTTGCCGATTTTACCGTCTTCACAATGCCGCGCTCAATGAGCTTGCGGATTACGAAAGGCTTGTAAAGCTCGGCCGCCATATATTTGGGGATACCGCATTCGTGCATCTTCAATTCAGGGCCTACGACGATAACCGAACGTGCGGAATAGTCGACACGCTTACCGAGAAGGTTCTGACGGAAACGGCCTTGCTTACCCTTGAGCGAATCGGAAAGCGATTTCAGAGGGCGGTTGGCGTCGGTCTTCACTGCCGACGATTTGCGGGAATTGTCGAGCAGCGAATCCACAGCTTCCTGAAGCATGCGCTTTTCATTACGCAGAATCACTTCCGGGGCCTTGATTTCGATAAGGCGTTTCAAACGGTTGTTACGGATAATCACACGACGATAGAGGTCGTTGAGGTCGGATGTGGCAAAACGGCCGCCATCCAGGGGCACCAACGGACGGAGATCCGGCGGGATAACAGGCACAGCCTGGAGAATCATCCATTCGGGCTTGTTGCGGTTAGCCGACGCACGGAACGATTCCACAACCTGCAAACGTTTCAAAGCCTCGGTTTTACGCTGCTGCGAACCGTCGGTGTTGGCGGTGTGGCGGAGCGAATACGAAAGCTCGTCGAGATTTATGGTGCTCAACAATTCGAGGATAGCCTCCGCACCCATCTTGGCGATGAACTTGTTGGGATCATCATCGGGCAGGCTCCGGTTATCTTCGGGAAGCTTTTCAATATAATCGAAATATTCCTCTTCGGAGAGGAGATCCATACGCGCCAGTTCCTCGCCGAACGGCCCGGGATTTATCACGATATAACGCTCGTAATAAATCACCGCGTCAAGCTTCTTCGAGGGGAGCCCGAGCAAATAGCCGATTTTGTTGGGAAGCGAACGGAAATACCATATATGTGCCACGGGCACCACAAGCTTGATGTGACCCATGCGCTCGCGGCGCACTTTCTTCTCGGTCACCTCCACACCGCATCGGTCGCACACGATACCCTTGTAACGGATGCGCTTATACTTCCCGCAATGGCATTCGTAATCCTTTACCGGACCGAAAATGCGCTCGCAGAAAAGACCGTCGCGTTCGGGCTTGTATGTGCGGTAGTTGATGGTTTCGGGCTTGAGCACCTCGCCTGACGACTTCTCCAGGATTTCCTCGGGCGAAGCAAGCCCGATGGAGATTTTGGAGAAAGCTGTCTTTGACTTGTTTTCTTTTCTAAAAGCCATATTGTGTTAAAGAGAGTTTTTCGTTTCTTTTATTGTTCAAGATTGATGCTCAGGCCAAGACCCTGCAGCTCGTGCAGAAGCACATTGAGCGATTCGGGGATGCCTGCGGCGGGCATCGGCTCACCCTTGACGATAGCCTCGTAGGCTTTCGAGCGGCCGGTCACGTCGTCACTCTTGATGGTCAGAATCTCCTGAAGGATGTGGGATGCGCCGAATGCCTCGAGCGCCCACACTTCCATCTCTCCGAAACGCTGGCCGCCGAACTGGGCCTTACCGCCCAACGGCTGCTGGGTAATCAGCGAGTACGGGCCGATCGAACGTGCATGCATCTTATCCTCTACCATGTGGCCGAGCTTCAGCATGTAAATCACGCCCACAGTGGCAGGCTGGTCGAAACGCTCGCCGGTGCCGCCGTCGTAAAGATAGGTCTTACCATAACGGGGGATACCAGCCTTGTCAGTCCATTCGTTCAGGTCGTCCATTGTGGCACCGTCGAAAATAGGTGTCGAGAACTTCTCGCCCAGTTCACGGCCGGCCCATCCGAGCACGGTCTCGAAAATCTGACCGAGGTTCATACGTGAAGGCACACCCAGCGGGTTAAGGCAGATGTCGACCGGCGTACCGTCAGCAAGGAAAGGCATATCCTCCTGGCGCACGACACGCGAAACGATACCCTTGTTACCGTGGCGGCCTGCCATCTTGTCGCCGACACCGATTTTACGTTTTTTGGCTATATAGACCTTGGCAATCTGCATGATGCCGGAAGGCAGCTCGTCACCTATCGAAATGTCGAATTTCTTGCGGCGCAGCTCGGCATCAATCTCCTTCGATTTACGCAGATAGTTCACGATAAGCTCACGCACAAGTTCGTTTGTATGCTCGTCGCCAGTCCACATGCTGAGGTTCACGGTGTCGAAATCAACATCCTTGAGCGCCCCGGCGGTAAACTTGCCACCCTTTGGAATAATATCCGTTCCGAGGAAATCCTTAACACCTTGCGAGGTCTTGCCTGCGGTGAGGGTCATAAGCTTGCTGATCAAAAGATCCTTCAGGTTGCCGAGCTTTTCTTCATACTCTTCGTCGAGCTTGGGCAGAAGTGCCTGTGCGGCCTTGTTCTGGCGTCCGCTCTTAGTGGCTCGCGAGAAAAGGTTGCTGCCGATTACCACACCCTTGAGCGAGGGTGACGCTTTCAATGAGGCATCTTTCACATCGCCGGCCTTATCGCCGAAGATAGCACGGAGAAGCTTTTCTTCAGGAGTCGGGTCAGACTCACCCTTAGGTGTAATCTTACCGATCATTATATCGCCAGGCACCACATGTGCGCCGATACGGATAATACCACGCTCGTCAAGGTCCTTTGTAGCGTCTTCGCTGACATTGGGGATGTCGGACGTAAGTTCCTCCATACCGCGCTTTGTCTCACGCACCTCAAGACTGTATTCGTCAACATGCACAGAAGTCAGGATATCCTCCTTGACCATACGCTCATTGAGCACGATGGCATCCTCATAGTTATATCCCTTCCAAGGCATGAATGCCACCTTAAGGTTACGTCCCAGGGCAAGTTCCCCTTTCTCTGTGGCATAACCTTCGGTAAGTATGTCACCGGCCTGCACTCGCTGCCCCTTGTTGCAAATCGGGCGGAGGTCGATTGTTGTGCTTTGGTTGGTCTTACGCCATTTCGGTATGCGGTATTCCTTTACAGGCTCTTCGAACGAAACGAAATCCTGCTCCTCAGTGCGGTCATAGCGGATACGGATAGTGGTGGCATCTACGAATTCGATTACACCGTCACCTTCGGCCATAACCTGGGTACGTGAATCACGCACAAGCTGGCCTTCTATACCGGTACCTACAATCGGAGCCTCCGAACGCATCAGAGGCACAGCCTGGCGCATCATGTTCGAGCCCATGAGCGCGCGGTTGGCGTCGTCATGTTCGAGGAACGGGATAAGTGATGCCGCAATAGAGGCAATCTGCTGCGGAGCCACATCCATAAGCTGGATTTCCGCAGGTGGCACAATCGGGAAGTCGGCATCAAGACGGGCCTTTACTTTCGGATTGCGGAAAGTACCGTCGTCAAACAGCGGGGCATTGCCCTGGGCAATCAACTGGCCTTCCTCAACCTCGGCAGTAAGATAGGTCACATGCTCGTTGTCAAGGTCAACCTTACCGTCGGCAACCTTGCGGTACGGGGTCTCGATAAAGCCGAGATCGTTGATTTTCGCATATACGCATAACGACGAAATCAGACCGATGTTCGGGCCTTCAGGGGTTTCAATCGGGCAAAGACGTCCGTAATGGGTATAATGCACGTCGCGCACCTCGAAACCGGCACGCTCACGCGACAGACCGCCGGGGCCGAGGGCCGACAGACGACGCTTGTGGGTGATTTCAGCCAACGGGTTTGTCTGGTCCATGAACTGCGACAAAGCGTTGGTGCCGAAGAAGGTGTTGATAACCGACGAAATCGTTTTGGCATTGATAAGATCGATGGGGGTGAACACTTCGTTGTCACGCACATTCATGCGCTCACGGATGGTTCGCGACATACGGGCCAGACCCACACCGAACTGGTTGTAGAGCTGTTCGCCGACCGTGCGTACACGACGGTTGCTCAAGTGGTCGATGTCGTCGACATCGGTCTTTGAATTGATCAGCTCTATGAGATACTTGATAATCTCGATCATGTCCTCCTTGGTGAGCACCTTCACATCCATCGGGGTTGTAAGCCCGAGTTTCTTGTTGATACGGTAACGTCCCACCTCGCCGAGGTCATAACGCTTCTCGGAGAAGAACAGGTTCGTGATAACCTCACGGGCACTTGCGTCATCCGGTGGCTCGGCGTTACGCAGCTGCCTGTAAATATATTGTATTGCCTCCTTTTCAGAGTTCGTTGTATCTTTTTGAAGTGTCTCGAAGATGATGGAGTAATCCGAAGTGTTGGCATCCTCCTTATGAAGCAGGATGGTGCTTACGCCGGAATCAAGGATTTCCTGTATGTGATCTTCTTCAAGCACGGTTTCACGGTCGATTACCACCTCGTTGCGGTCAATCGACACAACCTCGCCGGTATCCTCGTCGACGAAATCCTCCACCCACGTGCGCAACACACGGGCGGCAAGTTTACGTCCAAGAGCCTTTTTGAGGTTGGTTTTGGTAACCCTGAGTTCCTCTGCAAGGTCGAAAATCTCAATGATGTCTTTATCGCTTTCAAGCCCGATCGCACGGAGAAGCGTAGTTACGGGAAGCTTCTTCTTGCGGTCGATATAGGCATACATCACGTTGTTGATGTCGGTGGCGAACTCAATCCACGACCCACGGAAAGGAATGATACGAGCCGAATAAAGCTTGGTACCATTAGCATGGGTACTCTGCCCGAAGAACACGCCGGGCGAACGGTGAAGCTGCGACACCACGACACGTTCCGCACCATTGATAACGAAAGTACCCTTCTCGGTCATGTAGGGAATCGGGCCGAGATACACATCCTGTATGACGGTTGCGAAATCCTCATGGTCGGGATCAGTGCAATAGAGCTTCAGCTTTGCCTTGAGGGGCACACTGTAAGTCTGACCACGCTCCAGACACTCTTCTATGGTGTAACGCGGCGGGTCGATATAATAATCGAGGAATTCAAGCACAAAGTTGTTTCTAGTGTCTGCAATAGGGAAGTTTTCTGCAAACACCTTGTAGAGTCCCTCGTTGTTCCTCTTCTCGGGTGGAGTGTCGAGCTGCAGGAAGTCCTTGAACGACTTCAATTGCACCTCAAGGAAATCGGGATAAGGTAGCGGGTTCTTTACCGTGGCAAAGTTCACGCGTGGTTTAACTGTTGATGACATCTATTGGTTTTGTTAGGGGAACTCAATAATTCTTTGGAAAGAGAAAAACGTGTTCTGCGTAATTGGTAATCCTATGGGATTCAGGGAGAGAAGCAGCCTACCGGCGCAGGGCCTGTCGCGGCTTGTCCAAAGTCCTGGTTTACAAGCCCTAAAGCCCACAACATAGGCTATATAACAAGCAGTTTGTCACAGTTAAATAAAAATAAACTTAAAAAAACTATCACAAACTTTGTTAAATAAAGCCCTATTGTTACGCAAAAAGGTTAAGTATCTGCCTCATGGCAGATACTTAACCTGAACGCCTGTTGGGCAGGTTCGTTATTATTTAAGCTCTACTTCTGCACCAGCTTCTTCGAGGTTCTTCTTGAGATCCTCAGCCTCTGCCTTAGCAAGACCTTCCTTAACAACGCTGGGTGCGCCGTCAACCATTTCCTTAGCTTCCTTCAAGCCAAGACCGGTAAGTTCCTTAACGAGCTTAACAACCTGGAGCTTAGCTGAACCGGCCGATTTCAGAACCACGTCGAACGAGGTCTTTTCTTCAGCGGCGGGTGCACCAGCGGCGGGACCGGCTGCTACTGCAACAGCTGCAGCTGCGGGTTCGATGCCATACTCGTCCTTGAGGATCTGAGCGAGTTCGTTTACTTCCTTAACGGTGAGGTTAACGAGTTGTTCTGCGAAAGCTTTTAAATCTGCCATTTTAGTATGTTTTATTTGTTTTGTTCGTAAAGTGATGATTTAGTCTTCTTTTTTGGAGAGGGTTTCGAGGATGCCGTGAAGCTTGCTGCCACCCGACGTGAGGGCTGAAACGACATTCTTCGCAGGCGACTGAAGCAGGGCCACAACGTCGGCGATAAGCTCGTTCTTACTCTTGATGCTTGCAAGGGTGTCGAGTTGGTCTGCACCAACATAAACTGTTTCCTCCACATAAGCTGCTTTCAGGCGGGGAAGAACATCGTCCTTCTTAACGAAATCCTTCAGCAGTTTTGCAGGCGCATTGCCCACATTGGAGAACATAATCGAAGTGGCACCTTTGAGAGCGGGATAGAGTTCGTCGAAATCGCCGCCTATCTTTTCAAGGGCTTTGTGGAGAAGGGTATTCTTCACTACCATAAGCTTGATATCACCCTTGAAGCATGCACGGCGCAGTTCCGAAGTGCGTTCGGCATTCAGCCCGGCAGTCTCGACAAGGTAGAAACAGCCGTACTCCTTGAGGTTTTCTGCGATTTTATCAATGATTATACCTTTATCTTCCTTTTTCATTGTCGTCAACTTTTTTGTGATTAATCGTCAATGGTCTTGGAGTCGACCTTGATGCCGGGACCCATCGTACTCGAAAGATAAATGCTCTTGATATACGTACCCTTAGCCGTAGAAGGCTTGAGTTTGATAAGGGTATTGATGAACTCGCGCGCGTTTTCCTTCATCTGCTGGGGAGTGAACGAAACTTTGCCGAGCGATGTGTGCACGATACCGTTCTTGTCAACCTTGAAGTCGATTTTGCCCTTCTTGACTTCCTCAACAGCCTTTGCCACATCCATGGTGACAGTGCCGCTTTTGGGGTTGGGCATAAGACCACGGGGGCCGAGGATACGTCCGAGCGCACCGATTTTACCCATAATCGCAGGCTGGGTGATGATAACGTCAACGTCAGTCCATCCGCCTTTGATTTTATCAATATATTCGTCCAGACCGACATAGTCGGCACCGGCTGCCTTAGCGGCTGATTCAGCATCGGGGTTGCAGAGTACAAGAACACGAACCTGTTTGCCGGTTCCGTGAGGAAGGGTAACCACGCCGCGAACCATCTGGTTGGCCTTACGGGGGTCTACACCCAGACGCACGTCGATATCGAACGAAGCGTCGAACTTGGCATAGTTGGTTTCTTTTACTTTCTCTGCGGCCTCGGCGAGCGAGTAGGCTTTCCCGGCTTCAATCTTCTCTAAAGCTAACTTTTGATTCTTTGTAAGTTTACCCATTTCAATTGAAGTTTTTAAACGTTTTCAGGGAATGCCCCTTTTACGGTGATACCCATGCTTCTGGCCGTTCCGGCTACCATACGCATTGCCGATTCAACAGTGAAACAGTTGAGGTCAGGCATTTTGTCGGTTGCAATCGTCTTAACCTGCTCCCATGTAAGCTCTGCCACCTTCTGACGGTTAGGCTGAGCGGAACCTTTCTTGATTTTCGCTGCTTCCATCAACTGGATTGCCACAGGGGGAGTCTTTACGATGAAATCGAAGCTCTTATCTGTGTAATAGGTGATGATTACAGGGAGAACCTTTCCGGCCTTGTCCTGAGTGCGGGCATTGAACTGCTTGCAGAACTCCATGATATTGATACCCTTGGAGCCAAGTGCGGGACCTACTGGAGGTGATGGGTTTGCCGCGCCGCCCTTAATCTGCAATTTGATCTGTCCGGCTACTTCTTTTGCCATTGTTTCAAAATCATTATTTAGTGTTACGAATAGCGCCTTGAGTTGTCACGGCCAAAGTGCGTAACCACTTCTGCCGCGCCCCTCACGGGCGCATTTTACTTGCGAACGCTGTCCAAAACACTATGGACTTTCGATTCTCATGCCGGTTCGCGGTCTTTCCCTCGTCGGGTCAGCCCTGTCGGCCGGTACAGGGGATGTATTCCTAAATATGTAATCACCTATACCTTCTGCACTTACTTCGCCTGGGGAACGAACGAGGCGAACCAACGCATTTCTCGCATTAAAACCCTTTGTCACCTAGGGCAACGAAGGGCTTACTGCTCGACTTGCGTCATTCGCGTTCAACCTGCGAGTTTTCCAACTCCAAAGGAGTCTCGCGGCCGAAAATCTTGACCATGACCCTGAGTTTTTTCTTCTCGGGCAACACCTCTGTAATCTTACCGTTAAAGCCGTTGAACGCGCCGGAATTGACTTTTACAATCTCCCCGACCATATAATCGTTCACGCCTTCCTCGATATTCTCATTGATGTCGTCAGCTGTGCCAAGCATGCGCATAACCTCGCTCTCACGCAACGGTTCGGGTTTTGCATCCTTACCGCGACCTTTAAGGAAGTCAATAACATTAGTGGTGTTAACCAGCTCGTGCACAACTTCACCGATAAGCTCAGCCTCTACAAACACATAACCGGAATAGAGGTTCTTCTCTTTGACAACCTTTTTTCCGTTCTTAATGGTCAGAACCTTTTCGGTGGGAATCAACACCTGGAAAACGTGGTTGCCAAGGTCGGTATTCTTCATCGCCCCTTCGAGCAACTCCTTGACCTTAGCTTCCTTTCCCGAAATGGCACGCAGAACGTACCATGCTCTTTTTGTTTCAGCCATTGATTTTATTCCACTTTTAAAGATTACTTGCCGAGGCTGTAAATCAGGTGCATGATGTTGTCAACCACTTGATCCATGACGAAAATTATCAAAGCGATAATCACGGAAGCTATCATCACGATGCAAGCGCTCTTGATCAACTGCGTCTTAGTAGGCCAAGAAGTCTTATAGCGTAACTCGTCATAAGACTCCTCTATATTCGTAAGTAATTTCAATTTCTTCATTTCGATATTTTTGGCACGGGTTGAGAGACTCGAACTCCCGACACCTGGTTTTGGAGACCAGTGCTCTACCAACTGAGCTAAACCCGTGTATAAGCCCCGGCTTCGGGGTTTGCGGAAACAGACTCTTCCGCCAGGGCTTTGTATCGCTATATCAGATGCCTTGCGGCAGCAGGATATTAGTCGAGGATTTCGGTAATCTGACCCGAACCAACGGTGCGGCCACCTTCACGGATAGCGAAGCGGAGACCCTGGTCGCAGGCAACCGGAGTGATGAGTTCCACGATGATTTCTACGTGGTCACCAGGCATTACCATTTCTACACCTTCGGGAAGGGTGATTTCACCGGTTACGTCAAGTGTGCGGATGTAGAACTGGGGACGATAGTGGTTGTGGAACGGAGTGTGACGGCCACCTTCTTCCTTCTTCAGGATATATACAGAAGCCTTGAACTTGCTGTGGGGCTTAACAACACCCGGATGGCAGATAACCATACCGCGCTTGATTTCTTTCTTGTCGATACCACGGAGAAGGAGACCAACGTTGTCACCGGCTTCACCCTGGTCAAGAAGTTTGCGGAACATTTCCACACCTGTTACGGTTGACTTCAGGCTTGCGCCGAGACCCATAATCTGAACTTCATCGCCAACCTTAACGATACCGGTTTCGATACGGCCTGTAGCTACAGTACCACGACCTGTAATCGAGAACACGTCTTCAACAGGCATAAGGAAGGGCTTGTCGATGTCGCGGGGAGGCAGGGGAATCCAGTTGTCAACGGCATCCATGAGTTCCATTACCTTTGCTTCCCATTCGGGTTCGCCGTTGAGGGCGCCGAGAGCGGAACCGCGGATGATGGGGGTTTCGTCACCGTCATATTCGTAAGCCGAGAGAAGTTCGCGCATTTCCATTTCGACGAGTTCGAGCATTTCTTCGTCGTCAACCATGTCGCACTTGTTCAAGAACACAACCAAACGGGGAACGTTCACCTGACGGGCGAGAAGGATGTGCTCGCGGGTCTGGGGCATCGGACCGTCAGTAGCGGCAACCACGATGATTGCGCCGTCCATCTGGGCAGCACCGGTAACCATGTTCTTCACGTAGTCAGCGTGACCCGGGCAGTCAACGTGAGCGTAGTGACGGTTAGCGGTTTCGTATTCAACGTGAGAAGTATTGATGGTGATACCACGTTCCTTTTCTTCGGGCGCGTTGTCAATCTGGTCGAACGACTTCACTTCGGAGAGACCGTTTTTAGCCAACACAGTGGTGATAGCGGCGGTCAGAGTGGTCTTGCCGTGGTCAACGTGACCGATAGTACCGATGTTAACATGCGGTTTGGTTCTTTCGAATTTCTCTTTAGCCATAACTTTGCTATTTTTGATAAAATGATTAAAATCGTTTAACTTTTCCACATCTCCGATTGTTCTAACCGAAGAGAGGAGCAGGTCTCGAATCCGACACAAGCAAAACTTGAACAAAGGACTCATTTGAGACCGAACGGGGGGGGGGAGGCGGAATGGCTACCGCCCTAGCCTCTCGCAAAAATCGCCCGCCGGTTATGCCTGACGGAATCCCACCGATTGGCTTAAGCCGGAGGCCGGTATATTGCAGCACCCCATTTTCAATGACACACCACGGCAATGACAACGCACTGTCGGGGTTGTGTTCTTAGAGCGATAAGAGAGCCGATGACGGGATTTGAACCCGTGACCTCTTCCTTACCAAGGAAGTGCTCTACCACTGAGCTACATTGGCAAAATTTGTTTAGAGCGGAAGACGAGGCTCAAACTCGCGACCCTCAGCTTGGAAGGCTGATGCTCTATCAACTGAGCTACTTCCGCATGGCTACACCTTCACCGACTATCGCAATGATTGTGAAACCTCGCATCGGAAGAAGATTAATGTGGGCGCAGATGGATTCGAACCACCGAAGGCGAAAGCCAGCAGATTTACAGTCTGCCCCATTTGGCCACTCTGGAATACGCCCAATTAAATTTCATTGCGTCTTTACATGCCGATGCGTCAGATTGAGCCTCTTGTCGGATTCGAACCAACGACCCCGAGATTACAAATCACGTGCTCTGGCCAACTGAGCTAAAGAGGCAACTTTCAAAGATCTCTTGAGAAGCGGAAGCACCTACATTCAAACTTCATTTGAGCAGGTTACCGTCTCATTTGCGGATGCAAAGTTAAGCAACATTTCTGAATCACGCAAACAATCCGGCAAAAAAATCGAACTTTTTTTCGCATAAAATTTTACCGGGCCAATAACAAAAGCCGCTTTAGCACTAATACTCAAGCTATTAACACGCACACGCAAAATCATTAGAAAAAGAGAGAGCCAATGATGATTATACAGAAACTACACCTCTGATGTATTTTTAAAATCCCCTTTGACCGAATAACCGAGTTTTTTGTTAATTTTGCATGGCAGCCTTCGACATAATATATGCACATCATAATATGGCATACATTCATCAAGGCACTATAACACCCCAAGCCCCTTAAACAACAAACCTACCTAGACAATGAACGAAACAATCTCGGAACGCCTCGCTGCCCTGCGTGTGCAAATGAAACAATCGGGCCTTAACGCCGCCCTCATACCTCAGACCGACCCACACCAAAGCGAATATATAGCCGACCACTGGCAGGTGCGCCGCTGGCTCAGCGGGTTCACCGGTTCGGCCGGCACACTTGTGGTGACAGAGAGCAAGGCATTGCTGTGGACTGATTCCCGATATTTCCTGCAAGCCGAGGAGCAGCTAGCCGGAACAGGCATAACGCTGATGAAAGACGGACTGCCCGACACTCCCTCTATAACAACCTACCTAATTCAAAACCTCCAAAAGGGGGACAACGTAGGCATCGACGGCTCCCTATTCTCCATAATAGAGACATCAAACCTGCGCTCATCATTGGAAAAGCACGGCATAAAGCTGAACACCGGCTTTGACGCCATCGACTCCATATGGACCGACCGTCCCGGACTGCCAGCAACCCCGGTATTCATCCACGACATCAAGTTCGCCGGTGAAACCGCCTCTGACAAAATAGAAAAAATACTGGCCGATGCAGCATCCCAAGGCGCAAACGCCATATTTATTTCCCCGCTCGACGAAATAGCATGGACTCTCAACATACGCTCACGCGATGTAAAATGCAATCCCGTTGCCACGGCATTCCTTTACCTCTCATCCGAAGGTTCCACATTATTTATAAAAGAAGGTAAACTCGATGAAGCCACAGCCGCATATCTTTCACAAAGCAACGTCGGCACCGCCCCTTATGAGGAAGCCCTCGCATTCCTGCGCGCCCTTCCCGACAATGCCAGGGTGCTTATCGAGGCATCACGCACATCAGGGCGAGTACTCGACACCCTTGGTTCTCGCGCCGTTGTGGGAGCTTCACCCGTGCCAATGCTGAAAGCCGTAAAAAACGACACACAGATTGCAGGCATTCGACGCTCCATGGAGATTGACGGAGCCGCTCTAGTAGGCGCATTCATGGAGATTGAAAAAATGATGCGGCAAGGCGAACCCCTGACAGAACTGGCGGTATCCGGCATTCTTACGCATTTCCGTTCCCAACAGCCCAACTACTTCGACGAAAGTTTCGATACGATAGCAGGCTACGGCCCCCACGGGGCAATCGTGCACTACTCCGCATCGCCCGCATCAAGTTCGACGGTAGAGCCACACGGCCTGCTCCTCATCGACTCCGGCGCACAATACCTCACAGGCACCACCGACATAACACGCACCATCTGCATGGGCGAACCGACCGAGCAGGAGAAACACGATTTCACCCTTGTGATGAAAGGCCACATCGCGCTTGCAACCGCCATCTTCCCCGAGGGAACCCGAGGAGGCCAGCTCGACGCATTCGCACGGCAATATCTGTGGAAAGAAGGATTAAGCTACCTCCATGGAACAGGACATGGCGTAGGCCATTTCCTCAACGTTCATGAAGGCCCGCAAAGCATCCGCCTGAACGACGTGCCGGCCACTCTGCGCCCCGGAATGCTTTCCTCCAACGAACCCGGCCTTTACCGGGAAGGCATACACGGCATCCGATGCGAAAACCTCGTGCTCACAGTCCCGGCATTCACTACTGAATTCGGGCGCTTTTTCCGCTTCGAAACCATGACGCTGTTCCCGTTTGACCGTGCACTGTTCGAAACTGCCATCATGACGCAGGATGAAATTGACTGGGTCAACGGCTATCACGACGAAGTATATAGGCGCCTGCTCCCGCTGCTAACACCCGAACAAGGGGAATGGCTGCGTGAAAAGACTCTACCTTTATAAATCGGACAAACAGGTTAACGATGCAAGGTTGACTTTAACGAACCCTGCATCGTTAACCTTACAACACAAAACTTCAAACACAAACACCCAATGCCACTCATACTACCCGTAAGGGGGTTCACCCCTAAAATCGGCCGCGACTGTTTCCTGGCCGAAAACGCCACCGTGGTGGGCGACGTCGAAATGGGCGACGAATGCAGCATATGGTTCAACACCGTGCTTCGAGGCGATGTAAATTCCATCCGAATCGGGAACCGGGTCAACATCCAGGACGGCTCCGTGTTGCACACCCTCTATCAGAAATCAACCATCGAAATAGGCAATGATGTGTCAATCGGCCATAACGTGACCGTACACGGTGCCAAAATCCACGACTACGCCCTGATCGGGATGGGAGCCATCGTGATGGACGATGCAGAAGTTGGCGAAGGCGCCCTTGTAGCAGCCGGTTCAGTGGTTCTTTCCAAAACAAAAATCGGCCCGCATGAACTCTGGGGGGGATGCCCCGCGAAATTCATCAAGATGATGGAGCCGGAAAAAAGTAAGGAACTCAACCAAAAAATCGCCCACAACTACCTGTTCTATTCCCGTTGGTACACCCATCCGGAAGAAAGCGAATAACCCCCGCCTCCAACGGGGATGGATATTTCACATCCCCTGATTCCTATACAGCGCAGTGTCAGATGCCGCGACATCCGGCACTGCGCTCTGAAAATTTTGTAAACCAAAAGCCACATCACATCCCGCCCCCTATGCGACGAGTTTTTGCCATTATCCTGCTGCTGACACAGTTATCTGCGTTTGTAAACAATCCGGCTCATGCCGTCCCGGCAAAGCCCGGCCTGATTACAATGCAAAACGATGGTACGCCTATCAACATATACATCCAAGGTGACGAAAATTTCCATTATTACCTTTCGGAGGACGGTTACATCTTGACTGAAAACAACGGCATATTCACATATGCGACAGTCGACAGCCATGGCAACCTCAATTCAACAGGCGTGAAAGCCACACCCCTGTCGGCCAGGGATGCGGAAACATCGGTCATGCTTGGCTCGATAAACCGTGAACACGAACTGAAAAAACTCTATGATTCACGGCAGCAAAAAGCCAGGAAGGTTATAGGACGCGCCACTTCATCACCTTCAAAAGGGTTGTTCCCAGGCACGCATTTTCCTGCCTACGGCGAACAAAAAGCCCTGGTCATCCTTGTCGAATATGCCGATATAAGATTCACTCTCGGCAACCCGCACGACTACTTCTCACGGCTGCTTAACGAACCTGGATTTTCGGACTATGGGGGCACAGGATCGGCAAAAGACTATTTCATGGAAAACTCTAAAGGGCAGTTCCAACCGCATTTCGATGTTTTCGGTCCCGTAGCATTGTCGAAAAAACGCTCTTACTACGGCAGCAACGACTATGCCGGCAACGACAACAACCCACATGAAATGGTAATCGAGGCATGCCTGCAACTGGACGAAACCGTAGATTTCTCACAATATGACCGCGACGGCGACGGATTTATCGACAACGTGTTCGTCTTCTATGCCGGCAGAGGGGAAAACTCCGGCGGCGGATCCCAATCCGTGTGGCCGCATTCATGGAACATCACATCTGCCACAAATACCCCCTATGTATTAGACGGCGTACAGCTTGACTACTATGCATGCACCAACGAATGGATTGACAACCATCCCGACGGCATAGGCACATTCGTGCATGAGTTCTCACATGTGATGGGACTTCCCGACCTTTACGCAACCTCCTACACCTCCAAGGCTTTCACTCCCGGGGAATGGTCTGTGATGGACTACGGGTCATATAACAACGGAAGCTGCACCCCACCAATGTATTCCGCATTCGAGCGGTATGCCCTGGGATGGGGGCAACCGGTCACACTCGACAAGGCTCAGAATGCCACCCTCCCCCCTATCTCGTCGAACACATTCGCCGTAATACCGACTGATAACGAAAACGAATATTTCATGCTTGAAAACAGGCAGCAGACCTCGTGGGACGAATACCTGCCCGGACATGGCATGCTCATATGGCATATCGACTACAACCCGAACATTTGGACAACAAACCGGGTAAATAACAATGCCTCACACCAGTATGTCGATATTGAGGAAGCCGACGGCACGCAAACCCCTTATTCCAGGGAATCAGACGCCTTCCCCGGCAAAGCCGGTGCGACATCATTCACCGACGATACAAACCCCTCAATGCGCACATGGAGCAACACCCCGCTCAACACACCTATCACGGAAATCTCAGAAGACAACGAAGGAACGATACGTTTCAAGGTAAAAGGCGGACGCACCCCGATTTCATCCGTAAACGCGATGAATGCCACGGATATAGGCACAACAACATTCACTGCCTGCTGGCAACCGGCAGCCGAGGCACCGGCATCATACCTTCTGAATGTTTATCGCAAAAACAACGGCGCGATTGCCGACTTACGCTCCTACAGAGTTGAGGATGCCACAGCCAAGCCTGTCGACGGCCTGCGTCCAGACACATATTACTATTATACCGTATCGGTAACCGACGCGCTTGAAGTTTCCGAACCATCAAACGAAATCGAAGTCCTGACGAAATCAACAACCGGGCTTGAATCCATTGCAGATAATCCCGCCGAACCGGTGTGGCATCTTATCGGCCATGACCTACTGATAAGCGTGGCACACGGCGTTCCATGCAGCGTATGCGACATTGCCGGAAAGATTATAGCCCGGTTAAACGGCCCCGGCACTATAACGTTGCCTGCCAACGGATTCTACATCTTATCAATCGGGGAATCCAAACCCGTAATCATCCGGCGGTAACCCCCTGTCAGGATTTGCCTACATAGTCGAGACGACGGGAATCAAACACCACCTCGCGCCCGGCAAACAGAGCATCGAGTGCATTGCCCGCAACCCCGGCATCATGTGCGGCAATCAGTGCCGACGGCGTGTCATCCCGCAATGTCCCGTCGCCGGGAAGAAGCCACACCTTGTCGGAAAGTCCTAGCGCCGAGGCGATATCGTGCGATGACAAAAGTATCGCCTTGTTATGTTTCCGTGCCAGTTTGCGTAGCAACGCAAGCACCTCCACCCGGCTCGCCACATCAAGAAACGCAGTCGGCTCATCAAGAAAAACAACATCGGTCTGCTGTGCCAGCACACGCGCAATCATCACCTTCTGCCTCTCACCATCAGAAAGTGACGACACATAGCGCCGGGCAAACGCGCCCATTCCCGTATCCGCCAATGCGGCATTCACAATCATACGGTCGTCAGCCCCGAGCCTGCCGAAAAAGCCGGTATAGGGATAACGACCCATCCCTACTACCTCCTCCACTGTCAACGCCTCAGCCTCCATCCTGTCGGTGTTCACCAAGCCCAGTATCCGGCACAACCGTCTGTGCGGAATCGTTCCTACAAGCTCTCCCTTAACCTTGACATTTCCACGCCACACAGGAAGGTCGCCCGACATCACTTTCAAAAGCGTGGATTTACCAGCGCCATTGGCTCCGATAAGCGTCACAAGCTCACCGGCGCGTAAACACACCGACACCGAACGCAACACCTCACGGCCACCATATCCGGCAGTAACATCACTCAACTCAACCATCGCACCTACTCCTTATAACTGACAACTTATAACTTACGACTTACGACTTACAACTTACAACTTCTTCCCCCTTACAATGACATAGATAATTATCGGCACGGCAATCACCGGGGTAATAGCATTTATCGGGATAATCTGGCCACCACCGCAAACCACGCTCAACCAAAGGCACAACAACGCCCCGGCACCCCCTGCAACAGCCGTTGCAGGCAGTAACCGGGTATGGTTGGAGGTGCCGGTGGCAAAACGCGCCACATGAGGCATCACAAGTCCGAGAAACCCTATCGGGCCGCAAAATGCCGTGGCAACTGCCGCCAAACCGCCCGATATCATCAGCAGGCAATTGCGGGTACGCCTTACATTCACCCCCATACTCTCGGCATAACGGCGTCCCAACAACAATGCATTCAGTGGCTTCACAAACATAACCGCAACCGCGACCCCGGCGGCACACAGCGCCCCGAACACGATGACACGTTCCCATGTCAGCCCTCCGAAATTACCCATACCCCATATGACATATGAATGCACACCCTGCTGGGTGGAAAAGAAATTCAACAACGAAATGGCCGATGATGCAAGATAACCTATAAGGATACCGACAATCAGCAACATGGCATTGCCCCGCACAAGCAGGGAAAAAAGCAACAACAGCCCCATCACAGCTGAAGCACCGGCAAAAGCACCGGTCAGAATCCCTGCATAGTACCCTACCCCGCTTCCGAGCCACCCCCCAAGCCCGAGCATAACCACTGCCACCCCTAGCGATGCACCAGTGGAAATGCCAAGCACCGACGGCCCGGCAAGCGGATTACCGAAAACAGTCTGCATAAGCAACCCCGACACCGCCAATGCCATACCTGCCATAAAAGCCGTGACCGCCATCGGGAATCTCACATCCATAACAATCATCCGGCTCACATCATCAGAGGCATTGCCAAACAACGCCGCCGCCACATCGGCAGCTTTTATATCTACTGTACCGCAGAACAGCACTGCGGCAAACAATGCAGTCGCCAGTATGGCCGACACCGTCATGACCACCCCGTAACGGCTTGCAACCTTTTTCATACATTCCATACGCAAATTGATAAGCGCTTTAACGGGCACGGTGGAAATAGCGAAGACGTCCACCGGCAAGTTCCGGATGAAAAATCATCGCATATTCCTCCAAAAGCTTTTCAGGATGGAAGGGGAACTCTTCAAACAATGGGGCATCAGCCGTGTTGGCGACATACACATTCCCCTCCTTGAAAGCCTTGAACTGGCTGTTCAGGAGGTAGACCGACCGCATATCGTCAAGAGTCAGATCATGCCCGTAAGTTTTCACGAGCCAGAAATCCGCATCGGCAGCCTTGGCATATACCGATGAGAAATCAAGCTGCAACGAACCGGTCGAACCGTCGTTACCCCAAGGGTAACGCGCACCTGCATCCTGAAGCAGCCGCGCCATATAGCTCCCCCCTCCAGGCACAAACCAGTAACCATCGGTAAGCATCTCGGTAAGCACCAAGGGTCTTACATCGCTTTGGGCTACTCGGGCCTTTATCGCGTCATAGGCATGTGTCACCGCACCATATATCGAATCGGCCACTTCCCTGCATCCATAAAGCAGCCCGAGGAACCGCACCCATTCGGCACGCCCCTTGGGGGTGCTTTCCATATAGTCGGCACATTCTATTACAGGGATTCCCGTTTGTTCCAACACCCCGTGACCCGCATTCTCAAATGGGGAAACCAATATCGCATCAGGCCGCAATGCCATGATTGCCTCCATCGAAGGCGACATCGACGACCCGACATCAACAATCCCTCCCCGGCGTATGCGGTCGGCAAACGGCGGCTTGTTGAAATACCGGCCGTCGGCCACCCCGGCCACAGCATCCGCCTTACCCATCTCATCCACGATTCCGGCATGCACCGACGAGTAGACCAGCGACTTCTGCAACGGCACCTCCACACACGTAAAATCCCCTGCTGGAAGACTATCCGGCACCACACCCCGTTCAATCAGCAAATACCGCCCGAGCATGGCGGCAGTGTCCCACGGATTCACCACCTCCACCCGGAAATAGTCCCCGCCGTCGTAAATCCTGAGCAGCTGCGCCTCCTCCACCAGATTCACCGGCTGCTCCATATCGGCAATCGCCCCTTTATCATGCCGCTGACCACAGCACACAAAAACCAAAGCAATAACAAGGCATGCCAGAACCTTCTCACCCATCTTGGCAACCACTCCCACGCACATCTGTCTCATATCCTCATTTCTATTTCATCCATTTGATACTACGAAGATAACATCTTTCCCCTAAATCGCCAAAACTCACTCCCACACAAACATAAATTTATATCTCAGTCTCTTGAAAGAGCCTTTAAAATACCAAGCAGATACAGAATCAAACCGTAACAATTTGTATCTTTGCATAAGTAACAATTCACCAATACATTGATAACTCATAAGCCATGAATATACTGATTATCACCAATGTATTTTATCCTATAACACACATAGGAGCCTTTAGAATTAACGCATTCGCAAAATATTTTCAATTGGCCGGCCACAACGTCACTGTAATAGCCGAAGGAGCCGAAGACACAACTGCGCAATGGGAAGGATGTGAAATCCATTATGTAAAAGACCCTGTTATTCAACAATACACCCATTCATGCTACACCAATACCACCAGTAACCACGGTTTTTTTCGCCACCTGATTAAAGCTCTGGAATATCGAGTCACATTAAATAATTCTTTTTTATGGTGCCGCAAGACCACAACTATTGCGCGAAACGTGCTATTATCAAAAAATATAGATATAGTTCTAACAACCGGGGGATATGATCTGCCATCTCATATAAATGCGTTAATGTTAAAAAGAAAAGGCTTCAAATTTTACTGGATTGCAGACTTCCGTGATGAACCGCATTATTCAGAAATACGTTGGCATATCAATAAGTTGTGCCTACATACGTGGAAGAAACGGACTCAACAGATTCTTGACCAATCCAACCTACTGCTATCCGTTTCAAAACCGATTGTAGAACAGCTTCGAGCCAACTCCGCACATGGAAACGTTCTTGAAGTCTGCAACGGATATGACTATCCGGAAGTGTATGACAGCAGCTTCCAACAGCGATTCACCATGACATATCTCGGGCGTTTTTATCCGGAAATCCATCCCGACAACTGGTTCCGGGCTGTTAAGGAATTACTTGAGGAAAGACAACTGCCATCGGATATTATAATCAAAATTATCGGCAACCATGAACCGATTAAAATTCCTGATGCCCTTAAAAACAATGTAATCGAGTTGCCTGCAGTGCCACACGAAAGGGCAATAGAGATTTCTATAAATGAAACAGATACCCTTGTCATGATATATAGCGCTACTGCTAACCGCAAAGGCATATATTCCGGCAAACTGCTTGACTATTTAGCAACAAACAAGCCGATAATTGCCATGTATGATCCCGACGACGTAGCAGGAGAACTTATAAAAGAAACCTGTGCAGGATATATTGTCAGGCACGATGATATACCAGCCATTAAAGATACTATCATGAAAAGCTTTAACCTATGGAAAAATAAAGAAACCTTGAATAGAAATTGGAATAAAATAATAGAATACCGCAGAAGCAAACAGGTAGAGATACTCTTAAATTACCTCGAAACGCATTTAACCGACAAGAACCATGAGCAGTCACACTAACAGAATAAAGGTATCAGTGACAGTGCCGATATATAATACTGCCAGATACCTCCGGAAATGCCTTGATTCGCTTGCAGCACAAACACTGCAGGAAATAGAATTTATATTGGTCAACGACGGGTCTACGGATAACAGCGGAAATATCTGCGATGAATACGCACGTAAAAATCCCAAATTCAAAGTAATTCACCAACAAAACTGTGGGTCAGCCGATGCCCGCCAGGCTGGATTAGACAATGCCGAGGGTGAATTCGTCATTGTATGTGACAGCGACGATTGGGTTGACCCTGACATGTATGAAACTTTGTATAAGGCTGCTATCGATACGAACTCCGATATCGCAATGTGTGGGTACGTTAAAGAATATCCTGATAATACAACTTCTATTGGCTTCATTCCAAACATAGATAAACATAAAAACTGCCATGCATATATCTATCTCAGCAGCCTTGGCAGCACTTTTACAAAGTTAATCCGACGTTCTTTTATTATCAATTCAGCGATAAGATACGAATCCGGAATTAATTTTGGAGAAGATGCATTAATAGAAGCTAAACTATTTAGACATAATCCCTCTATTACATCTATTCATGCCACACCATATCATTATCGACGCCGATATGGTGAAGATAGCTACACACTTAATATCAAGCCGGCTTACGTGCACCAATATCACCATGTATATCAATGGATCAGAGCCAACTACCCTGAAACACGTCACCAGTTCCTTATAATAAAGAGTGCTGTCAACACATTGGTATGCTGTGCCTTATCAGAAAGACCCGACAACGAATTCTTTGCACGATTCATGAAGGAAAACCTAAAATGGAAAACTCTTTTTCGAAATGCTAAAAATATACAAGCACAGCGTGTGTTGCTTATCAAGCTTTTCCCGACAACTATTCAGATATATCTAATCCGCAAATACTTTTCACGAAAACGATAAATCAAAAGTATAATCAAGTTATACCTGCAACCTATAAGCTCACTCACTCTCTATTTACTTCGTACAGGCAATATCCATCTGTAATCCAGATGTTGCCACAACGCCAACGGGAAATATAGCGACGTAAACAGCAACGCTCCCACTGCCAAAAATAGGAACGTCCCGGTCACACCACAGGCGACAACAACAAATCTTGCAACCGCACATCCGGCAACAGATATAACCAGAATCTTCAACATCTCCATCCATGGCATGAGACTCCACAATTTAGTATCAAGCACTCTAACAATCACCCTCAGCATTAAACCAAGGTAAAAAAGAGTGCAACATGAAGAGATTATGGCTATGGCCAGCACCGACGGAAAGAAAGTGACACAGCATAAATCAAGACCTACTATCAGCAACGCCGTAAAAAGGTGCGCCCGTGCAAACTGTTTCCCATTCCCAGTTGCCAACATCAAAGGGCCATACGGCACTATACGCGACAGATTCACAACAGTGATAATCATAAACAATATTGCAGCTTGCTTATATGCATCACCATATATCATTGTCACTATCTCGGATGCGAAAAAGCAACAAAACACTGATAGCGGATAAATCATCGAACAGGATTTTAGCACGACCGACCTCCACAACTCTCGCAAATCTGCCATTCTGCTACGATTGGTGCTCATACGCGTAAATTCTGGAAGAAGCACCACCATGGCAGCCCCTATTATCATACCTACAAACGGCAATTCCTTGTAGCCGTTGGCAAACATAGCAAACGCCTCTACTCCAAAATAACGGCTGACAAAAAACTGGCTCGAAGACGCTATAACAAAACCATATACACTTGCTGCAAATACCGGAGTGACAAAGGTTAACACCTCTCGCAACGAAACTTCGGATTTAACATGCCGCACACCGCTGAACGGGAGAAACATCAGTCTCAGACCAATTATACACGACACTGCAGATGCTATAACAAATCCTATGACAGCACCACGAACCTCGCATCCGAACAAAACCACAGGAACAACTCCTCCGACAAACATAACGACACGGCTTACAAGCACATAAACCGTAACACTGCGCGCACGACCATAAACAATGAGGATGTTTTCAACACCTAACACAGGCATAAGCAGCATTGGTGTCACCGCAAAATAACATAGATTCGTAGCCAGAGCCTTATTACCGAAAGCTTCAGCAATCACACCCGATCCGAAAAACAAAATTCCGGAAAACATTGCTGCCGACAACCACAAAAGCAAACTGAGCCGCATAACAACGCATCGCCCCTCTTCAACCGGAACACGCGCAAGAAAATAGGAATACGCCCTTGGCATACCACCTGAAAACAACATCAGCAGCGTATAATAAATAAATATAACCTGCCGGTAGGTGCCATAATCACTTGCTGACATAAAGCGGCTCAATACTGCTGCCATCAGTAATGTCATACTCATAGATAGCAGATTAGCCAATGCAAGCCAGAACGCCTGCATTGTGCGGCTGCCATGCCATGATGCAAGATGATTGTCAAACTGCATAAACCAACCTGTACTAAGGTACTGACAATATTACTCCACTAAAGGGCGCTAATTTTATTGCATGAGGCGCGCTATGGCGAAATCGAGCATCGTGTCGCGCCCTTCGAGGGCGGCGTATGGGTCGAGGTCGACCTCGCACCCTTCGGTGGGGGCGACACCGAATTCGGTGAGGTGTCCCTGCGGGTCGCGCAACGGGGATGCCGAAAAGCGGATGCCCCAGCCATTGGTCAGTTCAGAAGAGAAGGGCATGCCCGAGCCTCCGCCGGTGGTGGCTCCTACCACAGTAACCCCCGGCAAGCATTTCATCACCGACACAAAGTTGTTGGCGGCAGAGAAGGTTGAACGGTTGCATAGCACAACCACAGGCTTTCCCCACATTATGCGGCCTGCCGGGGCAGGGTCGAAATAAAACGAATAAGGTTCCGAAAAATCATCATGCCCGGGGCCGTTCTTGTGGCAGATGGTACCTGCCTGCAACCGTTCGCTGATGAAGCGCCCAACAAGTGTCTTTACATTCGACACCGAGCCTCCGCCATTGTCGCGCACATCGATTATCAGCCCGTCGGCCGATGCACAGAATGCAAGCACCGCATCGAGATTCCCCTCACCTATCCCGTAGGAGAAACTCGAATAATGCATATAGCCCACATTCTGCGGCAGGATTCCGTAATCAATGCCCCCCGTAGAACGATAGTTGAAGTTGAAATAATACTCCTCTACAAGGCGGGCATTATAATTCTGCGGATAGTCGCTCCACCATTTCTTATAATACGATGTAGCGAAAGGGGCTGAAAGGTTTGTGTGCCCGTCGCGAAGCTCGTCAAGCATACGCGAACACACCTCAAACAATTCCTCATCGGTCATCCTGTCGGAAATCTGCGGGGCATATTTGGCATGAATGGCATCCCAGTCAATATCCTTTTGGGAAAAGAAGCAATAATGTTCGTCGAGAACCGACCAAAGTTGCTCGAATGTGCCACGCGGGTCGGCGGAATATTCTTCAATGTCATGGCAGGACGTCACTCCGGCCATAACGGTAACCATCATGGCAAATGTCCTGAGAATTTTATAGACCTTTTTCATAGACTTCATCAATGCTCTAATAAACCCATACTGTTTTCCGGGTGGCGGGATGCAGCCCCCTGCGCTTCGACACCGAAAGCCAATCGCCGCTTACACCTATTACAAACGCATATGAAAAAATACGGGTGGTGATGTGGTTGACCTCCGATGACAGGATCCGGGAGCGGAAGCCCAGGCGTAACCGGGTGTCAGAAAAATCAAGGTCGGCAGTCACCAGGTTATCCCATCGGAAATAATTGCCGGGCCATGCGCCATGCACCAGGCCGCTGTGGTTACCAAGGTATATCTCATAATAAAGCTCGTCATATTCGGGCGAGAAAAACACCCCCGCCAGCGGAAGCGAGGTCTGCCACCTGAACATGACCGGGAGACGCCACAAACGGGTGTTCCAGGCAGCATATCCTGTCGCATTCACCGTGACATCACATTTTGCCGACGCCGGGTTGTTGCCGTTGCGGTTGCTGTAAACACCGCCAAGATTTCCACCTGCGCTGCCACCGGCAGCCAGCGATACCCCGTGTGGCAGCCGCCACAAACGGAGCATACCCCATGAAACCGAGATATTCCCGTAATACATATCGGCATTCCGGGCAGGATTTTCAGCGCTGTTGACTTCCAACCCTATCAAAAGTTGCTGCCGCCAGGAATCGGGCCGGAACTTCATGGCCTGCATACGCTCGTATTGGAATGCGGCGTTCCATCCCGTGTATTTCAACGGCGAAAGATAGGTATCGGCAAGATGCGACGACCCTATATCCACCATATACGACGAATTGACCGGTCTCAGAACCTCGTCATCACCGGGCAAAATCCCGGCATACCCCGTAAAGGCTGCAAAGGCAACCGATATGGCAATTGATACTTTCTTAAACCATTTCATATACCCGGATTCAAGCGTTACCAAGACATTGTTAAAAAATCCTTTGCTGCCCGTTTATCTCATCGCGCAATTCATCGTCTGAGAGCGCCTCTTCACCCGATGCGGCCCTATCCTCTTCCTCACCTTCGGTCGCATCGGCTATCATTGCCGATGAATCATCCTCCGAATCGGCGGCAGCCGCATTAGGTTCAATTTCACGGATTTCGCCAATCACAAACGTAGTAAGGCGTTTACCCTTGGCCTTGAACGACTTTGTTCCGATGAATTCAGCGGCGTCAACCACCATCGGCTCCCTGAAGGCATCGTTGCCGCCGAATGTAACCTCAAAACGTGCCCCCGGCGTATCACTCAGCAGAATCAACGTTGATGCAGGGTTTTCACCAAGGAAACGCTGTTTGCGTGTACTTTCCTCGAATGTAAACCGCTTTATGTAAGGATATCCCTGGTCGGCATCGTTGAGAATCGCCGTCCAGACATGGTTAGGCCGGAATTTTTCCAGCTTCAGGATATTGTCATCGTAATGGTTGGAGGCTTCGAATGTAGTCAGGTAATATTCGCCGGTCTTGGTTATGACCAATATCATCTCGTCGCCGAGAAACTCGCCGAGAAACTCGCCGCGCCCGTCGTAGTTAAGGCGCAACACATCCGGGTCGAACCACACCTTACGTCCCCCGAGGGTTGACGAGCCCTTCTCTTTCAACGAGAAGCGGTGCACCTCGTTTCGTGTCACGATATTACCCTGCGACTGCTTTCCCTTTATCGAAAGCGAGCTGAAATCCACATCGAACTGCAAGGTTTTCAATCGCGGCTTCGGCTTCAACGCCACTTTGACCACCTCTGCCTCACCGTTGGGATTGGCCGAGAACCAGGCTATGCGCGAGCCCTGCGTACCCTGCGTCAGATTATACTCCTTGTCGCGGGTCACGCCTGTCACGGCAAAACGCTTCATGAAGAAGGTGCCGCCGCGCCCGTCCTGGTAAATCACATTGTAGATAGTGCGCGTATCGTTGCGTGTGAACAACCCTATGTGCCGCACATTCTTGCCGATGAACAGCTTCTCGGCAACACGCACAACCTTGTAGCGCCCGTCGTTGTAAAATATAATCACATCGTCGAGCAACGAACAGTTGAACAGCGGCTCGTCCTTCTTCAACCCCGTGCCGATAAACCCTTCCTCCCGGTTGAAATAAAGTTTTTCGTTTGCCTCGGCCACACGTGAAGCCTCGATGCTGTCGAATCCCCTGATAATGGTCTTACGCGGGAACCGGTCGCCATACTTCTCCTTCAACGACGCAAACCAGCCTATGGCAACCTCCGTAAGGTTATCGAGCTTGCGGTTTATATCGGCAATCCGCTCGTTATAGAGCGCGATTTGGCGGTCGGCTTCGTCGGAATTGAATTTCAGGATGCGTTTCATCCTGATTTCCAGCAGACGCTGGATATCATCATCCGTAATTTCACGTTGAAGCCCGGGCAGGAACGGTTCCAGCCGCATCCTTACATGCCCCATGACCAGTGAAATATTCTCCCCCTCTTCGAATTCCCGGTCCTTATATATACGCTCCTCTATGAAAATCCGCTCAAGCGATGCGAAATGAAGCAACTCCCTGACTTCACCGAGCTGGATAAGCAGCTCGCGCCGCAACAGCTCGCGCGTACGGTCGGCGCTGTGACGCAACAGGTCGCTTACGGTCAGGAAATGCGGCTTGTTATCGGAAATGACGCAGCAGTTGGGCGAAATCGCCACCTCGCAGTCGGTAAAGGCATAAAGTGCGTCGATTGCTTTGTCGGACGATGTACCCGGCAAAAGATAAACAAGTATATTGGCATTCTCAGCCGTGTTGTCATCGACTTTGCGAATCTTGATTTTCCCCTTCTCAAATGCCTTGAGAATGGAATCGATTACCGCGCGGGTGGTCTTCCCGAACGGGATTTCGGTTATAGCGAGGGTCTTGTTATCAATCTTCTCAATCTTGGCACGGACTTTCACCACACCTCCGCGCTCACCGTCATTATAACGGCTCACGTCAACATATCCCCCGGTTATGAAATCGGGGTAAAGCGAGAATTCCTCCCCGCGCAGATATGCGATGCAGGCATCAAGAATCTCGTTGAAGTTATGAGGCAGGATTTTCGACGAAAGCCCCACCGCTATACCTTCCACCCCCTGGAAAAGCAACAGGGGGAACTTTACCGGCAAGGTCACAGGCTCCTTTTTACGCCCGTCGTAGGATGGCACCCAGTCAGTGATTTTGGCATTATAAAGGGCATCAAGGGCGAACGGCGACAACCTTGCCTCGATATATCGTCCGGCAGCGGCGTCATCACCCGTCAGGATGTTGCCCCAGTTACCCTGCGTCTCTACCAGCAACTCCTTCTGCCCCAGCTGCACCAATGCATCCTTTATCGAGGCATCGCCATGAGGGTGATATTGCATGGTGTTGCCTACTATATTGGCAACCTTGTTGAAACGCCCGTCATCAAGCGTTTTCATAGAATGAAGTATGCGGCGCTGCACCGGCTTCAAGCCATCGTCGATATGTGGCACGGCACGCTCCAGGATAACATATGAGGCATAATCGAGAAACCAGCTCCGATACATCCCGCCAAGCCTCAGGCGCGCCGATTCCGTACCGATAGTGGGAGGGAGGCTTACCGCCTCTTCCTCGACTTCGGCAACATCCGCCGCAACATCGGCATCGTCCGACATCAATCCGGCATCCGTCCCGCTATCAGCAGCCCCCGGGGCAGAACCCGCCCCGGAGCCATCACCCCCGTTTACATTTTCATCGGCCGACAGTTCCTCACCACCGGGCTTATTCATGATATGGTCGTCTGACATCAATCCCTTTCAAGCTTATTGTTAGCAAAAATCTTATAAGCAAGTTGCAAAACCATTTCATAACCCTATCCTGCAACGGATTAAGGCGGCAAAATCAATATAACGCACCCTGCCGGGTATATAAACCCTCGAAGGCAGTCATATCAGAAACGATTTTTATGGCTTACTCATACCACCGCAAGTGAGACAGCACCGCGTTTTGCAAAGTTACGAAAAATCCCACAGCTTTCACCCCACCACCCCACGTTTTCAGCACATTCGGTAGAGGCCGAAGGCAAAATTTATCGCAAAAAGACAGCAAAAATTTGCTCACAATGAAAAATATCTGTAATTTTGCCCCGCTAAAGAGCGACAAAACGCGAGGCTTTATCCTTTAAGACTGAGCCTCACCGACATAGAATTCAAAAAAAACAAAAAAATAAGACCTAAAAAAAATGATTATCGTACAAGTTAAAGAAGGCGACAACATCGAAAAGGCGCTGAAGAAATTCAAGCGCAAATTTGAAAAAACCGGCATCGTAAAAGAACTGCGCAGCCGTCAGGCATTCGAAAAACCCTCCGTCACCAACCGCAAGAAGATGATGAAGGCCATTTACGTGCAGAAACTGCGCCTGGTTGAAGAATAAACCCGAACTTGCAACCATTTCCGCATGGCGGGGAATATTTTCCCACAAATTCAGCCATGAAAATTTGGAAATGACAAAAGATTGCCCTATCTTCGTGTGCAGATGAAAGCACCTGCCGGTGTCACGGCAACCGTTTCCGTGATACGGGACAGGATAGCGAGATACACGAAGCGACAATGTTGATAAATTCATTTTTGACATATCTGCGGTGTGAGCTGAATTATTCGGCTCACACCGTTTCGTCATATGGTACCGACATACAACAATTCGCTGAATTCATCACCGCAGGTAAACCCGACGAATTCGACGCACCGTCGTGTACCCCTGCCGACATAAGCAGCTGGACGATGAGTCTGGCCGAAACCGGCATGACACTGCGTTCGATACGCCGGAAACTCTCATCACTCAATGCCCTTTACCGCTACCTCATGCGCACACAGGGACATACAAACAATCCTGCCGCCGATGTGCCGCTGGCACGAATACCCCGGAACCTGCCCGTCTATATCCGCCAGGACGAAATGGAGGAAATAATCGACAGCAATTCACCGGCATCAAAAAAAATCCATAAATCGGATTTCACACAAGAACGTGATTCCCTTATAGTACTCATGTTGTATTCCACCGGCATGAGGCGTGCCGAAATCATAGGGCTTGCCGATACAGCGGTTGATTCCATCCGCCACGAACTAAAAGTGCTTGGAAAACGTAATAAGGAAAGAATCATACCATTTGGCAAAGAGCTTGCCGACGCAATCGACGCATACCGCGCCACACGCCGCAGGGAAACGGGTATCGACCGACCCGACACGTTCTTTATCCGTGCCGACGGGAGCCCCCTCTACCCTATGCTGGTGGAGAGAATAGTAAAGGAGGCACTGACCGGCCATACTCACGCCACGCGCCTGTCGCCCCACACCCTCCGCCACTCATTTGCCACTGATATGCTCAACAACGGGGCCGACCTCAGCGGGTTGCAAAAACTCCTGGGACACGCCTCACTCGAAACGACACAGGTCTATACACATATAACCTACCGAGAATTAAAACAAAATTACAAACTCGCGCACCCACGCGCACAAAAAAATCAAGGAGGATAAAAGATTATGGACGTAAGAATTCAAGCCATCAACTTCGACGCCACGGAAAAACTCACCGCCTTCATCAACAAGAAAGCAGAGCGTCTCGCACGACATAACACCGCTATAACAACCATCGACTTCAAACTCACAGTGGTAAAACCAGAAACCGCCATGAATAAGGAAGCCGTGGTGAAAGTAACACAACCGCAGGACGAGCTTGTGGCAACAAAGGTTGCCGACACCTTCGAGGAGGCTATCGACCTCTGTCTCGAAGCCCTAGAACGCCAGCTCGAAAAGCGTAAAAACGCCTGACAAGACATCCCCCTCTCCGTTCACTCTCCAATCATATCCTGATAAATACATAATCCGTGGTGCCGGAATCCGGCATCACGGATTATCACCATGCACTTATGAAAATCCATACCCGTGGATTCTTGAAAAGTATTGCCTACCTTCAAAAATCAATAAGCGTGGTTTCGCTTTCACCCACTCATAACAACACCCATTCATCAAACACAGGCATCATAATGCAGCAAAACGACAGGCCGGAATTCCGGCCTGTCGTTTTGCTGCATTATGATGCCTGATATTAAATCAGGCAAACGGCTTTATTCGGCTTTTCCGTTGGAACCGAGCACGTTTACGATTTTGTGCTTGTAGAGTTTCTCCATTTCGTCACGAGCCGGGCCGAGGTATTTGCGGGGGTCGAATTCACCGGGCTTGTCGTTGAACACCTTGCGCACTGCGGCAGTCATAGCCAGACGGGAGTCAGAGTCGATATTGATTTTGCAAACAGCGCTCTTGGCAGCCTTGCGGAGTTCCTCCTCGGGGATACCGATAGCGTCGGGAAGTTTGCCGCCGTTTTCGTTAATCATCTCAACGTATTCCTGGGGAACTGACGACGAACCGTGGAGCACGATGGGGAAACCGGGAAGCTTCTGCATAACGCCGTCGAGCACTTCGAATGCCAATGGCGGGGGAACGAGGCGGCCTTCGGCATTACGTGTGCACTGTTCGGGAGTGAACTTATATGCGCCGTGGCTGGTGCCGATCGAGATAGCGAGCGAATCGCAACCGGTGCGGGTAGCGAAGTCGATAACTTCTTCAGGGTCGGTGTAAGTGTGGTGGTCGGAAGAAACCTCATCCTCCACACCTGCAAGAACGCCAAGTTCACCTTCAACAGTCACATCATACTGGTGTGCATAGTCAACCACCTGCTTTGTGAGGGCTACGTTTTCCTCGTAGGGGAGGTGCGAACCGTCGATCATCACCGAAGAGAAACCGTTGTCGATGCAGCTCTTGCAAAGTTCGAAGCTGTCGCCATGGTCGAGGTGAAGCACAATCTGGGGATTCTCCCAGCCAAGTTCCTTTGCATAGGCCACGGCACCCTGGGCCATATAACGGAGAAGGGTCGCATTGGCATAGTTGCGGGCACCTTTGGAAACCTGGAGGATTACAGGGGATTTTTCCTCGGCAGCAGCCTTGATGATGGCCTGGAGCTGCTCCATGTTGTTGAAGTTGAAAGCCGGGATGGCATATCCCCCCTTGATGGCCTTGGCAAACATCTCACGGGTGTTAACCAAGCCTAATTCTTTATAGCTTACCATGTTAATTTAATGAATTAAGTATGATTCAAGTAGTCTGGTCAAATAGAAACAAAAGCCCCGGCTGCTTTGTCAGCCGTCATCCCGGCCACAATGCAGTCCGGGGCTTTATCCGGTGCAAAATTACTAATTTTTCGGGAGGTAGGCCACCCCTTTTGCAAATTTTATCAATAGCCGAATATATCCTCCGTGGTGAGCACCACTACTTTGCCAAGCTTGTTGAGCGCATCCATGTCAAGATCCTCGATTTTGCCAAGCACACCGTAGTAGTATTTGCGCCCTTTCACGTTTTCCTGCTGGAATTTGACAACATCGGCAAGGGTCAGGCCAGGTAACGCTTCAAAGGTGGCACGGTCAAGGTTCAGACCGGCCGAACGGTTCTTGCCGCCACCGTCGAGCGACGGGGCGATCTGCTTGTCGTCGGCATTGATATAAGCCCATGCGATATTGTCGTCGATGATACGGTTGGTTCTCAGACGCGATTCTATACCATCCTTGGCAACCTTGAACGCAGCCTCGCTTTGAGGCATATCGTTGATAATGTCGTTGAAAGCGTTGATGGCATCCATCAGCTTATCGTTCTGTGTGGCGATATAAGCCATATAGGTGTACGGGCGATTCCATTTCGAGGGTTCGAGCAGTGCCGCCCAGGCAGAGTAGGCAAGCGAACGGGCCTCACGCATTTCCTGGAACACTATCGCATTCATCGAGCCGCCGAAATATTCGTTGTAAACCTCGGTGGCAGGATGGATTGCGGGATCGAAATTCTTGCCTTCGTTGGCGAACATCGACATGTAAAGCTGTTTCGCATCATAAGGAGCCACGAACACCACTGTCTCTTCAGGCTGCTGGGCCTGATAGCGCTTGAAATCGGCAGGCTGCTGCAATTTCACACCCTTCACATGATGCTCGTCAAGGTCGGCCACAACCTGCTGTTCGGACAACGGGCCGTAGTAGATGATGCGGTGGCTGAGGCCGAGCATGTCGCGGAGCGGCTTGGTAACAGCTTCGGGGGTGAGCGCACGGAGTTCCTCCTCGCTGACGGTGGTATTCTTCACATAGTCGGCACCATAGTTCATATATGTGCGCAGACGCGAGAAATTCTGCCCCTGGTTGGCTTTGGCATCGGCACGCGACTTCATTTTCGAATCAACGAACGCGCTGAAGGTCTCCGCATCCGACACAGCTTCGTTAATCAGCTTCTCAAGGAGGGCAACGGCCTTGTTCATATTCCCGCTAAGGCCACGCAGAACGATAAACGAACGCTCGCTGCCTACGCTCACGAAATATTCGCATGCCAGCGAATAGAACGCCTGCTGCACCTGAGCCGGTGTCATATCCTTAGTCCCGGCAAGATTGATGAACTGTGCCGCATAGGGAAGGATGCGGTCGGCCCAGCTGCCGGTTTCATAAACGAATGTGAGGTCGAACAGCTCGTTGTAGGGATTATGGGTGTAAAGCAACTGGGTGCCGTTGGCAAGATTTGTGGATTTGAGGTCTTTCTGGAAATCCACGAACTTAGGCTCAACCGGGTCGACCTTCATTGAAACGAGGTCGGCAAGGAAAGCCGAAACCGTGTCGCGGTTTGTCACAATGGGGGTAATGGCCGGTTTGGCGATTTTAAGCTCATCCTTAGGAGCACCCTGGCGCTTGCTGACCGCAGCATAATTCTTATTGCCCAGGTATTTGTTGGCCACATTGACTACATCCTGCTTGGTAACGGCATTCATGCGGTGCAACCCCTCAACGGCGTCACCCCAGGTTTCGCCGTTTACGAAGGCGTCGACATAATAATTCGCACGGTCGCTGTTGTTAAGGAACGATTTTTCAAGATTGAGATTCAGATTTGCCTTGATTGCCTCGACCAGCTCGTTGCTGAATTCACCCTTACGGAGTTTTTCCATTTCACCCAGCAGGAGGGCTTCAACCTCTTCCAGGCTTTGACCGCCGCGAGGAAGCCCTATCATAACGAACGCTCCCTGGTCGGCCATGGAATAAAGCCCTGCGCCGGAGGCAAGCACTTTCTGAGCCTGGTCAAGGTCGAGGTCCATCAGGCCGGCCGACCCGTTCGAAAGCACCTGCGACATGATTTCCAATGCAGGCATATCGTCGTGTGATGCCGCCGGGATTCGCCAGGCCAGCGTAAGGCGCTCGGCATCGTTACCCCATACTTCGGCACGCACAGGCTCGGTGAACGGGGTCTCGGGCTTCACCTCGAGATGTTTCAGGTTTTTATTCGGCTTCATATCGCCGAAATATTTCATAACCACATCAACCGCGTCATCGGGATTGAAATCGCCCGACAACGCTATAGCCATATTGTTAGGCACATACCATGTTTCGTGGTATTTCTTGATATTGGTTATCGACGGGTTCTTCAAATGGGTCTGCGTCCCCAGCACGGTCTGTGTGCCATATGGATGCGAGGGGAACAATGCTGCAAGCATGGCCTCGTTCGACTTGCGTCCGTCGTTGGTAAGCGACATGTTCTTCTCCTCATAGATGGTTTCCAGCTCGGTGTGGAAACCGCGAAGAACGGGATTCTTGAAGCGGTCAGACTGCACGATGGCCCAGCGTTCCAATTCATTCGAGGGAATATCCTCGACGTAGCAGGTAACATCCTGCGATGTATAGGCATTAGTCCCGTTGGCTCCGATAGCCGCCATCATCTTGTCATACTCGTTAGGTATGGCAAGTTTCGAAGCTTCGAAACTGATCGAATCGATTTTATGATAGAGCGAGGCACGCGCCACCGAATCGGTAGTGACACGGTAGGTTTCAAAAAGCGCCTCGATTTCGTCGAGCATCGGTTTCTCCTTAGCATAGTTTACCGTGCCGAAATGAGGCGTGCCTTTGAACATCAGGTGCTCGAAATAGTGCGCCAGGCCGGTCGTTTCAGCCGGGTCGTTCTTTCCACCGACGCGCACTGCGATATAAGTCTGTATGCGCGGCTCCCGCGGGTTCTGCGTCATAAACATCTTCAACCCGTTGGGAAGGGTGTAGATTTTAGTGTGAAGGGGGTCACCCGGCACCGAATCGTAGGCATACTTGGGGGCGGCCATGGCCCCGAAGGCCGAAACAGCCCCTACGGCAAGCGTAAGCCACAATTTTCCTGTTCTCATCATAGGAGTTTATAAAATTAGGGATTTAGGATTTGTCACTGTGTCAAGCAATGTGAATTGATGATTGCAAAAATAGGGAATTTTCCATAAAAACACGTAACTTTGCAAAAATAAAATATCTGTAAATTAAGCAACCATAACCTCCTGTTCATGGAAAAAATCATACTCACTGGCGACCGCCCTACCGGCAAATTGCATCTCGGCCATTACGTAGGGTCGCTACGCCGTCGCGTCGAGCTTCAGAATTCCGGCGAATTCGATAAGATATTCGTAATGATTGCCGATGCTCAAGCCCTGACCGACAATGCCGACAACCCCGAAAAAATCCGCCAAAACATAATAGAGGTCGCACTCGACTACCTTTCGGTAGGCATCGACCCGGCCAAAACCACCATATTCATCCAAAGCCAGGTTCCGGAACTTTGCGAGCTTGCATTCTATTACATGAACCTCGTAACGGTGTCGCGGGTGCAGCGCAACCCAACCGTAAAGACCGAAATCAAAATGCGTAATTTCGAGCAGTCGATTCCTGTAGGGTTCTTCTGCTATCCTGTAAGCCAGGCATCCGACATCACCGCATTCAAGGCGACCACGGTGCCTGTAGGGGAAGACCAGTCGCCGATGATTGAGCTTACACGCGAAATCGTGAACCGTTTCAACAACATCTACGGCCCCACCTTGGTAGAGCCTGAAATCCTACTTCCCGAAAACACCGTTTGCCAACGCCTGCCGGGAACCGACGGGAAAGCAAAGATGAGCAAATCGCTCGGCAACTGCATCTACCTTTCCGACACTCCGAAGGAACTGAAAAAGAAGGTAAACAGCATGTACACCGACCCCGAGCATCTGACAATCGATTCCCCGGGGCACCTCGAAGGGAACTGCCCTTTCATATACCTCGACGCTTTCAGTTGCGACGAACATTTTGCAAAATACCTGCCCGACTACCGCAACCTGCAGGAACTCAAAGACCACTACACCCGCGGAGGCGTCGGCGACGGGACTGTCAAAAAGCTCCTCATCAACGTCCTTGAAGAGGAACTGGTACCCATCCGCGAACGTCGCAAACATTACGAGCAAAACATACCCGAAGTCTACGACATACTTCGCAAAGGCTCGGAAACCGCACGCGCGGCAGCAGCCCGGACTCTCGACGAGGTAAGGGCGGCAATGAAAATCAACTATTTCGACGATGCGGCACTGATTGCAGGCCAATCAGCACGCTACAAAGCTTAGGGATTGTCTGATTTCCCCAAAATATTTTCAGACAATCTCTGAATCCCGGCCGAAAATAACGGGATATCCAGGGCACCGGCACCCCTTACGCCATCCGTAATTTTGCAGCAAATAACGACACGAGGAAGCCCTCACGGCTTCAATAGTCTTAAAAAACTGGAAACTTATGGAAACAATCACTCAAACGGCGGCAGGGATGCCGGTGCCCGGGCTTTCAAGGGCCGGGAATGAAATCAAATCATTCGCAAAATCCGCATCAAGGCAAATCAGCGAAATCATAGTGCATTGCTCCGCAACCCCTGCGGGACGTAACGTCCGATGCTCCGAAATCAGACGATGGCATATGGCCGACCGTGGATTTTCCGACATAGGCTATCACTTCGTAATCGATTTGGACGGGACAGTGGAAACAGGCCGGCCGCTTTCACAACCCGGTGCCCACTGCGTCGGTCATAACCGTAAATCAATAGGCATATGTTACATCGGTGGTGTCGACCATAAAGGCAATGCCTCCGACACCCGCACAATTTCGCAAAAAGAAGCTTTGACAAGATTGATACTCATAATCAAACAGGCTTTCCCAAACGTCCGTGTACACGGCCACCGCGATTTTGCCCGCAAAGAATGCCCAAGCTTCGATGCCGCCTCGGAATATGCCGGTTTGACAGTCCACGATTTTTCCCGAAAAAGATGAAATATTTGAAAAAAGATGTAAATTTGCAGCGACATAACAAACGAGGTCATCTCGACTTCAACACCCGTTAAAACCTACTCTGACACCACCATGACATTACAACACCCCAAACTTTGGCTACAGGCGAAGGATTACCTGATAATCATATTCGGTATCGCGCTCTACGGTATAGGGTTCTGCGCGTTCATTGCCACAGCTCCCGACAAAGTCGTAATCGGAGGTATGGCCGGACTGAGCCAGGTTGTCGACATGCTGAGCTTCGGCTTGTTCGGATTCCACATCCCCTACTCGGTCACCATCTTCACCGTAAACATCCTTATGCTGATTATGGCCTGGAAAATAGTCGGACGGACATTCGTTATACGGACACTTTTCGGCGTTATGGTCATTACCACGATGTTTGCGCTATTCCAACCTATGTTCACCAAACCGCCGGTTGAGGGGCAGACGTTTATGGATATTATAATAGGTGCAGTGCTATGCGGGCTCGGTATCGGGCTGGTGTTTATCCATAACGGTTCCACCGGCGGCACAGATATCGTGGCTGCCGTGGCTTCAAAGAAAAGCAACGTGTCGATAGGGCGTGCCATGATGTATTTCGACCTGTCGATTATCAGCTCGTCGATGCTACTGAAATTCATCCTTATGCCTGATTTCAGCTTCCAGGATGCAGTTCCCCCGATGGTCTACGGCCTTATCACCCTGTTCGTAATCCCGTTCATGGCCGACATGATGATCAACACAAACCGCATGGCCGTTCAGTTCACAATCTTCTCCCCCTACTGGCAGGAGATAGCAACCGCCATCAACAACGAGGCACAACGAGGCTGCACAGTGCTCAACGGCATGGGGTGGTATTCTAAAAAAGATGTGAAAGTGTTGTTGGTGATGTGCCGGAAAATCGAATCCGTGACAATATTCCGGATTATAAAGTCAATCGACAAAGACGCCTTCATAACACAGGCTCAGGTAAACGGGGTTTATGGCCGTGGATTCGATGAAATCAAGCTACGCATGAGCAAACCCCACGCACAGGGCAACAAACACGAAAACCACCTGCCCACACGTCCTGAACCCACCTCCAAAATCATCTGATTAAGATGATTGTCTAAATCCGCAGATTCAGGAATAAGGATATTACATCAAGCGAATTGCGCGGCGTGCCAATGGAACTTATTGTTCCGATTTCGGCACGCCGCGCAATTCGTTTTCAGTCAGCTTTAACAAATCCACACTCCGACAATAGGGACTTCCGAATCAGGAATGGGAATATGTAACAACGTTATAAACGTAAAGAACGCTGGAAGAATAATGGATTAATAACGAAGAGAGGAGAATGAGACGTGATGTGCATCAAGGAATAAGTTCTTTAGTTACGGAAACAGTCCCGTCAGCATATGTGCGCTTGGCTATGCAGAGCGTTCCTGCAACAGGAGAATCTATCCTCCGTCCAAACAAATCATAATACGCAACAGCAACTACTGCATTTCCCATCGAAATGCCCGGTATGCCTGCCTGTTCGATTTCGAATTTGCCGGCATGATTCAACGTAAGCTGGCCAAGCGCTGAATAGCCTTTGAGTTCATAGCTGTATCCCCCCTTTTCCAATCCAGCAAACTTATAGCTGAGTTTATCGCCTACAGCCGCTTCGCCTGAAATTTCATCTTCACTGACAGTTTTGCCGTCGCGGGCAAGGGCAACAGTGTAACGCACCGGGACGCCGGTGTAAACATCATCCTTATACACTTCCCAGCCAAGTGAGGCGACACCTGCGGCCTCAATGGTTACAGACACCCCGGTCGGGAGCACATCCTCAAACGTAAGATTTGGATAAAGCTCTTTCCATGCCTTGGAATAGGCATCGGCCGAACCTTTTGGAACTTTGACAACGGCACTGATATCGGCCACATACTCACCCCGGAGCACAGGAGGTTCCACCGCAAAACAATAAATAACTTTCAGATTGGCACTCGACATGCCAAAGGGGCTCATTGCCGTAAGCGACGACGGGAGGCTGACCCACTTAAGCCCCGAATTCATCGTGGCCACCGAATAGGTCTGATCGCCATTAATCCCAATCGACCTTATCCCCTCAGGAAAAACCAGATTCTCAACACCCGTTGCGGAAAACGCGTTGCTGCCAATCAAAATGTCGTTGTTAGGCAACGTTATGCTTTTTATGTTCGATGAGAAGAAAAACGCATTGTCGCCAATCTGCTCCATACCCCGCGGGAAATCCAGTTCTGTCAGGCCATTGCACATATAAAACGCGGCAGGCCCTATCGATTTGAGATTTTTCGAAAACTTTATGCCGGTGATGTTGTCATTTTGCTGACACGACCATCCGGCAATCGCTGTAACGGCATCAGGCATCACATATTCGCCCCGGACTCCGCCGGGATATGCCAGCAAAACAGATCCGTCGATGGTCATAAGCACACCGTCGACATCTGTATAGGCAGGATTCCCGTCAGCCACATATATCCCTTGAAGCGAAGGGCATCCGAGCACCACGGCATCGCCAATAGCCGTAACAGAGGCCGGGATGTCGAGACGTGTCAGCCCGGATTTGTAAAAGGCATTGTCCTCGATGGATGTCACTCCTGAGGGAATCTCGATGGATTTGAGCGACGAGCAGTTATTGAACACGGCTTTACTAAGGATGGCAAGCCCTTTAGGCAGCTCTATGGCACCGAGCGACGTACATCCCGAAAAAGCTTCAGCGCCAATAGAAGTGACCGTTGCAGGCACCTCGATAGATTCAAGCCCGGAGCAGTTATGGAACATGCCTGGTTCTATTTCCGTAAGTGAATCAGGCCACTTCACTGATTTCACACTCGCACAACCATAAAATGCGTTTGAGCTTACCGAAGCAATGGAAGCCGGCAAGTCGATAGCCCGCAAAAGTTCGCATTCATAAAATGCGGCAGAGCCTACATGCTGCAACGATTCCGGGAACTCTACATCAGTCAAAGCCTTACATTTATAAAATGAGAAATCACCGATATCAGTCAGCGTGGCGGGAAATGACACTTTTTTCAGTTTCATGCAGTTACTGAATGCACCGGAATCAATACGCCTGATATTTGACGGCATCCCTGAAATTTCTGTGAATCCACAGTTATAGAACGCATTTTCCTCGATGACCTCTATACCGGTGCCGAAATCCACAGACGACAGATTTGTACAACCGTCGAACACATTGCCTGAAAGCACCTTCAACGATTTCGGCAACACAACCTGTGTGAGAGATGTGCAAGTGCCGAATCCGAAACTGCCAATTGTGGTGACATTATCTGGCAATACAAGCTCCGGAAGGGCCGAACATTTTGAAAACGCACTTTGACCTATGGAAACCAAAGTAGACGGAAGCTCCAATTTTTCAAGACCGTAACATCTGTAGAAAGCCCAGTTGCCGATTTCTTTTACACCATCTGCAAATTTCACTTCGGATAGCGACACACAATCATGGAATGCCTGCTGTGCCACGGCAGTGACTGTATAGCTTACATTCCCAACCTCTACCGTACCAGGTACATAGAGAGTTGTCAGCGACTGGTAAGTCTCACTATAGGCCAATGCCGCCGTCTGTGCCCCCCCGTCAATCTCATAATAGAGATTTCCTACTTTAACCGGATCCGAATACGACAATGGCACAGATGCGAAGATGCAAAGCCCGATCAACGACACCCGCAAAAAATTTGATGACTTCATCATACTACTTTATTAATAAGTGGATTAACTTGAATCAAACAGCTGAAATCCAACAACAACAAATTTGTTTGGCGATAAAGATAGGATATATTTATAAACATTACAATAATTTTATATAATTTTGTTTACACGAACATAATGGCAGCTTAAGTTGTTTGGAGTGTGTTTCAAACCTTTTTGATGTCATCGATATTATGCGCCATCTATTTAGCGAAGCCGCTATGACATGCCCGCAATGAAGCATAATAATGCTGACACATATGCGCGGCAAACGGCCCGGCTCGCATTTACATCCCGATATATCACATATCTAACTTTTATAAAACAGTTCACAAATGAAACGCAGCTATCTAATCCTCATTTCGGCAGCGCTGGTGGCAGCCGGGATTTTCTTTCTGGGGGTGTTTATCAAATCAGGAATCGACAATATGGCCTTCCGCGACCGCCAGGTAACAGTCAAAGGATTGGCCGAACGCGAAGTCGAGGCAAACCGTGTGACGTGGCCGATACAATTCAGTGTAGCCGGTAACGACCTGCTGTCGCTCTACGACCAGGTGACACGCTATAACGAAAAAATCGTCACGTTCCTAACCACAAACGGAATCGACAAAAACGAAATATCAATAAACCCGCCCGACACCTATAACGCAACCACAAACCAATACTCGTCCGGCAATTTCAAATACAACTACTCGCTCACCTGCAATGTCACCGTGACCACCTCCAAGGTTGCCAAAGTGCGCGAACTGCTCGACCGCCAGGCCGAATTGCTCAAAGAGGGCATCCCCTATTCCAACTCCTATATAAACTACGAATACACCGCGCTCAACGACATAAAACCCACCATGATAGCCGAAGCCACAAAGAATGCCCGCGATGCCGCAGCCCGTTTCGCCGAAGATTCAGGTTCCAAGGTAGGCAAGATGAAAACGGCCTCACAAGGTCAGTTCTCAATCGAAGACCAGTCGGCAACCCCGTTTCTAAAAAAAGTGCGCGTGGTAACCACCATAGTCTACTATCTCGAAGACTGATGCAATAAATGCAGAAAAAACAGGTTTTACCGGCTGTGTGTCAAAATTAAGATTCCGGCACACAGCCTTGATTTTACCCGGATGGCGCCATCCTCCGTCCATCTGCCGGGAAATTGTGGAATTCGGCACAAATTTCGTATTTTTGCACACAGATACCGTTTCACATATTCTTCAAACATTTTCAGGCAATGGCAGACCTCCGCGTAAATATCGGCTCCCTCGAGCTTAAGAACCCTGTGCTTACCGCATCGGGTACATTCGGCTATGGCGAAGAATTCGCCGACTTCATCGACCTCGAACGCCTTGGCGGATTCATCGTAAAAGGCACCACCCTAAACCACCGGGAAGGCAATCCCTATCCGCGAATGGCGGAAACCCCTTCAGGCATGCTCAACGCAGTGGGCCTGCAAAACAAAGGGGTGGATTATTTCATCGAAAACATATATCCCCGCCTGAGGAATCTCGACACCGAAGTGATGGTAAACGTGTCGGGAGCATCGGTTGCCGACTATGTGGCAGTGTGCGAGCGCCTGACTCAATGCGAACGAATCAATGCCATAGAGGTAAACATCTCCTGCCCGAATGTGAAACAGGGTGGAATGGCCTTCGGCACCACATGTGAAGGAGCAGCCGAAGTGACCAGGGCGGTGCGCCGTGCATGGCCCCGGACACTTATAGTCAAACTATCTCCCAACGTGACATCAATAGCCGATATAGCCAGGGCAGTCGAAGCGGAAGGAGCCGATTCGGTGTCGCTCATCAACACCCTTCTCGGCATGGCAATCGATGTTGAACGCCGACGCCCCTGCCTGTCAACTATAACCGGCGGACTGTCAGGCCCGGCTGTACGCCCTGTGGCCGTGCGCATGGTGTGGCAGGTAGCAAAAGCCGTCAACATCCCCGTTGTCGGCCTCGGGGGAATAATGAACGCACGCGATGCATTGGAATTCATCATGGCCGGTGCAACAGCCATCGAGGTCGGCACAGCCAACTTCATCGACCCGGCTGTGACGGTGAAAATCGTCGACGGGATAGCCGAGTATCTCGACCGCCACAACCTGCCCGACATAGCCTCTATACGCGGTATCATCTGATACCCGGTTAAACCTAAAAGCACTGCGGTGTGCCAAAATTCAATGATTTGGCACACCGCAGTGTTTTTAGCCAACGTGACGAGGGCGCTATGAGGCATAAAATGCCGTAACAAATGAGTATAACGATGGGAATATCGTGAATTATATTGTAACGTTGCAACAGGATATGGGCATTGCAGAGGCAACCGCCCCATATCTGTTTTTTTAATTTCAAAAGTCTATCAATAGAAAAGCGCATCGGCAACTCTTTACCAATGCGCTTCGTAGCATTATAAACCAACATGATTCTGTTGGCAGTACAAAGCTAATAATTCTTATTGATGAGGCAATGGAGATTTGCATGAATCGTTACTTGCCATCACGCACAATCCTCCACGGTTCTGGGATTTTTAGTTCAAATCCGTTCTTTAGGGTTATTCGGTCGGGAAGCATTGCATTTTTGAAACGCCCCTCGTATCGTTCAAGCCATGTGGGTCTCATACCTGCTAATATGCGCAGATTTGAAGATTTATGATTAGGAGGAAAATAGATGAACACTTTTTTACCTGCTTCACGCGCAAGGTCAATCGCAGGTATCATATCACTATCCGCAGATACGATAATAACTATATCGCAATTATCTTGATACGCATCTGCTACAATTTGTGTAGCAAGGTTAACATCCGATTCTTTTTCCTCGTAGGTGTTGATAATATTATGACACTTGAAGCACTCTAACCTCTTTTTGAGATATTTGCCAAGAATCAACTTGAACTTCCGGTTTTCAAGATTGGCTTGAAAAAACGCATTTTGGCGCAAACTCTTGTCGGGGTCACCCAAAGGACGTGCCGAAAAATACTTTACGGCAACTAACTCTTGATGCGGTAACATAAACTGCTCAAACAGCTTAACAATATCAAGCCAGTAATATTTATTCCACGGCTTCTTCTTGATTCCGTAGTAAAAATTAAAACCGTCAACATAGACGATTACGCGCTGTGTAGGATAGCTCTGTTTCATAATAAAAAATAAGCCCCCATTACTGAGGGCGGGCCTTAGCTTTTTCCATCTAAGGGGGATACTATCTTTATTAGAGAACGCAAAGTTAATCATTTTCGTTCATTGAACCAAATTTCACTGAAAGATTTAACAATTATACGCATACGCCTTATCGCACATCATTATGATTATCAGTATTATACGCATCGATGTGTTTATAACATACTTCGACTTTCCGTAAAAGAAGCGAAGCATCCACGGATCGAAAGCCTTGCCTTGTCAGTTCTGAATGATTGTTAAGGTCAGCCCCATAAGGGGTGCCGGGGGTATAGCCTTGACCTCTCTGTGGCGCAGGGGTGCGAATCAGAAAATTTTTCTGCTTTATAAAGTTCAATGCTTCGGTAAAAATTACCGAAGCATTGAGTATATACTCTGATACAAATTCAGATATGCTACCTGTCTTCTTAGCCACTTCGCTAAAAATCGGAAAATCATCCTTTCTCCATTCCCATTCATCTTTATAGATTTGCTTCAATCGACCAAACATTACACTGAGAGCCTAAGTAATGGCATTTGCCGGGTCAAATTGCAGATTGCTAATCTGAACAAGGGTATCTGCAATCTCCTTTTGTAAGTTCATTTCCATAAGAGAGAATAAGCAGTCATCCAAGTTCTTTTCATTGATATCCATTCCATCCACAAATTTACGACAAAAATGCGACATATAGAAAACCATAGGCACGACAGTCGACCTAAGCCACCACCGGGCATGAAAATTTGGCGGTTTGGGAAATAATTGGTATTTTTGTCGCAAATTTTTAAATATTTTAAGAAATGAAGAAGCTTTCAACCGCCTTGGTGGCGGCAACAGCGACCCTGGCCATGATGGCAGAGGGCTATCAGGTAAACACATTCAGCGCAAAACAAGAAGGTATGGGCCACGTGGGCGTGGCAATGAAACTGGGGGCGGAAAGCCAGATTTTCAACCCCGGCGCACTGTCGTTTATGAATAAGACCATGGAGGTTTCAGGCGCCATGAGCGCAATCAAAGCCACCGCAAAAGCCGATGTCGACGGCACCGGCTATGAAACCAGCAACAAGGTCTCCACCCCGATGAACTTTTCAGCCGCCTTCCGCATATACGATAACCTTTATGCAGGCGTGACACTCTACACACCCTATGGATCTTCCATCAACTGGGGCAAGTCATGGCCTGGCGCCGTGTTGAACCAGTCATGCGACCTCAAGGTATTCACCGTCCAGCCCACGGTGTCGTGGCGCATCCTCCCCAAACTTTCAGTAGGGGCCGGCCTTATGATTTCGTGGGGAAGCGTTGATTTGAAAAAAGGACTGGTCCCGGCATCGTCAATGGACAAGCTGGTCAACCTGCAATATGAAGCAGCCATGCTGCAATATAAGGCAGCACAGCTCGCCGCGATGATTCCCGGCTCACCCGCCCCTGGCGAAGCCCCGGTGAAGACAGGATACACCTATGGCAACATGCCCCCGGCATCTGTCGGTCTGAAAGGGAACTCCGAACTGGCACTCGGCTTCAACATCGGTGCCATGTATGACATAACCGACAAATGGACAGTGGGAGCTTCCTTCCGCTCAAAAATGGAAATGAAGGTCAAGGCCGGAGACGCATCGGTTGAATATGCCGACGAAATGGCACGTGCCACACTCGGTTCCACCCTCGACAATCTGAACTATGCCAACTTCTCTGCCCAGATGCCATGCCCCTATGTGCTGACAGCCGGCGTTGCATATAAACCAATCGAACGACTGACACTGGCTTTCGACGCACAGCTTAACGGGTGGGGTACATATAAGAACCTCGACATAGAATTTGCCGGTCTCGAAGCCTATAACCAGCACCTCGAAAAGAACTACAAAAACGCCATGACCTACCATCTCGGAGGGCAGTTCGCCATGACCGAACGTCTCGACCTGCGTGCCGGCCTTATGGTTGACTGCTCGCCATGCAACAACGAGCTGTACAATCCCGAAACACCCGGAACAACCAAAATCGAACCGTCGGTAGGGTTATCTTTCCGTCCGTTGAAAGGACTGTCGATAGATGTGGCATTCATGTATGTGCACGGCATCAAGGTTGAAAACGCATCATGCGGCTACGACGACCTCCTCGCACCCGCATTCAATTCCGGACTTGCACAATACGACGCCGGAATAGCCCGATACAATGCCGCAGCAGCACAAATCGGGCAGCTTACCGGGATGCAGATTCCCCCTTACCAACGAGCCGACATCACAGAGCTGCCCAGGCGTCAGACCTTTACAGCCGACTACATGGTGCATGCCTTTATCCCGGCAATAGGCATCAGCTACTCATTCTGATCCGAAGGCCGGATAGGATTGGAAATCCCGAAGCGGCGCCCTCCAAGACGGAACACGAAATATGACACCGTTGCCACAACCGTTACCGGCAACAGCAACGTGTATGCAGCCCCCATCTCCACCGTGAGAAAAATAGCCATCAGAGGAGCACGCTGTGTGGCCGCTATAACAGCCGCCATGCCGAAAAACGCGAAATAACCTACCGGGAGCGCTATCCCCGGCAATGTGTTGACAGCGAACGCGAAAAAACAACCCGCGATGCACCCCGTGAATAACGATGGCGCAAAATCACCGGCCACACCGCCGCCGCTAGTTGTCGAAACCGTGGCAAAAGCCTTCACCAGCATCATGCCCCCTGAGAGCAGCAAAACCAACCCGGTGTCGACCCGGTCACGGGCAAAAAGCCCGTAAGGGATAAGTGCCGCCATATCTTCGGCAAGCATATCGGATATCACCCCGTAACCCTCGCCATAAAGAGGGGGAAACAGAAAAATGGCCGCGCCTATAATGGCGCCGGCCATTATGTTTTTCAGCCAATGGTTCCTAATTGACGCATAGAAACGGGCCATACGCGTCATTACCAACTGGTAATAAATCGAATACAACCCGAAAAACAAACCTGCCGCGATAACCCACGGCAACCAATGCATATCAAACGGCACAGACGACGAGAAATATATGTCAGGAGTGCATCCCGACAACAGATATGCCGTCAGACCCGCCGTCACTGCGGCCACTATCAACGCGATTATAGCCACACTTGCCAGTTCGACATACAGACATTCAAGCGCAAAAAAGGCACCACCTATCGGGGCTTTGAAAATGCCCGCGATACCGGCCGCAGCACCACATGCCACAAGAACCCTCATCATATCCGTCGGCACACCGAAACATTTCCCGACATTGCTCCCCATTGCAGCCCCTGCATAGGCAATAGGCCCTTCCGAACCTGCCGACCCACCGAATCCCAGTGTGACAGACGAGGCTATCATAGGTGTAAACATCTGAGAAAACGGCAACACATATTTTTTGCCACATAGGTCGGCGTTCAGACGGTCGACGCCATGGTAAATCTCCCTCCTTATAATATACCGTTGGAATAACGCTGCCAACAGAATCCCCACGACAGGCAGCAACAACAGCTCCCAATTTGCATGACTTACGGCCAACCTGTCAGTAAACCAATCCGATACCCAGGCAATCATACGTTTCAGCAGAAAAGCACCTGCCCCGGCTGCCAACCCTGTGACAAAGGCAAGGATAAGAAGCAACTGGCGCGACGGCACATGCCGTCCGAGCCATCCCGGCAGGCTCCCGACACTGTGAAAAAACCGAATCCCGGCATCTGACGACATACTTTTGGTTTGATTTGAAGTTGAACGTGTTGGCTATGGCAAAGTCCACATATAATTAACCTTTTAAGTCCGGCGATAGTTTTTGCATGCCGGGCTTTGACATCAACACGGAATTAACTAACTTTGTCGCATGCGCGGCCACATGGCTCACAACCGCACCCGGTCGAGCGGCCAAGCCGACAGTTAACCGATTTTTACCACATATCAATGAACAAGATAGTTGAGAAAAAACATTTCTCGGAAAAAGTGGTGCAGCTGATCGTGGAAGCACCGATGATTGCACATTCACGTCGCCCGGGGCATTTTGTAATAGTCATATGCGACGAGCGCGGTGAGCGAATCCCGCTCACTGTTGCCGATGCCGACGAAGCCCGCGGCACCATCACCCTGGTAGTGCAGGCCGTAGGGGAATCGACGCGTGCAATATGCGCCAAAGAACCGGGTGATTTCCTGCATAACGTTGTGGGCCCGCTAGGACGCGCCACCGATATCCGCAATTACGGCACAGTGGTTTGCTGTGGCGGCGGCGTGGGTGTTGCCCCGCTCCTGCCTATCCTAAAAGCCATGAAAGCCGCCGGTAACAAAGTGATATCCATCCTTGCAGCCCGCACAAAAGACCTGATAATCCTTGAAGACGATGTTCGCGAACATTCCGACGAGGTTATCATCATGACCGACGACGGCTCTTATGGGGAAAAAGGTCTTGTAACGGCAGGACTGGAGAATGTAATAGGCCGGGAACATGTCGACCTCGTATGCACCATAGGCCCGGCAGTGATGATGAAATTTGTTTCACTGCTTACCAAGAAATACAACGTTCCTACAATCTGCTCGCTGAACACAGTAATGGTCGATGGCACAGGGATGTGCGGTGCCTGCCGCGTAACAGTCGACGGCAAGATGCGTTTCGTATGCGTCGACGGCCCCGAATTCAACGCACACCTTGTCGACTTCGATGAAATGATAACCCGCCTGCGCGGATAAATCAGAGCTAAAATTCCCACTATGTCAACAATATCACCCCGTGAAGCCCAATGGCGCGAAGAGCTTCGCAAAGCCCGTTCCGCAAAAGAACGCACGGCCACACCACGCGTAAAAATGCCGGAACTCGACCCGGCCTACCGAATCACCTGTAACGAAGAGGTAAACCGTGGCCTCTCGCGCGAACAGGCTGTTACCGAAGCAACACGTTGCCTCGACTGTCCCGACCCGCAATGCATCACAGGATGCCCTGTAGGAATCAACATACCCGGATTCATCAAAAACATAGAACGCGGATGCTTCGGCGAGGCAGCCATAGTGCTGAAAGAAACCAGCGCGCTCCCCGCCGTGTGCGGACGTGTATGCCCCCAGGAACGCCAATGCGAATCAAAATGCATCTATAACAAGATGCGCAAAGAGCCGGTGGCAATCGGCTACCTGGAACGCTTTGCCGCCGATAACGCACGCCTGTCAGGCGAATCCTCCCAGCCCGGATGTGCCGCACCCAACGGCATAAAGATTGCCGTTGTAGGCTCAGGCCCCGCCTCGCTGTCATTCGCAGGCGACATGGCCCGGCGCGGGTTCGAAGTGCAGGTGTTCGAAGCCCTTCACGAAATCGGAGGGGTTCTAAAGTACGGCATACCCGAATTCCGACTACCGAATGAAGTGGTGGATGTGGAAATCCGGGCACTCCAGGCCATGGGGGTAAAATTCATTACCGACTGCGTAATCGGCAAAACCCTGGTTTACAACGACCTTGTGGAAATGGGATTCCGTGGCGTGTTCGTCGCATCCGGTGCCGGTCTGCCCCGCTTTATGGGTATCCCCGGCGAAAACTTCGTGGGGGTCATGTCATCAAACGAGTATCTCACACGTGTCAACCTCATGGGTGCAGGGCGTCCCGGATGGGCTACCCCGGTTATCCAGGGTAAACGTGTGGCTGTTGTGGGCGGCGGCAATACGGCCATGGATTCCTGCCGCACCGCCAAGCGTATGGGAGCCGAAGAGGTATATATCGTCTACCGACGCAGTGAGGCCGAAATGCCTGCACGTGTCGAAGAAGTGCGACATGCAAAAGAAGAAGGGATAACGTTCCTCACCCTGCATAACCCGGTTGAATACCTGGCCGACGAAAACGGACGAGTCCGCGCCATGCGCCTGCAAAGGATGGAACTTGGCGAACCAGACGCCTCAGGACGCCGTTCTCCCGTGCCTGTCGAAGGGGATATTGTGGAAGTGCCTGTCGACGAGGTGATAGTCAGCGTAGGGGTATCCCCGAACCCGCTGATTCCAAACTCTGTTGAAGGATTGGAGGTTACACGCCGTGGCACACTCGCAGTTGACGACGACACGTTATGCACCTCAATCCCCATGTTATATGCCGGAGGCGACATAGTACGCGGCGGGGCCACCGTAATCCTCGCTATGGGCGACGGCCGTAAGGCCGCAGCCGCCATGGCATCAAAACTGATTTGACTGTAGCTAAGAAGTTCAGACATCGAGAAGCCGGGACTTCCAGGTTCACGTTTATAAAAACAACCTATTTTCCAATACCAATATTTATGGAACTCAGTATCGGCGAAGTCTACCGCGCCCAAATGGTACTCAAGGATGTTGCCCGCCATCCCAAAATTATCGGGCCGACAAACCTGTCAGACAAATGCAGCATCTACCTCAAGCCTGAAAACCTGCAACATACAGGCTCATTCAAGCTACGCGGGGCATATTACAAAATCTCACAGCTCACCCCCGAGGAAAAAGAACGGGGTGTTATCGCATGTTCTGCCGGGAACCATGCGCAGGGAGTGGCGCTAGGCGCCACACATAACGGCATAAAGTCGCTTATCTGCCTTCCTGCCGGTGCGCCGATTTCAAAGATAGAAGCCACCAAGAAACTCGGCGCAGAGGTATGCCTCGTCCCAGGGGTCTATGACGACGCCTACAACAAGGCTCTCGAACTGAAGGAGAAGCACGGGTACACATTCGTACACCCCTTCGACGACCCGCTGGTCATTGCCGGGCAAGGCACAATCGGACTTGAAATCCTTGAAGAGATGCCCGAAGTCGAAGCCATCGTGGTGCCGGTTGGCGGAGGTGGACTGATTTCCGGCGTTGCATTCACCGTAAAGACCCTCCGCCCCGATATAAAGGTTTATGGTGTACAGGCCGCTGGTGCGCCTTCAATGGTGCGTTCGCTTGAAACCGACAAACGCGAACACCTTGACAAGGTTGCCACCATTGCCGACGGCATCGCAGTCAAAGAACCCGGCGAAAACACATTTGAAATGTGTAAGAAATATGTCGATGAAATCGTAACCGTAAGCGAGGCCGAGATTGCAGCAGCCATCCTCACCCTGATTGAGAAACAGAAACTCGTGTCGGAAGGTGCCGGTGCAACCGCTGTCGCAGCCGCAATGTTCAATAAACTCCCTCTCGACGGCAAGAAAGTAGTGTGCCTGGTGTCGGGGGGCAACATCGACGTAAACACCCTGAACCGCATTATAAACAGCGGCCTGGCAAAAAACGGACGCCTCTGCCAGCTCGAACTCGAACTACAGGATAAGCCCGGAACCCTATCGGCCGTGTTGAAAATCGTAGCCGAGCAGGGCGGCAACATCCTTGCGGTAAATCATGAACGCGTGGGCGGGGCAACCGAGATAAACTCATGCCTGCTTCACCTCGAACTTGAAACCCTCAATCCCGACCATATCGCCCGAATCAAACAGGCGATAACCGACGCAGGCTACAAGATTATCCAATAATCGGCCTTTGCATCAACTCATAACACAGGGCGGGATGTCAGCATAAAAACCGACATCCCGCCCTGTGTTATAATCAAAGAATATGCTTTCAGAGAGTGTAAAGCAACGAATCAATAAGTAATGGGATAAGGGTGGAATCAACCCCTACACGACCAAGATGCGGGGCATCCTCACGCATATCGGCGATAAAATCGTCAATCGCACCGTTACGAGCCGAGATATTAAGTGAATAGAAGTTCAACGCCTCCTTGAAACGCCCTTCGGCCAACGCCAGGTGCCCCATATTGAGGTAGTCGGCATGAACAGGGGTGGTCTGGGCCATCACCTTTTCATAATATTTCCGGCTTTGTTGCAAGTCGCCTGTCAGAAGCAGGCACCATGCCAACGGGCGCAATGCCTTGCCCGACGCCTCGTCAAGATATTCGGCTTTATAATAAACCCCTATCGCTTCCTCATACCGCCCCGTCTCTACCAGGCACCTGCCTATATTGAGAACCGTGGCCACATGCCCGGGATGCCTTTCCTCCAAAATCCTCAATCGAACCAACGCCTCTTCCGGCCTGTTGAGCGACATCAGGCAACGTGCCATCCGTCGAAGAGTCCAGTCGCTGCGTCCGTCGAGCATTTCAGCCTTCGAATATTGCTCTACGGCACCCGTCAGGTTGCCTGTTTTCTGCATGGCATGCCCCATTTTCTGATATAATTGGGCATCAGGTTCCGAATTAGCTGCAATGACACCGAACACGGCGAGAGCCTGTGAATAATACCCGTGCGAGAAATAGAACTCAGCAACCAACGGCAACACCCCCATGGCAAATATATCGCCGCGCAGAGCATCGACATCCACAAGGTTGACACCGTCGGCAAACGGATTCGGGAACTCCCCCTTACGGCGGAAAAGGCGATAGAACCGGTAGATGTTCTGCACCTGTTTGTTAAACAAGTTCTTGCGCTCAGTCCCGGCAACATTGAGCGATGCCGCCTGCAATTCGGCCAGCTGGTCGCCCTGCGCCTTGAACTGTGACATCATAGCGTCACGCTGGGCTGCCGGGACATGCGCCAGCGAGAACATGAACGAATATTTGTCGCTGTCGCAAAGAAACGGCGCCGCAGCCATCAACTCGGCCACCGGCTGCATCAACGCCGAACTGTCGCCGGTAAACTCCGAATAATCGGCATGGAAAGGTAAGAACCAGTTGGCAGGTTCGTTAAAGAACGGGAAACTTTTCAAATGGGCGAATGTTCCCATCATGACATCTCCCCCCTCCTCCTGGATTTCGCTCATCTCCTTAAGTTTGTCGGCCAGGCCTGATTTCTCAAGCATATCATGCCACTCGGGGTTTTCATCCATTTCGGCAGGGTCGAGTTTCTCAATAGATGTGTTGAGTTTTTTATCAATTTCAGGACGCAGCTTCAGCATTTCAGGCACTACCTCGTCGCGTATCTTGCGCGAAATCCGGTCTGTATCTATGGTCTTTATCAACTCCATATAAGCCGTCCGAAGGTCACGGTGCCAGTTCTCCGTTTCCCTGAACGCATCAAGCTTGGCGGCAGCCTTAGCCGACAATCCGCGTCGGCGCCCGGAATGGAGCAACAGCATCAGCCCCGTAAAAGCAGCAACCGACAAACGCGCGTCGTCCGCGCCATATGCATCAAGCAAAAGCATGATTCTCCGTTCGTCGAAATACTCCAAACCGCCAAGTGTCAATGCCTCCACAAGCAATTCGCGGAAATAAGGTGGCAAATCAACCGACCGCAAGGCATCTCCCAGCGCCTCGGCATCGGCGGCTGACAACGGATGGGTAACCCACACACGGTTGAATATGCGCCTCTCCAACGCTTCCCGCTCGCAAAGCATGCGTCGGAACCCGTCGGAATGCGTACCCGACACAACGTAGTTGAACAATGAAGCCTCCGACGCCGCTTTGGCATACTTCCCCAACAGCGACATCACCGAATCATCCCCTTGCAACTCCTCATAACGCAAGGTGTTAAAATAATATGTCGGTGTATCAGCCTTGCGGTTATCCCGGTCGAGCCGGTCAACGGCATCAAGCACCACGCTGCCGAACCGGCGCGTCATCTCGTCGCGGGCGGGATCCTCCGCTCCCCGTGCAGCATATTCAAGCATATACCTGTAGCCCTCCTCTGCACCCGCAAGCTCACGCGACACCACGCCGTTTGCCATCCCCTCGGACAACGAACGCGCCAACGCGAACGCATCGCGAAGCCTCCGCTCCCCGACATATCTCTCGACCTTCCCCTTCGCTTCCGCAAATATCTTTTTATCCATGTTCCGTCATACGGGTTTCTTTAACCAGGCCGACCCGGCCTGTTCCCTGTCCCTTACATATAACAATTTTACCTGCAAAAATCTTGCCAAACAAAACACGAAGCCATTCTGGCATAACTGCGGATAATATACGGTATAAAAATAGCGGCATGCCATGGTTTCCACCATCGGCATGCCGTTATTGCTATAGATTCGGGATATCTCCCTGAAAATATATACCGCAATCAGTCCTTGCGCACAGGGACGGTGTTGCCCTCTGCCGTCTTGATGCCGTCGCGGATGAGAAGTGCGTCAACAGTGGCATCCTTGCCGCGGAATGCACGGTAAAGCTCGGCCGGATGACGCGTGCCACCACGTTCAAGGATATTCCGACGGAACGAATCGGCTGTGGCACGGTCGAAAATACCGTTTTCTTTGAATTTGGCAAATGCATCGGCATCAAGCACCTCGGCCCATTTATAGGAATAATAGCCTGCGGCATAACCACCTGCGAAAATGTGGCTGAAAGTCTGGCCGGTCATCGAGCCTTCCACCTCAGGGAAAAGCTGCACAGATTCCATAGCCTTTAGCTCGAATGCTTTAGGATCCTCAACCGGCTCCGTAACAGTGTGCCATGCCATGTCAAGATAACCGAATCCAAGCTGGCGCAGACATGCATAGGCGGCACCGAACTGGGCAGATTTGATAATTTTATCTACAAGTTCCTGGGGGAGTTTCTCGCCTGTCTTATAATGCTTGGCAAACGAATCAAGGAATTCCTTCTCAGTAAGGTAGTTTTCATTAAACTGCGAGGGAAGCTCTACAAAGTCGCGATAAACCGATGTTCCGGCAAGCGATGAATATTTGCACTGTGAAAGCAGGCCGTGGAGTGCATGCCCGAATTCATGCAGGAATGTTTCCACTTCATAGGGGGTGAGGAGCGAGGGGGTATCGGCGGTAGGCTTGGTGAAATTCATCACGATTGACACCTGCGGACGCTCGTTCACACCTTTGGCGTTGACCGACTGATCCTTGAATCCTGTCATCCATGCTCCCGGACGCTTTGTGGCGCGTGGGAAGAAGTCTGTGTAAATAACCCCGATAAAATCACCGTTACCATCGGTCACATCAAAAGCCTTTACATCGGGATGATACACCTCGATAGCCTCGTTCTGCGTGAATTTCAACCCGTAAAGCTTCGTCGCAAGGCCGAAAACGCCGTCTATAACGTTGTCAAGTTCGAAATAAGGACGCAACTGCTCCTCATCGAAACTATAAAGCTCGTTCTTCAACTTGTTGGCATAATAGCTATAATCCCAAGCGTTGATTGTTACGGGTTTCCCCTCAAGTTTTGAGGCAAATTCGGTCAGCTCGGCGATTTCACGCTCATATGCAGGCTTGTAGGCGTCGCGCAACTGGTCGAGCAATTTATACACATTGGCAGGATTCTCGGCCATGGTGCGCTTCAGCGAATGTTCGGCATGGGTCTTCGAGCCGAGCAGGCGTGCAATTTCCAGACGCACCTGGGCGATGCGTTTCATATGCTCGAGATTGGAATATTCACCCTTGAGGTTACGGCCTGTGTACAGACGGTAGAACTTCTCGCGCAGGTCGGGACGCTCGGAATATTTCATAAATGCCATGTAGGTAGGCTGTGCCAGCGTGAACAGGAATTCACCCTTCCTGCCCTTTTCCTCAGCCATCTGCGCTGCTTCATCCACAATGCCTTTTGGCAGCCCGGCAAGGTCGTCGGCAGTCAGCCATATTTCATATGTGTTCAAATCTTTCAACACGTTTTGGCCGAACTTGGTGGTGAGTTCCGACAACTCGGCACTCAGCTTCTTGTACGCTTCCCTGTCATCGCCTTCGAGGTTCGCTCCAGAAAGGGCAAACGAATCATAGGTGCGCTGAAGCAACATCGCATCCTCCGGGTCAAGATTCAGGCTGGCACGGTTATCATAAACAGCCTTCACCCTTTTCCACAAATCATTGTTAAGGGTAATGGAGGTGCCGTAGTCGCTCAGTTTCGGGGTGACACGCATCGAAATTTCCATCATCTCGTCGTCGGCGTCAGCCGAAAGAATCGGGAAGAAAATGTTGAGCGCCCGGTTAAGGTCGGCGCCCACACGTTCCAAGGCCACAATGGTGTTTTCGAACGTTGGTGCCGCCGGATTTGCGGTAATAGCGTCTATCTCTTTAAGCGCCAAGTTGATTCCGCGGTCGATGGCGGGTTCATAATGCGCGTTTTCAATCTTGCTGAACGGCGCCGTGCCATGCACGGTGTTGAAATCACCCGTCAGCGGGTTCTGTGCCTGTGTCATAAGCGCGGTAGCGATTGTCAGTCCGGTTAATACTTTTTTCATGTTAATATTCTAAATCGTGTTATTTTACCTGTTTTGAAGTCATCAGTGCAAAGATACGCAATTTTCCGAATCGGGCACTATTTCATGAACACAAGATAAACTGCTGCCACCAGCAATGCCATGGCCAGGTAGTGATTCCAGCGGAGTGAGAACCCGTCGAACACCATCAGGCTGAAGATTACAAACACGACCAGCGTTATAACTTCCTGCATCACCTTTAGCTGGATAAGGGAGTATGGGCCGCCGTTACCTTCAAATCCCATACGGTTGGCAGGAACCTGGAAGGCATATTCCAACAACGCTATCCCCCATGAGAACAGAACCACCACATAAAGCGGCCAGTTGGTTGAAAACCCGGTAGATTGCAGTTTCAGGTGGCCATACCAGGCACACGTCATAAAAATGTTGGAAATCACCAACATAACGACGGTCATGACCGCCGGATTTATCGACATCATATCTTAACTGTTATGTTATTTTCGCGTTATTTCCGATTCACGATTTTGTTACGCCGCTTTCTCCCCTCCTCATATTTCATCTCCGAAATATCATGTTGCACCGGCATTATTTTTTTCAGATAATCCATATCTATAAGCCATTTCCCTTCACGCCCCTTGCGCGGGAAAACTTTCGACCGCCGACGGTTAACCTCGTTACATAGCTCCGAACGGCCGCCTTGGGCAGAAGGGAGCAGACAAGGGGGAATGCTGTCGAGGGTTACAGCCTCCACGTGTGATGCCGCAGGGAATCCGATTGCCACCCACATCATGGTGCCGGCCGCAGGATTTTCCCCACTATGTGCCCCCTCGATAACCACCGACGCACACGAACTGCGACGGGGAATATATTCACCCCTGTCGGTCAGAACCTTGAATCCTTTACCCGACATATCCTCTCTGCGGCCATGATGATAAAACGACCGCGACAAATGCTCGGTAAACGTTTCAGGCTTCAGCCCGGCATTACGGCAGTGCTCCCCAGCCAACCACTCGGCATTGTCATGCCGCACCTCTCCAAGCCTCCCTTTCTCACCCCCGGAATAGGAGTAGTTCGACCGTATCATCATCCCGCCAGGGGCTTCGTCTAAAGTGAACACTCTGAATGAATGATCGGTGGTTTCAAAATAAGCGCCATTTCCCCCGGCATCCGTAACACCGAAATTCGCCTGCACACCAAGCGCACCCTTGCCGATTTCCGATTGCAAAAGCTGCTCGAAATCGGCCACAGTGCGGCAACGGCGCAAGGCCATCGACATTATCAGTCCTTCCCTGTCCTTTACCTTGGCGGTATCAGGGGCAAGATTGTATGACGCAGTGTTCATAACCGCGAAACCGGCGGAATTGAAACCAATCCACGCTTCTTTCATATCTGTGTCACCGGCATTAAACAACGCCACATAGGCCATCGAAGAATCCGTGGCCTCGACACGCCCCACGAAGTTGTCGGGATGCCCCGAATCACGGTGCTTCCACAACAATGTCCGGCCGTCACAGGTAGCCCCGGCGCCGACTACCGCCGATGTGCAGCCACAAACCCGTAAAGTCGAGGCAACAAAAAGCGCCACCAGCGGCAACAACACGTATAATCCTCTCAAATGTCGCATAGTACCTGCAAAATTACGAATTTAGTTTGGTCAGTACAGCCAATTTGTGTAATTTTACATGGATTGGCCTGCTCACAGGGCAGCAAAAAACATTTCAACAACAATGGTTATGGAGCCTCAACGATATATTTTCGAAATGCCTATGAAAGTGCGCGACTACGAGGTCGATTCGCAAGGTATTGTCAACAATGCCAACTACCTGCACTATCTCGAACATACGCGGCATGAATTTTGCGAAGCGCGCGGTTTCACGTTCCGCGACATGCAGCAACAAGGCATAGACCCCGTGGTTGCCAAAATCGAAATAGAATACCGCACCCCCTTAAGGCTTGGGGAATCGATGACAAGCAAATTGTGGATTGAACGGAAAGGGGTGCGTTTCATATTCCATCAGGATATTTTCGCACCTGACGGCTCTGTTGCCGTTTCTGCCCTTGTCTCAGTTGTAGCGCTTCACGACGGACGTCCGTCGCGAGGCGACATATTGGCCGAAGCGCTCGCCCTGCAATCCGTATAATTATAATCCAATATAATAAGTAAGTCATGAAAATTATTACTCATGAAATGTATAATCAGGCTTTACATTATCTGCGGCATACTTTCAGATAATATAAAATAATTTCCACGACTTACTTAATGCCATTGACACCTATCCGATAGTGCCTCACAACATCCACACCATCGCATTCTCGTTCATTAAGGGCAACAATCCCAAAATGGCAACGCAGATTCTGAACCGCCTAGGCTCGGAATCGGAATTTTTCACCCTTTCGGAAACAGCCCTGGCAGCACGACTGGAATTCAAAGGGCGGATACTCGACCCGTCCTACCGCAAAAGCCTTTTGGAAAAAGCAAAAACCGAGAAAGAGTTTATCGACGGGCACAATATCCGTGCAATATATTTCACCGATGCCGACTACCCGCAACGGCTGCTGGAATGCGACGATGCCCCGGCAATGCTTTATGCCCTCGGCGATACCGACCTTAACGCGGCACACGTGGTCAGCATTGTCGGAACCCGGAATGCCACAAACTATGGGGTAAATTTCATAGAACGTCTCATCGGGAAACTCGCCTCAGGCATCAACAACCTGGTAATTGTTAGCGGGTTGGCTTTCGGATGCGACATAGCCGCCCACAAAGAGGCATTGCGGCTCGGAATCCCTACCGTAGGGGTCGTGGCTCACGGGCTTGACACCCTCTACCCTTCTGAACATCGCGGTTACGCCGCCAACATGGTTCGCCAAGGGGGGATGATACTGACCGATTATACCCATAACACCACCCCCCACCGAGGCAATTTCCTTGCCCGGAACCGTATCGTTGCCGGACTGGCCGACTGTATAGTGGTTGCCGAATCAGCCGCCAACCGAGGGGGCGCACTGCACACGGCCAAACTCGGTATGCTCTATAACCGCGATGTGTTCGCCCTACCCGGACGCACCTCCGACCTCTATAGTGGCGGATGCAACATGCTGATAAAGTCGAACGTGGCACACCTAATCGAAAGCGCCGACGACCTGGTCGCAGCCATGAACTGGCAGCAACGTCAGGAAGAGGGGCAGCAACCTACACTTTTCCCCGAATTCACACCGCAGCAACAGGCGGTAATCGACCACATCCGGCAAAAAGGCGAAGCCCAGATAAACACTCTGACAGCAGCACTCGGCATACCCGTAGGGCAGCTTATGGCACTGCTGGTGGAAATGGAATTCAACGGGGTTCTGTTGTCGCTACCCGGGGCACGCTACCGCCTGGCCTGAACTTTTCACCTCTTTCCACCCTTATAACTATTAGAATATCACCCCAACCCTATAACACCACTTCCCCATGGAAAAGAAAATAATAGCCCCGTCGGAACTCATCATCAACCCCGACGGATCAGTGTTCCACCTTCACCTGCGCCCTGAGCAACTGACCGACCGAATCATCCTGGTAGGAGACCCCGGAAGGGTCGACATTGTGGCCGAACATTTCGACAGCCGCACATTCGAAGTGTCATCACGCGAATTTCACACGATAGGTGGCACATATAACGGGAAACCTATAATGTGCCTCTCCCACGGCATCGGCCCCGACAATATCGACATCGTAATCAACGAACTGGATGCGCTGGCAAACATTGACTTCGAAACACGCGAGGTGCGCCACACCCGCCGCAGACTCACAATGGTGCGTATAGGCACATCAGGGGCACTACAGCCAGAACTGATTGTCGGCACCCCCGTCATCGCCGAAAAAGCTATAGGCTTCGACGGCGTACTCAACTATTATGCAGGCAGGAACGAGGTTGCCGACCTGGAATTTGAAAATGCATTCTGCGAACACACAGGCTGGAACCCGTTATGGGCGAAACCATATGTGGTAAACGCCGACGAAGAGCTTGTGGAACAAATCGGACGCGACGACATGGTGAGAGGCAACACCATCTCCGCCGTAGGGTTCTACGGGCCGCAAGGACGCGAGCTGCGCCTGCCCCTCGCCAACCCCGACCTCAACAGCCGCATAGAATCGTTCAGGCACAACGGACGCAAAGTCACCAACTACGAAATGGAAAGCGCCCCCCTTCAAGGGTTGGGCCGGTTGATGGGTCACCGTGCAATGACCGTATGCTCCATAATTGCCAACCGCATGCGCCACGATGCGACCCCCAATTACAAAACCGCCATACGCGACCTGATTGCAACCGTGCTTGAACGAATCTAACCCTCACGCATCACATCATGCTCATACCAATCAAAGGGATGGTATGCAACCATTGCGTAGAAGCCGTGGCCGCAGCCATCCAAGCAGCACAAATCCCCGGGGCGCATGTGCGCCTCGGGGAAGCAGAAGTGCCTGATTCGGCCATGTCGGCATCAAAGCTCCAAAAGCTTGATGAGGAATTGGCTCTGCGAGGATTCGAACGGATAACCGACCAAGCGGAAAAACTGATTGAACGCACCAAACTGGCAATCCTCGAACATGTGCGCGACGAGCGATGCCGCTTCAACCTCTCAGCCTGCCTCCAGGACCACCTCGACGTAGACTATTCCACCATAAGCAAACTTTTCTCATCACGCGAAGGCCGCACCATCGAGAAATATGCCATAGCCCAGCGTGTGGAATATGTCAAAGAACTCCTCTCCTACCGCCAGCTGAATATATCGGAAATTGCCGATAAAACCGGTTACTCAAGTGTGGCACACCTATCACGCCAGTTCAAATCAGTAACCGGCATGACCCCTTCCTATTTCCTGAAAAACTCCACCGCCAGAATCCCGCTCAACGAAGTGTAAACGGGATAATGACAGAGGCATAATTGTGCAAATCGGCGCCCAAATAGTATAATGCCAGCCTTATTGGAAATTCATAACTTTGTATTGGAATAACCCTGATTTCATTACATCAATACAATATCGGTTATGAACCTCCAAAATTTCATATACGCACTGGCGAACATCCTTAATGAGATGTCGCCTTACATCCTGCTCGGATTCCTTATTGCCGGCTTGCTTCATGTGTTTGTAAGCCCCGAAGCCATGAGCCGGCATCTTTCAGGACGAGGCTGGAAACCCGTGTTCAAAGCCGCATTGTTCGGCATACCGTTACCATTGTGTTCCTGTGGCGTATTGCCCACCGCAGTGGCACTACGGAGGCAAGGGGCATCACGTGGAGCCGCAACTTCATTCCTCATTGCCACACCGCAGACCGGTGTAGATTCCATCACAGCGACTTATGCCCTCCTCGGCCTTCCGTTTGCATTGCTGCGGCCTGTCGCCGCATTAGCCGGGGCTTTCGCAGGAGGTATGGCCGTAGACCGCCTGCCGGATAGCGCTCAACCTGAAAACCCTGTAACCGTTACACATAAAACGCCATCCGAATCATCCAGCCCGAAGCCTACAATTATCAGCAGACTTACAGAAGCCATACGCTACGGCATGGTCGACATGGTAGGGTCAGTAGGCAAATGGCTCGTTATCGGACTTGTAATAGCTGCCATAATCACAGTGGCCGTGCCCGACACCCTTTTCCTTTCCCTCAGCGCATACCCGCTACTCGCCATGCTTGTAATGGTGGCGGTAGCCGTGCCGATGTACATCTGTGCAACAGGCTCAATCCCGATTGCGTTGTCGCTGATGCTTAAAGGTCTGACCCCGGGAGTGGCGTTCGTGCTTCTTATGGCAGGCCCTGCGGCAAACTTCGCTTCCGTCATGGTGCTACGCAAATCCCTTGGAACGCGTCCAACAGCCGTATATATCGCCTCGGTAATAATCACCGCAATTGCATTCGGGTTGCTGATAGACTACTGCCTTCCAAAAGGATGGTTCCTCCCGTTGGCAGACATCGCTACAACGCAAAGCTGCCATCTGGACCTGGCTGTTTTCCCCACCATATGCAGTGTGATTTTAGCAATATTGCTGGTGTATGCCTTCCTACGGAACCGCAGGGATGCCCGCGCCTTCCGCAAATGCCACACTTGTCCCACATGCCATCCTACCGATACCAACTCCGAAACAACTCCACAACATACCAAATCTATGACAACTATCTATAGCGTAAAAGGAATGTCGTGCAACCATTGCAAGGCATCAGTCGAAAAAGCCCTGCGTGCAATTCCCGCAGTGGAATCAGTGGCAGTCGACCTGTCAACCGGCAAAGTATCTGTCGAAGGGGATGTATCCCCACAATCAGTCGAAAATGCCGTTACAGATGCAGGATTTGAATTTATCGGCCCGATAAGCAAATCGTAGAAATTATATTTCCGTCGACAGGATTTTCGACTGCATTTCACCCTATGGCAGTGTGTCAAAATTCAATATTTTGGCACACCGCCTCTGAGGCAACTGGAAGCAATACAATGAGGCCCAACCATATATATCTTTAAAGATGATAAAAATGCCGGAAACCGCTTTAACGAAAACCCGCCCAAACACTTAAAGAACCTTAAAACCTTGACATTTTCCCTTGCGAAATTTGGCAGGTATAGGGAAAATCCCTACCTTTGCACCCGTAAACGAAATATCGCGGGATGGAGCAGTGGTAGCTCGTTGGGCTCATAACCCAAAGGTCGGAGGTTCGAGTCCTCCTCCCGCCACCAATCAAAAGCATTACCTAAGGTAATGCTTTTTTTGCATACCCTCCACAAACCTTTGTAAACCAGTTCAACTAGTCATGTTTTCCTATTCGATTTGGTTTGGATTTCCCAATGGCCACCTTTTTTAGAGCCAACATAACTAACTATTTCAGATAATATGGAAAGTTCCCGTTCTATTGTTTTGACTGAAAATCCTATTGCAGAAGCAATCTCTGCCCTGGTAATTAGCGGATTCCCACTTATTAGCGCTATAATCTGCTGTTGGCGTTCAGTTAAATTTTTAGCGTCATTTTTAGCGTCATTTTTAGCGTCATTTTTAGCGTCATTTTTAGCGTCACCGACATTATTCGGCATGGCTAGATTCTGAATAGCGGATTTTAAAGGTAGAGTGACAGTGGCAATGGTGCGGTCACTTTCAACGATAGGTTTTGCGCCAGTCAGTTGTTCCCAACTCGCTAGCTTCTTCATGCCATAACCTGCATTTTCCGCTATTCCGACATAGCGGAAAAGTTTTGCGATAGTCGGGTTACGAAGTTTGGAATATATTTTGCCTAAAATGGCATTGACCGGCAACGGGAATGCCCCGCCATTCATAAACTCTATGTGGTCGGTATAGACACGGATGCAGGAGCGAAGTGAATCAAAATGGTCACAATGCATAACCATATTCGCCAAAGCCTCTCGAAGAACGTTGTACTGGCTGTTGTCAGTTGTAGCAAATCCGTTATTTTTTATATGTATAGGCGCATCAACAAGCGTATGAAAGCGGCGTAAGATAATCTGAACCGCTTCCCAGATATTTTGCTGCTCAGGGATACGATAAGTGTACCTCACCTCAGCCTGTTGGATTGTTGGTGCCGGAATCTCTATATAGTCAATGCAAAAAGTCGGAACATATCTCAACACATAGGGAGCCTTTCCGAACATAAGCAACCCGGCATATGTCAGCAAACCATTGCTTGTGATATTAACCTCTTCGCAAAACGTGGCATCATCCACGTTTTGCAACTCTATAAGATTATTTGTTGAACCAAGAGCAAAACGATAGTTATGCAAGGAATCTGAATTTAGCATTTCAATGCCCGAATCCGGTATAGTCTCCTCAGTTTTCTTACCAAACGACTGGTTACGGAACATTGCACGTATTTCTCCCTCGGTAGCCCGCTGGTCACCACTACCCATCCTTATAAAGGTGTTGGTAGGATTTCCGAAATATACCGGCTTTAAATCAACCTCCGGAATGTAGAATGCAAGTAGCTTCAACCCATCTATATCATATCGTTTTGAACGAGTAATGACCGTTTGGTTAAACTTCCCTGAGCGAAGAGTTCCATGAAAATCCTGTTCAAGTTTCTCGGCGTTATCCACTCCCTGAATCTCGAAAGTCCTACCATTTTGCCTAACGCCCAACACAATCCATCCGCCCGAAGTATTTGAGAACGCGCTAACGGTATCCCATATATTCTTCGGCAATTCAGACTTTGCGGACTTGACCTCGAAATCATCCCATTCTATGTCGCGTAGTCGTGCTACAAGTTCTTCTTTCGTCATAACAGATGCAAAGTTATACATTCACATCGGATTTTCAATAGGTTATACGCACTTATACAAATCCTACATTCTGCACTTTCAACACATGCCATACCATTTCTGTAAATGACATTATAAATGCAGCAACGCACCGGGGAGTCGGTGCGTTGCTGAGTTTGATAGTATCCCCGTGGGGAGTCGAACCCCAATCGTTGGAACCGGAATCCAATATTCTATCCATTGAACTACGGAGACATCTATGCGGTAAGGCGCAAAATAAGCCTATACCTATTTTCTGATGCAAAGATACGAAAATTTGCTATAACAACCCGCACTTGTTGAAGGATTTTTAGCCTATCGGCTAATTTCCGCATTTTGCATGACGGCTTTATATCCTGAAGCATCCCTGTTCATGACGGTTTCGAGCCACCGTAAGCAGCTTTTCGAAACCGGCGTGCGTTGTCGAGGTGGGTTTGATAATCCGAAGTAAAGTCATGATAGCCCGACCCGTCGGGACGCGCACACATATAGATATAGCTATGCTCAGGTGCATTGAGCACGGCATCGATTGTTGCAGCTTCGGGATAGCGTATAATGCCAGGAGGAAGTCCGGGATAACGATATGTGTTATACGGGGAACCGGATTTCAGCATGGCGCCGGTTATACGCTTTGCCTCGAAATCGCCGGTGGCGAATTTCACTGTGGGATCGGCCTGCAGGAGCATTCCCCGATTAAGGCGGTTAAGATAAAGACGGGCAATTTTGGGACGTTCATCCCGGCGGTTGCTCTCCTCCTCCACTATCGAAGCAAGCACACTGACCTGCAAAGGGGTAAGCCCCAGATTCCAGGCCTTCTCCCTTCTGGCGTCATCCCAAAAGCGAGAATAATGCTTACGGATTTTCGCTATCAGTTCTTCGGGTGTCGCCGACCAGTAAACTTCGTAGGTATCAGGCAGGAACTGTGCCGCGATTTGTTCAGGGGTGAGCGTATCGGCAACCGCCGCCTTACGGCAGGCCTCTTCAAACTCCCCTGCCGTGAAATCCATCCGTGATGCCAGCCTCGAGGCTAGTCGGTCGGATGTGCGGATATTGTTAAATGTGACTTTTACAGGGGTCTGACGCCCTTGCCCGATTCGACGGGCTATGCTCCATGCTTTCTCACCCGGCTCAATCAGATATGCGCCATGGCTGGCTTCTATATCGCCGTTCCATATCGCTGCCACCCGGCCTCCGAAATTATCGCCAAGAGCTGCCGTAATGGAATCTTTTGCAGAATCGACAGTAGCCGTGCGCGGGATACGCACCCACACAGCCTCGTCGCCGTCGAATCCGGCAGCCATACGCGTGAAATACCATGCCCCCCATGCCATCACGACAAGCATCACCACAGTCAGAACCCGGCGCTTGTTGACACCTGCGCCGAAACGTTTCGCTTCATTCCCCTTTGCCTGTTCCTTATCTTCCATTTTATCATCTGATATGAAAACAGCGCGAAATTACAAAATTTCCCGTCCTCGTGCCATTATGTAATATATAAAAATCTCCAAAAATCCTGATTCTGACATCGACCTGACGTCATTTCGACAAGGCACCATAAAGCAAAGGCATCATGCCGAATCCGACATGATGCCTTTGTTTCTTCGATAGAATGATTTTATGAGAAAGGGCAATCCCCAATCCCGATAACAACCTTATTCGGCAGCTTCAGGCTCAAGGAAGAGCACTCGGTAGTTGCCCTGCTTGTTAAGTTCCTTCATGAAGTTCATGATGTCGGCAGGCTTGATAGCCTTGTACATCTCTTCGGCGCCGTTGAAGGTATCCACGCCGTTGAGGGCCTCACCACCCATGGCATTAAGCCATGCATCGTTCTGTTCACGCGATTCACGCACACTCTTTATAGCGAATTCAACAATCTTGGCAACCTCTTCGTCGGTAACGTTGCTCTCCATGTTTTTGAATTCCTTGGCGATAAAATCGAGGACTTCCTGACGCATTTCAGGCTTCATCGGGAAAGAACTTTGAAGAACGGTGTTGTTCTTACCCGCTACACGTTGCATACCACCTTGCGCCCAAATCGAATAAACCGCACCCATATCCTCGCGCACAGTTTTCAGAAGGCGGTTGGTGAGAATCTGGGCGGCGATATTCGATGCCGCACGGTTTTCGATAGTATAGGGTATATTACCATAGTCAAGCACGGCAACATGTGTCTGCGGGGTCTGCATCGGGGCTTTGAAACCGATTTCCTTATCACCGGGCTTGATTTCCAGGGATGCATCGAACTTCGGGGCCTTGGTCACGTTGGCCGCATCGGCAGGGAGAGTGGCGATATACTGCTCGACGAGGGGTTTGAATGTGGCCATGTCGATATTGCCGACAAAGAAGAATGTATAGTCGGCCGCATTGGCAGTCATTTTGCGCACGATGTCGATGGTCTGTTCACGCTGTGCGCCCTGGATGGCCTCAACACTCATTGCCTGACGGCGCGGGTTGGTGTAAAGGGCTTTCTGGAGGTCGCGTCCGAAAATATATTCCGGGTTCGTTTCCTGGTTTTTCAGGATTCCTTCATACATTTTCTGTGTGGCAACGAATTCTTCGGGGGTGAAAGTAAAGTTCGTGAAGGTCATATAAAGAAGCTCCATCATCGTGGGGAGATCTTTGGGTGTTGTCGAACCTGCCACATCGCGGGTATAGTCGCCGAAGCTGGTAGAAACACGAACCTGTTTGCCTTGCAGATATTTCTGCAAATCCTTGTTGGTGTAATCGCCCAGCCCGTTGGATGTGGAGGAAATAGGCAGGAATATCAGCGAATTGGCATAGCTGTCGGGGAATACCGACGTACCACCGATGGCCTGAGCGTCGAAGAGGATTTCATCAGCCTTGAAATCAGTGGTCTTAACAATAACCACAGCGCCGTTTGACAATGTGAGCTTTGTTGCGCCCCATTTCTCCAGCTGTTCCTCCTTCACGATTTTACCGGGGGCGGGGAGGCTGGGAATCAGAGGCTCAGCCTTTACCTCGTCAACGAATGCCTCGATATTCTCGGCATTTATCTCGGCCATGGCCGCAGCAAGCTGCTCTTCGGTGGGAATTACCATTCCTGCCTTCTCGGGAAGCATGGCAAGGACGATACGGTTATCTTCGGTCACCATCTGCTTGAGGGTCTGATTGATGGCTTCAACAGGAATCTGGTTGGCGAGCATATTGATCAAGTTATACTCATGTTCGATTCCCGGCATGGGGGTATTGTCGATGAAATGACGTGCGATTTCACGCGAGTACTTCTCGCTCTCGGTTTTATCGCGGTTGTTATAAACCTTTTCGATTCTCGACAGGTACTCGCTGCGCGCACGGTCATATTCCGATGCGGTGAATCCGCCACGCACGGCACGCAGCAGTTCGCGGTAAACGCTCTTGAACGCGGGAATCATGTCGTTATCCTTGGCCACACCGCCTACCGACAACGCATCCTCGGTTGCCGAAACCAGGAAGCGTCCGTAGTTGGCAAATGCAGCTGCAAAAGGAACATCGGGATTCGACATCATCTCGTTGTAGCGGGCATTAAGCATCGCACCAACAATGTCGGTAACATAATCGGTTACAACATAGACCATGGTGTTGCGCTGCTCACGCGGGAGCACATCGCTCTTAAAGAAGATATTGAACACCGAATACTGTTGCTCAGGGTCGGTTCCCACAGCGAATATAGTGCCTTCGGTATCGGGAACCTGCTCATATTCGCGCGGCTTGGCATTTTCCGGCATCTTTATCGGTGAGAAAATCTCCTTGATTTTGGCCTCGATACGGTCAACATCAATATCGCCGACAACGATTACGCCCTGCAGGTCTGGACGGTACCATGCCTCATAATAATCGCGGAGCACCTGCGGCGGGAAATTATCCACAACCTCCATAGTGCCGATAGGCATACGGTAACCGTATTTCGAACCCGGATAGATTTTCGGGAGCAGCTGCTCCAGGATACGTTGCTGGCCTACGTTGCGTGAACGCCATTCCTGATGTATCACACCACGTTCCTTATCGATTTCCCCAGGCTCGAGCAGAAGGCCGTCGGCCCAGTCATGAAGGATGAGAAGGCATGAATCCTGCACGCTCTCACGGGCTACAGGCACATTCGAAATATTGTAGACAGTCTCGTCAACATCGGTATAGGCATTGAGATTCTGACCGAACTTCACACCTATGGTCTCAAGCCAGTCGACAAGCGCACTACCGGGGAAATTCTGCGTGCCGTTGAAGCACATATGCTCCAGGAAGTGTGCCAACCCGCGCTGTTCGTCGTTTTCAAGCACGGAACCCACCTTTTGGGCGATATAGAAATCCGCCTGCCCCTTGGGGGTTTCGTTATGCCGGATGTAATAAGTCAGGCCGTTTGGCAATGTGCCCTGTCGCACCTGGTTGTCGACCGGCAGCGGCTCGGTCATCTGAGCTGCCGCACTGAAAGCGCAAATCCCTGTCAACAGGAACAGCACTCGCTTAAGGGTCTTTTTCATAAAAGAAAAATTAAGTGTAAAAATTGTGATATATAATTGTTGTTTATTCTGATGGATTCACCCCCTCCACAACCCCCTTTCATATGATTAAGCCGACATGGCGTTGCTATCAGTGACCGGCTAAAATATTCTGGGGGGGAATTTCAAACGGGCTTTTAAATTTGACGCCTCCGCATCAATGGAGTTTCATCATCATGCGTTAATTTTTGCAAACTCCCAAAAATCCCACCCATCACACCGGCCTGCCTACCCGAAAAGATGCCTGAATGCCTCTTCGACTTTGTCGACCTCCGCGATTTCGATGGATAGTTTTGATGTATCCACCCCCTTGAGCGAGCCACGGGGGATGATTATGGTTTTCATGCCGAGTTTGTCGGCCTCGCGCACACGCTGCTCCATACGGGTTACAGGGCGGATTTCGCCACTTAGCCCGACCTCCCCGCTCAGACATACCCCGTGGGGAATCGACATATCCACATTCGACGAAAGGATGGCGGCTATCACGGCAAGGTCGAGCGCCGGGTCGGCCACCTTAAGCCCACCGGCAATGTTGAGAAACACATCCTTCTGTGCAAGCTTGAAACCGACGCGCTTTTCAAGCACGGCCAGCAGCATATTCATCCTTTTGGAATCAAACCCTGTGACTGATCGTTGCGGCGTGCCGTAGGCAGCGGTGCTGACCAATGCCTGCGCCTCTATCAGGAAGGGACGTATCCCCTCCAGTGTCACACCGATGGCGCAACCCGAAAGCGCCTCTTCGTCGCGCCGCGACAGCAACATTTCCGAAGGGTTGGTAACCTCACGCAGCCCACGCTGGCACATTTCATAAATGCCAAGTTCGGAGGTGTTGCCGAAACGGTTTTTTGTGGCACGCAGAATTCGGTACATATACTGACGGTCACCCTCGAACTGCAACACGGCATCCACTATATGCTCAAGCACCTTAGGGCCTGCCAGCGACCCCTCCTTGTTTATATGCCCGATAAGCAGCACCGGCACATTCTCCTCCTTGGCATAGCGCAGGAGCGCCGCAGCACACTCCCGCACCTGGCTCACACTCCCGGCAGCCGATTCTATGGCATCGGAGGCAATCGTCTGAATCGAATCCACAATCAGAAGTTGCGGCTCCACATCGCGTATATGCCGGAATATGTTTTCGAGCGATGTCTCTGTTACGATATAGCAATTATCGCTCACACGCCCTATGCGGTCGGCCCGCATCTTGATCTGGACAGCGCTTTCCTCACCAGAGACATAGAGGATACGACGTGATTTTATGGCAAGTATATTCTGCAACACCAAGGTGGATTTACCGATTCCGGGTTCTCCCCCCACAAGCACCATCGACCCGCTCACCAATCCCCCGCCAAGCACACGGTTAAGCTCCTCCGAAGGCATGTGGATACGGGTTTCATCGCCCGCCTTGATTTCAGAAACACGCTGTGGCACGCTGCGATTGGCATCCGCACCACGACGGCTGCCCCCCGCATCGCGTTTCCCGGTGACAACACGCTCCTCGACCATGCTGTTCCACGCGCCGCAAGCCGGGCAACGCCCCTCCCATTTAGGGGAATCCGCACCGCATTCCGAGCAGAACCATACTGTTTTTTCTTTAGCTTTCGCCATCCTGTTTATCGAAAAGGCTATATAATAAAAGTCAAGATGAACTGACACCAAATCGTGTGTCTGGATTCAATCACGATATGCTATAATCCGATGTGCCATATAAGAAAAGCACACCTAACCGGCCCGTCGTCGGAACTCGGCCAAGGTTATCCCCGTCGCCATCGACACATTGAGAGATTCAACCGTGGCACGTTCCGGCGGGAAAGCTGGAATCTTGATGCGGTTGCCCACAACAGCGGCAATTTCATCCGAAATGCCGTTACCCTCGTTCCCCATAACCACTATCCCCCCGGCAGTCAGGGAGGTGGAATAAATGTTCTCACCATCGAGAAATGTGCCGTAAACGGCAACCCCGTCCTTTTTTGCCTCCATCAGGACAGCCCGCAAATCGCAATAACACACCCCGACACGGGCTATCGCCCCCATAGTAGCCTGCACTACCTTCGGATTGTAAACATCTACCGTGTCTTCAGAAGCCAGTATGCGAGTAACTCCAAACCAGTCGGCCACACGCATTATGGTGCCAAGGTTCCCCGGATCCTGCACTTTGTCAAGGGCTATAACAAGTTCGTCGGCCGAAACGGGTGCAAACGAATCACGGTGTGGCATACGGCACACAGCCAACACCCCTTGAGGCGTTGTCAGCGACGACATCCGTTCCATATCGTCAGTGCGTGCCAACATGGCCGCAGGCAACCCGCCGGGAAGCCCCATGCCATATTCTTCAATCCACCGGGAGGTGGCCACAAGATATTCCACATCGAAAAAAGGCACTGTGTCAAGCACCGCACGGGTACCCTCCACAACAAACAAGCCCTGATCTTTCCGGTGTTTCGCCTGTTTCAGGGATGTAATCAGTTTACGCGTGGACGTGCTTATTGTCATCATAAAGTAATGCAGTAAGTTTGAACAAAGATACATATTTTCCGCCGAAATTGATGGATTTTACGTAAATTTGCGCCACAAAACAACAGCCGGACAGTCCGTCGCGGGCGTGATTCCACCAAGGAATGCACGCATGAGGAAAGTCCGGGCAACACAGAGCGCCATACTTCCTAACGGGAAGCCGCGGGCAACCGCAGAGACAACGTGACAGAAAACAACCGCCCCATTTACGGACGGGGGAGCCATACCTTTCCAGGAATGGCGCCACTACCCCCCGGGGCAAGGGTGAAAAGGCGGGGTAAGAGCCCACCGGGCGCCACCGTGAGATGGCGTGCCGCACGTCTTATGGGTTGCAAGGTCATGTATACCGGCAGCGCGGCAGTGTCTTCGGGCAAAAAGTCGCGGGTGGGTGGCTCGCCCACTGCCGGGGGGTAGACTGCTTTAGCCGCAGTGGCGACACTCGGCATAGATAAATGACGGACCGGCCTGACCGAAGTACCGGCCCCGCAACAGGGGCAGGAAACCGTCGGCGACCGACATAACCCGGCTTACAGCCCGGCTGTTGTTTCTTTTTTTGACTTTTTACGCACCGGGTTGCAACTTTTAGGCATCCCGGTGCGTCTAATTTATACCACAAGGACATCATCCTTATCTCACTCATAAAAATCACAAACCGCGTGATTCAAACCGATTTGATTACTCACATCTCAAAATCAACCGACATGAAACACCTTGCCGGCGTCGCCATTTTCCTCGCCACACTATCATCACTTTCAGCCTGTGCCATAAGCAATGCTGACAAGGCTATGACCACGAGAAACATCACCATTGCCGATTTCAACAGCATTGACGCAGCCACAGGGATCAAGGTAATCTACTCCCAAGGCCCTCTTTCAGCAGCCAAAGTAACAGCACCACGCTACTATTTCAACTACCTTGACATCAGCGTTGACAAAGGCACTTTGGAACTGAGGATAAACCAAACGTTCTGGCAGAAATTCAATTCTGTCAACGACGATATAACCGTGACCGTATCGTCACCTACAATCAACGACCTGGAAGTCTCGTCAGGAGCATCAATCATAGTAAAGGGAGTTGTAAAAATCAACAATTCGGCCGAACTCGAAGCCACATCAGGAGCATCAATCTCCATACCCGGAGGTTTTAAATCCAAAGGAAAAGTCGAACTTGATACATCGTCAGGCTCGTCAATCAATATAAACGGACTCAACGCATCACGAATCGATGCCGAACTTTCATCGGGAAGCTCCATGCAACTCACCAACGCCACAGCCACACATGCCGATTTCGAACTTTCATCGGGAGCAAGCTGCACAGTGTCAGGCAAAACCTCCTCTCTCAAAGTAGAAGCTACATCAGGAGCCTCATTTAATGGCTCGAAATTCCGTGCGCACACCGCCGATATAGAAGCAGGATCAGGCGGATCGGTAAACTATAACGCGGAAAGGGCAAAAGAAGATACCGGGAACACCGGCTCCGCCACAAACCACCGTTAACAAACGGCATCACACACAGAGGTTTAAATATTCTCAAAAACCGGAACCGGCACGCAAAAAACAAGTTCATCAAACATAAAGAATATTCAACATAAAGAGTTTCAGATTTTTAATAGGTATTGTTATTTCTAAAGGCAGGGCGGTGTGTCAAAATTCAAAATATTGACACATCGCCTTATTTTTAACCCGTACGGGAAAGGTGCTGTGACAAGACACTCCCCTACCGACCTGATTACCCGGTCGTTCCCAATGTGCTCTTCATGATGATTGCCCAAATGGCAGACCCTGCTATCCATCCAATCGAAAAAACGGCCTATACAAAAATAGCAAAAGTTTTTAAGGAAAGATTTGGTGATTTAGGAAATGTGTTGTAACTTTGCAGTCGCAAACGAGGCGGGATAGCTCAGTTGGTTAGAGCGTCGGATTCATAACCCGGAGGTCTCGAGTTCAATTCTCGATCCCGCTACTCAAACAAACCGCGTAAGGATTGGCAGAAAGCCCCCTTGCGCGGTTTGTAGTTATATCCACTCCCACGCTATCAAAGATACATCCGATAGAAATACGTTCATTTACACATTACGGCTGTTTGTGAACATATGCGTGTGTAAAGGAACTCTGTTGCGTATTTTTGCAGGCGGAAACAATCCTGACTTCAAAAATCTGCATCCCGCATTGAACAAGATGGATGGTTTTAACATTTTATCCATATAGGACAATTTATCACATATGCGCCCGCTTTGGGTTTCATCACCATTAACAACAATTATTAACCGACGTGCGAAAATCCAATCATAATATATTATCATTGCATCACGTTTTCTCACAAATGAAGAAACTTGCATCACGTTTTTACGACACAACAAGGTCGCTTTACCAACGCATTCCTTCCAAGCGGAAGAAATGGGTATGGATTTCGCTCGGACTTATAGCAGTTGCGGCAACAGCGTTCGCGCTCTACCGCCCTGCACCTGCACCTGAAGCAATCCCTGTGGTGGAAGTAGAACCTGTCACCACCAAGAACGTCAATATCTACGGGGAATATGTGGGGCGGATACGCGCCCAGCAATTCGTTGAGATACGCGCCCGCGTCGAAGGCTACCTCGAGCGGATGCTATTTGCCGAAGGTACATACATCGAAAAAGGGCAGACACTTTTCGTTATCGACCCGCGCATCTACCGTGCCCGTGTCGACCGCGCAAAAGCACAGCTGAACAAGGCAAAGGCGCAAGCCCTAAAAGCCGAACGCGACCTCAACCGCATCCGCCCCCTCTATGAACAGAACGCAGCCAGCCAGCTCGACCTCGACAACGCTGTAGCCGCTTATGAGGGGGCCACGGCTGATGTGGCCGTATGCAAAGCCGACCTCACTCAGGCCGAAATGACCCTTGGTTACACCGCCGTCCAATCTCCGATTGCCGGATACATTTCCGAACGCAACGTTGACATAGGGGCACTTGTAGGCCCCGGCGGCCAGTCACTGCTGGCAACCGTGGTCAAAAGCGACACCGTGCGCATCGACTTCAGCATGACATCGCTCGAATACCTGCGTTCCAAGGCACGGAACGTGAACCTGGGGCAACATGATTCCACCAGGACATGGAATCCATATATCACTGTAACTATGGCCGACGGCACAATCTATCCCCACCACGGGCTGGTTGACTTCGCCGACCCGCAGATTGACCCGAAAACAGGCACATTCTCAGTGCGTGCCGAAATGCCGAATCCCGACCACACCCTCCTGCCGGGACAGTTCACACGCGTGAAACTCCTTATGGATGTGCGTGAAAACGCCGTGGTAGTGCCTACCAAGGCCATAGTCATCGAAAAGGGGGGTGCATTCATCTACGTTGTGCGCCGCGACGATGTGGTTGAAAAACGGTTCATCGAAACCGGCCCTGAGACAGGCAACAAAACAATTGTGGAACGAGGTCTGACCCCCGGGGAAATGATTGTGGTCGAAGGTTACCACAAACTCTCCCACGGCATGCGTGTGGATGCCGTGGAGGCTACCGCCACTACTGCCACAGCCACCGGCAACCAGGAGGATTGACCGCCATGCCTATGCCAAGGCCCACAACATTACCAACCACTATCAGGCACATAGATGAAAAAAAATTTCTTCCTTGACCATCCTATATTCTCGATTGTAGTATCAATCGTAATCCTGCTGGTAGGGGCAATCGGCCTGATGCTCCTGCCAATCGACCAGTACCCCCAGATTGTGCCGCCGGTGGTAAAAATCACCGCGTCATATCCCGGTGCCGATGCGCAGACCGTAACACAGGCCGTTGCCACCCCGATAGAACAGGAACTCAACGGAACGCCCGGAATGCTCTACATGGAATCGACCAGCTCGAATTCCGGGGCGTTCAACGCCACGGTGACATTCGATATATCCACCGACCCCGACCTTGCTGCCGTCGACATCCAGAACCGAATCAAAAAAGCCGAATCGCGCCTGCCGTCGGAAGTAGTGAAAAACGGTCTGTCGGTCGAGAAACAGGCCGCCAGCAAACTGATGACCATAACGCTCCTTTCGTCCGACCCCAAATTCGACGAAATATACCTCTCGAACTACGCCACACTCAACGTTCTCGACATGTTAAGGCGTGTGCCGGGCGTGGGTAGCGTATCGAATGTCGGCAGCCGTTACTATGCCATGCGCATATGGGTGCAACCCGACAAACTGGCCGACCTGGGGCTTACGGTAAAAGACCTCCAGTCGGTGCTGATGGACCAAAACCGCGAATCGGCTGCCGGTGTGATGGGTGATGCCCCTATGGAAGGGGTCGATATTACCTTCCCTATAACCGCACAGGGGCGTTTGTCGTCAGTCGACGAGTTCGAGCAAATCGTTGTACGTGCCAACCCCGACGGGTCGATAATCCGCCTCAAAGATGTGGCACGCATATCGCTCGAAGCTTCATCCTATTCCACTGAAAGCGGTATCGACGGCCTGAATGCCGCCGTGCTCAACATCAACATGCTTCCCGGTGCCAACGCCATCGACGTGGCCGATGCCGTAAAGCAGACCATGGAGGAAATCAGCCGCAATTTCCCCGAAGGGATATCCTATACCATCCCGTTCGACACCACCACATATATCTCGGCTTCGATTCATCATGTTTACCGCACCCTGTTCGAAGCCCTGTTATTGGTAATCCTCGTGGTCTTCCTGTCGTTACAGAGCTGGCGCGCCACGATTATCCCAATCGTTGCCGTACCCATTTCGCTTATCGGCACTTTCGCCGTGATGATGGCATGCGGCTTCTCGCTCAACATGCTGACATTGCTCGGCCTCATCCTCGCCATAGGCATCGTGGTCGATGACGCGATAGTTGTGGTGGAGAATGTTGACCGTATAATGAAAGAGGAAAACCTCTCACCTTACGAAGCCACCAAAAAGGCTATGGCCAACCTCAGCGGGGCGCTTATTGCCATGTCGCTTGTGTTGTGTGCCGTCTTTGTGCCTGTGAGCTTCCTGGGGGGAATTACCGGCATGCTCTACCGCCAGTTCACAATCACCATCGCCGTATCGGTTATTATCTCGACAATCGTAGCCCTCACCCTCAGCCCCGTGATGTGCTCGCTGGTGCTCAAACCCGGCAGCCACCGCACACGCAACAAGCTGTTCCGAGCCATAAACTACCGCTTGGCCAAAGGCAACCGCTTCTATAGCAAGATAGTGGGACGCACGTTGGTAAACCCGCGCATAATGTTCTCCACATTCGGCATCCTGATGGTGGGTATATTCCTTATGAACAGGCTCGTGCCGCAAAGCTTCATGCCCCAGGAAGACCAGGGATATTTCACCGTGGAACTCGAACTGCCGGAAGGTGCCACGATTGAACGCACACGCGAGGTCACCGACCGGGCTATGGCATTCCTGAAAGACGACCCTGATGTGGAGCATGTGCTCAACGTAACCGGGTCAAGCCCGCGCGTAGGCACCAACCAGGCCCATAGCCAGCTCACAGTGATTTTAAAACCGTGGGAAGAGCGCGGTTCCGACGGGGTAGCCCCGGTAATGGGAAGGATACGCGAAGAAATGTCGAAGTATCCCGAAGCGAAAGTCTACCTTTCCACCCCGGCCATTATCCCCGGCCTCGGCACATCGGGCGGTTTCGAAATGGTTCTGGAAGCTCGCGGGAACGCCACCTACACCGACCTGCAACATGCTGTCGACACCCTGATGCATTACGCATCCAAATGCCCGGAAATCTCCGGCCTGTCGTCGTCGCTGCAAAACGACATACCACAGTTCTATTATGACGTTGACCGCGACAAAGCACGCATGCAGGGTGTGCCCCTATCCGACATATTCGCCACGATGAAGGCATTCACAGGCTCGGTCTACATCAACGACTTCAACATGTTCAACCGAATCTACCGCGTGTATATCCAGGCCGAGGCTCCCTACCGCTCTCACCGCGACAACCTCAACCTCTATTTCGTGCGCAGTGCCGACGGCACCATGATTCCCGTCACCGCGCTCGGAACCACACACTACACCACCGGCGCCGGCACAATCAAACGATTCAACATGTTCTATGCTGCCACCATAACCGGCGAGGCAGCCCACGGCTACAGTTCCGGCCAGGCAATGGATGCCCTGCAGAAAATAGTCAAGGACAAGCTGCCCGAATCCATAGGTGTGGAATGGAGCGGCCTGTCATATCAGGAAAAACATGAAAGCGGGAAAACCGGCCTTGTGCTGACCCTGGCATTCCTGTTCGTATTCCTGTTCCTTGCAGCGCAATATGAAAGCTGGTCGGTGCCGATAGCCGTAATCCTATCCCTGCCTGTGGCCGGAATCGGGGCATACATGGGCATCTGGGTATGCGGCTTGGAAAACAACATCTATTTCCAAATCGGTTTGGTAATGCTTATCGGCCTTGTGGCCAAAAACGCCATCCTGATTGTGGAATTTGCCAAAGCCGAAGTTGAGAAAGGGCGAGCACCGTCGGCAGCAGCCCTGACCGCGATGCGCCTCCGGTTCCGCCCCATAGTAATGACATCACTGGCATTCATCCTCGGCCTTATACCGCTTGTAATAGCCACAGGGCCGGGATCGGCAAGCCGCCAGGGCATAGGCACAGGGGTGTTCTTCGGAATGCTGGTCGCAGTGACTGTGGGAATCGTGTTTGTGCCGCTTTTCTTTGTGGCAATCTACAATCTCAAAGAAAAATACCGCGCCAGGCGCAACAAACCCGCAACGAAAATCCCATCTGACAATGAAAGCAATTAATCTCGCCATACTGCTTATTGCCTCCCTTCTTGCCGGAGGGTGCTCGGCCGTGCGCCAGTGCAAGGCACCGCAACTCGACCTCCCGGCAACACTCGCCGGAAACTCAACCGACACAACTACCCTCGCTGACATCGAATGGTGGAAGTTTTACGGCGACAGCGCCCTTTGCCGTTTAATCCAACGCACGCTCGAAAATAACCGCGACTTACAGGCGGCGGCGGCACGCATCGAGCAGGCTCGCCAAGCCTATCGCGTCGACAAAGCCGACCTTTTCCCCACTTTGAACGGCTCCGTGGTCGCCAACCGTGAGACAAACGACTATTACGGCGAAAAATTCGTCGGCGACGCACAACATGACCTAAAGGCATCCCTGAACTGGGAAATAGACCTTTGGGGGAAGTTCCGATGGGGCAAACGAAAAGGTGAAGCCCTGTGGAAAGCATCGGTGGAGGACGAACGCGCCCTCCGCATGAGCCTTATTGCCGAGGTTGCCTCCGCATATTTCAACCTTGTGGCTCTTGACAACGAGCTTGCAATAGTGCGTCGCACTCTTGTAAACCGCCAGGAAGGTGTGGCAAAGGCAAAACTCCGTTTCGAAGGTGGTCTGACCTCCGAACTCGTCTATCAACAGACCCAGGTCGAATATGCCTCTACAGCTACACTTATCCCTAATCTTGAAAGCCGCATAAAGGTGACTGAAAACACCATCAGCCTCCTTATGGGGGAATTTCCCGACGAACTCATAGAGCGCAACGCCATCGAGGCCGAAATGATGCCGTCAGAACGCCTTCCCCTCGGGCTGCCGTCGCAGTTGTTGGAACGACGTCCCGACCTGCGGAGTGCCGAACTCAACCTCAAGGCTGCAATGGCCGGGGTCGGGGTGGCATATGCCGACCGGTTTCCAAAGCTCACGTTCAATCTGCAAGGTGGATGGGAGAACAACGAACTTGCCGATTTCTTCAAATCCCCCTTCTCATATATAGCAGGCAGCCTCGTCGGCCCGATTTTCGATTTCGGTCGTAAACAGGGCAAATACCGCGAAGCCATCGCAGCCTATGAGCAATCACGCCTCAAATATGAGCAGCAGGTGCTTACCGCATTCAAGGAAGTTGACGACGCCGTAGTGACATACCGCAAGCTCCGCCAGGCAACGTCGCTGAAAACCCACTCGCGCAACGCCGCTAAAAAATATGTCGATCTCGCCCAGCTGCAATACCGTGCGGGGAGCATCAACTACATCGAGGTGCTCGACGCACAGCGACGCCACTTCGATGCACAACTAAGCCTCAGCAACGCCCTCCGCGACGAAAACCTGGCGCTTGTGCAGCTCTACAAGGCTCTCGGAGGAGGCTGGCAATAACAAGACCTTGGTCATCACCATCATTACGCAACTACGGCTCATCATTTAAACCGGTTGCCAAATCCATTCCAATACAAACACAGAACCGGCGGTGTGTCACTGGACACACCGCCGGTTCTGTGTTTGTACTATGTCAGGCTATGCCATAACGATATATCCGTTATGGACGGACTTCATAAGCCGGGATATCCTTCAGGCTCATGTTGAATCGGAGAGCGGAATACGGAGGGATGCTCCCTGTAGCCGAAGAGCCGTAGCCAAGGGAATATGGGATTACAATCTGCACCGTATCACCTACATGCATACTCATCAAGGCAATCTGCCAACCCTCTACCAACCCTGAAACACGTGCGTTGAAAAGGGCGTCGACCTGCTTATATGACGAATCGACAGGAACATCGTTATACAGGTGACCGATATAGCATGTGCTGACCGTGCTTGTAAGCAACGGCACCAGGTTTCCGGCCGTTTCCGAGCGGTCGTTAAACCAATGCATCAGGATATATTCGTCAGGCGACCACACCGGGGCAACCTTTTCATAGAACAGCCTGCCATCCTTGTCGAGCTTCGTTTCCTGCTGGGCAAACCATGTGCGGTTGGCTTCGCGCCATTCGCGATATGTCTCCCAAGTGTTTTCGTCGTCATCCTTTTTGCACGACATCAGCGATGCGACAGCAATGATTCCGACTATATAAAAAAGCTTTTTCACTTATTTCGCACTGTAAATTGTAACGACACGTCTGTCTTAAAACTCAACTTTGGGAGCACGTTGCGCACCCTCTTCGGCCTTGAACATCTCCTTGCTGTCGAATCCGAACAGCGCGGCGAAAATCCTGCCGGGGAAACGGAGCACCTTCTTGTTATAAATCTCCACAGCCTCGTTATAGCGCATACGCTCGGTGGTCACACGGTTTTCCGTGCCTTCCAACTGAGCCTGGAGGTTCAGGAAGTTTTCATTGGCCTTGAGGTCGGGATAAGCCTCACGAACGGCATTCACATAGATGTCGAGCGCGCCTTTGAGGCGGCTTTGGGCTTCCTGATAGGCAGCCACATTAGCCTGTGCCTGCTCAGGGGTAATAGCCTGTGCCTCGTCATAAGCCTTTGTCAACCCGGCACGCGCATTGGTAACATTTTCAAGCGTGGTGCTTTCATGTGCGGCATATCCTTTCACCGTGTTGACCAGGTTGGGGATAAGGTCGGCACGACGCTGGTACTGGTTTTCAACCTGTCCCCATGCTTTCTGCACCGACTGGTCTGCATCGACCATCCCGTTATAGGAGGAGCATCCCCCGGCAAACAGGAACAAGGCACACACAGCGACAACGATTCCGATTATAGTTCCTTTTTTCATAATTTCTCTGTTTTTACTACTGGTTAATATTATCAACCGAGCTTGCGGAGCAGACTGTTAAGGCTCACACGGTCATGTATAAGAGCGTGAAGTTCCGATACATTTACACGTTTCTGGGCCATCGAGTCGCGTTCGCGCAACGTCACGGTGTTATCCTCGAGCGTCTGATGGTCAACAGTGATGCAGAAAGGTGTGCCGATGGCGTCCTGGCGGCGATAGCGTTTGCCAATCGAATCTTTCTCCTCATAGTGGGTGTTGAAATCAAACTTGAGGTCATTGACGATTTCACGGGCCTTTTCAGGCAGGCCGTCCTTGCGCACAAGCGGCATAACCGCGCATTTAACCGGCGCAAGGGCTTCCGGAAGATGAAGCACCACACGGCTTTCACCGCCTTCGAGAGCCTGCTCCTCATAGGCAGAGCAAAGCACGCTCAGGAACATACGGTCAACTCCGATTGATGTCTCTATAACGTAGGGGGTATAGCTTTCGTTTAGTTCGGGGTCGAAATACTGGATTTTCTTACCTGAGAACTTTTCATGCTGCGAAAGGTCGAAATCGGTGCGCGAGTGGATACCCTCTACCTCCTTGAAACCGAAAGGCATCTGGAACTCGATGTCGGTAGCGGCATTGGCATAATGAGCGAGCTTCTCATGGTCGTGGTAACGATACTTTTCATCGCCCAGCCCCAGTGCCTTGTGCCATTTCAGGCGGGTCTCCTTCCATTTCTTGAACCATTCAAGTTCCGATCCGGGACGCACGAAGAACTGCATTTCCATCTGCTCGAACTCACGCATACGGAAAATAAACTGACGCGCCACAATCTCGTTGCGGAAAGCCTTGCCGATCTGGGCGATACCGAAGGGGATGCGCATGCGGCCGGTTTTCTGCACGTTGAGGTAGTTGACAAATATACCCTGTGCCGTTTCGGGACGGAGATATACATTCATCGCACCGTCAGCAGTAGAACCCATCTCGGTTTTGAACATAAGGTTGAACTGGCGCACATCAGTCCAGTTCTTGGTGCCGCTGATGGGATCCACGATTTCCTCGTCGATGATAATCTGACGCAGCTCGTCAAGATTGTTATCATTCATCGCATCGGTGAAACGCTGGTGAAGGGCGTCGCGTTTCGCTTTATGCTCCATCACGCGGGGATTGGTCTCGCGGAACAACGCTTCGTCGAAATTCTCGCCAAAACGTTTGCGGGCCTTTGCCACCTCCTTCTCTATTTTATCTTCGATTTTGGCTATCTGCTCTTCAATAAGCACATCTGCACGGTAACGCTTCTTCGAGTCGCGGTTATCAATCAACGGGTCGTTAAATGCGTCAACATGGCCTGATGCCTTCCAGATTGTGGGATGCATGAATATCGCGGAGTCAATCCCCACGATATTCTCATGCAGCAGGGTCATCGACTCCCACCAATAGCGTTTGATATTGTTCTTAAGCTCCACCCCGTTCTGGCCGTAATCGTAAACAGCCGACAGCCCGTCGTAGATTTCGCTCGATTGGAACACAAACCCATACTCCTTGGCATGGGAAACTATCTTTTTAAACACATCTTCCTGTTGTGCCATTGCCTTGCTTGTATCTTATAGAAATTGTTGTTAGAACCAGGCGACACGTGCCCGCAGCAACATATGCAGCTGTCCGCACTCGCCGAAACGGTTGATAATGAATATGCAAATTTACAATTTTTTCTCCAATTCCCCCAAACCCGGCCCCGTTTTTCTCAATCACTTAATGCCCTTGCGGAGAGCCGATGCTATGGAGCGGAGGTCGAGGTCGGAGATGCCTGAAGGCAATTTCTCCCGCAGTTCCATAAAACCGGCATCGGTGCCAACTATATCAAGAACCGATTTCACCGCGTTGACCACAACGGGCGTGAAAAGGTCGTCCAGGCTTATGTCGCCTGTTTCAACATGTTGCATCAAGTGTCCTGTGATGGTCGACACTACCAGCCCGCGTGCAGTGGCAATTTCCTCACGCGTCATCCCTTTCTGCATCATCTCGAAGCTCACCTGGTGGCTTACCGGCTTTTTCTCGCGTGGTTGCCGCGTTGCCGAAGTCGGCATACCACCCGGTTTCCCTGCTGAGGAACGGTCGAGCCTCCCCCCTTTGGCAACCCGTTTCAACGAACTTTCACGACCGGCATCAAGCGATGCCACCTGCTTAAACCGCAGGTAGGACGACATGGAGAACCCTTCCTCGGCAATACGCCCTAGAAGGAGCACATGCATATCCAGTTTCTGACGCAGGTCGGCCACAGTATCCTTGACCCTCTGCGAAGCTTTCTTATTGTCGGTACGCACTTTGGCAGCGCTGCGTAGCGAATCTCCGAAAACCCGCACAAGCTCGCTTTTGAAATAGACCGCACTCTTCCCTACCCTCTCCATGAGAGCCTCCGATTTCAACTCATCATAAGGCAGATTGCTGAGACGCGCAATCCATTTGTCGGCAACCTCTACAATCTTCTCTCGCAGCTCGATGCCGATCTGCTGCTGACGCTCGGTTTCCTTCGGAAAGGAATGACGGAACGTCTGTGCAAGCTGCCTGGTAAGCGATTCCTGCAATATGGCCAATTCGCCAAACCCGAAAAGGTCAAGCAGCAAGTGACGGAAATACTCCTGCTTTATTGCCGGAAGACGCTCATTGCTCAATGCGGCCTCCTCTTCCTGACGGGCGATGTATCCGTCTACCTGCGGGTCGCCGCCTACCATCCCCCCGGCGATATCGGTTGCCAGCACTATCCCTTCCAACGTACGGCACCGGCTAAGGGCCACATAAACCTGCCCCGGGGCAAATGATGCCCCCGCGTCGATGATAACCTTGTCGAAAGTCAGACCCTGGCTTTTATGTATAGTGATAGCCCATGCCAGCCTGAGCGGAATCTGCGTGAAAGTGCCCTGCACTTCGGTCTCGACCTTGTTGGTCTGGTCATTGACAGTGTAGCGTGCATTTTCCCAAACTTGCGGAGTGACCTCTATAGGCTCCTGCTCGCCGGGGCAAAGCACCTTTACGCATCCTGCATCGGCATAGACCACATGGCCTATCTTACCGTTATAGTATCTCTTTTCAGGCGTAGGGTCATTCTTGACAAACATAACCTGCGCACCGGTTTTCAACTCCAACCGTTCGGCTGTGGGGAAGGAGTATTCCGGGAATGTCCCTTTAACCAGCGCCTTATAGTGGGACACAGGCTGCTTTATGCGTGCCAGTTCCCCGAAATTATAACCGTCAGCCAAATGGTTATGGGTTGTCAGCCGTATAAACCCGCTATCAGGCGCCGGGCGGAAACCGGGGTTCAGACGCGAAGCCAGCAAATCATAATCAGCCCGGCAGAGGCTGTTGGAACGCACATTGTTAAGGAGGTCGAGGAACTGCGGATGCTGCTGACGGTAGACCTTTGTCAACTCGATGGTCACATACGGAATCCGCGCCAACGCAGTACTCCCGAAAAAATACGGGGTGGAATAGTGCCCGCGCAGCAATGCTTCGTCCTGAGGCGTGACAACCGGTGCGAGCTGTTGCAAATCACCAATCATCAGAAGTTGAACCCCTCCGAACGGACGGGCATTACGCCTGTATTTCCGCAATGCGTTGTCGATAGCGTCCAAAAGGTCGGAGCGCACCATTGAGATTTCATCAATCACCAACAGGTCGAGCGCCCTGATAATCCTCAGTTTGTCCTTTGAGAAATTGAATTTGTCACGATACTCCGAACCCGGCACATAGGGCGACAGCGGCAGCTGGAAGAATGAGTGAATGGTAACACCGCCTGCATTGATTGCCGCAACACCCGTAGGGGCTACCACAACCATTGTCTTTGCACTCTTCGTCCGCAAGGTTCGCAGGAAGGTGGTCTTCCCTGTTCCAGCCTTGCCTGTAAGGAAAATGCTTACACCTGTATGCTCGGCATATTCCCATGCCAGCTCCAACTCCCTGTTGTGGTCAGTGTTACGATTATTATCCATCCTGATTTATTAAAGAAGCGCTTCCCCAAAAGCAATGCTTCCGGGAAGCGCGTAAAAATTATCTGCCTGGCAATTGCGTGTATATGCCAACATCATGGCCGGACTCCGGCCAGCTGGCAAGAAGGTTACTGGTCAAAGGTCATCTCATCGAATCCGGCAATATCGAACTCGTCGTCATTGTAGGAATCCGACCCGTAGAACTCCTCGTCCATATCCTCGTTAACCGCGGCTGCCTTTGCCTTGGCATCGGTCTGGGCTTCAAACTCCGCAAGGTCGACATTTTGCGAAGGTGCCTTCCCCAACGACAACGAACAAACAGGATCCTTGAGGTTCTTCCCGGGGATGAGTTCTTTCATCTCCATGAAGAACGACCTGTCGGTCATATAGTCAAAGGTAAACATGATGCGCTGCCCTTCATCATCAATCATGTCCGACAGCACCGTATCCTCCATCAGGTACACATCCTGGGCAGAATCCGTGCCCATATCCTCCATGGTCACCTCTTTCTCTTTTTCCCAATTACCCGAACAGATGAAAAACGACGACATCTGGTTTTTGTCATAGTCAACGCTGTCGCAGATAGCGTTCTTAAGATCCAAAAAAGTGGCGTCGGCATCGATTTTGATTTCACGTTTGAAGTTATCCACTTCATCCGACACTATGCGAAAATTGAATATCATGACAAATTTGTTCTTTCTTTTTATCTGTTGCTATAGTTTCCTTCCTGTAGATGCCGCATCCCGACAAAGTTGGCAGGCCGCATCGTTCAACGTCACAAAGGTATAAATTTATAATAACACCCCGCAAATTTTTCCCCCATTTTTCGCATCGGCATCGTTTCGGCATCGTTACGTGATCAGGCAACCGGGATGTTCGATGCAGAGTGTATATATATGCAATCAAAACGCAAGCCCGGTTCGCAAAATGCGAACCGGGCTTGACAGGTATGACTGTATATCCGTTTAAGCCTTACCGGTCGAAACGGGAAGCGCACGGCTGAATACCTCGCGGAATGACACGAGGGTTTCGGTGCGGAGCAGCCCCAGCGGCTGCAAACGTTCGTGGATAAGATGCAGAAGATGCTCGTTGTCGCGGGCATAGATTTTAACAAGCATGTCATACTGCCCGGTGGTGAAGTGGCATTCAACCACTTCGGGAACCTCCTTGAGCTGCTCAACCACTTCGTTGAAATGTTCAGGCTCCTTAAGGAAAATGCCCACGAAAGCACAAGTGTCATAACCCAGGGTGGTCGGCTTGATTAAAGCACGGGAACCTTCCAGGATATTCGTAGCTTGTAGTTTTGCGATGCGCTGATGAATGGCAGCCCCGGAAACACCGCACTCGCGGGCGATTTCAAGGAAAGGCTTGCGGCCATTGTCAACAAGCATCTGAAGAATCTTGGTGTCAAGATTGTCAATGTGTAAGCGTGACATACTTTTACTTTTGATTAGTTTAATATTCCCTATTTTGATTACTGGCCTGTGAAGTTCCTCATGGTTCAGAAGCAACCCGACCCGGCCTTAATGCCTGACAATTCCCTGCTTTCGATTTTAGTCACGGCAATCGAACCGACAACCCGACATAAATGTTATTCAAGAAATTCCCACCAAAGGTTTCATTATTTATGAATGAAACCTGTTGCTTTCGACAAAGTTAGAATAAAAAAATTAAATTACGAAATTTATTTACCTCACATTTAGGCATTACAATCATATAGAATGGTATGCCGAATGGCATTTTTTTGTTAATTTTGTAGTCAGATATTTATTCAGATTATATACGCATGTATATGCAGGGAAAAACCTCTGCACGCATACAATCCTATCTGACAACTATTTGCATACCGACAGCCTTACATAAGGACGAACAGCCGCACAACGCAGGTATGCATTTTTAAAGCGCTCGGACGCGGTTTTATAACAAAACTATGTTTTACAACACATTTCATAAATAATCGTTGTTGTAAAGCCAAAACGTTGCAAAACCATGACAAAAAATATTGTTTGCCACATTACTTCACTGATCAACCCGTCACGCCATATCGTGACGACCGTAATGGCAGCAGCCATCCTGGCAGCCTCGTCGTCGTGCAGCCGCACAGCGGCCTACCAGGCAGAAGAATCTGCCGGCATCGCCTCCATCACCGTAAGCATCCCTCCATTGGAATATTTTGCCAAATCTATCGGGGGCGACAGTGTGGATGTCACCACCCTGCTGCCGGCCGGAGCCGACCCCGAGACATTCGAGCCGGGCGTAAACGTTATGCGGGCGCTATCAGGCGCAGGCGCCATTGCGACCACCGGCACATTACGTTTCGAAGAATCAGTGCTCACAAACCTGCAAGCCAACAACCCGGACCTGAAAATATTCGACATGTCTGACGGCATACCCCTTATATTCGGCACACACCAACACGCCTCTCATGGGGAAGAAAACCACAACCATGATGACGGTGAGGCCGACCCGCACATATGGTCATCCGTAAAAAACGCCCGCATCATTGCCGACAACATGCTGAAAGCCCTGTCAGAAACCGCCCCGCAACACACCGGGTATTACACACGCCGCCACAACGCGCTGATACAACATCTCGACTCGCTCGACCATGCCTATTCAGCCAAAATCCATAACGCCGACGGCAACGCATTCCTCATATGGCATCCGTCACTGAGTTATTTCGCACGCGATTACGGGCTGCACCAGATAGCCTTCAATGTGGAAAACAAAGAAACATCCCCGCTGCAATTAAGAAGGAGCCTGCAACAAGCTTCGGGAAATGCCCCGCTTGCGTTCTTCATCCCCGAAGGCACCGACCAACGCCGCACAGCAACAATCGCTGCCGAAGCAGGGCTGACACCTGTGCCGGTCAACCTCATGTCGGCCGACTGGGAAGAACCATTAGGCAAAGTAGCCGATGCCCTCTCCAAAAAACCGCACAACTAACCACTTTCAGACGTAAACGAAACCAATCCCCCTCCGATGTCACCTATAATCCAGCTCTCAGGCATCAATATGCTCAGGGAGAACAAAGCAATCCTGTCGGACGTGTCACTGACAATAAACCGTGGCGACTTCATCGCTGTCACAGGCCCTAACGGCGGGGGTAAAACCACCCTGCTCCGCATAATCCTGCGACTGCTTGACCCGACATCAGGAACGGTGACATACCTGCGCGACGGTCACCCCTGCCAAAGGCTCCATATCGGCTACCTGCCGCAAAAAAACATGATTGATTCCCGTTTCCCTATATCGGTTAAAGAGGTGATCTCATCAGGATTACTTGGCAACGGCAACAACACCTCTGGCAAACAGCCCCATGATGTGGAGGAAATCATAAAACTGGTAGAACTGCAAGCACATGCATCCGCACCCATCGGCACCCTTTCAGGAGGGCAGCTTCAACGCACCCTGCTGGGGCGTGCTCTGATTTCACGCCCAGAAATACTGATTCTCGACGAACCTCTAAGCTACATCGACAAGCACTTCGAGGAACACATCTACCGCATCATCTCCGACATAGCACCACACACCACCATCATCCTCGTAAGCCATGAAATGAGCGTGATTTCAACCATAGCCAACCGCCATATCATCGTCGACCACACACTCCACGAATGCATAGCCCACCGGCATTTTGTCCCTACCGACTGCCGATAATCCCGTAATAAGCCGCACATGTCTGATTTACAGCGAGACATCACCTTCCACTTTTCTTAATCAGGCTGCCGAGTCCGCCCCACACATATCTTACACATATAATGTTTTATGTGTCTCACCTGCATCACGCCCCTTATGGGGGTATTAACTTCTTTTAACCCGATAAAACTAACCAATTAGTTGCAACCCTAATAAATTAGTTATACCTTTGCCATGCGAACTAATTCATTAGTTATATGAAGGCAGGAAGAAAACGACAGGTACTTACCGAAAAAGAATCCGTAATAATGCACATGCTATGGGAACACGGCCCCATGTTTGTGCGTGAAATGGTAGAGCTATATCCCGAACCAAAGCCGCATTTCAACACGGTTGCAACCATAGTCCGCATCCTTGAGGAAAAAGGTTATGTGGCTCACGAGGTGCTAGGCGGTTCGCACCGTTTCCATGCGGTTGCCAGGAAGAACGATTTCCGCGACCGCTCGTTAGCCGCAATTATCCGCGATTATTTCGACAACTCATATAAAAGCGCGGTGTCGGCTCTTGCCGAGGAGGAGAAGATATCGGTTGAGGAACTGCGCGAAATAATCGACCTCATCGAAGGGAAAAACGCCGCGAAATAGCCTTCCCCCGAAAAACGCTATCACCGGCACATCGCAGAAATCAACACATTCCTCACAACACACTTCCACAAATCAAAATGGGAACCATTTTCGCATATTCACTCACCTCGGCACTGCTGCTGGCAACCATGTATCTGGTGTTCAAATGGATGCTTGCAGGTGAGAACCAGCATCGCTACAACCGGGCAATCCTATGGCTTATCTACACACTCTCGCTCACATTGCCCGCGCTGATACCAGCACTGAAGCATCTCACCGAAACCGCCTCTCACCAGACAGGCATCACCGGCATAGAGCAAGCAATCGAAATCGGCATGCCATCGGCAAGCATCGCTGAAGCGGAGCCTCTGCTGCTGCCCCGCATCCTCCTTGCCATCTATATCGCCGGTGCTGCGGCCGCCGCGGTCTATACGGTGTTTGTGGCGATAAAACTGCATGCCACAATTTCAAAAGGAGAAAAAATGCCTCACGGACGCTATACTCTCGCAATCACTCCCGACACACGCATTGCCCCGTTCAGCTGGTGCTGCTACATTGTGATGAGCCGCAGCGATTTCGAAACCTCAGGCGAAGTCATCACCCTTCATGAAACGAGGCACCTCGACGCACGCCATTGGGTTGACCTGCTGCTGGCACAGCTGGTGGCGATATTCCAATGGTATAATCCGGCGGCATGGCTCATGCGCGAAGAATTGAAGACCGTTCACGAATTCCAGGCCGACGAGGCCGTGATCCGCTCCGGAACCGACCCTCGGCAATACCAAATGCTCCTGATAAAAAAGGCCGTTGGCGCGAGATTCCCGTCACTCGCCAACAGCCTGAACCATAGCAAACTTAAAAAACGTATCACTATGATGTACAAATCAAAATCCTCGACTGCCCGGCGCTTCCGCGCATTGGCACTCCTTCCCGCAGGCGCACTGGCCCTGCTGGCAACCAACATTCCCGCCGTGGCTTCAATCCTTTCCGAAGCATCAGCGGCAGAAGTGACAGTCTCTACCGGCAAAGTTACGGAGATTAAGGCAGAAACACAAATCGCGGCAACCCCGCTCAAAGGCTCCGTGATAAAAGTGAGCGACAAATCAGACAACAACTCCTCGGGCACAACAATTGTGACACTATCCAGCAACGGGCGCCAATCCGACCTGTCGGATGTAGACGTTTACGTAAATGGAGAAAAACAGCCCACAGAGAAACTATCGGAAATCAATTCCGACAAAATCAAGTCGATCGACATCAAGAAGGGCGATAAAGACAAATCCACCGTCTACATCACGATGAACTCCGATAAAGCCTCGCAGACCACAACGCGGTCAACATCCATAACGGTGAAGAATGACGAACCTGAGAAAAAGAGCGAAAAAGTAGCAACCGCAGTTGAACAGATGCCACAATATCCCGGCGGCGACAGAGCCTTGATGGAATTCGTGGCCAAAAACGTGAAATATCCCGAAGCTGCCATGAAAGCCGGCAAAGAGGGTAAAGTGATTGTCAGGTTCACGGTGCAGGCGGATGGCAAAGTCGCCGATGCCAACGTTATTCGCAGCATAAGCCCCGAACTCGATGCCGAGGCCGTGCGCGTTGTGAGCACCTTCCCGGCATTCACTCCGGGCACAGTCGACGGGAAACCTGTAGCGTGCCACTATGTGATACCTATCAGCTTCAAACTCTCAAAAGACGACGCTGCCAAAACCGCTGCACCCGAGGCCGCGAAATAACACTTCCACAGCAATCATCACTACCGTCAGAGTTAGATCAGACCAAGGCCCTGTGTCGAACCGTGACACAGGGCCTTGTATTGTTCCCGATGCAGAACAGAGGCTCAAAACGCACAGCCTATGCCTATTGCCGCATAGGCCAGATCGTAGTTCAGATGTCGCATCCCGTCAATCTCAACCGGCTTGAGAGGCATGAATATGCCCCTGAGCACAACATGCGATGAAAATCTACGCGAATGTGCCAAAGTCAACCCGATACCTACCGAACCGTAAAAACCGGCCTGGCGCTTGTATTCCAACATCGAATTAAACGACACGCCACCTTTAACCTCAAGAAAGCACAGACGCCTATAGGGCGAAAACGAAGTACGCACCATCGCATACACCGGGTAACACCTGGATGAATTATCCATCATCGACATAATCGAGGCACCGACACCGGCAAATCTCACCCAGCGGCCCTTATAACCGAACACACCGCCAAGCTCGAACATTGTCATGTTGTGGGCCGTGAGGTCTACACCGCTGCCCAGGTCTACACCCCAGGTGAAATGCCCCATCGACCCCTTTTCGGTGAAGGAATCATATTGCAGATGCCGGGGTAATCCGGGTGCAGTTGGAACTTTGGCTGCAACCGAATCTGAGGCAGCCGGGGTCACGGCAGCCACATCGGGCGAAAGCAACACCGTCAACACAGCCAAAACCGTAATCGTGCATAAACGCCATGCGACCAACACTGGTTTGCAGAATAATGAGGCGGAGGTCATAAAAATCGTTATCAAGCGTGATGAAACAACAAACAGGATGCCGGTAAGTGCATCATGATTTCTGCAACTCCAGGCAAGCCCAGTTATCCCCTTTTACCGTATGCCCTTTTTCTGAAAGACCGAGCGTGGAGGCAACCTCCATAATCACAGGTATATCGTCCTCATAAAACCCGCTCAGAAGCATAGTGCCCCCGGCACGCAGGGCGGAGGAATAAGCCGGAAGGTCGGCGGTTATGATATTGCGGTTTATATTGGCGATAAACAAGCCGGCAGCAGGAACCCCGGCTAGAAGCGACGCATCGCCAAGACGGACATCGATTTCGGGATGGTTATTGAGCTTTACGTTTTCGCGTGCGTTTATTTCAGCAGCGGGGTCGATTTCGATAGCCGTAACAGGCGATGCCCCGCGCATAGCGGCCAAAATGGCAAGAATCCCGGTACCAGTCCCCATATCTATAACGCTTTCCCCCTTCAAATCCATAGCCAGCAAACGCTCGATAATAAGCGATGTCGTGGCGTGATGCCCGGTGCCGAACGCCATCTTGGGGTCAATTACTATATCATAGGTGCATACGGGGATATCGGTATGGAACGAGCTGTGAATTACACACTCCTTCCCAACCACTATCGGCTTGAAGTAATTCTTTTCCCACTCGCGGTTCCAATCCTGCCCTTCCACTGTCTGCATGGAACATGTAATCATGAATCCCTCCAAAGGGAATTCGGAAATCACCGCTTTCAACGCCTCGTCGTCAAAAGCGTCTTTACGCACGAAGGCTGTTACACCATGCCCGTCGGGTTCGAAGCTTTCATAACCTATATCGCAAAGCAACGACGCCATGACATCGGTAGCTGTTTCCATATCGACAACGCATCCGGTTTCCGGCACCGCCCCGACGGAACGGGTGAAATCAAGGCGGGTTTCTATATAATCATTCATAACATGTGAATTTTCAAGATTCACAAAATTACAAAAAAAACCGCAGATAGGAACATCTGTGCCTTATCCGTCCCACCCAATGCCTGCGTGGCCGCATGCACAGGCTACCTGCGTCGCGAAAAACGGCGGAAGAAACCCGACACCCTGCGTGTTATGCCATAGGCCAGCATGGCGATGTCGAGATATTTTATAAAGCTGTCGAATCCATGGATATAGCTGGAAATCGTGTTAGCCTCACTCTTTTTCTGTGGCGAGACCATCAGCATCAGCCTATCCTTGGCCGAAGCTATTTTAAGCTCGTTGACCACCCTGCGCAACTTAAGTTCTTCAAGTGTATAACCTTTGAAACGAGCCTCGTGCATGCGTCGTCTGCCCCCCTTTTTACGTTTGCGGTTATCCCTGCCTACGGCACATGCGGCAACACTGCAATCATCACCCGGCACATCAAAGGCCGGTACCGCACCGGCCAAAGCCTCATGCGAATGCCGTGTGACAACAGTGGTGAGATTTTCCCCCTCGTATATGTCTTGTTGATTTTTCATAACCTGGCGTTTCATTTTGCGTCATCTTTGTCATCATCGTCATCTTTGCCGTCACTTGCCGTATCAAAAACAAGCCGGCTGACAAACCTTGCAATAGGATTCACTATGATATGCTTCCTGAAGGCAATCACCAGCACAACCAACAGCAGGAAAAAACCTCCGAGAATGGCATAACTGGCCCATGCCGGGAGAACCAACGCCAACAATTCTATGCACGCCCCGGAAAGGAACGCCAACATAAAGATGCCGAACACCAGCGCCACTAAAAGAAGCACGGCGGCCGACATGACCACGGTCAGTTTCTCGGCGGCGGTAAGCTTTACATTCTCTATGTAAAGTGAAATCAGCCGCTTTGTCAGGTCGGCCAACGTATGGATTGTTTGTGGAATTTTCCTTGAGGCTTTCATGAGGCTTTCAAATAGAAAAACAGTTGTAAAAACGTGAATAAACCGAGGGGGGAGCCGGACTACATTACTGACGGCCGGTCTCCCCTCCGGATTCATTTAGGAAAGGGTCTGCCCATGGCAGGCCGCCCTCCTTCGTTAAAGCGCCAAGCGCCGATAAATTATGACTTCTGGATTTCGGCAGCAATTTCGTCAACGATATCCTCAAATTCCTCTTCCTTCGAGCATTTGCAAACGCCGTATTTCTTAAGAAGATGCTTGATTTGTCCACGAAGATCCTCACCCTTTTCGGGAGCGAAAAGAAGGGATGCACCGGCACCCACGATGGCACCGCCTAAAAAAGCATATAATAAATTAAGACCTCTCATAATCGTATAGCTTAATGGATTTCAGAAATCAGATTTCATATTATTTTTGGATTTCCTCCTTCAACTCGTTTACAAGCCTGTCGAGCTTGTTTTTCTTCAAATTGATTCCCTTGGATTCAAGATAAGCCGCGATTTCGTCACGAAGGTCTTCACCTTTTTTAGGAGCGAAAAGCAAACCGAGCGATGCGCCTACCAAAGCGCCGCCCACTACTGCGAATACAATGTCTAGATTTCTCATAACCTTATTTTGTTATTACGTTAAAAAATTGTTGTTACGTTAAAAATGTCTTTGCTACTATAACAACATTGCCGCGTTTAAGGTTGACCGATGCCGGTGGTTATTTAACAGCATCCCTTCATATGCCTGTAAGCAAAGCCCCGAAATCAAACGTTCTATATCATAGAAAATGATTATCTTTGTACTAAACAAATTTAAGCAAACGCAGAGAATCTCACAATGAAAAAAGGCACAAAAGCCACAGGTACTGCAATCGAAACCATCCACGGGACGGCAACATCAGCCGACAACATAATCATCAAGGGCGCAAGGGTGAACAATCTGAAGAATATCGACCTTACAATCCCTCGCGGCAAACTGATTGTGATTACCGGCCTGTCGGGTTCCGGGAAGTCATCGTTAGCCTTCGACACCATCTATGCCGAAGGGCAACGCCGCTATGTCGAAAGCCTGTCGGCCTATGCCCGGCAGTTTCTCGGAAAAATGCATAAGCCGGAAGCTGACTACATAAAGGGGCTGCCACCGGCTATCGCCATCGAGCAGAAGGTAAACACGCGCAACCCGCGTAGCACCGTAGGCACTTCAACCGAAATCTACGATTACCTGCGGCTTCTTTTCGCCCGTGCCGGGCACACATTCTCGCCCGTCAGCGGATGCGAGGTGCGCCGCCATTCGGTGACCGACGTTGTCGACACCGCCCTCTCCTACCCCGAAGGGACACGCATCGCCGTAGTGGCACCGCTTACAGTGCCTCAGGGCCGAACGTTCGCCACCCATCTCGAAATTCTCCGCAAGGGTGGGTATTCACGCCTTTTCCGCGACGGCGCATTCATCGATTTTTCCGATATTACCGACACCACAAACCCGATTGACGTCAACCCCGGTTACGAGCTGCTGATTGACCGGCTTGCCGTAAGCACCGATGCCGACGAGAAATCGCGGCTTGCCGATTCGGTTCAGACGGCATTTTTCGAAGGTGCCGACAGCTGCGTCCTTGTAGCCTGGGGTGCTGACGGGATTCACAGGCATGAGTTTTCAACCCGCTTCGAAGCCGACGGCATAACATTCATGCAACCATCCGACCTGCTTTTCAATTTCAACAACCCGTTCGGGGCATGTCCCCGTTGCGAAGGCTTCGGCCGCTGCATCGGTATCGACGAAAGGCTGGTCATCCCCAACCCCGCCCTTTCTGTCTATGATAACGCCGTGGCATGCTGGCGCGGGGAAAAAATGGGGGAATGGAAACAGGCATTTATACACATGGCCGCCCAAACCGGCTTTCCCATACACCGCCCCTACTGCGACCTGACGCAAAAAGAAAAGGACATATTGTGGCATGGCGCCAAAGGCTTCGAAGGGATCGACGGGTTCTTCCGCATGGTCGAGCAGAACCAGTACAAGGTGCAGTACCGCGTGATGCTTGCCCGTTACCGGGGCAAGACCATATGTCCCGAATGCCACGGCAACCGCCTGCGGCACGAGGCTTCATATGTAAAAGTCGGTGGCATGACCATTTCCGATTTGGTGAAGATGCCGGTTTCCGACCTTGTAAAATGGTTCGACAGCCTCAGGCTTACACCCCACGACGAGGCCGTGGCCAAACGCCTGCTTGCCGAAATCAAATCGCGCCTGGACTTCCTGGTCGATGTCGGGCTTGAATATCTCACCCTCGACCGCCTGTCTTCAACACTCTCAGGCGGTGAATCGCAACGAATAAACCTTGCCACATCGCTCGGCTCTTCACTGATAGGGTCACTGTATATACTCGACGAACCTAGCATCGGGCTTCATTCACGCGACACACAGAAACTTATCGGCGTGCTGCGCCACCTGCAGGAAATAGGCAACACCGTTGTCGTGGTCGAACATGACGAGGAAATTATGGAAGCTGCCGACTGGATTATCGACGTAGGGCCAAAAGCCGGACGGCTCGGCGGCGAAATCGTCTATGCCGGACCCCTTGCCGACATAGACAACGCAACCGACAGTTATACCGCAAAGTATCTTTCCGGGGAACTCGCGATTCCGGTGCCGTCAAAACGACGCAAATGGAGCAGCTACATCGAAGTGAAAGGTGCACGCGAACACAACCTCAAAAATATCGATGTGAAATTCCCGCTGGGTGTGCTGACCGTGGTGACCGGAGTAAGCGGCTCCGGGAAATCCACCCTTGTGCGCGACATCCTTTACCGTGCCATTCTTCGGGAACTCGGTGAGGCATCCGATGCCCCGGGAGCTTTCAAAAGCCTGCGGGGCGACATCAGCCGGATTCACGGCGTGGAATTCGTCGACCAAAACCCGATAGGCAAATCAACCCGCTCCAATGCCGCCACCTACCTCAAAGCCTACGACGAAATCCGCGCCCTTTATGCCGACCAACAGGGCGCAAAACAGATGGGGTTCACCCCGGCCTACTTCTCGTTCAACGCCGAAGGCGGACGTTGCGAAGAGTGCAAAGGGGAGGGCAAAATCACCATCGAGATGCAGTTTATGGCCGACATAACCATCCCCTGCGAGTCGTGCGGCGGCAAACGCTTCAAACGCGATGTGCTTGAAATAGAATATCGCGGGAAAAACATCTACGACATCCTCGATATGACCGTGAACCAGGCCATAGAATTCTTTTCAGAAGGGAACGGTTCTACAGAACGTAAAATCGTGAAACGCCTCAAACCGCTGCAGGATGTCGGCTTGGGCTACATCAAACTCGGGCAGTCATCCTCCACCCTTTCCGGCGGGGAGAACCAACGTGTGAAACTGGCCTATTTCCTGGCCATGGAGAAAGCCGAGCCCACCCTGTTCATCTTCGACGAACCTACTACCGGCCTCCATTTCCACGACATAAACCTGCTTATGGACTCGTTCAACCGCCTAATCTCCCAAGGCCACACCGTCATCATCATCGAACACAATATGGACGTAATCAAAAGCGCCGACCACATTATCGACCTCGGCCCCGAAGGTGGTGCAGCCGGTGGCGACCTGGTAGCCGCAGGCACCCCCGAAGAAGTTGCCGCCAACCCAGCCTCCCACACCGCCCGCTACCTCCTCCCCAAACTCCACACCCGCTAATCGCCCCCTAAAACCGCATCACCCCCACAAAACAGTAGGTTTGTCAAAATCATTAATTCCGACAAACCTACTATAATTTCACTGTTGCTCAAATAAACAATCTCAGAGCAACAAACATGGTAAGGCACTAATTATCACCGCATCATGGATGCATTGACTGGACGGGTGACAGGTCGCCAAGGGTCTGGTCGCCGCCACCGTTTATAAACAGGGTCTGGCCGCTAATCCAGGAAGAGGCCGGGGAGGCGAAGAACAGAACGGCCATGGCAATATCCGAAACTTCCCCGAGGCGCTTTATCGGTGTGTGATGAAGCATTTTCTCCTTCAATTCAAGGGTAAGGATAGAGGCCAGGGCTGACGTGTTGGTGGCACCGGGACCCACATTGTTGATTCTCACATTATAAGGCCCGAAATCATATGCCAGGTTAGCAGCCAAATGGTTTAATGCGGCTTTCGAGGACGCATAGACGCACATAGCCGGTTCCTTGTCAACCGAACTCATAGAGGTGATATTTACAACGCTCCCATAGCCTGATTTCCCCATTACAGGCACAGCCAGCTGGCATAGACGCAAAGGCGCGAAAACATTTATCGAATAAATGCGTGCAACGTAATCCATATCAATCTTGAACGGATTTTCACGCCCCCCGCCTCCAAGCCCGGCATTATTCACAAGAATGTTTACCGTGCCGTAAGCCGCGACCGCAGTATCAATCAGCCGCACCAAATCAGCATCATCAAGCACATTGCATGCCGTAGATATAGCTTTCCCACCGGCGGCGGCAATGCTGTCGGCAACATCTTTGGCCTTATCCCTGTCTATATCGCTTACAACTACAGCAGCCCCGGCAGCGGCCAACGTGAGGCAACAGCCCTTACCAATGCCGTCGCCACCACCTGTAACAACCGCAACCCTCCCTGTCAAATCGAATAAATTCCCTATATCCATATGCTTATAATCAGATTATAATCCCCAAAAATAGAGATTATCTCCAATTATAAACAAACAGGGCTGCAGACGGGTTTAAATCACCTGTACGCTAACGTATACGGTCGGCAGCTTTCAAAAGTTTTTCGTCGCTGCTGATTCCCCGATAGGCCAGAAGGGCGAAAACAAGGGCTCCGAGCAGGAGAAATATGCTGCCCAACCACTCAACGCGGTCGGCCTGCGTTTCCCAGCCGAAAAGCACAAACGATTCCACAGCCATCGACACAACGATGAGAAGCATCGACACCAGTGTGACGGTTTTCTGCCTGCGGGTGTTTTTATAAAGGAATATGGCCAGGAACAGCAGCAACGCCACAACAATGTTCACCACAAGGAATACAGGCATATCCTTAGGCGACAGGAATGTAGCGCTATTCGGGTCAAGTGCTTCACCGGGCACTATCGCCATCGGCACAAAACAGAACACACACACTAAAACCGCAGCAACCAACAGCCATACGGTTTGCCATCGTTGAATCATCATAAATCTTTATCTTCTTTTATATGGAGAGGGCAACAACCCTGACACCATTGGTTTTTACATAAAATATATTAGTAGGTAAGTCATAAACAAACGCCTTATCCACACACAAAGTTTTAAGGCTCAATCCTGAGAATCCGACGGTTTATTATAATAAAGGTTACCTACTAACACCCAACAGGCTATTTCACAAATTCCATAACAGCCTTAACCATCTCAATCAGGGCAACCGTGGTTGCACGGTCGATTATACGCGCACGGTTGCCGGGGAAACGGAATGTACGGGTCAACGCCCCTTCCGGTGTGGCAAAAGCCATGCACACCATCCCCACAGGCTTATCCTCGCTTCCGCCTCCAGGGCCTGCAATGCCGGATGTCGCCACGGCACAGTCCACACCGAGAACCCGTTGCGCACCTTGTGCCATCTGCAATGCCACAGGCTCCGATACCGCACCATTTTCGGCCAATACATCCTTATCAACCCCTAGCACCTGCATTTTAACTTCGTTGGAATAGGCCACAACACCACCCATAAACACTTCCGACACTCCCGGGAGCATCGTCATCCGATGGGCGATATTCCCCCCTGTGCAGCTTTCGGCAGAACCGAATGAAAGTCCGTGCTCCTGAAGCGTCCTCATAAGCAACTGTTGCGGCGTGAGGTCTTCATCAGCCAATATATGACTGCCAAGGTTATCGGTAAGCCACTGCACAGCCTCATCAAGCGCCCGGTCAACAGATTCGTTGTCAACCCCGGCACAATCTATGCGCAGACGTATATAGCCCGCCTGCGGCAGATAGGCCAGGTGCAATTCGGGCTGTAGACCGTCTTCCCATTCCGAAAGACGCTCGGCAAGGTCACTCTCGGTAATATCGACAACAACCAGCGTGCGGTGCCCCAGCACACTGCGGTCGGCAAAGCGGTCGAGCAGGCGTGGCAGCACTTCATTGGCAAAAGCATGACGTGTTTCAAACGGGACACCCGGCATGGCCACAAGCACCTTCCCCTCGCGTTCGAACCACATCACCGGCGCCGTGCCTAAAGCATTCGGAATAACAATGCAGCTGTCAGGCACCATAGCCTGGCCACGTGTCAGGCTGTTCATCTTCAGCCCGCGTTTGCGAAACACTTCCTCGACATGCGCCAGCACACCGGCATCCTCATACATCTCCCCTCCGAAAATCCCTTGCAGGGTGGCTTTTGTTATGTCATCCTTCGTCGGCCCCAGGCCGCCAGTGCTCAACACCACATCATAAAGCCCCATCATCTCCCCTATGACCCCGCGTATGGCCTCAGCATCATCATGCACGGTGCGCACCTCCCCGATTTGCCACCCGGCAGGCGCAATCATCCGCGCTATATCCCCCGAATTGGTATCGGTAACCTGCCCTATCAGCAGTTCGTCACCTATAACGATTATACCTATTTTCATGTGAGAAACAATAAGTCAGAACATAATCATGCTAATCACAATGTCACGCGGGCATAGGGCGCTTCCGAATAGTGACAGAAATCCCTTTTCAGATATTTGAAATAGCCGGCAATGGCCACCATGGCGGCATTATCAGTGGTGAATGCCCGTTCGGGGATAAAAGCTGTCAGCCCTTCAGACTCGCAATAACGCGCCACAGCCTCACGCACTCCTGAATTTGCCGAAACCCCGCCTCCTATAGCCACGGTGGTGACACCCGTCTGCTTCACGGCCTTGCGCAATTTGTCGAGCAGTATATCTATGATGGTGCGCTGAAGCGATGCCGCAAGATCGGCCATATTCTCCTTCACAAAGCCTGGATTCGATTTAACCTCGTCGCGCAATGTGTAAAGGAATGATGTTTTAAGCCCCGAAAAACTATAATCAAGCCCTGGGATATGCGGTTTTGCAAACTTGAACCGGTCGGGATTGCCCTCTGCGGCTAACCGGTCGATATGTGGCCCCCCCGGATAAGGAAGCCCCATCACCTTGGCACATTTATCAAAAGCCTCCCCGGCTGCATCATCTATCGTCTGCCCTAAAATCTCCATGTCATCATAGTTCCTGACAAGGATTATCTGGGAATTCCCCCCGGAAATCAACAGGCACAGGAAAGGATATTCCGGCACACGGTCATCAGCATTTTTCCTGACAAAATGGCTCAGCACATGGCCATGAAGATGGTTGACGTCAATAATCGGGATACGCAGACCCAGCGAAAGCCCTTTGGCAAACGATGTGCCCACAAGCAACGAACCCAGCAACCCCGGGCCACGCGTAAACGCGATGGCCGACAAATCGCTTTTGGTAATGCCCGCACGTTTTATGGCCGCATCGACCACAGGCACTATATTCTGCTGGTGCGCCCGCGATGCCAGTTCCGGCACCACACCGCCATATTCCTCATGCACACTCTGCGAAGCTATAACGTTCGAGAGCAGCAACCCGTCGCGGATCACCGCCGCCGACGTATCGTCGCAGCTCGACTCAATCCCCAGTATCGTCACATTTTCAATAGTCATATCCTTTTCGGTTAATCGGGCACAAATCGCCGTACAAATTTACCAATTTTATTTGCAATTGCATTCTTTCAGGACAAACCTTCAGCCAATTCTATGAAGTCGAGCTTTATGTCGTTCCAATTCTTCAGAAGCAGACAACGAGGATCGGGTTCCTCATCAGCCACAGACTCAGATTCGTTCCGCCTACCAGACAGAATTGCGCCAACAGCGGTTCCCGCATCAAAACACCCAGGATTTCTTTAAGCAATGGGGATACTGTTTCGTAATGCATTATGAGTTTATTTGAGAATAATACCGGTGAATCTCTGCAATTTCAGCATCCGAACCACGCTCTTCTACACGCTTTATGACAAATGTCCGATAACGCAGCCAATCAAGTGTATCGAAATCCAAGTCCCAAAACAATATGCGCCTTATATTCGGAGGCAAGCCTGACGATTTGCGCATATTGTTTTTGAACAATTCTATTTCATGCATCGTCTGCAACATCATTAAAAAACCTTCATCCAAGCCAAGGACACGTTCTATTTCTATTGCCTGGCCTATTGTAAGCTTCCTACGCCCCTTGACAACAGCATTCACAGACTGATAATGCTCCCCGGCTTGCTGTGCCAGCGAGCGCTGTGTAATCCCACGTCTTTTCAGCTCCCTGGAAAGGAACATGGCGGGAGAAATACCCTTATATGCATTAATGCCTGCTTTCATGTCGCAAAGCTAACACTTGGTAAACAAATCCGTTTATAATCATCGCCACGAAATCACCATTAAAGTCCGATTTACCGATAAAATTTGTAAATTTGCAAACATGAAGCTACCGGCATTGCCGGAATAATCAACTATGGGCAAATAGAAAACCAACATCCATGGCAACAACCTATGTTATAATAGTAGCGGCAGGGAGCGGCAGCCGTTTCGGCTCCGAGATTCCCAAACAGTTTCTCGACCTCCAAGGGAAACCCGTGGTGGCGCATGCCGTCGATGCATTCCGCAATGCGTTGCCTGATGCCGAAATACGCCTGGTTCTGTCGGAAGAAATGATTCCGCTTTGGAACGGACTATGCGCAGAACACGGGTTAGAATCGCCCATTATAGTGCCAGGAGGGGCCACACGCTGGGAATCGGTCAAAAACGCACTGTCATCGCTTTCTGAAGCGCCTGCAAGTGCCACCGTGATGATTCATGACGGCGCCCGCCCACTGGTAGGCAGCGATGTAATCCTGAGAGCGGCTGCCGCCGCACGCAACACCGATGGTGCCATACCCGCCATCCCTGTCACCGACAGCCTCCGGCAAATGGATGCCGACGGAGTACGTTCCACCCCCGCCGACCGCACCGGTTTCCGCGCCGTGCAGACCCCGCAGGCATTCTCCCTATGGCGTCTCAGGGAAGCATACACACTTCCCTATCAGGATGACTTCACCGATGACGCCTCGGTGCTTGCCGCCGCAGGGTTCGACAATATCGTTCTCACAAAAGGCTCCCACGAAAATATCAAAATCACAACCCCAGTCGACCTTTTGATAGCCCGCGCCATAATGTGCGGGCAAGAAAACGCCTGACCTGACGCACCATGCGCACACCGAGGGACTTCGACATAAAATTCATAAAAGGCATAGGCCCAGCCAAGGCAAAGCTGCTGGAAGAGGAGCTGAAAATAAAATCGTGCCACGACCTGCTCCACCATTTCCCATCGCATTACCTCGACCGCTCGCAAATCTACTCCCTGCGTTCATTATCGGGCGAAATGCCGGCAGTGCAGGTCAAAGGCCGCTTTATCACGTTTACAACACAAGGTGAAGGGGCAAAAATGCGACTGGTAGGTCTGTTCTCTGACGGCACGGCCACCATCGAAGTCGTATGGTTCCGCCGTATAAAAGCCTTGAAAGACCTCTACCGTACTGGCCAGGAATACATCCTGTTCGGCAAACCTCAGGAATTCAACGGCAGGTGGAGCATGGTGCATCCCGAAGTCGACCCGCCCGAAACAGCCGGCGCCGCACAGGGATTGCGAGGGGTCTACCCTCTAACTGAAAAGCTCCGAAACCGTGGCATATCCTCGCGCAACATCTTCACATGGGTGCAAAACGCGTTGGCTGCAACACCGCATATTCCTGAAACACTCCCGTCACACCTGCTCGAAAGATACAACCTCATGGGGGCAGGCGAAGCCATACGCACCGTTCATAACCCCCGATCAACCGCCGCGCTCCAACGCGCCCGCGAACGGCTTAAGTTCGAAGAGCTTTTTTATCTGCAACTCAACATACAGCGATACAGCAACCGGCGCACAGCCGCCGTGCAGGGATTCCGATTCTCACGTATAGGCCGATTTTTCAACAATTTCTATTCGCAGATGCTCCCCTTCCCCCTGACAGAGGCTCAAAAAAGGGTGCTTCGAGAAATAAGGGCAGACGTGGGTTCAGGCAGGCAGATGAACCGCCTCCTGCAAGGTGATGTCGGATCCGGGAAGACCATAGTGGCACTCATGGCAATGCTCATGGCCCTTGACAACGACAAGCAGGCTTGCCTTATGGCCCCCACCGAAATCCTTGCCACCCAGCATTACGAAAGCCTCCGTTCCCTAGCCGCACCACTCGGCATCAACGTGCGCCTTCTCACAGGCTCCACCCGGAAAAAAGAAAGGGCCGAGCTTCACGAAATGCTCGCCGACGGGTCGCTCCACATCATGATAGGCACCCACGCATTGATTGAGGACGATGTGCGTTTCAGCAACCTGGGGCTGGTGGTTATCGACGAGCAGCACCGTTTCGGGGTGATGCAGCGTGCACGGTTATGGAGCAAGAACACCGTTGCCCCCCACGTACTCGTAATGACAGCAACCCCGATTCCCCGCACATTGGCAATGACCGTCTATGGCGACCTTGACGTATCGGTAATCGACGAACTCCCTCCGGGCCGCAAACCGGTCACTACACTGCTGAAGTTTGACGACCAGCGCATGCAGGTTTACCGCTCTATCGGACGCCAGCTTGCACAGGGCCGCCAAGTTTATATCGTCTACCCGCTGATCCAGGAAAACGAAAAACTCGACCTCAAAAGCCTTGAAGAAGGGTATGACGTTATCAGGGAAACTTTCCCGTCATACCGCACAGCATTCGTGCACGGAAAGATGAAGCCATCGGAAAAAGACCACCAGATGCAACTGTTCGCAACACATCAGGCCGACATACTCGTTGCAACAACCGTCATCGAGGTGGGGGTGAATGTGCCGAATGCTTCGACAATGGTCATAGAGAATGCCGAACGTTTCGGCCTCTCCCAGCTCCACCAGCTACGCGGACGTGTGGGGCGCGGAGCCGCACAAAGCTTCTGCGTGCTGATGTCAAAGCGCAAAATCGCCGCCGACACACGAAAACGTCTCGAGCTGATGACATCAACCACCGACGGGTTCCTAATCGCCGAAGCCGACCTTAAGATGCGCGGTCCCGGCGACCTCGAAGGCACACTGCAAAGCGGCATCCCCTTCGACCTCCATATCGCAAACATAGCCACCGACGGCCAGCTTGTGCAGCTTGCCCGCGATTGTGCATCATCCATCCTTGATGCAGACCCTGCTCTGTCGCACCCGTCGCATGCAATGCTTCTTCCCGAATTGCAACGGCTTTATGCCAGGCGTCTTGACCTTAGCCGCATTTCATGAACACTGCAAACTTAAAAATTTCAACCGCATTCCCCGCCTAACGTTTCACTTCGTTAAAATGTTAAAATTCAAGCAAATGTTAAATGTGTGGGATGGTTCAAAAGGTGTTGTAAAACATATTCCCGCCCAACCGGCTCACACCCAACAGTCTACACACCCGTTCAACCTTGACCGCAAAGCATTTAAACTAATTTAATACGCCGAAATTTCCTCATAGACGTTATTTTTTATAACTTTGGAGAGCGAGAGAAGGAAAGGTTAAAGCCTTTTAATCAGCATTTTCGATGTTTGGAATCCATCTTTGTCTTTCCGTCTCACAAAGCACACCACCTACGTTGCGCCTTCCCCGCCCCATGCGGATTGGCACACGATTTTATTTTAAATCAAGAACCGAATAATGGAAACCACCCTTGTTATAATCAAACCCTCCGGTGTGCAGCGCGGTCTGTGCGGAGAGGTCATTTCGCGCTTCGAACGGAAAGGACTATTAATTGCCGGCATAAAAATGATGCAGCTCGGCGAACAGATTCTGCGGGAACACTACGCACATTTGGTCGACCGCCCGTTCTTCCCGTCGCTCATACGTTCAATGACGGCAACGCCAGTGGTGGTTCTCGCCGTAAAAGGAGTTGACGCAGTTGCCGTTGTCCGTGCAATGACCGGCGCGACGAAAGCCCGTAATGCAGCCCCCGGAACCATCCGTGGCGATTTAGGTATGAGCGGGCAGGAAAACATCGTCCATGCATCCGATTCCACGGAAAACGCGGCAATAGAAATCGCCCGTTTCTTCGCACCTGAAGAAATTTTCGATTACACCCCCCTCATCCATCCCGCAATATATTGCTCCGACGACTTTAAAGACTGAATCTCTCTCAAGGAAAACCCATCATGCTTCATACAATTCTAAGGAAATTTACAATAACAGCACTCACAGCCATTGCAGCAATCGGCGTCGCAGCGCAAACCTACCGCCTGCCAAGCGCCCATACGGCCGAGCACAAAGATCTCATCGCACGACAGGAAAACATCGGGAACCAAATCTCGGTGAAGGATACACAGGACTTCCTTGACAACCTGTTCAAGGATGAAGCCGAACCCGAACTCGACATCTACACCGAAGGCTGGAACAGCAAAAGCGTCAATGCATATGCCGGAATGGAAGTACCCGACATGCAGACCATCGACGTAAGCAACTTCGCGATGCCCTGCCCCGGATATGTGACCTCCCCCTACGGCTACCGTCCACGCTTCCGTCGCGAACATAAGGGAATCGACCTCAAATTGCAGACCGGCGACACGGTTTATGCCGCATTCCCCGGACGTGTACGCCTCACAAACTTCGAACGCAGAGGCTACGGGCACTATGTAATCCTCCGTCACCCCAACGGTCTTGAAACAGTCTACGGCCACCTGTCGAAAATACTCGTAAAACCCGACCAGGATGTAAAAGTAGGCGAACCGATAGCCCTCGGCGGCAACACAGGCCGCAGTTTCGGCTCCCACCTCCACTTCGAGACCCGCTATATGGGAACGCCGATCAACCCTGCGGCTATATTCGACTTTGCGAACCAGACAGTCCACACCGACACCTACACGTTCGACAAAGACACTTACAAGAAACCGCGTAACTTCGACCCGGCTGCAAACACGGAATATGCACGGCAATACAGGGCAACACACCCACAAAAAGCCACTGCCTCATCATCGTCAGGCAGCAAAGGTTCCAAATCCTACACAATCCGCCGGGGCGACACCCTCAGCCGCATAGCATCGCGTAACGGTGTGACAGTGCGCCAGCTCTGCCGCCTGAACGGCATGACCACAAAAACGAAACTGACCCCCGGGAAAAAAATCCGCCTCCGTTAATCCCACGGAATCAACCGGAACTTCCCGGCCTGAATAATAGGCTGAATATGGTATCGGTTCTAGTCAAGAGAAAGCAGGATGCTCGATTTCTCTAAATTGTGCTTTCGGCACAATTTCTTGCTCCAGCAGCAACGGAGACTGTAACAAGCACAAACAACAATTTGAGCTTTCAACTGGAGAAATGGCAGAGATTGTAACATCAATTTCCTGCGACGGTAAAACTTATGATTGCAAATAAAAAGCAGCTCATAATCAACACCCAAAGAGCATCCAATCATTTTGGATGCCCTTTGCGTATGTTGATTAAACCCCTAATAATGTCCATTCTGTTGTTTCTATCTATTATTTATTCATCCTCAATATTTGCAATTGAGATTAATATTTCTCTTAGTAACACAAATGAACCCATCGTTGGTACAAGGTATATTGCAATACCAGTTGATTATGATTCAGTAGATAATCATGTTATCTATACAGCTAACAATGGACTTTTTAATATCAAAGCTGAATCAAATAAAAGAAATATAATATACAGTATCTCAAACGGTTCTGATTCAATTATACGATTATCATTCAGTCAAGATTCAATTCTCAAATGGCAAACAAACAACACCTATGACAATCACGCCATTAAATTTAAATATGACAATAAAAAATATTTCTTCATTCCTGGGACTAAAATCCAATATAACGATACAATTTATAATAGATTCCCATGTATGATTGCAAAGGGAGATATTAAGCAAGGATATTTTAACACCGAGAAATCAATCATTTACATACTTCAAGACAATTCTCTTAATCAGTCATCTATTTTTGTAAAAGAAAATGGACAGATACATAATTATATGTCATTAAATGGACTAGTTTATAAACCCGAATACTCGATTACAGACACAATACCAATTAACCAAACTCCCTACATAATACACGACCTCGACTGGGATAAGTCAACAATTACACTTTCTCCAATATCTAACAGAGCTATCAATAAAATTGATATAGCCATGTTAAGCAATCTTTTCAAAGGAGCAGAAGATAAGGAATATATATTCATCGACTTTTGGGGAACTTGGTGTGCACCTTGCATACAAATACTTCCTAAGATTAAAGATCTATACTTCTCAAATAAAGAGAAAATAGAATTCCTTTCTATTTGTTACGATTCTCCTGAAAATTATACTAAACACAAAAAAATATTAGACACTTATGGTATTGAATGGAACAGTAATTTCATATCATTCGATACTAAATCATCAATTGTAGATAAATTAAATATTGAATCATTCCCCTCATTCGCACTTATTGACAAGTGTGGAAAAATTATATTCATCCTTTCTGGTGATAACAGTCTTGATACCATAAATTCATTGTTTAAGGATTTGTCATCATCTAAATAACAATTGTTTGTGTAAATTATGAAGTACTCACTATTGGCTAGTTTTTTAGACAAACTCAATTATCGATATACGGATAGGACAATTCAAGAATATGAAAATAGTCCATTGAGAAATAGCTTACTTGGAATCTCCGAAACATTATCTAACCTTGGAATAGAAACTGAGGGATATAAATTATCAGATTCAAGAGATTTAATCCTAACAAGGACTCCATTTATCACAATTAAAGATAACTAGTTCGCTATAATTTATGCTATTTCAAATGATATCATTGAATACTCAATAGGCAAGCGATCATTCATAGAAGACCTCACTACATTCATTAAAAATTGGTCTCACTCTGTTCTTGTCGTCACGGACATTCATCGTTTTGAAGAAAGAAATTATAATAAGAGAAAAAATATTACCGTAATTTATTATTAACTAAATATTTTACAATAGCTATAGCTATTGTCCTTTTATCACTTTTCGGACTCATAAGCAATTTTTGGCATAGTCTCGATTCAATAATCATATTAATACTCAATGGCATTGGGCTATTTTTTTCTATCTTATTATATCTAGAGTATTTAGATATTGAATCTGACACTACTCAGAAAATTTGCGGTATTATAAAAGAGGCTGATTGTAATAAAGTTTCAACCAGTAAAGGTTCTACGATTTTAAATCTTTTTCATCTCAGTGAGATTGGAAGTGCATATTTCATTGCAAATATCATAGCAATTTTGGTATTCAATGTTAATATATCAATTCTATCATTAGTATCAGGATGCTCTCTTATATTTTGCATATGGAGTCCTATATATCAAAAATTCTTTGTTAAAAAATGGTGCACATTATGCCTCTTAACCGTATCGGTTCTAATTATCCAATTCCTTTATCTTTTATGTAGAGGTATTTATCGGAATCCCATAAATGAGTTCCTAAACATACATTCTATGGCAATATTATCTTTGCT
>Ga0137308_100189_pt1 | contig 114262 bp, 126 predicted proteins | sample Inofrocosms_June_FD_97181 | JGI IMG/M metagenome (GOLD analysis project Ga0137308, IMG submission 97181) | Mouse cecal microbial communities from Vienna, Austria - N-Acetylneuraminic and N-Acetylglucosamine D2O microcosms_June | ecosystem: Host-associated > Mammals > Digestive system > Large... | reverse complement strand
AGTTATAAAAAATTCATAAAATGTTTTGTTGCATTAACCGATATAAAATAATAAAATAGAGATAGAAAAGTATGAATTGCAACGGAAGAACCATACTAACAAAGGAGGTGTTTATCATGGCAACTTCAAGTATCACAAAGAATTTTGTCATTTCCGGCAAGGAACAGGTGGAGATGTTTGTTAATGCGATTGAAGAATCTGCCAAGAACCGTCCTGTTCATATACCCGTAGCAGCAAGCGAAATAACAGATGATGCAGAACTGCTTGAATTTATGCGAATGAGGAAAAAGGCAAATGACAGAAAAAAACAAATATAGAATTATCAATATCCGGCGGTATATTGGTAATGAGAATCCTGAACTTGGGGAGGATGAACTGCTTCAAATCCTCTCCGAGTTTTCTTGTCCGATGAACCCTGACGTGGAACGGTTTTTAAAGCACAGTTCCATTGAATTTACTAAAAAGAACCAGTCTGTGACATATCTTGTGTTTTCTGTTGCTGACGGAAAATTGCTGGGATATTTTACGCTCGCATTAAAGCCATTGACGGTAAGAGGTGAAACGGTGAGCAATACGGTAAAGAGAAAATTGTTACGGATTAGCGAGTTGGATAAAAAATCGGATACATATACCATGTCAGCTTATTTGATTGCACAATTAGGGAAAAATTATTCTGAAAATGATGGAAAAATGATTACTGGCGCAGAACTTCTTGAACTGGCATGGGATAAAATCAAAGCAACACAATATATGTTTGGCGGCATGGTAACATTCTTGGAAGCTGAAAATGAGGAAAAGCTGTTATCTTTCTATCGGAACAACCGTTTTTCGCAGTTTGATACCAGACAGACCATATCAGATACGGACGAAGCGCATGAACTGGTACAGCTTTTAAGGCTGCTCTGATGCGATTTCGCCGCACTGAAAAGTATGGATTTTTCGGCAAATGCGCAATTTGTCGAATGTCGAATTGGGTGGGGTAAATGGGGTAAAGAGGGGTAAAAGTCATCAAAGTATAACAGCGGCACAGGCGGCTATCAATAATTGATGCCATAGGAATTTTCGTACTCGCAGGCAAAAGTAAAGAGAAATGGCTTGAAATCAAGGGATTTTGAGCTTGGAGGGGTTCACCGGGGTGGCTGGTGGGCTCCTCTTTTTTGCGTTTGGGGAGACCGCTGTGAATATGGCGATTGGGGATGGAAGTATACTATCACGCAAAACTGCTGACTTTTGCGTGATAGTATGAGTTTTGCGTGAAAGTATAGGGTTTTGCGTGATAGTTTGGAGTTTCGCCTGTTTGTATGCAAATGCTGTTGAAATTTGGCGGTATTGTCGAATTTTATAAAGGAGGTTTAGCTTTCGGCAGATCCAATATGCAAGGTGTCTGCAATGCTGTGACCACGGTAAATAGGTATGTAATAAATCAGGGGAAAGGGCTACCTGTGTAACCGCTTTGGTGCTTTTCATTCCCAGAAAATAGTCATTTCGTGCTGGTGGGTAAAAAATAGAAAATATTGTGGTATAATTCAGAGAGTGTATTTGCTTTAGAAGGACTGGCATTCTGCCGAAGTAATAGGAAACAGTCTATGAAGTTAATAAGAAAAGCACCGAAAATCTGAAATCCTATATGCAGCGACAGTGGAGCCCTTCAGGGGGAATGGCTGGCACGATCAGGGAGATGAAGTGGTGGGAAATTCAGTTTTGTATTTTTTAGCGGAATATATAAGGCATGACGCTTACATTAAAATGAAAAACAGGAGGCACGATAATGACGCAGTACAAAGTGTTAATTATAGAAGATGATCTAGGCGCGGCACAATCCATTAGCAGTTTTTTAAGCACGTGGGGGTTTCAATGTGAATATCTAAAAGATTTCAGCAAGATAACAGAGCAGTTTATCAGGTTTAAGCCGGAGATTGTTTTATTGGATATCACGCTTCCTCATTATAATGGCTATCATTGGTGTGAAGAAATAAGGAAGGTTTCAAAAGTCCCGATCATCTTTATTTCTTCAATCAGCGATAATCTGAACATGATTTTAGCAATGAATATGGGCGGAGATGATTTTGTGGTAAAGCCCTTTGACCTTAATTTCCTGCTTGCAAAGATCAATTCCCTTTTGCGGCGGACTTATGATTTCCAGGGGGCAATGAATGTAGTTGCCTGCGGTGATGTGGTATTGGACTTGGATAATGCAAAACTGCAATACAATGGAACTGTGCTGGAACTGTCGCGTAATGATTTTATTATCCTAAAAGAGCTTATGACCCACAGTGGGAAGAGCGTGTCCCGTGATGACCTCATGCAGGCATTGTGGAACGATAATACTTTTGTTGATGATAATACGCTGACGGTAAATATAACGAGGGTGCGGAACAAATTAAGCAGGATCGGGCTTGAGGATTTTATTATCACCCGGAAAGGAATGGGTTATCAGGTTGGATAAAAAGCGTTTTCTGATTCAATATATGAAAGATAAATATAAAATGGTGATCGTGTTTGGCGGGTTGATTGTATGTAACTTTTTTATGTATTTTCTTTATGATGTACGCATGGAACCAATCCTGTACACAACATTCCTGCTCATCCTGTTTGTTCTGCCTTTTGCAGTCCGGGATTTGCGCCGGACATACTGGAATTGCGAACGGCTGAAAAAGATAGAACAATCCGGAGTGCCTGTTATGCCTGACCTGCCGGAGGCTGATACGCTTTTAGAAAAAAGTTACCAGCAGGTCATCGGAAAGATGATACAGGCATGGCAGGTCGAACGTGCCAAACAACGGGAAATAAATGCAGAGAGGGACGATTACTACACGCTCTGGACGCACCAGATAAAGACCCCCGTCTATTCTATGGATTTGATGTTACAGACAGGTGACGCCACCCCGTCTAAGTGGAAAACAGAATTGTTACAGATATCGCGGTATATAGATATGGCGCTAAAGTATCTGCAGTTGGAAGACCGGCATTCCGATTTGTGCCTAGAGCAAGTGGAGTTGCTGCCCCTGGCACAGGAGGCGGTAAAAAAACATTCTGTTGTTTTGATTGCAAAACGTTTAAGGATTGACTTGCATAATTTGAGCGGCACAGTTCTCACGGATAAAAAATGGATGTTATTTATTTTGGAACAGCTAGTTTCCAATGCAGCAAAGTATACGGAACAGGGCGGTGTTGCAATATACCAGCCAGCCCCATTGCAGATCTGTGTCAGCGATACTGGTATAGGGATAGCTGCGGAGGATTTACCCCGCCTGTTTGAAAAAGGATATACAGGTTTCAATGGGCGTATTCATCAAAAGTCTACGGGCTGTGGGCTGTATATGTGCAAAAAGGTATCACTTTTGTTAGGATATACAATTACTGTTTCATCACAAGTGAATAAGGGAACAACGGTAACAATCCATCTTCCGTCAGATGATTTTTCCGTTGCGGATTAGCAACCTTACAACGGATGTAAGGTTAAGGCAGGAAATGTCACATAAATCTATGGCAGACACTTCCTGCTGTTTTTATAATATGAATCAGAAATTATGCAAAGCAGATATTCTAATTCAACGAAAGAAAATGCCTGCATTTTTGAGTCATAGAAATTCGACTAAAAAACAGAATGAAAGGAACATGCATATGAATATTCAAAACGATACCCTGCTGATGGTGGAACATCTGCGGAAAATTTATAACAGCCGGTTTGGCGGTAATCAGGTAGAAGCATTAAAAGATGTCTCATTCAGCGTGGAACAGGGTGAGTTTATTGCAGTCATGGGCGAAAGCGGTTCCGGGAAAACAACGCTACTCAATCTTTTAGCTGCATTAGACCGTCCTACCGAGGGAAAGATTTTACTTGCCGGAAAAGATATTACGCAAATCAAGGATAGCAATATTTCACGGTTCCGGCGCGAGAATTTAGGGTTTGTCTTTCAAGACTTTAACCTGTTAGACAATTTCTCCCTGCGGGACAATATCTATCTCCCTCTTGTGCTTTCCAATACTGCAAAGAAGCAAATGGAAAGCCGTTTAGAACCGTTGGCAGGGCAGCTTAGGATTTCCGATATTTTAGAAAAGTACCCGTATGAAGTATCGGGAGGTCAAAAACAAAGGGCGGCTATTGCCCGTGCGTTAATTACTGCACCTAAACTTGTTCTTGCAGATGAACCTACGGGAGCTTTGGATTCCCGTTCTTCTGCACAGGTTATGAAAATGTTTACAGACATACACCAAAAGGGACAGACTATCCTTGTCGTAACGCATAGCGTTAAAACTGCCTGTTACGCAGGGCGTGTTTTATTTATCCGTGACGGACAGCTTTTTAATCAACTGTATCGTGGAAATATGGATAATGAAACCTTTCAAGAAAAGATTTCTGATAATCTGAAAATCCTTTTGCAAAAGGAGGGATTATATGCGTAACTTTTATATCCGGCTTGCGGTTTCAAATATTAAAAAAAACAAGCCTGTATATTATCCGTTTTTTCTGACAAATGTTTTGTCCGTAATGATTTTCTATGTTATGGCTTCAATTCAAAACCAGACAATCATTGCGACTCTGCCCGGAAGCTATATTTTTGTTCAGTTTATTAAAGTTGGTGTTATTATGACGGGCTTATTTGCGGGAGTATTTCTTTTATATACAAATGGACTGCTTATACGGCAGCGCAAAAAAGAGTTGGGCTTGTATAATATCTTTGGCTTGGAAAAGAAACATATTGCCAAAGTCCTTATGCTTGAAAGCTTGCTGCTCACAGCAGCCGGGCTTATTGCGGGTATTATTTTGGGTGTTTTTTTGGGGAAGCTGTTTTTCCTTATCTTGTTGAAGCTGCTTCACTTAGATAGCGGGCTTGCGTTTCAGTTTGGGATAGAAGCACTTACACAGACAATCGCTTGGTTTGTGGTGATTGGTATACTGATCCTGCTTTATAACCTGTTTTCCGTCATAAAAGCAAAGCCTGTTGAATTGCTGTATGCTGCCCATAAAGGAGATACTTATAATTCGTTTGTGGTAATAAAAGCCATTTTAGGAGTTTTATGCCTTGGGGGTGCATATACGTTGATACTTACTACACCCTCACCCATTGATATTATTGGGCGTGTCTTCCCTATTGCTTTATTGATTTTGGCAGGAAGCATGTTTTTCTTTTCGTCCAGCTCTGTTGTTTTACTAAACGCTTTGAAAAGGAATGATAAATATTATTACAAGCCACAGAATTTTATTTCTGTTTCCGGGCTTATTTATCGGCTGAAACAAAATGCGAAAGGATTGTCAAATATCTGCATTTTAAGTACCGTTGTTATGGTTATTGCCACTACTACGTTGTCACTATATGTAGGGCAAAGAGAAATGGTTTCTTTTCGCTTTCCTATGGAAACAAAAATTTCTGTTGAAAATGCGATGGACGGACAAAGCACTTTGCCAGAACTTGTTCACCAAATCGCAGAGCAATACAATATGATGATAAACAAAGAAGTTGACTATAATGTTACCTATATAAGCGGTGTTTATAAGGATAATACATTTTCTGTCTATCAGCCGGAAGTACACCCGGCAAACAGCACTTGTGCAATCTATCTGATTACAGTAGAAGATTATAACCGCATGGAGGGAAGATCGGAACAACTTGGGGCTGATGAAATATTAGTATTTTCTTCGTCAAAAGATTTAGGTGTTTCTGAAATATGTTTTAATGATTTGAAATATCGGGTAAAAAGTGAATTATCACAATTAGCTATACAAAACAAAAGTATACTATCTTCTGAAACACGATACTTTCTTGTTTGTCCGTCACAGGTGGATATAGACAATATCTTTGCTGAATTGTCACCCTCTGAAAAGAGATTTCATAAGACATACTGCATGATGTTTGACGCAGAAGGTATAGGTGAAGATGATTTTACCGCCGCATTGCAAAGTCAAATTAGTGCTAATTTTGCCGGGGTAAAGTTTGAAAATGCAGAAGCAGAAAAGCGAGACAGTAATTATACTTACGGAGGATTTTTGTTTATTGGTTTGCTGTTAAGCCTATTATTTATGATTTTCTTAACTTTGGTTATTTATTATAAGCAGATTACAGAGGGGTATAGCGACAGATACAATTTTGAAGTTATGCAAAAGGTAGGACTTAGCCGTAATGAAGTGTCTGCCGTGGTTCACAAAGAAATTCGGACGATGTTTTTCTTCCCGCTGGTGGTTGCTATTATTCATTTAGCAGTTTCGCTTTATGCAATCGGTATGTTGCTTGCCACTCTTGGACTGACAAATATTTGGATGTTACTGCTTTGTACGGGGGCAATTTCCCTATTGTTTGTCCTTATTTATATAGTGATGTATTTCAGTACCGCAAGGGTTTATTGCAAAATAGTAATGTGCTGATAGGAAGGAGTAGATATGAGCTTTAATTTCGGAATTATTTTTGCTGTTGTCTGTTTAATTGGTGGTCTGCTTATGATTATCTTCTGTAAGCCGTTTTGGTGGCTGATGAAGAAAAGTGAAATGCCCGGTCATTATAAATGGTATCTGCGCATACCGGGGATTTTGCTTATGCTGTTTGGCATTGGAATTATTATTATAAGTGCCATTAACGACTTTATGTTTTAAGGGGATACCATTCCGTTTCAATAACTGAGATTGTTTTAGTGGAACTGAAAGCCGGATAGCACAAAAGAAACCGCCGCTATGGGGAGATTTGCCTCATAAGCGGCGGCCTGCCGTTTCCGCCGGATTATATGATTGGAAGTGCTGCCGGATGAAAGGCGAAAAACTTTAGGGTATGTCCGCTTGGATATAATATGCTTTATAGTCGTTTCGTGCAATAAATGGGAGCTTGGTGCAGTCTGGTTTGAAAAAATACCCCATGATCCGATATTATGTATGGGTGCTGCCTGTGTAAATCCCTATTTACGCAGGGATGATTTTAAGGCCTGTATTGTATTCGTGATTATCATAAGTTCATGGCTGGAACAGTCGTCTAAAAGGCTGCCGATTTCGGTCTTGTATGTCAGTTCTGCATTATCCAGCTCGTCACATAAAAGCTGGTCGGCAGAACAGGACAGAGCATTCAGGATAGCGATAAAGACCTTTAAGCTGGGGATGCAGTTGCCGGTCTCGATGTGGGAGATATGGGTTGTGCCGACGTCGCATAATTCCGCCAGCCTTTCCTGCGACATATTGCGGGCTGTCCTCTGTTTCCTGATTTTACTGCCGATTGATTTATAATCTATCATGGATACCACCTCTATTGCATTGTAGGTAGTGTCAACTTCATATACCCAAAATCAGCTCAACCCCAGTAAATTCAATAGTTTCAGAGGTTATAAGCCTTTACCTCCCCTTTCTTTGGCTTAGGCGCCCAAAATTTTACGTCGGGAACCCGGTCAAGGCCGGGCTGAAAGCCCGTTAAATTCAGCCTTGACGGGGTTTCCGTAAGTAAAATATAATCGGCTTCAGTCAAGGAAAGGGGTTCGATTTTTTCATAATCCGTTTGATACTACCGCATTGTAAGTGCAAATCGATAAGCTAATAATGACTTAAAAGTGCAGATGGACTAAATAATGCAGAAACTCTTAAAAATTTTTGTTGGAATGACGATATATACAATAAAGCCATGAAACGGATTTCAAATATTTTTATCAAAGGAGGATGATGGTATGAATATTAGTTTTAATGCAGGCGGTTCCGGTTATACAGGAATCAACACTAACAGCAAGCAGTATAAGGCAGCGGCAAAGGATCATTTAGACAAACTCATTGCGGAAGAGGCAATGATGACGCCCGAACAAAAAATGTTATATGAATTATTGGGCGGGCGCGAAGCACATATGAGGAATGTCATGCAGAATTATAATTCTGACGGAGATTTTGTCGGACCGGGCGGAGTAGTTGTGCCGGGGATGTATCACGGAGAAGATGGCACCGTAGACCGTTCAACATGGCAGCAGTTGATAAATGTTTCCGATGATGCGCGGCAGAAGATGTTCGACAATGTGAAAAGGGAATTCATTCAGGAGAATGGCATTTCCAATGGCGATACAACGAAACGGTCGCAAGTATTCAGGGAATATCAATTAAGCGTAAAGAAGGAAGACCGTGCGAAGGGAACATGGACTTTGCAGCAGTATGAAGGGAAATACCGTTCTGCGATGTATGCGGCGGTAAAGGCGGCTAATCCCAACTGGCAGCCGGGACAGCCTTTTGATCCGGGCATACTGGACAGCGTTACAAGGGAATCCGTGGAAAGCCAGCTTGTCAAAAGTGGAAATACGTTTGTAAAAAAGCCGTCTTTGGGCAGCACATTGGATATGAAGATATAAGGATTACACCCGATTCCGCAGAGGAGCATAAAACCTTGCCCCTGCGGAATGCCCGGACTTATGGGCGGCATGAAACTTTTTTGAGGATTGTTTCGTATACTTAGCGGAGGGAGGTGTTTGTCATGGGAATTAGGGACAAAGGAAGTTAGGGGAATGTGTTTCGTGTTAAACTGTTCGGACTTATTATGAGGGAGCAGGAGCGGCTCTGAACGACAGATGAGCCATAATAATAAAAAATTGACAACTATGGAGGAATTGAAAAATGAGCGTAAATGGAATAGGACAGAATTTTTATCAGAACAACGTATCAACGAACAAGTATAACAGGAGCAGGGCCGGACAGTTTTATCCGCAGAAACAGGCAGCAGAGGCATCTGCCCCCACAGGTACAAGGCAGAATGCCAATGTGCAGGATATATATGAATCACTTAAATCAACAAATCCGCTGGCAGGACAGGAGGAAGGCACTGTATCAAATGACAGCGGCCTGACCACGTGGTACAAAGGCAAGACATTGGAAGAGTGGGCGTTGACAGCACCAAAATATACAGATCCGGCAACGGGTCTCTCATGGTATGTTATAGACGGCAAACAGCCATATATGACAGGGGAAGATGCTGAAAAATTTTGGAAAATGTGCAAGGAGACGGGAGAATTTCCGGTGAAAAAATTTGCGGAAATGACAGGAATGATACAGTACCTTGATGACAATACGGTTGCTTATGTGGGTGATAACGGTACCGTAATCAAGTCAAAGGACGGGAAGGAACTGGAGGTTGACACTTCATCAATGACATATGACATGATTATGAACATGTTCAAGAATCTGCCGAAAAGCGGGAATTACTTTGACAGTGCATATTGGCAGAAGAATATCCAGAAGGCTATGTTTTCTGCTGAACAGTGATGCGCTACATATACTTGGAATGGGGATTGAGTGACGGCAGAGGATTATCATGGCATGAATGGGGTGGAACTACACCACCCCATATCCCCCAATACCCCACAGAGCAAGGCAGGCATCCCCGGTTTTCGGCGGATTGGCAAATCGGTGAGCAGGGGCGGCTTCCGCAGAAAGGACATTTTATCATGGAGATAACGGGAATTAAAAATATACATCCGTCAGCATCAAAGGCATCATCCAAGAAAGGCTGGAAGCTGACGGACTCCCTGCGGGAGAAGATAACGGCGCTTGCGAGGGAGGATGCGGCGCAGGGTGTCTATATGGGGAACCTGTTCCTCGCCCTGCGGAAAAGCGAGGTGGCGAAAGTCGCGCCGGACAGGGCGGCTCTGATGGGGAAGGTCAGCCAGAGGATGGCGGACATGGGGAACATGAAGCAGATTGAGGAAGCGGACAGAAGGTGGCTTTGCCTCCTGTTCGGAGAGCCGTATGAGGCGAGGTTCCAGTCCGGGGGAGCCGCCGCCCATGTGTATGACGGGAACGGTGACGAGGTGCTGACCTATACCGCAGGCGTGGGCTGGCATGAGAAGGAGTCGAGGGCGGAGACGGAGGTGCATGGCGCATTGAAAGCCGCCTACTATGGTGCGTACCATGCGGCGAGGCAGGAGATAAATGCCGGTGTTTCCGGAATGGAAGCGCAGGGCGGTTTTGACGCGGGGGCGTAGGAAAAAATACAAATGAGGAATAGCGGCAGTGCGGCATGACGGGGGAGGCGTTTATTGGACTGCAGTTCCGGGAATTATCCTCCAGCTTTTATTTATCCCGATGCTTATGGTGGCATTGAATAAGACGGGGGTTGTACGTTTTCACAGAGAACAGAAATTGGCAGTTAAAGCAGGACAGGAACCATAAGGATTCCTAAAAAGTATCTGTTAGTCAAATAGAGGTGATAATAGTGGCTGAGACAGATAAAAGTTTAGTTTATGGAGAATTGAAGATAAATTTTGTGCGCAGGGCAGTTTATGTAAATAGAAAGGAAATAGTTCTTACTAGAGCGTGTTTGAAAATTATCAGTTTTTGTTCATTTTATCCAAATTAGGATTGAGGCAAGGCATACAAATCCCATATAGGTGTATGCCAGCTTATCATACCGGGTCGCAATGCGGCGGAATCCCTTCAGTTTGAGAAAGTATTTCTCTACCAAATGGCGCTCTTTGTACAGCCACCAGTCACAGCGACGCTCAAATTTGGCTCCTTTTTTGGACGGGATGGTTGGTTCCCCGCCATTTTCATAGATATAGTCAATCAGATTCTGACTGTCATATCCACGGTCTGCAAGCACACTGCTTCCTTCTATATTAATATGCTCCAGTACAGGGAGGGCGAAATTGATGTCATTACGCTGTCCTTCACTAAGCATCAGATATACAGGATAGCCATAAGCGTCTACCGCTGCATGGATTTTGGAACTTGCCCCTCCCCGGCTGTGCCCGATCTCGTTTGGAGGCCCCCTTTTTTTGCCCCAGCACTGTGCTGGTGGGCCTGGACGATTGTAGCATCCAGTGAAAGCTCATTAATTTCGGCCTCGAGGCTGAGCACCCGGAAAATATTATCAAGGATCCCGTCATCAATCCACTTGCGGAAGCGGCTGTATACTGAATTCCAAGGGCCATAGCGTTCTGGCAGGTCACGCCATGGGGCGCCGCTGCGTGCGATCCAGACCATCCCGTTAAGCATGGTACGGTTGTCCTTTGGAGGACGTCCGGGTTTTCCAGTCTTTTCCGGAGGGAGTAAAGATGCAACCTGTTCCCATTCCTGATCGGTAAGTTCGTAACGCCTTAACATAAGATCAGCCCCCTTTTTCTTTATTTTACCATGAAAAAGAGGCTATGAACAAATGTTTTGTATACTTTTTAATTTTCAAACACGCTCTAGAATGGAATTTGATGTGCTCTGCTATTTGGCATCCAATCCTGATATAGCTTTCACAAGAGATCAGATTTATGAAGCGGTAAGCAGGGATAATTATGTCGGAGGTTCCTATCTTATCAGGGATATTATTTACCGTCTTAGGACAAAGCTGGGGATTTCCAATATACAAACACTGCATGGATATGGATATAAATTCAGTCCAAATGATTAAACATGGTATCTGAATGTCGTAAATTGTCGATTAAAAAGACAATCTATCTATTTTTCATCTATATTATAAAGATAATTGTGGTATAGAATATAACCCAACCGGAAAGACAGTTGGGTTATATTTTTGGCAGAATCAGGCTGACGGATTATTCTTTTCACTGACGATTGCTTCCGCTGTGGCAGCAAGGATTTTTAAGCTGCTTTCATCACACTGGGAGAGCAGCCGCAGCAGCTTTTGATATGTAGAGTCAGTATTGTGGCTGTCGGGAAAAATACAGTCGTCTGCGGATATATCCAGAGTTCTGCAGATGTGGTAAAAATTCTCAATGCTTGGGGAACAGCGGCAGCGTTCGAGATCTTTCTGGAAAGAAAGGGAGTGTTCTAAAAGCTCCGCACAGGTTTCCTGTGTCAGATGCAGTTTTTTGCGGGCTTTTTTCAGCACCTGGCTGAAAATACGGGCATCATTGATTGATAAGGACATTCTAATCACCTCCTAGAAGTAGTGTAGTGCCACACTTTCTAAATGTAAAAATGGCAGAAACACACTTGAAACATATGTTGTAAGACTACTAAAAGCGCTCAGTGTGCTGATGAATTAAAAAAAACGTGGTTCATCAGGACATTATTTGAGTGCTTTTTTTGTGACCATGAGGAAGGATACATGGTCATTGGGGAGTAAGCATAAGCCGTTTATCGGCGAGGGAATTTTGTTAAAAAAATATATTTTATCTTACAAGGAAAGTGCGCCTCTGCTGGTAGTGTGGCGCACTACTTTTTTGGGGTAAGTGAAAAACAGGACTGTTATCCGGCATACAGACCGGGTAGCGGTCCTGTTTCTTTTGTATCCGGGAAACGCTGCATTTATCAGGCCAGGGGTCCTCCGGTTTCATGTCTGAAGTTTCAAGTTGGACATGAAAAAGACTGGAGGACAAAAGAATGGAGAAAAAGCAGACAGATTCGGTGCAGAACCGATTTACTGCATACCTGATGGCGGCGGTGGCAAATAAGCGCATCAGTTATATGGAACAGAGGAACCGGAAAAAGGAAAAGGAATACATACAGGTGGATCTCATGGAAAAGAACCATGTGGATTTTGAGGCACAGTATCATGCTTATCTGGCAGAGCAGTCCCTTCTTTTTTATTTTGGTGATGTGGAGGCATGGGATAATATGCTGGAGATAGACAGCGTGCAACTGGCGAAGTGCATAAACCGCCTGAACAGCCGGGAACGCAAGATACTATTCGCGCGGGTATTCGGGGAACTGAATTTTAAGGAACTTGGCACAAAATTTGGCATGGAGGCAAAGCAGGCGGAAATGGCGTATTACTATATCATCCGCAAGCTGCGCAAAGGAATGGGGGTAGGAAAGGATGAATTTTGAAATGCTGCTTGAGAGGGCAAAGACAGGGGATAAGGAGGCACAGGAGGAAATCTTCCGGATGTACCGTCCGCTGCTGATCAAAAACGCAATGGACAGAAATGTGTTTGACGAGGATCTGTATCAGGAGCTTTCTGCCACGCTGTTAAACTGTATCCGGAAGTTCCGGCTATAGGGCAATGGTTCCCGGCCGGAAAACTGACAGGCTGGGAAAATTGTTGTAATTTGTCAGCATTCTGCGTATAAAATGATGTGTCGCAAAAGGTATACCATTGGAGATATAGATTCCGGCAGGTATATGCCCCTGTTTTTCTGTCGCAAAAGGTCTGTTTAGAATATTGCGATGTCGCAGGAGCCGTCAACACCTTTTGCGATACGGAACTTTATGGAAGGAGGACTGTCATGGCATCAAAGAAATTCGGATATGTGCGCGTGAGCACCCGTGAGCAGAACCCGGATCGCCAGATACATATATTGCGGGATGAGGAGGGTATCGACGAGCGCGACATCTATGTGGAGAAAGAGTCCGGCAGACAGTTTGAGCGCCCGGTGTACCGATCTCTAGTTGACAACATCCTGCGGGAAGGTGACCTGCTGGTGGTGACGGAGCTGAAGCGGTTCGGGAGAAATTATGGGGAAATCTACAAAGAGTGGTTCCATATCACAAAGGAGATTGGCGCCGACATCAAAGTAACCTCCATGCCCATTCTGGATACCACGCAGTCAAAGGAACTGGTGGGACAGCTTATCACGGATGTTGTGCTTGCGGTGTTCGCATATGTGGCGGATGAAGACTGGACGGAACGGCATGAGCTGCAGCGCCAGGGCATTGAGGTGGCAAAGGCAGACGGAAGGCATCTGGGAAGACCAAGGGTAGAGTACCCTGAAAATTGGGAGGACTGTTACGGCAGATGGAAAAGCGGAGTGATCTCAGCGAAAGAGGCCATGAAGCTGACCGGGCTGAAGAAGGACAGCTTTTACCGGCTGTCAAAAAAATATGAGTTGGAGCTGGCGGAAGCGGAGGAGGAAAAGCTATGAGCAAGGCTAAGGATATGGAAAAGAAAGAGATACTGCAGGTCATGGAGAAATACAGAGATTATTTTAAGGAATGGAACGCGGATGTGGCATTTGGTGTGAATAAGGCTCATATTTTTTATGTGCTGGCATCGGAAAAGGAATTTGAAACTTTTATATTTTTCCGGACGGCGGACCAGCTTGAAAAGATCATACTGGGTACGATTGCGGAAAACGTCGATATAATCATGGAAGCAGGAATGGAAGAAATCTCCATGGGATTTTCGGCTAATGAGATGAATGGGGAGTATGGTAAGAGTATAGAGCATTATCTGCCGGTGCTTGTGCAAAAACTGGATGTGCTCTGTAAAGCAGGGGAGCACTGGCAGAAGATGATGACAGTGACATTCAATTCCCTGAAAAATGTCTGCTCGGATATGGCGGATAGAGAAAAATAAAAATTTATAAAATAGTTTCAAGAAAACAGAGGCAAAGGAAGTCCTTACTATATGAGAATAAAATTCAGAGGAGGACTGTTTTATGAAGCAGGGCACATTATTTTATGATCAGGAAAGCGGCAGGTATAATTTCCATTACATTGACGGTGATGGGGACAGACGTGACTATGGAGGCATTCATTGCGGGGAGGTTCTGGAGTTTAAGCTGAATGAAGTCTGGATTCCCGCCCGTGTGGAGATGGGCATGGACCGGGAATGGTATCTGGTAGGGCTTCCGGGATTGAAGCTGGACGGGCTGGAGGTGCGTATAGGGGAGTAGTTTTTGCTGGATAGAATATGTGATGCGAGATATAATAAGCGTAGACATTAAGGAAAGCAGGTATTGCTTATGTGTGGACGCTACTATGTAGATGATGATACCGCAAGGGAAATTGAGAAGCTGGTCCGGCAGGTGGACGAAAGGATGAAACAGGCTTCAGCGGCAGGAGGTCCGCTGCAGGCAAAGGATATCCATCCATCAGAGGTTGCGCCCGTGCTTGTGGGTGATGGGCAAAACGTATGCTGCAGGTGGCAGAGGTGGGGATTCCCTGGTTTTCATGGAAAGCAGCTCATATTCAATGCCAGGAGCGAATCCGTGACGGAGAAAAGGATGTTCCGGGAGAGTGTGGGACAGCGGCGGATTGTAGTGCCTGCGGCATGGTTTTACGAGTGGAACAGGAACAAAAAGAAGAACATATTTTACCGGAAAGACCAGCCAGTGCTGTATATGGCCGGATTCTATAACCGGTATCAGGACGAGGATCGGTTTGTTATTCTGACGACAGCGGCTAACGATTCCATGCAGCCAGTGCATGACAGGATGCCTTTGGTATTGGAGCAGGATGAAATCCGTAAGTGGCTAGCGGAGGATGTGCTATTGGATGCTTTTCTTCATAAAGTGCCCCCACCGCTGGAACGGCGGACAGACTTTGAGCAAATGAGTCTGTTTGCTTCAGCAAATTCTAAATGACGGAATAAATTTCCTGTTGAAATTAGAACATATGTTTGCTATAATGAAGTTCCACAGGAGGTGACATATGTTTGGAAAGCACTATTTTTCATATTGATGTCAATTCAGCCTTCCTTAGTTGGGAGGCTGTTTATCGTCTGGCCCATAAGGGAGGGAAACAGGATCTCAGGGAAATTGCATCCGCTGTTGGCGGTGATATGACAATGCGCCACGGGATCATTCTGGCCAAGTCCATTCCGGCTAAAAGGTATGGCATAAAGACAGGAGAAACAATACTGGAAGCACAGCGCAAATGTCCGAATCTGGTAATAGTGCCGCCTAATTACAGCCTGTATGAAAAATGCTCTGCAGCATTTATGAATGTCCTGCGGGAGTATTCCGATGTTGTTGAGCAGTACAGCATTGATGAAGCCTTTGTGGACATGACTTCCAGCGTCAGGCTGTTTGGAACGCTGGAGGAGGTAGCGGTTCAGATTAAGGACAGCATTCATAATAAATTGGGGTTTACAGTGAATGTTGGGGTATCCAGCAGCAAGCTGCTTGCAAAGATGGCAAGTGATTTTAAGAAGCCGGATATGGTCCATACGTTGTATCCTGAAGAAATTCCGCAGAAGATGTGGCCGCTGCCGGTATCCGATTTGTTTTTTGTAGGCCGCGCCACAGCAAAAAAATTGTTTGACTTAGGGATTAAGACCATAGGGGAGCTGGCAGCGGCAGATCCGATGTGGTTAAAAGGCATCCTCAAAAAGCAGGGGGAAGTCATATGGGGATTTGCAAATGGTGTGGATGTCTCCCCAGTGCTGGCAGAGCCTCCAGCCAACAAGGGCTATGGTAATTCCACTACCACGCCATATGATGTGACAGATGTGGAAACCGCTGACAGGGTGCTGCTTGCGCTGGCAGAAACAGTGGGATACAGGCTGCGGACAGATAATGTGCAGGCTTCGGTAGTAGCAGTAGGTATCCGGTATGCAGACCTGTCTTATGTATCCCATCAAACGGTGTTGAAGACAGCCACGAACCTGACATGGGAAATTTATCAGGCAGCTTGCAGGTTGTTCTTGGAATTGTGGGACCACAGACCGATTCGACATCTGGGGATTCACACAAGCCGTGTCAGGGAGGATGGTTTCTTCAGACAGACAACGCTTTTTGATGAAATAGATTATGAAAAACTAGAGAAAGTGGATAAGACCGTGGATGCTCTTAGAGAGCGGTATGGAATGGATACCGTAATGCGTGCGACATTTTTGCGCCAACCCATTGACCATATGAGCGGGGGTATTTCAAGGGAGAAACGGACGGTAGATTATGACAAGGTGAAAGTTCAGTGAGAGAGGATGGGGTATCATGGCATTTGGGATAGGAACAAATTCACAGAAGGCAGATGTCGGACCAATCAGGGGAAAACAGAGGGAAATAGGATGCTATTGCTGGTTTACAAATAAGGGGCGGATGATGCCTACTGCGCTGAAGGTGCAGGACGAGGACGGCGAGATCAGGACAGTCCGCCAGATTAAGGTACATTCCCAAGAGGAAAAGATGTATGCAGGGGTGTCTTCTGTTGAGTTCAACTGTACCATAACGATTCTGGAACAGCAAATCAATGTTAAGCTGATTTATTACAAGGAAGAAAACAGGTGGGCGCTTGTTTACCAACAGGAGTAGCCGGGAAATGCTTTCTGCCCTGAAAAATTATATTACCGGTATAAATTATACTTACAGTATAATGACAAAACAGAAAATAGGTGTTATAGTGGTTACAGTTAGAAAACAAAGCGGACCGGATGAGTCCAGAAAGGAAAGGATCATGGCAACAGTTAATTTCGCAGCAAATTCATTTGCAACAACTTTAGTTGTTTATTATCTGCATAGCGAACATTATGAGGCACTGTTCAGTAAAGAAAAAGAGCAGAGCTTGGTTAAGATGCGCTCATGCAAGATAAGAAAAAGGCGAAAAACTGTGTGATGTCTGTAGGCTGGTCTTTTAGGAGGCTGCCAATATAAAACATGGATTGCTTGTACCGCTTATCTTAAATGAGGTAGGCGGTATTTTTATGTTCCATTAGCTCAGTTGGGAGGAGCACAGAGGATATAGTACATCCTCGGATAAAGAACATCCCTGACTTTTAATCGAGGAGTCATGGGTTCGAGTCCCATATGGAGCATGACCGCCTGTATATTGAGTCTGATAACAGGAGGTGAGGATCATGGTGAATTTGCCGGTTATAGATATGGTGAGGACAGGACAAAACATAGGAAGGCTGCGGAAGCAGGCGGGATTATCTGTAAAGGATCTGCAGGATATTTTTGGCTTTGCCACACCGCAGGCTATATACAAGTGGCAGCAAGGCGCTGCGCTGCCGACCATAGACAATCTGGTGGTGCTTGCAGCGGTTTTGCAGGTGCGCATGGATGATATTCTGGTTACTGATGCGGCAGCGCAGATACGGATCAGCGCATGAATGGAAGATAATAAGCAAAAAAAATAGTGTAAATGCAGGCTGAGAAATGCCTGCAGCAAGGTTCCCTGGTCTAAAGGTTAGGACACCGGCCTTTCAAGCCGGAGGTATTGGGTTCAAGTCCCATGGGAATCATCAAGGCTCCTTAGTCTAAAGGTCAGGACGCCGGCCTCTCAAGCCGGAGATGTCGGGTTCAAGTCCCGCAGGAGCTACTGTGGCCATAGGACAGTGGCAGTAAAGCGAACGCAGTTCGCTATGCAGATATGTGGCTCTGCTCACGGGGTTCGATTCCCCCTGGTCACCCCACGGATGGGTATGCCTAGTGGCGAGGGCAGCGGACTGTAAATCCGTCACACAGAAACACCGCAGGTTCGAGTCCTGCCCCATCCACTTACGTTTGCGTGTCCGAGTGGTTTATGGTGCCTCTCCGTTCCACTCCGGTCGTCGCAAAGCGGATGTCCCCCGGACATCCTGCGACCTGCTAAGATGGTGTGCGGCAACGCACCGAAGGTTCAAATCCTTCCGCAAACGCTTCAGAGCCGGGATGAAATGCCCGACTTTCTTAGTCGATATCCTCTGGGGTCATGTCTGTACGGAATCCTTTGAAGACAGCCTGGCGCAGTGAATTTTTCGTGTTGGGCATGTATTCCACGGTGCATACCCGATCCGGATAAACCCAGATGGCAGATTCGTTGCCCGCACCTGCAGGGATGGCGGTGAACGGCATGATTCCGCTTTTCTTTAGCTGGCTGACTGCTTCTTTAGTAACGCCCAGTGTTACATGTCCTTTATAAAGATAGGCACCGTCATGGTATTTTCCAAGGATGATGCTGAAAACCTTATTACTTTTTCGGATATAGCCGCATACGACAAATTCTTCATCAGCCATGCGCTTAAATTTGATCCAGTCCTTTGTACGCTTTCCGGGATAATACAGGCTGGCAGCTCTTTTGGCAACTACACCCTCCAGTTCCTTCTCATCAGCGGCATGGAATAATCCGATGCCATCCGTGGGGATATAGCGGGATATGGCAATAAGGCGGTTCTCGCAGATGGCTGACTGCAGGATTTTCTTGCGTTCAAGGAGCGGCTGGTCCATGATGCCACGGCTGCCTTCATAAAGGCAGTCATAGGCGACAAAGGAGGCTGGATGTCTTGCGGCTGCCATTTCAATTTTGAAGCGGTCTGTCAGCAGGGTGCGGCGTTGGAGTTCAAAAAAGTCGGGTACACCGTTTTGTAAAACCACCAGTTCGCCATCCAGCACTGTCCGCTTTGATACGCTGCGGTGGAGTTCCTTCAGCTCAGGGAACCTGGGGAGCAGTTCCATGTTCCTTTTATTGCGCAGGCAGGTGCCGCTTTGGTCAAAATAGCCGATGCACCGGCAGCCGTCCAGTTTCAGCTCATAAATCCAGTTATCATCATTGAAAGGTTCCCGCATCTGGGCGATCAGCATGGGACTGATTTTTTTACCCTCGAACAGATCCATTACGCTGTCCCCGTCTTTTTTCGCCCGCTTCCTTTGGACATCTCCAGACTTTTCTGAAGGGCTTCCATCAGGTCGATTACATTTCCCGGTTCGCTGGTATCGGCGGTAACAATTTCCTGCCCCTGAATCTTTTTCATAATCGCATCCCGCAGCCTTGCCTGATACTCATCCCTAAAGTCTTCGGGAACAAAAGGTTTAGTCATGTTCTCCACCAGCATTTTTGCCATATCCAGTTCATTCTTGTCAACCGCAACTTTGGGCATCTGTTTCGGTACGGCGGCAATTTCATCATGGTAAAACAGTGTCTTGACAATCATACCTTCCTTGGTCGGATAGAGAACCAGAAGTTTTTCGTTGGTTCCCATGACGGTTTTTGCGATGGCTACCTTCTTTTGGGAGAGCAGCGCCTGACGCAGCAGCTCATATGCTTTTTCCGCACCGGTGTCGGGTATGGCATAGTAGTCTTTTTCATAATAAATGGAATTGATCTCCGCTATTTTGGCAAATTGAAGGATGTGGATTGTCTTGTCCTTTCTGGTCTTAATTTTCTCCAGATCGTCATCCGTCATTACCACATATTTGTCCTTCTCATATTCGTATCCTTTGATGATGTCGTCCGGACCTACTTCCTTATTGCAGTGGCTGCAGTATTTTTTGTATTTGATGCGTGCCTTGCTTTCTTTGTCAAGCTGGTTAAAGTGGATGTCATTGTCTATGGTGGTCTTATACAGTCCGACTGGAATCAGTACAAGTCCCATGGAAATAGAGCCTTTGTGCGCAACGGCCATAGTAATTCCTTCTTTCTTTTTTACGATTAGTGTCTGTAATTTAGGCATTTTCATACAGGAGTAGGAAAAAGAAAAGGACTGGCGCAGCCAGTCCAGTTTCCTTTATTTTCTGTTTATGAATCTGTCGGTGGCAAGTGTCATGGCGGCGAGGACAAAAGCACGTTGTTCCTCATCCGGAATATTTTCTGCCAGGGACGAAATCTCGTCAAATAATTGTGTTTTTCTTTCAGAACCGGGAACAGACAATGGCAGAACCACCAGCTTCATCAGGTCATCATCTGTAAGTAAAAATCCGGAATGGATTTTCTGACGGATGGATTCTAATTCGGCGTTTCCATCCATGCGGGACAGGAAGACCTGCTCTGGGTGTAAGATCAGGCATCCAAAATCAAAAACCGATTCAGCCCTTTCCACATCGCCGGTATAGATAATGATGAGATGCAGATTAAACCTGCCATCTCCTTTGTCATACCTTTCCATGATTTTTGCAATTTGTTCCGGATATTTAATCATATCTGCTTTGTGGCATCCGGATGTGTATTCCACAACTGCATAGGCTCCGTCTTCCAACAGGAACAGACTGTCAATGAAGCCGTCCCTTAGCGGAATTGCCGGGAGCAGCTCACGGATGGGTGGGAGTTCGATTCCAAAGACGGTAAAAATTTTTCCTTTATATGCCTGTGCAAGAACCTTATGTAAATCCTCCCTGTCAGGACTGTTCTTTCCTTTTGAAATTGTATTCATTTTTCCTCCAATCTACGATATGCAAAATCAGGGAAAGTATAACACTCTCCCTGATAATAATGTTACTGCCTCTTTCGTTTTTATTCGCATCCTACTTCAATATTTTCCCGATTTCTCTGTAATAGAGTCATAGGGTATACCCTTTACAGCTTAATCATTTTCATAGTCAGATATAACAGAGTTGACATATTCAAGTTCAAGCTGCAAGGACGATGAAATGCTCTCATTATCCATGCCCTTATTATAGAGCTTGATGATTTTAGTGGCAGAAATGCTGCCTTCTTCACGTCCTTCTTCACGCCCTAATTCAATATTTTCCCTATCTCTCTGCAATAAAGTCATATACTCGACCTCCATTTCCTTACTCTCTTTTACCTCAGTAACCTTTTTATGGATCTCTTTTATGAGCGGGCTTCTTGCCTGCGCTGCAAAGTCATCCGTTGTATTTTCTACATAAGAAAGAAATTCCTGCATTTCGGGATCAACGTCGTGCATGTTGCCTTTGGTATTCAGGAAAATCTTTGTGGTTTCATCCCCCAGTGTGAGGAAAGGGCTCTCCACGCACCTGTTCTCAAAGGTGTAGATATGGCGGCGCTCTCCAAACGGATCAAAGGTACAGATAAAAATGACAAAGGATTTTTTCAGTTTCCTGTAATCTTCCCCTGCAGAAATGATGTCAAGGTCTATATTTCCCTGATAGTACCTCGACCTCTTGGGGAGAATGGACTTTTTCTGCTTCCCACGTTCCATCTCTACATTGTATACCGTTCCCTTGTCATCGTTGATGTATACGTCGAGCCGGATGCCTTTTCCGTCATAGATCATATTGATGGTTTTCTGCGTGGCAGGCATGGAAACTTCCCGTATGGAAACGCCCAGTATTTTTTCTAAAACTTTTCTGCAGATCTCCTTATCGCTCATAACCTTTGCAAAAAGGAAATCGTCCTCTAGATTTAACTGCTGGATGGTTTTGTCTGTGTTTGACATAAATATACCTCTCTTTCTCTTATTATAGCATGGTGCCGCCGTTTTGTCAGTTGCGGTTTGAAAATTGTTTTACAGTTTTGGCTGGGAGCCTTTAGAAGTTAAATGCTCTTAATAAATAAGGACTCTGCAGGGTAGAAATACTTGAAAAATTTTATGGAAGAAGAGCTGCTGTTCCATTAGTAAGGTGAAAAGGGGAACCCGGCGCACCAGATTCCCGTTTCTCTTCTTTTTGCTTTACAGTAAAAAGTTCTGCCATTACTCTTGCAACATGAAATTCAACCGTTAATCGGTCACATTCCCATACGCTCATATGCGTCTGGATGAAGTCCTCCAGATCCTCAAGCAAGACATGGTTGAACGTATCAGTTAGGGTATTTTCCAAAGCCTTGGCATCTATGGATGTGCCTTCCAGCCGTTTACATACCTGCTTTATCCATTTATACTTATTGCTGGCATAAGTGGAATCAGCATGGAACATATTCCAGTCATACAGCATATAGCACGCGGTCCATCGCTGCCAGAGGACATCCGTGATGTCATTCTCACAGATGAAAATATTTTCCAGCGCTGCTTCTGCCGGTGTGTTTCCGGCGGGGAGACCTGTTAATGTTACCTGCAACGGAATGCCTGAAATGTTCATCTGTCGTATCCTCCTTCGTCTTTTATGTCCCAGATGCAGACTGTGTTATCTGCATCTGGGGATCAGGTAAAAACCGGTCATGCTCAGGAAGCAATCATATCCAGAAATTCCTGCTCAGTCAGTACCCTCACGCCGAGCTGTTGCGCCTTTGCCAGTTTGCTGCCGGCTTTCTCGCCGCAGATCAGGTAGTCCGTCTTTTTGGTGACGGAGCTGCCGGGTGTGGCGCCGAGGCTGATGATCTTGGCGTTGATACCGTCGCGGGTAAAGTTCTCAAGTTTTCCTGTAGCTACGATAGTGCATCCTGCAAATGTGCTGTTATTTGTCATATTGTTCTCCTCTCCGGATGCCTGTGCATCCAAACCATTGTCAAAGTGTAATTCTTTCTGTAAGTTCCTCCATAACAGGATGTGGTCCGAATTGCGAAACCACTCATGGATATTGCTGCTCATAACGCTGCCGATCCCTTCAAGGCAGGTAAAATCAAAGCGGTCAAGTGCAGCCAGCTCCAGATCCCGCAAGTTCCCATGGAAATGTCCTTCCAGTATCCTGCTGGCCGTCCTGCCGATCAGGGGGATGTCCATTGCCACCACAAAGCGTACAAAGGTGGTGTTGCGGCTTTCATTGATGGAAGCAATCAGGTTCTCATAGGATTTTTCCCCGAAGCCCTCCAGTGCGGTGATCTCCTCACGATAGCGGTCAAGGTGGTATAGATCCTGATAGCTCTTTAAGGCACCGATCCGGATGAGCTGGTCCAGCGTTGCCTCAGAAAGTCCTCTGATGTTCATGGCTTTTTTTTCCGCAAAGTGGACGAAGCGCTGGAGGATGCGGCTGCCGCATTCGGGATTGTCACAGTGGAGCGTTTCCACCATGCGTCCCTTGTCACCGGTTCTGGAATAGGTGCGCGTGGGATGCCCGCAGCAGGGGCAGGTATCCGGCACCATGTCTTCATATGCGCCACGGTCAAGGTTCTCTTCCACATGGGGGATGATCATGTTCCGTTTGGATACCAGGATGCGGCATCCGGGGTGCAGTTCAAGGTTTTTGATAAAAGTCAGGTTATGGAGGCTTGCCCTGGATACATCACAGCCGTCAATCTCCACTGTGTCAAAAACAGCAACAGGTGCGATTTCGCCGCTGCGTCCTGTCTGCCATTCAATAGACCGGAAGATTGTTTCATAGGTGTCATCCTCAAATTTGAAGGCAATGCCGTCATTGTAATGGTGGCCGGTCCTGCCGAGACTTGCAGAATAGGAAAGGCTGTCATACCGCAGAACCATCCCGTCAATGGGGATGTCTGAGGTCTCTGCAAGTTCCTGCAGGTTCTGGATCTGCTTTTCAATTTCTTCTGCGGAGGCGCCTGCCGGAACCGGCACAAAAGGACAGATTCCGAAACCGAAATCAATCATGGAAAGCAGCAGTGCGCTGCGGCTGTCCCTTATATCCTCAAATTCGTCCATGCCTGCAAGGATATTGAAAGCAAAAAAGCTGATTTCCCGTTCCCTGCAGGTGTTTGCATCCAGGCATCGGATAGAGCCGGAGGCAAGGTTCCTGGCATTGCGGTAGGGTTTCCCATCGCTTCCTGTAAGAGTACCCTTCAGACGTTCAAAGTCGCTCTTATGGATGAAACCTTCGCCTGATAATTCAAGGTGTCCCTTATACGGGATGGACAGCGGCACATTCCGGAAGGCGGCTATGTTGTGGGTAATAAGTTCCCCTTCATCGCCGTCGCCCCTGGTGGAGCCTTCCACAAGTTTCCCGTCTTCGTATACGAGCTTTACGGTCAGGCCGTCCAGCTTCAGCATGAGCAGTGCGGCATGGTTCTTGACGAAAGAAACCAGATCACTCACCAGTTTGGTTTTGTCAAGGGAGAGCAACGGAATGCGGTGCCGTACCTTCTCCAGGCTGCTGACAGCCTTATAGCCCACTGTCTGGGTGGGGGAGTTGCTTAAGATGATCCCTGTTTCTTTCTCTGCACGCGCCAGCTCATCATAGAGATGGTCATAGACGGCATCGGATACGCTGGGTGCATCTTCATTGTAGTATTCGTGGCGGTAGCGGTTTAATTTTTCCACCAGCTCATGGATACGTTCTGTTGTTTGTGACATTCGTTTTTACCTCTTTTCTTTTTATTTTTGCCATTGGACCTGTGAATTCCTGTTTCCGGCCTCCTTCCTTGAACTCAGCTGTCGCTTCGTTGTCGCGGTATTCGCCGACTGAGAATGCAAGCATTCTCGCTCGGCTCATTACTCGCGCAAAAAAGGCAGGAGATGATAACGGCCTGCTTGCCGTAGTCATTCCTGCCTGCGTACAGATATGCTGTATGAAAGCCTGCAAAATGTTAATTTACAGACATAAAAAAGCCAGAAGGCGTAAAGTGTCCTGCACTTTATACTTTCTGACTCCGTACAAACTTAAACAGCGTGTGCTTCTCGTCCTGGAACTGCACAAAATTCAACAACAAATTTATGATAGCACAATATATGGGATAAGTCAAATACAAAATACTATATATTGTATGCATGGATGAAATATTTCTTTTTTAGGGAAACGAATGCGCTTCTGGCATCATAGAGCCTTCCGTTCATGGCATATTCGGTTTCTGCTTCTAAGATTGCGGCATCCATTTCGGCGGTTTCCAGTTCACATTCTTTGGCATTCTTCAGGTCTGTATCTGAGTTGGTCTGTGGCATTTTAAGCCCCCTGCTTGTTTGGGATATATAAACAACATTATGTGTAGAATACATATCACCCTATATCATTCTACATTTCAGGGGAGAATATGAGAACGAAGTATAATTTTATACTTTAGTAGTATTTCCTTTCGTGTCGTATGATTGCAGAATGACATAGGCAGAGGAATAATAAGAAAAAATCTGAAAACTACACACTAATCACAAAATTCTATGTTATGCTGTTTCCTGGAGGTGTTCCTATGCAAAGAATTTTAGTTGTCGAGGATGACTTGGATATTCAAGAACTGTTGAAAAACTTTTTGCAAGAGGTTGGCTATGAGATTGTTTTAGCCAGTGACGGTGTAGAGGCCCTATCCACATTTTCTTCCGCACAGTTTGATTTGGTTTTGCTTGATGTAATGCTCCCCAAAATTGACGGTTTTGCTGTCTGTGAACTGATACGCAAGCAATCTCAGGTGCCGATCATCATGCTTACTGCATTGAGTGGCGAGGAGGAACAAATCCGGGGGCTGGATTTACAAGTTGATGATTACATCACAAAACCCTTTTCCATGCCGATTTTAATTCGCAAAATTGCGGCTGTCCTTCGCCGGAGCAGTGGGCCACAGGAGGATGAACACAAGACGATTACCTACCAAAATCTGCTTTTGGATTTTGATAATCATACCGCTACTGTCGATGGAACTACACACGAATTGACCCAGCGGGAATTTGAGGTGCTGAAAGAATTGCTAACCCAGCAAGGACGTATTCTGACCCGACAAAACCTTTTGGACAAGTTGTGGCGCTATGACTTTTATGGGGATGAACGTGTTGTTGATACCCACATCAAGAATTTGAGAAAAAAGCTGGGTATTGACTTCATCCAGACAATCAGAGGGGTAGGATATAAAATTGATAAAGAAAATTAAGAGCAGTTTATTTGCAAAAGTTTTTCTCACCACATCGGCTATGTTATTATGTATTTCGCTGCTGGTGTTTGGGCTGTTGGCGTGGCTCATGCCGCAGACCTATTCCAATAGACTAAACACAGTTTTGGATGACCGAGCGCAAAGGTTTGTTTCCGAATTGGAACAGGTAGCTTTTTCAGATAGCGGCGGCCTGTTCGATCAGTTTATAGCGGACACAGAAATCAATTCCGTTGAGCTATACAACAGCAACGGCGATTGGGTTCCGCTACCCACAGAAGCATTTGACAATGAGTGGGGCGGTAATATCGCGCAATCAGCATATACCGGCTCGGGTGAAACAAATCCTATTTTATCGAACAGCTACTACTTTTCTTTCGCTGATTGTAGTGATCGTTATATGCTCACTGTCTATGGAGAGGCGGAACAGATTGCGGAACTGCAACAATCCTTTATCCGTATTTTCCCGATTGTTCTGCTGGTCGTTTTGGTGGCTGCTTTTGTTGTGTCCTGGCTATACTCCCGTATCATTACAAAGCCGGTACTGGCAATCAGCAGCATATCAGAAAAAATGTCTAATTTACAGTTGGATTGGAAAATTGATGAACAGCGCACAGACGAATTAGGCATATTGGAGAAAAGCCTTAATAAGTTGTCCCACAATCTTTCCGGCGCACTTTCCGAGTTGCAAAACGCAAACAAAAAACTTGAAGCCGACATTGAGCATGAAAAAGAATTGGAGCAGGCCCGTACAGACTTCTTTTCGGCGGTGTCCCATGAACTGAAAACGCCTGTTACCATCATTAAAGGCCAATTAGAGGGGATGCTCCTTGGCATTGGAGCCTATAAAGACCATGAAAAATATCTGTCAAGAGCGCTGGAAATCGCAAACACTCTTGAAACGATGGTGCAGGAAATATTGACAATTTCGCGCCTAGAAACCGCAGGAGAACATTTTAGGCATGACCGTTTGGATTGTGTTCAGATTATCAAATCCTATTTGAGCGAAACCGAAGATTTAATTGCGGAAAAGGATTTGCAAATACATCTTGAGATACCACCAGCTGCCTTTATAAACGGTAATAAAATGTTGATGGAAAAGGTATTTTCAAATCTCATTGGAAATGCAATCAAATATTCTCCCTATGGGGCATCTATTTGTATTTCCACCTATATAGAGCAAGGACAGTTATGCTTTTCTGTTGAGAACACAGGTGTGCATATCTCAGAGGACAGTATTCCGAAACTGTTTGACGCATTTTATCGGGTGGAGCAGTCCAGGAGCCGCAAAACTGGCGGGAGTGGACTTGGGCTATATATCGTACAGGAAATCCTACGTCAACATGGAACTGAATGTAGGGTCTGCAATACGCAGTTCGGGGTAAAATTCTCCTTTACAATTTAGGCACAGCAATAAAAGCGGCGGGTGGCTCACTCGCTGCTTTTCAACTACACACAAATCACAAACTAATTCCAAATGTATCACAAAAAAGGATGGTATTCTTTAGGTATCTCAAAGAAAGGAAGGTGTTTCTTCAATGAACACAAAAAACTTACTCGCATTAGCCCTTGGCGGGGTGTTGCTCGTTGGGTGTTTAGCCGGGTGCAGTACGGCGGCGGCATTCCAAGGCGGCACTTCCCCTATCAGCACTACTTCCCCGCAAATTTCGAGTTCGTCCAGCCCGCCCCTCTCCGCAACGACTGAAGATGGAGCAGCTGTCACCAATGTTTCTTACGAGGAACAGTTCAAACCCTATGAGCAGTTTGGTCTGACATACGATGCCAGCAAAAATGAACTGCAATACAATGGTAAAGTGGTACGGTGGTTTGAGGATTACTATACCGTAGAGGATGGTATCCAGGCTGGCCAGGACTTTTTCAACGAAAACGGAGAAGTCGATGTGTATGCTGTCCGCGATTTCAGCAGTATTGTCCGGAGCGATGATGGCTCTTTTGACCCCAGCGGAAAACTGATTGGTGTCAAGGAGTTTTCTGCGGAAGAATTTGCCGCCCGTGACATTGAGGCAATCAAAAATCCGCCGTCTTCTGTTGCCATAACTGGTGATCCGCCTACTGCCAAGGAACTTGAAGATAGGGCAAAGGAATATGAGGCGTTTGGTGTCACCTATGACATTAAAAATGACCAGTGGTATTTCAACGGCGAAAAGGTTCGGATTTTTCAGGATGTGCTGATTTCCAACGGCGAAAGCCTGTCCGGGGGAAACTTCCACGGCGCACTCCGCACTCTGGGGAGTGCAGACGGAACTATCGACATTTACACGGTGCGCGACTTTACAAACCTGGACGCTAACGGGTATGGGACGTTGACTGGCGTTGAGAAGTTCAGCCAAGAGGAATTTGATGAACATACACGCAGAGATGCACAGACCAGCTCCGGCTTCTGTACTGTAACACAAGAATAAACAAACTGCCACACGACGGCAAGAGAAGCTATTGTAGAATTGCTAATCCCGGCATTTATACCGTTCAATTTAATTAAAGGGGGAATGAATGCAGCGATAACAATGCTTTTATATAAACCTGTTGTAACTACTTTGCGCTGTTCAAATTTAATTGAAATCAGGCAGGATTCAGGTAAAATGCAGATAAATGTCGGAATTTTATTGTTGGCTTTACTAATTCTTATAACTTGTGTGTTATTGATACTTTCTTTTAATGATAAGATTTAAGGTGTGAGCCTGTCCATGATACTGGAGGAATGGCAGACAGAAGTAAAGGGTGATACAGCGGCGAAGTACAAAGTATTAAAAGAGCTTATGCACGATGCAAGAGTGGACAGTGTTGTGTGTGCCACGGATGAGAATAAAAAAGGGGAGACACAGCATAAGCTGCATCTCCCCGGTTGCTTCTAAAGCGGGCATTGCCCGTTTTATTTTTCTTTTGGTGGTTTTTTCTTTGGACACCATGCTGGTGATGTCTTGACAGGGACAGTATCCGAATATCTTGCCCCATATCCAAGGAAACCGGGCATTTTCTGCATCCTTTTTTTATGGAAATAGTTCTCGATATAGCGCTGGTCAGGATGCCTGCAGGTGAAGCTGGTTCTTGTATTCCCCAAAGAGCGGAACCCGCTGCAGTGCTGGCAGGCGGAGCATTTTATGGTCTGTTTTTGGTCTTTCATTATGCCGTCTCCTTTTTGTTTTCCAGTTTCTTCAGGTTTTCTATGTGGTGCCTAACTAAAATGTGGAAACTGTCATCCAGATACGTCTGCCCTTTTTCTTCCATCAGCTGCATGGCTTCCTTTTGCTGTTGATACCATTTCTGCTGGGGCACATTTTCTTTATTGCATATAAGGAAAGTAACAATAGAGGTCGGATATTGGAGTTCATGCAGCTTGAGGTTTTCGGCATAACTTTGTGCGGCCTCCCGGTCATCAAAGATGTCATGATACAGCCTTTGTACCAGTGGAATGCCTTTGAACGGAGCAAGGAAATCTTCCGTCACGATATAGCCGAGCTGGTCATCCGGAATGTCTTCAACATGATAGGTTGTAATGTAGGAAACCTGCCCGAAGGCGTAATCCCGGCGGAAGGTCCGTTTGCTGCCATCAAAGACAGCTTCCCGCTCCAGATAGGTCTGGCCGTCAAATTCACTGGTTTCGCAGTCCTTATAGGTTACATTCCCTTCACTGTCTGTTTCCTCCTCCTTGATGGCAAACTGGAAACAGGACTTTTCGGAAAGCGCCTGCAGGATCTTTTCCCGGATGTTCTCCACATAGGGGAAATCTTTGGCAATGTCATCTGCGATGGCTTGCGGAACCTCATCCTCCCCGATATTGTAAGAACCGTCACTTTTTAACTGTTCGTATATGGTGCGGGAGTCATGCCAGTCTATGCCCCCGTAAGTTGATGTAGTGATATACATAAAAGCCTCCTTGTTGTTTATTTATAATCTTATTTTTCTATATTGTCCTAAACGTATGCTGACTGTGGGAGCGTGACGCCATCTTTGCCCTTCATGGCGGACTGGTGGTAATCCAGTTCAGTGATGACAGCTTCGATGGTGTCAAATGCCGCGGACAGCTCAAGATACCGGGTGATGAATCCGGTGACTTCCGTATAGAGGAACATCTGCTGCTGTTTGGTCAGCCTGCCCAGGGCAGAGATCCGTTTCTGCTTTTCCGCCCATTCATCTGCGCAGTAAATATTCTCATGTTCCAACAGTTCCGTCATGTCGGTATCGGCTAACATTGCCGCCGCAGTGTTGAACCATGCAGTCGCCGTCTGGCTGCAGTCGTCCTCATCACAGAAAGCAATCTTTTTTGCGGGCATCTGATACCAGAGTTTACTTTTTACATCCTGCAGTTCCACATACAGGTCAGCCGCCATGTTGCATAATTCATTGATCTGGTCGCAGTAATGATCCCAGTATGGGCTGTCTTTTTCGTTTCCGTTGTAGCAGTAGTCCATCATTTTGTCCAGCCCGTCAGATACGGACCACAGATCCAGCTTTTTATAAAGTGCCATTCCCTGTCCCTCCTTCTAATATGGGTTTACAAATTCATGGATGGAGATATAATCAGCATCCAGGATGTCCTGCAGTGCCTGGGCGGAGTCTGCGACAATGCCTCCGCATTCTGCAAACCACCGGAGCAGGTCAGCCTCCGAATCAAAATAGAGATCCGTATCCCCGTCCGCATCGTCAAAGAGAGCATCCAGGGAACCGTCCCCCGGCCTTTCTGAAAGATATGCTTTATAGTGGGTGGGCAGGTACGCCCCGTTTATATCGGTGTTGATATATATGCCGCTTCCGGATTCCTCCGCCTGCAGTTCAAAACTCACACCGAAATGGTCTGCAAGGCATAAGTACGCTTCATACATGGGACTCCATGCAGAGTCGCAGTACAGGGTAATGTGCTCCTCCCCAGGAAGGGAAGTATCCACCACATCGCTGCGGAGGTTCAGGCCGTCCGTTGGGATGCTGTTCTGCTCAAATATCCGGCAGAGCCTGGAATCATCAACGGAAGTCCCGGCAGGATAACAGGCACTGACAGCCTGCCTCAGTGCGGCAAGCCCGTTTTCCTGCTCATCCGATGCAGCATAAAAAACTACGGTATCCATACAGATATTTGACATCTTACGCCGCCTCCTTCCTGTCTTCCAGATGGAAGAATTCGCTGATGTCCCATGCTCCCTTTAAGTATTTTGCCGCAGGGCATTCCACGCCGCTGTCATCCTTACCGCAGGTACAGCTGCCACTGTTGTGCATGGTAAGCAGGGAAGCGAGCATTTCCCACTGCCTGCTCCTGTCATTTGCCTCGGCTATATTGCTGCAGCGGTGATACCTGGCACAGTTCTGTTCACAGTCCGCCATATCCTTTTCGATCCCCATGCAGACTGCAGGGGCAGTCCTTGAAAGAGATAAGAAAAAATGCGGCTTAAGGGATTCGTTATGCAGGTGGTTCAGGGCCAGCTCCAGCAGGTCATTGTGCCCCATGTTGGCGTCATAGATGGCATCGAAGTACACGCAGAGCCAGTCCGACAGTTCCGGGAATTCCTCAAGGTGTCCCGAATGGAACCGGGTATCCGGGTTCCGCGCGTCATCCGCGAGGGTATTGGCAAAGTCCTCATCCAGATAACGCCGCTCCATGATGCGGTATGCCTTTTCCAGTTCGTCATCCGTGAGCGTGATTATGACTTTTTTATGGTCTGTGTTTCTTTCAATCTGAAGTTCTTTCATTCCGGTCTCCTTTTCTTATATTGCAGTGTTGGTGGTCATGCGCTTTTTTCCTGTGGGAGTGTATGACTGGGTTTGTAAAGTTCCAGCGGAATCCATTTCCCGTCCTGCCAGAAGCAGTGGCTTGCCACGCAGTAGACCAGTGGCGGTATATCCGGATTTTCCAGACATTCCTGCGTGATATACAATGCGAGGTGCTTTTCATAGAAAGGCTTAAGGTCAGCAAGGATTTTCTCCCGCAGTGTCCCGGCAAGGGCATCAAATTCTGCCATATCCTGGTGGCAGAAAGCTGCTTTTGAGAACTGCTTCAGGATGCCGGAGCGCTCAATCGTCCCATTGATGATGGAAACAGCTTCATCAAGGTAATCCCTGTGGATGCGGATGCCGTTAAGTACAGCCATTGCCGCATAATCTGAAGCCCTGCGCTTTATTTCAGCGCAAAGTCCCGTATAGCCTTTTTTATACTTCGTCTTCAGTACATCAAGGGGAACCTTTTCCCGGTTGTGCTTCAGGGTGGACAGGAGTTTTGCCAGTTCCTCCCTGAGCAGGGCGGCTTCCTTATCCTGCGTTTTATTCATGGTGTGTCCTCCTTCCAAAAGGGGGCCGCCGTATATTTCAGGCAGCCCCGGATCATTTTGTGTAAAGTCTGTGCAGGGTTCAGGCTGTCACGCGGAAGCCTTCCCCCGGCTGGTTATTGTAGGAAATGGTGTAGATGCTGTTTAAGGTTTCAAAGCGCACATGGCTGGCTGAAGCCTCCAGGATGGCCTGCACTGTGGAAGTGCGGATCAGGTTCCCCTGGTAAAGGTACATGGCGGGGAGTCCCGGACGCAGTATGTCCGTCAGTGCGCCGGTTACGGAAACCTCACGCTTGAACGCCGGTTCCTGGTTCTGGTCATTGTTCCTGTTCTTAAATAATGCAAGCATATCGTTATCCTCCTTTATGCGACCTGGTAGTTCAGGCGGTATACGCCGTTCCCGCAGGCAGTGTACTGGTCTTTGTGTTCATAGATGGTTGCGCGGATGCGCTCCCGGAAATGTTCATTTTTCTTTGCCTTCGGATGCCCCTGCAGCTTATCATACAGATCAGTCAGCGCCATCCTGCCGCCAACGCTCTCAAGGGTCATGCGGATCAGGTGGTGCCACGTCAGGGCGGTCAGGTCTGTGTCCGCCACGGAGAAGGTGCTGTCCTTTGCAAAATGGAAAGGCACTAAAAGGGCATCCTTCTTGTGCAGCAGGAGCAGGTATTCTGTCACGATGGGGATGAAGGGCTTCTGGTATCTCCGGCTATCGGAAACACAGTTGAACTGCCCCTTTACCAGGAAGGATTCAAAATCCCCCATCCGCATCATGTCGTTCTGTATGGAATAGAACCTGCCCTGCATCCGGATGTCGCCCACAAGCACAGCCATGCGGCCGTCTTTCCTGAGCGCCATATAGAACTTCCGGATGCAGAGGTTTAACTTTTCCAGAAAATCATTGTAATTCTCGCACCGGGACAGGTCATCCGGGTGGGGCTTGCCCCACATGTTCCCGGAATACTGGATGATATTGTGGTAGGGCGGGTGGAAAAAGATTAAGTCCGCCGAGTCCTCCACATCATTTTTCAGTGCGTTCCATCCGCCCCTGCCCGCAGAAGGGGCAGGGTTTAAGTCATAGAGGATGGATTTTACGCCGTTTTTGTCTGCGGCAGCCTTGCTGGTGCCGGAGCCGGACATGGGATCGAGCAGTACAAACTGCGAGGTGTCCTTCCCATAATAGCGTTTGGTGTCAAGGATATAGCGCAGGATGGAGGATACCACCTCCGGGGAGCAGTTGCCCCGCCACTGGCTGTTCCCGCCGTTTCCACGGTCAGGAAACGCCATAAAGGAGGTCAGTTCCTTCCCCACGCGTTTCCTTAGATTTTCCGTCCCCAGTTCCTGTGCGATGCCCTGCCAGTCTGAGCCAAATTCCTTCTCCAGAATGGCGGCTGCACGTTCTAATATTTGTTCTTTTATCATGTCAGTCCTCCTCTATGCAGGATGCCTTATAAACTTCCGCCATTTCCCTGACAAATCGGTCGGAAGCACAGAGCTGTTGGGATATGATTGCAATATGATAGTGGTTCTTGCAGTATTCGCCCTCAATATAGCATTCATAATATAATTCCGCTGAATACTCCAGAAACTTTTCATTATCCGTCCATTGGGAAATACAGCCGATTTCCTGCTCTTCCTTCAGCTTTTGCGACAACATGCGTTTCGCATCATTAAAATCCGTATAGACCTGGGACGAATTTATCTGTCCGCCATCCTCTGCCCGGTCTTCCAAAAGGATATAAATGCCTGGGTGATGGCGGCACTCTTTCAGATCATCGAGAGGCTCCACCATTGACGGGGCCATAATGACAAAATCCAGAGTAATGTCGTCAATGTCCTTTGGCTGCTGGTACAGGTCAGAAAAAACCATTTCCAGCTTTTTTACTTCGCAGGGAAGCGCAGGAGACCCGAAAGAACAGTACAGATCCGGTGTTTCATTTTCCGTTTCCTTATCTTCCCCGTCACGGATTTCCGTAATCGTCCCGTACAGCCCCTCATACTCACTTTCCGGCGTTCCCACAATGGGAGCGCCAATTACATAGGCTGTGCCTTCATATTCAAATTTGTCACCGATTCGATTGATTATCATTTTTTCCTCACTCCTTTGCTAAAAATCCATTTCCGTAAGGCGCATCCTCATGCGGCGGAACCGCCCGTTGATGCCATGTACGGTGGTGGAAAATATTTCTGCGATCTCCCGGCAGGTCAGCCCGTCGGCTTTTAAGTGTACCATCTGCCGTTCCGTTTCCGTCAGGCAGGATAGCACCTCCATGACAAACAGCCTGTCGGCGGCCTGCGCCTGTAAGCATTTCCTGCGGTCAGGCAGGATCTCATCCAGGGTCAGCCCGTCTTTGGCATAGGCATGGATATTTACCGTAGGCGCCTTGCGTTTCGGCTTGTTTTCATAAGCGTAATGCTTCATTAAGCAGTCGTTCATCTTCGTCCATGCGATTGTGCTGAACTGGAAGCGGGACAGGGCAGGGTTCTCATCATATTCCTGTACCGCCTGGAGATACCCGAAGATAACGATGTCATAGTAATCTTCAATGGAAAGCCTTTTATGGCTTAAGAAGCGGAATACGGTGTCCTGGTGTTTCTCCGCAAACTGTCTCTGTAATTGTGTCAGTTCATGTAACCTGCTCATATGTTTTTCTCCTCCTGTATGATGGTTTCTGTTAAGATGTCTGCAAGCAGCCCCGCGCATCTCCGCTCTGTATCCGTTACGGTGCGGTAATGCAGCAGTATCACGGCTCCTGCAGGCTGTTCCTTCGTGCCTACCGGGTAGAGCGCATCTACCGCGTGGCTTCCGTCCTCCAGCAGGGACATCCGGCTGCCAGGGCTGTAAAGGTATGGCTCCAGCGCCCGGATATGGTCCCTTGCGGACTGCGACAGCATGGGTTCTTTCGGGATGGTTGTGATCCTGGAAGCAAGCACATGCTCTGTGTCGCATATGGCACAGGCAAGCTGGAAGTTCCTGCAGAAAGCCGCAAGATACGGCCCGCACAGTGCCTCCCGGAAGCGCAGCGGTTGGTATCTGCTTAAGCTGATGCTGCTTCCTGCCACGCTTATTTCCATGGCATCCCCCTCATGGAGCTGGAGGAGCTTCCGGATTTCGCGCGGCACCACGATCCTGCCCAGGTCATCGAACCTGCGGATGATGCCTGACATTTTTATTCCATTCATATGTTCTCCTTTCATAAAAAAGGGAACGCCGCACCGGGCATTCCCTTCTTAAACATTGTCATATGGTTCTTATGCTATGCGGCATTCCTGGCTGACTGCCTTGCTGCCACGGCGTTTTTGGCTTTGGTGATAAGTGCCGGCGCAATGGCGTGTTCCCAGCAGTCGATGTAGGAGGATACGCTGCTTAAGAGGTCAAAAAGGTCAAGATCGCTCAAGTTGGCATATACCTTTCCCGTACTGACGAAGGAATTGGCTTTCATGTACGTCCCGCCGTTTGCATTTTTCTGGGGGATGCCTTTGCCGTTCTCCACTTCAACGTACCAAGGGATTTTCCGCACCGCGCCTTTGCCGTCCTTTGTGGCGCGGATGATCCGCACCTTTGATACCTTTGCATAGCCGTGTTCGTCTTTGTCACCGAAGATCTTGTCCTGCTGGAAGGTGTATTCCTGGAAACCGGCAGTCAGGCGGCTTAAGATGAACTTTGCCTCCTTCGGGGAGATGTTGGCGCATACCGTGACGGCCTTATCCCCGGTGCCTTTGGAATAATCCTTCATCAGGATGCCGATCAGGGAGTGCATCCGCCTTCCGTCCGCGCCTGTCTCTCCGCTTGCGTGGATATGGGCATAGGATGTGATGGGTGCCACCTTCAGCTTGTCCTGGAATTCCAGCAGGGTCTTGCTGTTCTTGTAGACAGCGATCTGGTTGGAGATGTAGTCTTCATTCGTGTTCATATGGATACCTTCTTTCTGTTATTTTTTTGGGCGGCATATCATTTATGCTGCATACTGGCTCTTTACCTTCTGGATGATCAGCCTGCCCAGGTTGACAGGGAGCTTTTCCAGGTTTGTGATGTCAAGGAAGCCGTCCCCGTAGATACGCTGGATGTTCGGCTTGTCGCTTCCGATGGCTGCGGCAAACATCTGTATCCCTCTGGCGGAATATTCTTTCTTGATGCCCCGCAGGTCTGCCTCTGCTTCCGTTCCATAATAATTTTCTGCCGCAGGCTGCCCGTCCGAGATGACGATCAGGAGCTTTATGGCTTCCGGCCTTGTCATCAGGCGTTCTGCCACATAGCGCAGGGCGGCGCCGTCACGGTTCCCGCTTCTGGCGCTCATGTCCATCAGGCGGTAATGGTCCTTGTTGTCGATGGAATCAAATTCCGCATAGGCGTAAAGCTCCACGTCATCAAATTCCGTGTGGCCGTAGATGGCCACCGGGATGCCCAGACCCCTGCAGAAATCATGCAGGATGATGGAAGCGGAACGGGCATAGGTGATGCGGTTGGAGGAACTCATGGAGCCGCTTTCGTCATTTAAGACGGCAACGGCAATATCCGTCCGGTCATTGGGGAGCTTCAGCTTGTAGAACAGCCTCCCGTCATTGCGGACAGCATTGCGCACGTTGATCCGTTTTCCCATGGGAAGGTTGTCCAGTTTCCCGCCTTCCCTGTAGTCTTTCAATATCTGTGAGACCTGTTTCTGCAGCCTTTTGGAGATCAGGAGGAGCGGCGGTGCGACTTTCTGGTATGCCTCCATGTAGGAAGAATCCACATAGCCCATGCGGTTGACATTGACATGCACGCCCCTGTGGGCGTTGCCGTACCGGATCTTGTCCGATTCCGCCTGCAGCTCTTCCGAAAGTTCCTGTTCATAGGAAGCATAGGCGGCATCCTCCGCAAGCTGCGTCATGATGCGTTCCATGTCTTCCGCTGCCTGTGACACATAGCCTGAGCCGGCATAGTCGCTGGTGCGGCTGGTCCCGCCGGCGCCGTCCTCCCCAATCTCATCCGTCTTTTCCAGCTCTATCCGTCCGTCCTCGTAATCAAGGACCTGCTGGAGCTGGGTGCGGTCATCCTCATCGCTTCCGGGGTCATGTTTCCCCTTTTTGCCGGGCACCGGTTTCCCCAGTCCGCCGGGCAGGGGTGTGCCGCCCGCAAGCTGCTCGCCCATTTCTGTTTCTGCCTTGTTTGTGTGGTTCTTGATGTCCTCCCGTACCTGTTTGATATAGCTTTCCATGTAGGGCCATAAAAGGAGGAGCATTTTGTTGGCGGCATCGAAGCGTACCCTTGCATCGTCATCATAGGCTGCATCGTCTATATAAGGGATGCACTCGTAAACGGTGTCAAGGTATGGCCCCTTATAGCCGCCCAGGTTGTTGATGTCGCCGGTCTTGGCGTACTGGATCAGCAGGTTTGCCACGATAAAGACTTCGTGGTGCTGGTGGCCTATTTCTTCCGTGACGGAATCCATCTCCTCGGCAAAGCGCAGGTTGTTTAACAGTATGCCTGTCCTTAAGCCGCCGGGGAAGGCGTCGCACATGCGGCCTTCAATATAGACGTCTTCCATCATGTTCACCAGGGAATGCGCAATGCCTGAGAGGGCATTTATCACTGCCTCATCCTTTTCCTCAAGGAATTCCCCGATCTCCCTTAAACTGCGTACCTGTTTTGCGGACAGGTCTTCCGGCTCCTGCGGGTAGAACCTGCCTCCGGACAGCGCCTGGTGGTAGGTTTCCAGCATGGTGAAGTCCGAGAACAGGATGTGCCCGCACTCATGCCCCACGATCCCAAGCAGGCTGTCTGCCTTAAGGCTCCTTGTGGGGAAGCTCCTAGTCAGGTAGTTGCCTGCGTTTACGGTGATGACGCGGTTGTCCGTGTGGGCAATGTCCGCGTGGGGCAGCGCGTCCCAGTAGGTGCGCACGCTGCTCTTTCTCCGGTAGCGGCCAGTGGTCCCTTCGGCAATGTCTGTCAGGTATGCCGCAAACTGCGGGGATGCGAACAGCTGCTCATCCGTCAGCTTGCTTTTTTCGTCTGCAATCCGTCTGCGGATCGCTGTGTGTGATGTCCTCATTCGTTGTGATACCTTCTTTCTTTTTCATATTTTGGGGAAGCCGTTCCATGAAAAGCGCATCCGTTGCCAGACCGAATTCCTCCGCCAGCGCCACAAGCACATGGGCGGGCGGCAGGCATCTGGCGTTCTCATAGCGTGAGATGCTTTTCTGGGTGACTCCCAGCTTTTTTGCGAGCATCTTCTGGGAAAGGCAGGGGCTGCGCGACATGCGCAGGCGCCGGATGTTCCCTGCCAGGCGGCTCCTTAACTGTTGTTCCTTCTGAAAGTCCATAGGCGTCCCCCTTATGCAGCAAATTTCTGCTCCAGGCAGGAGGAGAGTATGTCGGCGCGGTTTTCCGGGTCGCCGGAGACGGAGGAGAGCACTGTGTATTTTGCAGCTTCCAGCACGCTTCCGCAGACCATGTAGGACTGCACCCAGCTGATAAGTTCACGCACGCCGCAGCTCCCGTCGTTAATCATGGTCTCCCGGCAGCGCTCGCTGATCTCCTGTACGGAGGCGGCCATATCCGAAACGGCTGACCTGTCCGTACATCCGGTCACTTTCATGACACGTTCCGTCAGGGTGTCCACATCCGGTTCCTCAATGTCCATGATCAGGTTCATCCTGGAGATGACAGACTGGTTCATGTCACGGCAGCCCGCATAATTGTTGTTTGTGGTCACTACCACCACGGTATCAGGGTGCCTGCGGATCACTTCCCCTGTAGTCAGCGTGACGCTTGCGCAGCGGTCCAGCAGGGCGTTCAAGCCTACCAGCACGCCGGGGTTTGCGATGACCGTGGGTTCCTGTATCTCGATCAGGTAGCCGTTCCTTATTGCCGTGATCAGCGGTGTCTCCACATAACGGAACCGCTGCCCGGAAGCATTGTCTGCCATCAGCGCCTTTGCATCCTGTGCCATCACCTCTAACAGCTTGTCATAGACCTCTGCGTCCGTTATGGCTTCGTCATAGGTCCCGGTCAGCTTCTTATATGCCGAGGGCGGGTCCATCTGGATGTCGGTGAGCGTCGGGTATTCCTTGCCGCAGTGGGGGTTTTCAGCCGTTTCCGGCAGCATCTGCCCTAAGAAGTCATAGATCTCCGTATTGGCGGAGCAGGTGTAGTACAGGTAGGGAAGCCCCAGCCCTGCAGCAACCGCCTTTGCGCCTTCGGTCTTTCCCGTCCCTGCAGGGCCGCGCATCATGAAGTTGCGCATGGGCTGGCTGCCTGCTGTGGTCGCCTGGGCATGTCTGCAGATGGTGGTGACTTCCGGAGGGATGACGTACCAGTCCTCGATCCGGGGCACCATCAGTTCTTCTTTTGGTGTGAGTACCCTGTCCGAAAGGGGATAATGCTTTACGAAATCATCCCTGTTTACGGAAGCAGCAGCGGCGGGGGCGGCAGTGCCCGTAAGGATACGGAAGGTGCCGTAGAGCACGCTGCTGGGGGAATAGGCATTTCTGGATATGTTTACGGCTGTGAGCTGGGGGAGGTTCCCCGTGTTGGGGATGTTCAGCTTGATCCCGGCTGTGGGCAGCGTGTCCGCGCTCTCGATCCTCCGGTAGAGGTTGTCGCACAGGATGAAGGCTGCCTTTTCTGCCTCATCCATGTCCGCATAGCCGTCGTTTTTGCATTTGCCGAGCAGGTCATAGTTCTCTTTGAACTCATCATCCTTCATGGCCTCCGGGATCAGCACGAAGAACAGTGCCGTCCCGATGCTGCCGCCGTCCTTTAAGGAATAGACTTTTGGGGAGGCGGTAACGTCTTCATAACGGCCCACATTGAATTTGCCGTTCTTCCTGTTGAACACTGCCACATGGATCTCCCCGGTGCGGCTCTGGTATTCCGCCACGGTCTTTTCGCCCTGGGTGCCGATGGCGCTCTCAGAGGAGCTGCCCGGCGTCAGGCTGGTATCCATCTCCATGTAGGCAAGGACTGCCGCAAGGAGAGGGGAGTGCAGGGTTGATTTCTTGGTAGGCACCGTACAGTAAGTGGAGTAGTAGGTTGTGCTCGTATTTGATGTGATCTTGTCAAAAGGCTCAGGCATGGTGAGCTTCCAGGTCCAGTTCGCAAATAAAGGTGTTTTTGCCATGGTTCATTCTTCCTTTCTTTTCTGTGTTTTTTTGTGCGGGATGCCCTAGATCCATGAGACCTGCAGGGTATTGCCCGTGATCTTTCCTTTCAATTCGTCTTCAGCCAGAAGCAGTACCAGTTCCTCCCAGTAGCTTTTTGCAGGGAAGGAGTCAAGGGTGCCCTTCAGCATTTCCTTTTTCTGCCTGGTGACGACAATATCGCCGTTTTCCTTAATGGTGAGTTTTGTATGGCCGTTGGCGTTTAAGTCGGTGATCTGTGATTCCAGCACTTTCTGGCCGACAAGCTCATACCATACCCTTACATCCACCACGGAAGGTTCCGGGGGCGTTTCCTCTGCATCATCCGGTCCGCCTGCGGAAGGCTCCGCAAAGCTGCCGACCGTCATGGGTTCCACATGGATGCGCCCGAAGCGGTCAAAGGAGATGTCCGCATGGGTATAGGCGTCCATGTTCTCCACCAGGATGCGCGTTGTCCCGCCTGCCAGGATGTCCTGCAGGGAGGGTGTGTCCTTCCACTGCCAGACAGACTGGGGGTAGGCGGATTTCAGCTTCTCCGTGATCCGCAGTGAGATATGGAGCAGCATGGTATCCGTTTCCCTGCTGTCAGGGACAGGTTTTGCAGGGGAGGCCGGTTCTGTTTCAGGTTCCGGTACTGCCTCTGCCGGTTTTTCCGCAGCTGCCTTTGCCGTCCGGCGTGCCGGCTTTAAGGAGGTAAAAAGGGCGCTGCATTTCTTTGCCGGTTTCCCTGACTTCCGGAACAGGAATATTCCGGCAGTTACGGCGATCCAAAGGATGAGGGCAAGGGCCATCAGTTTCTGGGAGCTTTCCTTCTGGAAAAAGACGGCCAGAAGGAGCAGGGAGATGATCAGGATCTTCATGCTTTTGGTAAATACTGTTTTTCTCATTCGGTTTTCTCAGTCCTTTCTTTGCTAAAATAAAAAAAGAGGAATCACATCCGGGGATTATTTTCCCTGGTGCAATTCCTCTTGTACCGCCAGCTGTGCCAAAAGCATCAGCCAAACGGCAGTCCATTCTCTCCGCAGTCTTCCGCGTTCATGAAACCGTCATCTGCGCTGGCAGGTGTGGGTGCGCCGCTGTCTGTGTTGGTATTGCTGCCTTCCGTGCGTTTCCCTGACGGGACATAGTTCCAGTCGTACACGGTGATCTTGGGGATCATGCCCTTAGAGCCGTCTGACTTGCGCGTAAATTCCACAAGGTCAAGGTCGCCCGTGATAAAGAGCAGGCTGCCCTTTCTGACTCCGGCTTTGCTGATCCGTTCAGTAGCTTTCCCAAACAGGACGCACTGGTAGAAGTTGGGGTGTTCCTGTTCCCCGAAGCCTTTGTTGACCGCCACGTTGAACTGGATGTAATCGGTTCCGTTGGCGCTGGTCTGGATTTCAAGGTCTGCTGTAACCCTGCCCATGAGTGTGATTTGTGTGAACATAGTTTCATTCTCCTTTCCTGATGAAAAAATTTTTGGTTGCATCAAAAAAAGTGCCAAAAAACTGCCACTTACCGGCATGGTTTTTCTGACACTTAATTCAATCATAAACAGCGTGTGCATCTATGCGCATGGCATATCCCTGTGGGAAGCACAAAAATCAATTACAGGAACATTTTAGCACAATATATGGAGTATGTCAAATGGTTAGATACAATATATTGATTAAAATACCTATGCACTTACGCACAGAAGACTATTGCAATTCCTCTATGCCAAGCAGGTTATCTGTCAGCGCTGCTTTGGTCAGGAGAGGATTTTGTCCGGTTGGGATACAGTCTGCGGTTTTGAAATAAAACCGGTAGGAAAGACCGCGCTGGACTTTATGATCCTTTCCAATCCGGAGCAGATGCTCGCTGCCATCCTGACCGGTCAGCACAATGTCATGGCTGTTCCTGAAAAGTTTCAGGCGGACGTCCGTGCAGGTGCCCTCCAGCACAAAGTAGGTTTTTCTTTTAATCCGGATACCAAGCAGTATGGCTTTTGCAGCGGAAATGATAAACAGCAGGCTGCTCAGGATGAAAAAGGAAGTATCCCTTTCATGGAGAAAGAATAGCAGCCCGGTAAAAAAGCAGCCGGTCCCGACAAGAAAAGTCAGGACCAGCCGCCGGAGTAACGGTTTTGGCATGGGTTCCATAGGTAATCTCCTTTATAAAATCTGAAAAGTGATCTGCTGCTTGAAGTACAGGTTGGCAACAGCGGTGAGTATGGGAAATCTTGTTTCCGAGATGCGGCAGTCTGTCACAATGCTTTCACAGTCGGTTGTTTCGTCGTGGTACAGGCATTCCATCAGTTCATTGCTGTCTTTCAGACGGTGCTTTCCTTTTTCCGTACAGCCGATCAGCTCTGCAGTGGAAAGCATCTGGTGCCGCAGCAGTGCCATGACCTGTTTTTCCATTGGCTCAAGTTTTTCCCTGTGGAATACCAGCATGGCTTTCCGGAGGGGAAATCTCCGCCCGAACAGGAGCTTGAAAAAGGAAACGGTCTTGACCAGCAGGCTGTCAGGGGCAGGCTGGAGATAAAGATGTCCGAGCAGATCGTACAGGGCGTCCACGCCGGTACAGTCTTTTCCGGAAGCAACCAGCCTGCGCATGATGAGGCGGTTTAGGTAATGGTCAAAGTCCAGCTCTCCGAGGATATGCAGTTCCCGTTCTTTTTCATAAAATTCCGCCCTCAGCTCCTGATAGGTCAGGATGCGGAAAGCGAGGCTGGACCACAAAAGCAGCTCATGTGCATCCAGTGCGCAGTCGCGTCCGCCAGCAGTTACAAGGGGCAGTCCCTTTTCGGTCAGACGGTAGCTTCCCACGGCAGTATAAAGTGTCATCATATGGTATCCTCCTTTTCATCAGGCTGTCAGTTTTTCTTCCCGCAGCATTTTTGCGGCTCTGGAGATCCATGCCGCCACATGGTTCGGCGGGGCGCCGTAGTGCGCGGCAATCTCCACCCCGGTATGTCCCCTGCATTTCAGCGCCAGCGCTTCCATCCCTTTCCGTGTAATGCCGGAACAGCGTTTCCCGGCTTCGTCGAGAAAGATAAAGATGTCGGTGTCTGACAGTGCGTGGAAATTCCGGTCAGGAAAAGTTTCCGCAAAGGTCAGATCCGAACCGTCAGATTGTGGTGCATCCATGTATTCCAGTGGCCTCTGTATCCTTGTGGCTTTCCTGCACTGGGAAATCAGGCGGTTTTTGATGACCACGGATGCAAAGGTGGGGAAGGATGCGCCGCCGTCTTCCCGATATTTCTGGGCGGCATGGCATAGCGCTTCGCAGGCGGTCTGGTAGAGATCGTCATATCCCAGCCCTTGTACGGACTCGTTGATGGTCACTGTACCCAGTACCGTGTCCCGCACAAGATACAGGTGCCTTTCCACCAGTTCTGTTTCCTGTCTGCTCATTGCTGCCATATTATCACCCCTTCCTGTTCTATGAATGACGCAATCTCTTTTAACGCTCTAGCAGGCAATTTTTACATGGTTATTCTGCAGTACCCTGCGGCACTCATCCTTCAGACAGTCGCAGCGATAGTCCGAAAACTGCCCGATGTGCGCCTCGGAGCTGGTCAGGGCGAAGATGTCCTGCATCCAGCGGTATGCCTCTCTCCGGGACAGGATGCCGTGTTTCCATATGGCATCAAACATCCGGTGTGTTTCAATCCGTTTGTGCCGCAGGTCCCCGTTGGCGAGTGTGCCCTTGGGACGCAGGGTTCCGGCATGGACACCCACATAGGCATCACATTCAGGGTATCCGGCGCAGACATAAAGGTATTCGTCCAGCGCCTTTTCCTTATAGACGTAGGATGCTTTCCGGAGTACGGCGCTTTTCCCGCAGTATGGGCATTTGATGTTTGCCGGTTTGTTTTTTCGTTTCATGGCTGCAGCCTCCCTTCTGGTCTTTGCGTATGGATTAAGTATCCTGTAAGTATATTGTAGAGAAAAACGGACATTTTTCCCATAGTTTGGGCGTTGGTTTTTAAGTCATTTGCGAGTAATTAGAGGGAAAAGCCCCCTAAAGTCCCTTTACGGGACAGGGGGCCTGTTCATTAAGTGTAAGATCTGATGGATGGGACAGTCTTTAGAGGAAGTGGTGGCAAGCTCAAGCCACTTGGCATAAAGCCGGGTGAAGCACCGGCTGTCCATGACGCAGGAAAAGTTCGTCCGGTCGATGGCTGTCCCCATAAAATTTTCCGCATCCGAAACCGGAAGCAGGACAGGGCGGCAGTCATGTCCCGGAATATACAGGAAGTCCCCGCATCCGGATTCCTTCTGGTAGTCACAGGTACAGAAAACATACACGGCGTTGCGGTAGTTGCCCCCAGCCGCCTCGAAGAAGGCGGCAATGGTGGCATAGCTGACGCTTAATATAGGATCTGTCATATGTTTCCTCCCTTTAAGGCCCGAATAATCCCTCAATTTCCCGTGTGATACGGGGAATGACGGTATCGTTAAAGATCAGCGTCAGTGCGGCTAACAGAAGTGCGCCCAGCACGACGGCAATGATGATCTTGACGCCATCGGAAATATAGAAGTCCCCTGCCTCATTGTGCAGGATATTTCTGGTACGGATGGCGGCGCAGGCTGCCTTTGCTTTCAAAGTCTGAATCGTTTTACGCATAGTTCTTGTTTCTCCTTTTCGCTCTGATGATAAAGAATGTTGTTACTGCCGCCGCTGCTGCATAGATGAGCAGGGCGGGAAATGATACAAATTTTTTCATAGGGTTCCTCCATGTCTGCAAAAGTTTACGGGTTCAGCGTGAAAAGAAGTTCTAAGGCGTCACAAAACGCCGCCTGAGAACATCTAAGTCTGCAAGGCAGACTTTTTCGCGCGGAAGAATGCCAAATGCGTGCATTCTTCTTGAAAATTGGTCAGATTCGTATAGGCACCACCTCCCTTACTGTGTGCATCAGGTTTTTGCGGGCGTTCCTAAAAGAAGGAGCCTAAAGAGCCGACTACTTCCACGGAAAGGACGACCACATAGATCAAGAGGATGCAGAAAAGCATCATCATGGAATATTTCTGCATCTGCTTGGGGCGCTTTCCTGCTTCTTTCTTCAGGTTGTTCTGTTCAATCTGACGCATATCGAATACCAGCATCTTGAAATACATCTGCTGGTCATCCCCGCGCAGCGTCCCGATCAGCCCGCGCACAATGTCCGAGAGCATGGTGCTGCCTACCCGGTTCTGGAAGTGGAGCAGGGCGTTCTCATAGTTGCCTGTCCGCATATCCGCCACGGTGGTGTCAAGCTCCTGCCCCAGATGCGGCCCTGCAATGCGCCGGTAGGAGGTCAGCAGCTTTAAGACGTCCCTGTCCGTGGCAAGCCCCTGCTGGATGCTGACTGCAAAACGTGGCAGCTCCGCCTCGATGAGTTTCCGCCGCTTTTTCACAAGGTCAAAGGCTTTGTAATAAGTGGAGAACCACATCATTACCGCAAGCCCCAGGACCAGCAGCCCCATGAGCGGCATGAACAGGAAAAAGGGGATGGCGGCAAGCCCTGTGGCGGATGCGGTCAGGAACGCTTTCATGGTATAGCACTCCGGTGTCAGCGGGATGCCCGCAATGTCCAGCGTCAGGGCAAGGCGCCCTTTTTTGATGGGATCAAGCCGAAGCAGCGGGGCGAGCTTTGCGGCAATCTTTGTCAGGTACACGTCAAAGAGTTTCTCATTGGCGGTGCCGGTCTGCTTTCTGGCAAGCATCATCATCCGGGAAGTCTGTGCCGTGGGGACATCCACAAAGGCACAGGATAAGTGGTAGCAGCCAATCCCCGTGAAGACGGCGGCAAAAAGGATCAGTAATCCGGTCATATCGTTACCTCATTTCTGCGCTACGGATTGGTGGGACAGACGGTGCGTAGCGCGGCACCGGCAGTCATTTTAAGAGCGGGGTAAGGCACAGGGCGATTGTCACCATAAGCACAAAAGCAATAAGTACCATTACCGCATAGCTGGCGTAAAAATACATGACAGACACCTCCGTATTTATGCCTTATATTCGATTGGTTTTGAAAGCTGCATGATCCGTGTAAAGGAAAACAGCACGATACTGCAGCAGATGGCAAGCGTGACCTTTCCCGGTGTGGAGAACATCAGGGTTTCAAACCATGAATGGTTCAGCACATATAAAAGCGGGATATTCCCTATGACAAGGAACATCATGGTGACCGCTTCCTTCTTTGGTTCGTTGATGATGGCCTCCAGCTCCGACTGGATGATGCGCTGGTCGGAGAATTTCTGCACGGTGAAGGTCAGGGTGTTTTTCATGCTGCGGTCGCTCTGGCACTGGATCAGGGTGTTGCACCATTCATGGAAGACACGGTTGGGTATCTTCATCTTCAGGGTGTTTATGGTGGAAACCATGTTGGCATTGAGCATCTCCGATTCCGTGATAAAAGCCTCAAAGTGTGCTTTAACCGGCGGGTTCAGGTAAGGGATGTTCTCTTTGACCGCTTTCGGAAGATCCCCGCTTCTGAGGTAGGAAGTTGTGATAACGGAGATTGCGGTTTCCAGTTCCTCGTTTAAGTGCTTTTTGTAGGCGGCTGCGGTGGAGCGCAGATACCATACCGGCGCAAAGGCAAACCCTGCGCCCAGTACCGGGATCAGGAACGGGTTGTTTAGGAGCAGCGCTGCCACGGCCCCCAGTGCAAACATAAAAAGGGATACCCGCTTGATAAGGGTAAACCGCCCCTCCCGCCCTGTAGCCGCAAGGAGCTGTTCGACTTCCAGCGTCTCCCGGTTGAAAAAGCCCTTTGCCGGTTTCCCCAGCATGACGTCCACATCATCCTGGAGGCTGCTTTTCCTTGTCCTTGCAAGCATATGCAGGAAGTCGTTGAAGCGGACGGCGAACAGGGTGAACAGGCCGTTAATGACCAACAGGAAGATGATGATCTGTATCCACTGCATTGCGTGTGCCTCCTTTCGTTGTTTTTTCCGGTGCCGGTGCGGACAAAAACGGCGCCAGCTTACCGGCGGGGATGCCGTTGTCCAGCATCCGCTTTTTCAGGGTGTCGGAAAGGCTGCCGAGACGTTTATGCTTTCCCACCACGGTAATTTTGCCGTTTTCATCGGTGCGGTTGTCCGATACGTCGTACTGGTACAGGGGGCGGTAGATGAGCTGCCCGTCCCGGTAGTCCTCCCCCTCGATGATCTGCATGATCTTCCGGCTGCCGTCCTCTAACTGCTTAGTGAATACCACAATGGGGTAGGCTTCCACCATGATCTGCATCAGGATGTCATCCGCCATGTTGTATTTGCGCTTTGCCAGCGTCATCATCCTCCGGTAAGTGGACTCGGAGGAATTGGAGTGGATGGTGGTCACGACGGTATGCCCGGTACGGGAGCTTTCCGCCACGGACAGCGCCTCCTTAGCGGAACGCATCTCGCCCACGCCGATGACATCCGGGTGTTTACGCAGGACACGCTCCAGAAGTAAATCCTGGTCGATGTCCAGCGATGGGTTTTCATGGGGCCTTGTGAGCAGGTGTACCACGCTGTTCATGGCATGGCCGTTCTCATCCCTTTTAATCAGGTCAAATTCCCGGCTGCCCTCCTCAATGGTGATGAGCCTGCGGTTGTCAGGCACCATGGACAGGAGCCAGCTCATAACGGTTGTCTTGCCGGAGCCGGTGCTGCCTGCGATGCAGACCGAAACGCCGTAGCGGATACAGCAGGTCAAAAGCTCCAGCATTTCATCCGTGGCGGAACCGGACCGGATCAGTTTTTCCCTCGATACGGTCTGCTGGTTGACGATACGGATGGAGGCATTGATGCCCACCTCGGAGTCTACAATGGGTGTCTTGTCCACAGAGATACGGATGTTCTTGTCTAAAAAGCCGATGACGGAGGGCATGGTGTCGTCGATTACCATGCCGCAGGTATTTAAGAGCCGCCTTGTCACATCAATGGCGTGCTGGGGCGACTGGAAGCGGTCCGGAATTTTCATGGATCGCCCGCCGCTCATAATCACTTCAATGTCATCATAGGCATTGACATTGACCTCCTCCACACCGGGCATATAGATCCATTTTTTTAAGAAGGAAATGCCTGCCATGTCCTCATAGAGGGTGTCGCACAGCTCCTCCGTGGAAAGCCCGTCTATATGGTAGGAGCGGCTGATGACATACTGGGCGATGAATTCCCGAAGGAGCTTCCTTGCCTCATCCTGGCTCCCTTCCCCGGAGAGCTTGTCCGCATGTTTCTCGGTACAGTATTTCTGTACGTCCTCAAGGATCTGGTCATAGGTAAGGATTTCCTTCCCTGCAGAAGTAAAGAACATGTCATTTAAGGATTCCATGCCCATGGCGTTTCACCTCCTTCCCGGCAGGGGCTCCCTGCCTGCCGCTTCCTGCCGCAGCTGCATACCAGGCGCCTTTGGCTGTTTTCTGGAATCCGGCGGCTTCAGGGTTTTCTGCTTCCGGCGTCTCCGCAGATTCTTCCGGCTGTCCGGCATCTTCGTGGAAGCTGCAGTTTTCTTCCTGCCATGATGCATTCCCTGTATCTTCCTGCCGTAAGGTATCTTCGTGGAAGCTGCTGTTTTCTCCCGGAAGGATCTCATCCCCTGTATCCTCCGGTTCCATAAGGCGCTCCCGGACCAGCTTCAGGGAACTGACATAGCGCTGGTTGCAGTAGGCAAGGGCCTTGAACATCTGCCCGCCGGTGCCGCAGCGCTCGATCTCCTTTGCATAGGGGAGCAGCCCGTCAAAGCCGCCGATCAGGTGGTCCATCTCGTCAATGGCGTGGAAGGGGCGTGCAAGCCCGGCAAAGGTCAGGTGGCTGTCATAATGGAACTTGTCATCCGTCAGCAGCGGCCTGTGCGCCCGCAGGTAATTCAAGCCCCGCAGGTCCGGGGTGATGATGCGGACCGTCACATCCGCCGCCTCGATTGCCGTAGGCGTGAAGAAATTGAGCATGTTGGAGCTGCAGTCTAAAATGATGTAGTCAACCAGTTTTGCAGCCTCCCCGATAAAGAGCTTGATCTTGTCATACTTAAGCTCCGGGTAGGAGAACGGGTTCTCCCCGGCGGCATAGCCCATGACGCCGATAAAAGGGTATTCCTTTAAGATGGTGACGCGCTCTGCCACCAGTGCGGTGTTGATCTCAAGGCCGGTCAGCACGTTCCCGATGGAGGCGTTTGTTTCAAGGATGCGTTCCGGCATCCAGACGGGCAGCATGGGTGTGCTGGAGTCCGCATTGATGATAAGGGCTTTTTCCTTGTTTGCCGTGAGCACCTTTGCCAGGTTGCAGCAGAACATGGATTTCCCGCAGCCGGGATTGCCCCATACAGTAATAATCTTTGACATCTGTTTATTCCTCCCTATTCCTCCCCGGATGTTTCTTCCGGTTCCTTGTCATGGCTGTCATCTGGTTTGGTGCTGCTGTTTTCGCCGCCTTCTGCTTCCGGTTCCGACTGTCCGGAAGTATTCATGGAAGATTCCAGCTCCTCATCAGACAGCTCCAGACCATCGCCGTAAAGGGAAGTCAGGATCTCAGCCTGACGCTCCAGCAGTTCCTTTGCTAATTTCTCATTGCCTCGGCTGATCAGGGCGACGTGCAGGACACCTTCATTTTCATAGCGTGTCAGCAGCATGGCCTGCTCAGGAGTGGCAAGGACAGTAATGGTTGCCGTCTGCTGTTTTTCCTCATCCTCCTCCGGCGGGGTGGTGTAGTCTACATCAAGTCCCTTGGAATCGGAAACAGACAGGACTTTCACAAAACGCAGTTCCGGAATGTCCGATACCGGCTCCAGCACGTTGTTGTCGTCATAGTGGTAGAGGCGGATGATGTCGCCGCCCTGCAGCTTGTCGGAGAGCGATGTCGCAAGTGTCTGTGTGGTGATGGAGATGGCCACCATGCCGTCCGGGATCTCGTTGAGGGAGAGGTCGGAAGACAGGGGTACGCTGCTGACCTTCTCCGGCAGGATATAGTCACCGGGGCAGAGGTCAGCGGCGGCATAGGTGCCCGCCACATCCTCTATCCTGCGGGCAACGCTGTCGGGCAGGTTGAAGCCGCCCACTTCCACAAGCTCAAGGTCATCAGGGGTGATGAGGGTCCCCCGTGTCACGGCAGTCTTCATGCGGACGATCTCACAGGTGCTGCTTGTCCTGCTTGTGACGGCAGGGATGGCGATAAAGGCAATGACGGCAGCAAGCACGATGCTCAAGATGCCGTAGATAAAACGGTTGTTCATTTTCATTTTGTGAAAGCCTCCTTATCTGTGCTGGTCTAAGAAATGGTATGTTTTATATAACAGATGGTTTCCGGTCACGGCTGCGGCAAGGCATAGGAGCAGCGTTCCTGCGGCAAGCAGTATGATTGTTTTCATGGTGGTATCCTTTCTATAATACAGTGTTTATATGGTTGTTATGGAACAAGCCGGAGCAGTGTCACGGCCATGCACCCGAAAAACAGGTAGGGCGCAAAGGGGATGTTCCCTGCCGGTTTCCTTTGAAATGCTTTCCGTATGCCCAGGTGGAACAGGGCAAAAAGGCAGGAGAGGGCAAGGGCGGCCATCAGCCCGGATACCCCGAAGGGAATGCCCAGCAGCGCCACCAGCTTGATGTCCCCGCCGCCGATCCCGCCGTCTGTGGCAAGGGAAACGGCAAGCAGGAGAATAAAGCCCGCCAGAAATCCCGCAGCGGACCGTATGCCCCAGTATGCCGGGGAAAGGCTTGGAAAAGCGCAGTACATCAGCACGGGCGATAAGAGGCACCACGGCAGGAAAGCAAGCAGGGCAGTGTTGCGTATTCGGTGGCGCCTTTCATCATACAGTGCAAATCCCGCAAGAAACAGCAGGGTAAGGGCATGGTAGGCAGGCAGCAGCTTACTCACGCTTGGAATACCAGTCGTCGAACAGGCTGCCCTGGATCTGTACGGCGTCGTTCACATTGACGGACAGCATCCCGGAGGGCGTCCATGCGTCGATGATGTAGGTGTATACGGTATATGCGGCGTTGTCCGGATACCATACCGGCGTGAAATGTACGTTCCGGTTATAGGTGGAGTATTCGTTGGGCTTAAAGGCAAAAGTGGCCGTGTTTCCACCGCTGCAGGATAAGAGCCGCCAGTACATATCGTAGCCAAACTCTGGGAAATAGGATACTGCAGTCTGTGCCGGGGCATAGTGGCTGCCCGGCGCATTGGAGGAGAAAACTGCCGTGGCGCCCTCCTTGATGCCGTAACCGCTTTTCATGGTATCCCCCTGCGCTGTGGGCACAATGTCATCCGGGTGGATCTCCATGGAGCCGGACAGGGAAGCGGAGTAAGAGGTGGCGGTAAAGTCATACCAGCCGTTGTCCACCCATTCCCCGTTATCCACCCATTTGCCGTGGCTGCTTGTGCAGTCCGCAGGGCAGTCAGAACCGTGGCTGCCGTCCTCCCATTCCCAGTCGCTTTCCCATTCCCATTTTGCGTGCCATCTTGCGCTCCAGACACTCCAGGATGCGGAGGTTTTCTGTGGGTTGGACGGCAGGGAGGGCGTGGAAAAATGCGGGTTGGTGTCCGTTGCCAGCGGGTCGGGCGGCAGGTTTTCCTCCAGCGAGATGATCCTTGCGATGAAGCTGGTCTTTGCCGTGGATGCGCCGTCCACGGATACCTGTATGGTCAGGGTGGTGGGTTCCGGAGGTGTATGCCATTTTGCCCAGACCACCTGCGAGCCGCCTGCAGGCATCACAATGTCGTTTACGGTATAGGAGCTGCCGTTGATATGGAAGGTGACGCTTGCCGGATCGTCAGGGTTTACTTCAGCGCTGCTGGTCAGTGTGATGCTGGTGATGACATCCGTATCCACCCGGTAGGTATAGTCGGGCGCCTGCAGTTCCGCCTCCGGCACATCTTTATAGCTGACGATGCCGATGCCCAGTGCGGAGAGGATTTCATCATCCGATACCTTCCCGCTGGTGGTGCCGCCCCATGCGGGGTATCCCAGATCCGGTGTTTCAAGGAAGATGGACAGGGGCAGGTTCTGGTGCGTCAGGCTTGGCATTTTGCTGCGCAGGGTACCGCCGGATCTCTGGTTGTAGAGCGCCGCCTCCGTTGCAGTCATGGCGTAGTTACGTCCGCCGTGGGTGAAGTAGGCGATTGGCTCGATGACCAGCTTGTACGAACCGGAGATCAGTTCCTCAAAGGGGATACCGGCCTTGTCAGCCACAAGCTGGGCGGCATACTCGGAGCAGAAATACCGCCGGATTGCCTCTATGCTTGCGCGGGATCTGGTTCCGCTGATGATGCGGGGCAGGGCAGTGCCCGGCTTGGAGCAGACATAGGTTCCTGCATCCAAAGACAGGGAAGCGCCTCCGCTGTACTGGAGTTTACTTACCTTTCCGAAATGCAGGATGTCACCGGATATGTTGAAGTTGCTTAAGTCAAACGGGGTGGAAGCTACGCTGCCTTCTGCCGTAACGACTGTGATGCGCACACCGTCCTGACTGTGCCAGACATCCGTTGCCGTTCCGCTTCCCATGCCGCCGCCACCGCCGTCTATATTTCCCTCTCCGGAGGCCAGCGCGGTCACGCCCATGGAGAGCATCAGGAGAAGGGAAAGAAAAAGCGGAAAGATGCGCTTGGTCAGTTGTTTCATGTGATCCTCCTTTTCACAAAAAAAGACATGGAGTTTATCCATGCCTTTTCAGTATATTTCTTATATTCAGTTACCGCCCATGGTGCCGATCTGCTTGTTGATGTCACCGTCGCTGTCGATATTGTCCTGCTGGGTGTTACTGGGCGTTACCCATCCGAAGACCGGATCATAAACCTGTCCGGGGTGGCTGTCATCCGTGCTGCCTCCGCCTGCAGGTGCGCTTGGTTCCGGCTGCGGGGAGGGCGTTGGTTTCTCAGTAGGTTCCGGCTGTGGTACGGACGGTTCATAATCCGGCTGCTTGTCGGGATCAGTGACGTCATCCGTGGTCTCAGGCGGAGCCGTGGGTTTTTCCTGACTGGCCTCCTCTTTACCAGTGCTGTCGGAAAGGCTTGTGGTGGAGCCACTCTCATCCTCGGAAATAACCGTCTGGGTGTCGTCGGAAGGCGTGCCCGTTATCTGGGTACTCTCAGGAGTGGCGGAAGGAAGGGGTGTATCCGTATTGGAATTTTCCTTCCATGTGTCTGTCATGTCAGCACGTTCTGCGGAAGCAGGGGTAAAATCCCTTTCGGGTTCCCTTGTCAGGAACCATGCGCCTGCGAGGACGGCTATGCACAATGCGGATAATCCGCTGATAGTGGCGATTTTCTTCTTGTCGGTGTGTTTATCGTTCTTTTTCATAATATTGGACTCCTTTCGTCGTGTTTCCATTATATACGCATCAGATAGCAGGATGTCAACAACTTTTCTATCAGTATTTCGTATTATGGGAACCTGTCAGTGTGATATGCTGCGTAATGGGCGGGAACAGTTCCCCGAACATATGGATCTGGAAAACAGCATCACAGGTCACCACATATTCAATCTTGTCGGAATACTGGTTGAACTGCAGGTTGATGTTCTCCACCCTGTAATCCTCATTGGAAAGCTGTATCCGCTCCTCCATACCGTTGATGAAGCCTGCACGGAGGGCATCCTGATAGGCGGAGCTTAAATGCAGGTCTGCCATGTAGGAGTCAAGGTTTGCTTCCCTCTGGGAGTGGAACGTATCCGCATAGATGCGTGCGCTGACATTGTTCAGCTCCATTTTGGCTGCATTGCGGATGTTCATGCAGTTGATCTTGACGGAAGCAAACAGCAGCACGAAGGACATCAGCATGACGACTGCCAGAATAACAAAGATGGTAAAGAAGGACATATCTCCCCGTTCATTCCGGATGATTTTCTTATACATGGCAATCCCCCTTACTTCCAGTAGTGTTCGCTGACGCCTGCGCCCTGCGAACGGATGTTGATGGGAACAAGGTTGAATTTCCAAAAACCTCCGAGATGGCAGCGTCCTGTTACCGTAACGTAAAAAGGTGTTCCAATCTGTATGCGTCCGGTATTGCCGGGACCGGATACCTGATAGGAAAGCCCTTCCACTTCGCTGATCTCACTGGAGAGAAAGGAAAAGAGGGCATCTGTCTCCCCGCTGACGCCGCCGTTTAGCTGGATCTGTTTGACAAGCTGATCCGCTATGTGGTCCATTTCCTGTTTGGAGGAAATGATATGGAATACATTGATGATGAATGCAATCAGGATCACAGCCACCAGAATGTAGATAAAGCTGCTGATATAAGAGGAATCACCTCTCTCGGACAGCAGGAGCCGTTTCAGTTTCTTTTTCAACAGGTCACCTCCCGGATAATATAGAACGCAGGCGGGAAGCCGGGGTGGGACTTCCTGTCTGCGTCTAAAGTGTGGCGGTACTCCCATGGAATATGGGGTGTTCCGCCTGTGTATGAATTATCACGATACACATTCTAACATATGGGATTTACCCTGTAAATCGCAAAGCTGTGCCAGTTTGCGAAAGTTCTGTGCCAATGTTGTGCCATGCGTTTGTTATTTATTTTGCGGGATTAAAAAGGTTAAATACATCATATTGTGATTAGGAACTAAATCATTTATAATTTAAGTAAAGTGATGGGAGGGAACGATGGAAAGGGATCAGGAACTTTTAGAAATAATAAATGATTTGCTCTTGAAAGGATATGAGGGCGGTTATTGGGACTATAAATCAGATTATCCGGCTACAAGTGAAGATAAACTGCATGATATTATCTGTATGGCAAATAATCTGGAGGATAGGGATGCCTATTTAATATATGGTGCGAATGATGATGGAACGGTGTGCGGAATTGAGAATAGCAATAAACGCTGTGTTACAGCGGACTTTATTAAATTTTTAAGGGATAAACACTTTGCGGGTGGGTTCATACCCCAAGTCGAGATGCGCACCTTAAAAATTGGGGGACATGAATTAGATGTCCTGATAATTTTACGGGGAAATCATACGCCATATTATTTGCAGTATGATTTTGGTAAAGATCCTCAGATTAGTAAACGCATCAGGGCGGGTGCCATTTACACGAGAACTGCGGATATGAATACTCCGAGGGATAAGACGGCAAGTATTGAGCATACGGAATATTTGTGGAGAAAGCATTTTGGGTATGATTTAAGACCTGCTCAGCGCTTTGAGCTTTTGTTAGAAGACTATGCAGGGTGGTCAGAAACAAACTGGGATAACTGCAGGCAGAGTTATCATAAAGATTATCCGGAATATAGGATAGTGGTAGGAGAATCAAAGGATGGGAGAGAAACTTTAAGTTATTTTTATGATGATGAGAGTATGCCTTGGGCAAAATTAAAACTGGAATATTTTTCCACGGTTTTATATGAAACCGAATTATGGTATATGGATTTGGGAAGATGTATTATACCAAAACCAGAATGGAGATTTATTATTGGAAAAGGTTTATACTATTACTTTTTGAAATACAGTATCAATGGAAGACTTCTCGGGCTTTTTACGGAAGGAACCTATCAATGTAATGACAGAAGCGGGATTGAAATGCCAATAATGATTTTTGAACATGAGCGTGAAAGAAAACGCTTTGAAGAGTGGTTTTTGAATGTCGATGATGAGTTAAGGAAAGACATAATGTTAAAGATTGAAGAGGATGCAATTATACAACATATTGTTGGAAAAGAAGAGCGGGATGGGAAACCGGAACTAGGAGTAAAAGATGTTGCCCTCGCATTTGCGCTGTATAAACGATGGAGAAAGATAAGAAATTTTACTGAAGAATAATGCTGTAAATTAACACGCATATTTGCATTGCTATTTTTTTGTATTTTGTATATAATAAAATTTAGAAGGAGTTGATAACTATGCCAAACATAAAACCAATATCAGATTTACGGAATTATACAGAAGTGTTAAAAGAAGTAAGCACTAATCAGCCAGTATATCTTACCCGCAATGGCAGAGGTGCTTATGCCATTGTTGAGGTGGATGAATTAGACAGGCTGAAGGCAACGATAAAGCTTTTGGCAAAATTAGAGGAAGGAGAGCAGTCTGCTAGAGAAAAAGGCTGGTTGACAGCGGATGAAGTAGAGGCTGCACTGGGATTATAATATGCCAAAGCTGATATATGCACCGAAAGCACTGGAGGATTTGCTGGGTATAAAAGATTATATTGTGGGACAATTTGGCGCAGACAGAGCAAAGGGGATTATACATGATATTACAACAACTGTAAGACAACTGGAGATGTTTCCAGAGGAAGGTTTCCATTTGGAAAAATTGATTGATTACCCTACGGATTATCGTTTCTTAGTGGTAAAACCCAACTATATATTTTATAGAATTGAAAGTGATATGGTAAAGATAGTCCGAATTTTGAATGAAAAACAAGATTTTCTTCAGATACTTTTTGGAATTAGTAGTATTTCTGAAGAAGGAGAAAAATATTGGGAGAAAATGGAGGAGGATTAGAATGTACTTTAGTTTGAATTGTTATAAGGGTCTTTTAGGTTTAGAAGATACCTTTCGTTTGAAAAAAGATGAAACATGGGAAAGAATCAGTGACTATCAAGAATATTGTAATGATGATATGTTGTTTCCCAATTATGAATCTGCAAGCTATTGGCTGAAAGAACATTCAAAAGTCAATGTTAATGGTATGGATATTTCCACAAAGGAAAATGAGATATATGAATTGAATTTTTCTTCATATGAGTTTGAAATAATAACTCATAGAATTAAGAAACCAAGGTTGTTCAATAAACAAGAAATATACGAAGTCCTAAACGAAGGAAATGATTCGTACAATAATGTTTTGGTAATTGATTATGATGGAAATCCTCATTTATTTAATTGGGATGAATATTGCCAAGATGATATTGAACGTTATCCAGTAAGACTTGAGGTGTTTTGTGCTGGAAATGGTTATGTAGGAGTAAATGTGAAAAGTAGCGAAATTGACGACATATATAGGTGCTGTTTGGAAGGATGGGAAATGCACCTTTCTTCTGGGAGAGCAGTTCGACAAGATTATGTGTCTAAAAAAGAAGGTGTGTTGTTGGCAGAAATAAATAGAATTATGGAAAGATATGATAAAGAATAAGTACGTTTATGAATATATGATAAATCAAGGTAGAAAACAGTTATTGCAAGGGTTGGGGGCATGAGGATTGATGAGTTTGTCAAGTAAAGTATGTAAAATTGACCATGCTACAAGCTGCATTTGTTTTGAGCTATTTTGTAAATATCAGAAAGACGAGCAGGCATGGTATCATACTTCGCCTGCTCTGTTTATTGTTAGTATATTTTCTTGTTGGAAAGTGGCTATTCAAATAGCTATGGGTGTTTTATGGGGAAAGAGGTGAGTTGTGTGGATATAGTACAACAGACTTTTGATTACCAAAGGGAAATAGAGGAAAACCAAAAGCGGATACGAAAGATGGTATTGGAAAGTTTCCATGATATTGCTGCGGAAAAGGGTCGGGACTGTAATGAGTTTTTTGAGGAACTGGAAAGAAGAATTAAATAAAGGGGTTGCATTATGGACTTGGAGAAAATAGCAACGGCAAGTGTTAAAACAAGTATATCAATCACAGACGAATTATCTTCATTTATTAACGATGGGGATAAGGAACCATCATGGGATGGAAATATATATATTTATGCAAATAAAGATAAAAGAAAGGAAAGCATAAAAAAAGTTCCAGTACAAGTTAAAGGGAAACAAAGTGATGATTTTTCTTTAGATACAATAAAATATCCAGTAACAGTGGTAGATTTAGAAAATTATCTTAATGATGGCGGGGTAGTGTTCTTTGTCGTTTATATTAGTAAAGATGGAAGAGATACAAAAATATATTATTCTTGTCTACTTCCGGTGAAAATACGAAATATCTTGGATAGGAATATTAAAAAGAATAAAAAGCTGATTATTGAATTTAATTCCTTCCCAGAAGATAATGCAGAAAAGGTATCATTATTTTTGAATTTTTACGACCATATGAAGAAGCAGACCAGTTTTGCCAAGACTACGTTACATTCTTTGGATGAATTAGAAAAGCAAGGTGTTTTAGAAGGAGTAACATTTTATGCAAATAATTATGGAAAATCCAATATAAATAATTATAATCTACTTTTTGAAGACGAGATTTATATGTATGCTCATATTAAAGGAAGTGCTGTACCCCAGCCACTTTTAGACATGCCGTTGGACTTACATATAGCAGAAAACGTTGAAACAGAAATTGGCGTAAATGGAAAAGTTTATTATACAGGGTTTCAGAGGATTCGCTCAAAGGACAAGGCGGTATTAACCATAGGAAAAAGCGTCACTATTTCGATAGAGAAGAAAAAACAAAGTCTCACTATTAAATTTGCGCCAACTTCAAATTTGAAATATTCAGTAATTGATTTTGAATTTATTCTTGCTCTTTATAAATATAATCAATTTGAAATGATGGGACATACATTGCCTTTAGATCCAAATAGATTGTTTGATGGAGACAAAGCAAGAAAATTACAGGAAAACCTAGAGTTTCGTAAGAATTTAATTAAGGTATTAAATATCTTTCAATTAGATACTGATGTTGACATTAACAGCTTTTCTAAGGATGATAGCCGACATAGTAATTTGTTCATAAAGGGGTTGGTAAAAAATGAACCTGTAGATGGCTTAAAAGAAGGGTTGCCTTTTGCGTTGAGATTAAATTACTTAGGATCAAAGGTAATAATTGGACTTGAAAAGGAGGAGCAACCAGGGACATACAGAATATATGATTATCTCGGTAAGCCTGTTAAGTTGTGGTATAGAGATGATACAGGGGAGGGCAGAACTTCAAGGTATGACTTTTTGGATGTGGATGATTTTCTAAAAATTCCCAACATTGATTATAGAGATGTTTTGCAGTCATATAAGGACATATTGGATGAAAATATTTATGTAAGGGCTAATTGGGTGCTTCTAAAGCTGCTTTTGGCCTATGATAAAAGTGAAGATAAAAGAAAAGATATTTTGGATGCGGCCTATAGTTTTGCAGAATGGTTGTGCAATACAAATATATGCGAGGAAACATTAGAACTTATTTCTCGAAAACTTAATTTTTATCAAGTATTAAAAAGGCAAGGGAGTCTTGCAAAAGAACAAAAAGAGGATTTATTCAATATTGCTGATAACCAGCAGCAAAATAAAATGATAAGAGTGGGTGCGTATTTGTTATTGGATAACCAATTAGCAGCAGAAAGACTATTTGATGAATTGGATACTGATGTGAAACAGGAATTTCAAATGTTTCCAATTTTTAGATTTTGGGTGGAGGACAAACAATAGTAGCATTACATAGTGGTTAAATAATGATAGGCTTTTAGATTTGGTAAACTAAAAGCCTATCAAATGTTATGTCGAGAGGAATTAAATATTCTGCTTAATAATCCGTGAAATCAACCCAACCGCCACATTCCGTTCTGCATCAATCCGTGTTACCACAAAACTGACCTCATCCTTCTTTCCGGGAAGGCGGTTATCATAACAGCTATGGGCGACTGCATTGACGCCGATATGGAGGCGGACAAAGACAGTGCCCTTGTGGATGTCTGTGACCGTTCCGGCATATTTACCCTGAATTTTGCACTTGCTCAGGTTTTCCTTGCTGGTGTTGCCGCCTGTGCTCTTAACATCTGCCTTCACGGAGATGTCTTCGAGGGAATGGACCTTGACGCTCAGGATGCGGACAAGGATCTGTTCGCCAACATGGAAGCGTTCCGTGGCATCCCCCAGCCAGTCCCACGACAGGTCGCGGGCAAGGATGGAACATTCCGTACCGAAAATCTCCACGCGGACTACCTTTTCTGCCACGGCAATGACTCTCGCCTGTACGATACGGTCTTCACATACGCGGGAAATCCCGTTGGCATCAGGAAGATAGAAAATCTGCCGTTTCTTATACATGGCATCTTTGCGGCTTGCTACTATGCTGCGGCTGGCATTGTCAAGGCCCTTGATAATGAAGTCGATCTCGCATCCGAGCATATTCCCAAGTATCTTATTCTGGCGCTGCACCAGTTCCCCGTAATCATGCGCCGCATCCTCCACAAGATTGATCATCATCTCCGCAAGGGGGATCACAACACGCATTTCCTTGTAATAGACGACTGCAATGGTGCCGCCGCCCTCCATTTTCTCAACACCGCCTAAAGTGCCGGTCAGGATCTTCCGGGTACGGTAGGCGTTCTGCAGCTCATGCCAGATGGTATCCTCACGGCTTTCCGGCGTTTCCACTTCCGCATCGGCGCTCAGGGTAAGGATGGAAGGAGGGGAAGCCTTCCTTGCAGGTGTGGGCGTGTCGGGCACCGCCGTTTTTGGTGTGGAAACCTTCTTTCCCTTTCTGGCAGGCTTGGGGGCAGCTTCGTCGGGTGATGCTTCCGGCATTTTCCCATTTTCTGCTGCAGGGTTTGCTTCGTCACCGGAGGGAAGGGTACTTTCGCTGCCATTCTCATCGGGGGAAGCAGTTTCTTCTATGGGAGGCAGGGGGTCTGCCGTGTCAGGGCTTTCCATGGCGGATACCTCATCAGAGGTAGGGGCAGAGCCTTCCACGGTTTCTTCATCAGTGGAAAAGCCTGCATCCATATCGCCGCTCAGGGGATCGGGACTTTCGCTGTCTATTCCGGATGCTTCCGGGGCAGGTGCATTTTCCGTTTCCATGTCATTTTCATGGAGGATGTTCTCATCGGTTACAACAGTTTCTTCAGTTTTTGCTTTTCTGGGCATAGTTTAATCTCCTTTTTTATTTTTGCTGCCGTAAAGCCGGCAGGTGGATCACGTCAGGACATGATGGATTTTTTGTCCGTCATAACAATCTCACAATCCCCGTCAGGGAATGGGACTGTGGGAGGGCTGTCCGGTGTTTCGGGGTAATGGGGTTCCAAAACAGGTTTTTCCGGTGCCGGTTTCTTTTCAGGTGCCTTTGGTTTCTTTTGCTTTGGCGCCGGTTTTATCAGCCGGGAGAAGTCCGGCTCAGGTGCCTCCGGATTGCTGCGCCACTCCGGGATATGGTCACTGGCACGGCTTTCCTTCAGTTTTTTGCTTTCCGGGTGGAGGGTATAGTCATATTTCCCTACCTTCAGTACCTTCTGGCCCCGCAGGATGATCAGTGCCTCATCTAACGGCAGGCGCAGCACCTCGTCCGGTGTCAGGAGCTTGCGCTTCCCGATGGAGTGGGTTTCTCGGTATTCCGGTGTGTAATCCGATACCCGCCATGTGTTGAGCTGCTTTGCCTGGCTGGATACCGCCACACTGACCTCCCCGGTACGGTTTGAGATAAATTCCGCTGTCAGCTCATCCGTGCATCCAAGGAAAAGCTGGGTGTCGCAGTTGCCGATGATCTCCTGCCACTGGTTTAACGGGTAGCGGTTCTGCATCTGGGGCAGGTTTTGGAAGATGCAGCTTATGGAGAGCCGTCTGGAACGGATGGTGCTGATCTTCTTTGTCAGGTCTGCGATGGTACAGCCGCCGTTGGCAAGCTCGTCTGCAAGGATATGTACCGGGACGGGCAGCTTTCCGCCATCCCCATATTTGTCCGCATAGCGCACCAGCTTAATGAAGACGAAGGACATGAACAGGGAGGAGAGGAAGTCAAACGTGGAATCCTGGTCCGAGGTAATGCAGAAGTATGCACACTTCTCGTATCCCGGCTGTGTCAGGCTGATCTCATTGTAGCTTGTGATCTGCCGGATCAGCTTGTTCTGGAATACCTGCAGCCTTGTGCCAAGCCCGATGATGACGCCGCTGCGCACCGTGTCGGACGCCTGCTTGAAGATGTTATAGGGCGCCTTTGCCGGATGGGTGACCGGGAGCAGGTCAAAGAGGCTGTTCAGCTCCTTCTCGGAGTTCATGGTCAGCAGCTTGTAGACCTGCCCGATGTTCTTTCCCTCCGGCGGGAATCCCTGGTCCACATACAGCACAAGGGCTTTTAGCAGGTTCATCTCCGAGTTGTCCCAGAAATGGTCGCCCTTCGGGGAGCCGGTGTTCTTGATGATGACATCGGAAAAGAGCTGCGCCATGATCTCCTGTCCCTCAATCTCCGCAAGGCAGTTCCAACTGTCGGAATTTTCAGGGTTGATCAGGTTGAACACCCGAACCGTGTAGCCGTTTTCCTCAAGATAAAGGTGCAGATCCGCGTAGAGCTCTGATTTGGGATCTGTAATGATGAGGCTCTCCCCGCGTTTCACGCACTGGAATACCACATTTCTCGCATAGGCGCGGCTTTTCATGCTGCCGCTGGCGCCAAAGACTGCCACGTTGCGGTTCATCCGGGTTTTCTCCGGCAGGCAGACTGCCTTCCCGTACAGCTTTCCTAAGATGACGCCCCTGCTTTTCGCAATGTCCGGAACAAGCTCCAGCACTTCACGCATCTCTGCGTCGGTCATAAAGCCGGAGGTGCCGTAGGTTCCCTGATCCGAATAGGTCAGGTTCCGCTCCTTATCATAAGTGCCTTTCCTGCCAAAGCCCATCCGCATCACCATGAAGATGAGAAGGCAGGAGATGCCGATGCACAGGGCAATCCCATACAGGCTGTAAGGGAATACGGTGAGCGCACGCAGGCACGCGCCGAAAGAGCCATCCGGGAAATCGGGCGAGGTGCCGTTCCCCGGCGTGCCCCCGGAAGATGTCCATATCCGATAATTGATGATGAACTGGGACACATAGCCGCCTGCATAGGCAAGGGTAAAGAGCAGGGCTGGCATGGCAGTGAACAGGGTTATTTTTTTCTTCTGGTTTTCTGTCAGTTTCAGTGCAGGAACCTCCTTTCAAATTTTTTCAGGTCAATGGTTTCAATGGTGGCTGCTTCTCCAAAATATTGCTGCAGCACAGGTTTCTGGAAGTCAAAACAGATCAGGCAGCCTGTAAGTCCACGGAGGGACAGGGCGGTGCGGAACCTTGAAAGCCGTAGCATATCAAAGTCAAATGCCAGCAGCACTGGCAGCCCGTCCGATACGGCGTCATGTTCCAGCCCGTAATCTGCGCAGGGTGGATGCAGGTCGGACAGGAGCAGGGTTCGCAGTCCTTTCAGCAGGGCCGGGGAGCAGAGCAGTTTCAGCATGGTCACTCCGGTGCTGTCATCCGGGATATAATGGAAATAGTCAAAGCTGGAATCCAGATAAAAGTAGCTTTTCTGAAAACCGCCTGTGCTTTCCATCAGTTTCAGCGCCGTGTCCATGCCTTCCCCGATGATGAGCGCCTTTATGGGGGTGTCCGGATGGTATCCGGTCTCCGTGCCGGAGAGGATTCCCCTGCTGGCATGGTAGGAGAGCAGCGCTTTTACCTTCAGCTCCGTCCGGTATTCCCATTTCATCAGTGCGCCGCCTGTGCAGAATACGGCGTAGATACATTCCGGTGCAGGCAGGATGCCGATGGTTCTGGAATTGTTGATCTTTACGGCTTCCGCCCCAAGTTCCTTGACTTCGCGGGAATGGTAAAAGGCTGGCAGAGCCATGCTGCAGGGGGCTGCCGTATTATCACGGGTTCCCGGCTGGAACAGCAGCGGTTTTCTGTCCCGGTATATTTCCACACCGGCATCCTGAAGCATGGCGTAGGCAATGGATGCCTGCTGGAGCCTGAGCCTCCTTGGGAAATCGCTGCGTGGGCGGTTGGTGTCGGAGCTGCCGGAGAGGTAAAAGGAGAAGCGGGCGGGGTTCTCTGAAAGGAGCAGCTTTTTTCCCCTGCTTGTAAGCCTGTATCCCCGCAGCCCATCCTTATAGTGGGTACGGATGCAGCCTTCCTTTTTGAGCCGGGTGATGAGTTTTTCTCCATAGCTGCTGCTCAGGTTCAGATGCGGCAGCACACGGGGGCTGCACTCCCCGGAAATGGCAGCCAGTTCCATGAGCCGGTATGCGCTGGTTGAAGTATCCACAGGTAAGCCTCCTTTCCGTTTTTTTACCGTACACGTCTGCATCTCCGGTAAATTCCGGCAGGTACGGGGTTTTGTTTTTGCCTGTATCAAGGCGGTTTTGGCGGCATTTTACCCTAGTCGGATTTTATTCTGAAAAAGTGCCTAAAAATCCGATATGCTTTTTTCCCTGTCCTCCCGCTCTTTCAGCCATCCGAGGAAGCAGCTTTTTTCCATGACGGCGAGGATGGTGCAGTCCCGATCCCCAAATTCCGTGGTGTGGTAGGCGTCGCAGAACAGCCCGCTGTCGTCGGTCATCAGGAAGCCTGCCACCGTGTCCAAAAGCTGTTTGCATTCCAGATTGTCATAATCCCTTACCCGTCTGTCGGAGAGGTTTTTATCAAATACATGGGAAAAGCAGACCACGCACTGCGTAAAATGGGGCAGACGGTGGTTCCGTGTGTAGGATTCAAGGCTTGCATACAGTGGATCAGTCAGGAAAGTGGTGTTAATCCGCTGATTCCGCTTTGGCATCAGTCCGGGCAGGGTGATCTCCACGCAGTCCTGCGTATGCTTTATGGAAATGCCGTGTATCTGTGCTGCTGCTTCCATAAGGACGGGTTTCGGAACAAGGTCCGCCGCATAGATCAGGTTGCGCAGGGAACAGGCAATCCGTTCCGCACGTCTTGCGGCATCCATGCTCAGTTCCTCATAGTTTTTTCCGTAAGTGCCGGTGTTGGCTGCCATGGCATTTAAGGTGTTTGCCAGCCGGGGGAGTTCATCCCCGATCCGCGCAAGGCGGGATGATAAAGTGTTTCGGTCCATTAAGTATCTGTTACTCCTTGTTTTCTGTAATACTGCACTGTTCCGTCAGGCGCCACCGTACAGAAAGCGGCAATGCCGGGGAAGTTAAGGAGGGGTATCTGCCCCGCATGGTCCACAACGGCGATACGGCGGGGAGCATCCTCTTTATAGGCGGAAAGCGCATGATTCATAAGCATCTCTTTTTCTTCCGGTATGTGGATGACATCATAGGCATCCGACTGGGTGTAAAAGGTCAGCGCTACCGGAAAATCACTGGCCGTATGGTAGGTAATGTCCTCCCGGAAGTCTAAAAGCACCCAGAAGGCGGAAAGGATGGACGGTTCAGGAACACAGTCCTTTGCGTATAAGACAAGCTCCCTTTCCGGCATCAGGGCAAGCCGCCCGGTCTTTTCCAGTTTTCTGATAAGAAAGAGCAGCTTTTGTTTCGCAAGTTCCGGAAAAAGCACCTCAAGCTGCTGCAGACTTAGGGCATGGTACATGGAAAGCAGCCGGATGATCTCCTGCAGGTGGCTTTCCTGTTGTTGGTTTTTCTGCTGCATAATACAGCCTCCTTTATCCTGCGGCGTGCGGGCGTCCGTAAGGACACCGGGATATGCCCGCCGCAGTGAGCGTTTTTTATATTAGGAAGTAACTCTGCGTACAGATTACATAAACTTTACATAAAGCACTGGTACAGAGGCGGGGAATATGCGGTGTATGCGTAAACCGTACATAAAGTGTACTTATACATTGCTTTCCAGTAAGGGAAAGCCCCTGTCATGCGTAAACTGTATGTAAAGCCTGCGTATCAGACAGCCTCCGCCATCTGTTTGCGCTGTTTCTCCCGCTCCAGTATCTTTTTTAACTCATTGCGGTCTGTGGTGATCAGTTCCTTTTCCAGTTCGGAAGCCTTGAACTCCACGGTGACGTTGTTGTTATTGGTGGAGATCAGGCCGTTGCCACGCTCAAAGTGGGTGACTGCCATTGTTTCCGCTTCGGACAGGTGCAGGATGGACTGCACGCGCATGGCCTCCTCGTCCTCAAGGTTTAAGACGATCTTGGTCTTTGAGTTGTTGATGATGCCTTTGCCGTATTTGCCGTCCTCCAGCGCAAAGAAGTCATTTAAGTCCTGTGTGGCGCAGATGGCAGAACCGCCATACCCGCGGATGATCTTAAATATCTCCAGCACGAACTCTGCCGCGAGACGGTTGGATGCCGCGCCGATGAGCTGCCATGTCTCATCAATGAAGATGGCTTTTTCCACGGTACGGTCCTCCTTCGCCTTGTCCCATACATAGTCCAGCGCAACGAACATACCCACCGTCAGCAGGTCGCCTGTCAGTTCCGAAATATCCAGCACCGTATATTTGTTGTCAAGGTTCACGTTGGTCTGCTGGTTAAAGGTGGAGGCGGAGCCATGCACCAGCCTGTTCATAATGTTCGCAAGGCGTTTGGTGTCAGGGTTGTCCTTCAGGATATTGAACACATCCTCCAGCACCGGCATTTCCCTGTACTTATCAGGGCATTTGGGATCAGGAAGGCTTTCATTGTTGTGGGTGATGCCTTTCCGGTTATAGGTCTGGATCAGCGCCTCATCCAGAAGCTGCCGCTCCTCATGCGTCATGTCCGGGATCAGCAGCGAAAAGAAGATATGGAGCCGCTGTATCTTTGCCGCAAGCTCTGATTTTTCCGTCTGCGGCCCGTCAAGGATGTCGTTGGCGGAGGAATCCACCTTCCGGATCTCCATGATGTTGATGCAGTTTCGGGAGGCTGGGGAAATCTGGATGAACTCCCCGCCGATGTTGCTGCAGGCCCGGTGGAACTCATGCCCTTTTAAGGGGGCGATGATGAACACCTGTATGTTCCTGCGGCGCATCCGCAGCGCCATGAGCTGCATGGTAAAGGTCTTGCCTGCGCCGGAGGTTCCGAGGATTGCCATGTTTGCGTTCTTATAAACGCGGGAATTAAAAATATCCACGATGATCAGGGAGTTGTTGTGCTTGTTCACCCCCAGAAGGATGCCGTTGTCGTCGCACATCTCAAAGGAAGTAAAAGGGTAACACCCTGCCACGCTGCCCGTAAGGATGTTGCGCTTGGAGCGCTCAAACAGTTTTTTCTCCAGCGATACCAGCGGCAGGGCGGAGAGCAGCGCCTGTTCCTCCCGGAAGTGGCAGGATACCGCCTCCATGTCCTGTGAGAGCATCAGCTTTTTCATTTCATTGGTGCGCCACTCCAGTTCCTCAAGGCTGTCCGCCGTGATGGTGATAAGGATGTTCATGTAGTAAAAATCCTCGTTGTTGGCAAGCCCTTCCTTCAGAAAGTAGCCACTCCGGATGGCACTGTCCAAATCATCAAAGTCCGAGTTGGTGTCGGAGGTATCCTTGATCTTGGAACGGTTGATCCTAAGCTGCTGTCCCAGCTTCTGCTGGATGCGGTCTTTGGGCTGGCGGTCAAAGAAAATATCCACGTCAATCCCCTCTCCCGCATTGACCAGCAGGGAGATCCATCCGGCGCACACCTGCGGGCGGTAGCCGCCGGAGGGCACTAAGAGGTAGGTATGGTAGGTGCCGTCCATGATGACATAACTGCCGTGGGTATAGTCGATGGTTTCCGGTGCGATAAATTCCATGGCGGGGATGTTCCCAATCTCATCCCGCCTGCCTGCATTGATGTACTGTCCGATGACCTCGTTGACACGCACACTTAAAGGTTTCGCTATGCTGGTCCTGCGGTTTAGGATGCTGTAGAACACCTCGGCGGCCATCTCATCCTCATTGTCGGGGATCAGAAGTTCATTCCCGCATTGCTGCAGGTAGGTCTTTGCCGTCCTTACCGCTGTCGTGAGGGCTGAGATGGCATCGCTTTCTTCATTTCCACGGTTTGCCGCAAAAGGTTCATACTCAAAGATGATGAAAAAACGCCTTGTGATGGCTTCCCTTGAACCGATACGGCGGATCAGATCCTCATAGTCCTTCTGTAGAGCAAGGCAGCGCTCATCCGTTTCCATGCGCATTTCTTCCCGCAGGGTTTCCAGATGCCTGTTAATGTCGGCGCGTCTGGTAAGGACCTTGAACTGGAGTTTTACGGGGCTTATCTTTAAGTAGCTGACAAAGGAATAGATGATGTTGCGCTGTTCCCTTGCACTCCTTAACAGGAAGTTGATGGGGATGACCTCGATGATCTTCACATAGCGGCGGTCTTTCGTGTAAATGATGCCGTTTTCAATCTTCCGGATGGGGAGGTAGGAGGCGGAGGGGTTCAGCAGTTCCGGCTGCGGTTCCTCACGCATACGCTCCTTGATCTGGGAGACGCCCCTGTTCTTTTTCCGATGCTTTCCTGCGGCTTCGTCCGCCGCCTGTTTTGCCTGCCTGCGTTCCTTGAACTGTCCGAACTCCTCGGCATAGTCTTCTTTTTTTGGTTTCACTTTCTTTTCCGGCTTTGCCTTTTTTGCTTTCTGGGTTTTTCTCCGCTTTACGGCGGAGTCTTCCCCTGCCTGCGGTTCTGCTGTTTCCTCCTGCAGCCCTACAATGCGGCGGTTTTTCAGATAAACGAAAAAGTTGATGACAAAGGAGCTGAGGCTTTCCCCGTTGATGCCGATGATGGCGAACAGGGCTGCCGGCAGCAAGGTCAGGCAGGCAATGATGATCTTTGTTGTCAGTGTCACCGGAAGCTGGAACACAGGCAGGCCGATGAGCAGGGATACTGCCAGCGCCTCCGCTGCATTCCTTAACTTGATGGTGCCGCCGAACACCGTTCCGGTATCAATGAAATTCGGCGGGATGATGTATATGTCGTTTTCTTCGTGTCGCATGGACATCTGCGATGCACCTCCTAAATTCATGGTTGTGGCGGACGGGCATAGGAAAGCCTGCATCCGCCGGTGGTTATTCTGTATACGGCCTGCCGCACAGGACAATGCTGCGTATGCTGTAAATGGGGCGGTATACAACCCTTTTCTTGGAAAAGGAAGCATCCACCACATAGCCGTTTCCGGCATAGATTGCAACATGGCTGATATTTAAGTAGCGGTTGTTCACTTCAAAGGAATAGAAGATCAGGTCGCCGGGGGCAAGGCTGTCATAGGATACGGCAAGGTTGTTCTCCGTAATGTCCCTTGCCTGTGCCGCCGCCGTGTTGGAACCGCCATGCTGCAGGGAAATCCCCAACTGGCTGTATACCCAGTAGGTGAAGGAACTGCAGTCAAAGTACCCCTCCTGGTTCCTACGTTCCTGGCTGTACGGCGTGCCCAGCTTTGTCAGGGCAAGGTCAACAGCCCCGTTTCCGGTTTCTCCCGGTATCAGGTCAGGATTGACCTCCACCAGATAAACCGTGTCAAATAAAAACAGGTACAGGTTGGCGGCATATTCTTCCGCTGTCTGCGCCTGTTCATCCGTCAGGTGGAACACGTTCTGGGAGAAATAGCTGTCGCCTGCGTATTCCACGGTATATTCATAATGGTGTATAGTATAGGTTTCGCCTGTCTCCTCATCTGTTTCTTCATAATCCGTGACCTGCACGGTGTAGGAAAAGATGCCATCCGTATTGTCACGCAGCATCCCCTCCAGCTTTTTTAAGTTGATCTCCCGGTAATCCTCCTGTGATGCGCAGAACTGTGAAATGACCAGTGCGCTTTCATAGATGATGCGGTCAGAAAAATCATCCGTGATGCTGTATTCGCAGTCAGAGCCGAGGGAGGCTGCCTCCTGTTCTATTTCTTTTAACAGGGCATCATGTTTCTCCCGCAGGATGGATTCAATGGAGGTTTCCGCCTCCGCGATGTTTTCCATGATGAGGGTATTATCGTTCAATACGTCTCCTGCAGTGTCATCCAGCCCAAGGTTTCCAAAGATAAGTGCCGGGAGGGAGAGGATAAATACAACAGGGAGCAGGAGCAGGGCGGCAATCACAGCCAGCACTTTCCCGACCGCTTTCCGGTTTTCCCATAATCCTGCCGCCAGCATCCCATACGGACCGGCGGCAGCGCCTTTGGCAGCCCCGGCAATGGCTTTTCCTGCTTTCAGGGCGCCTTTTGCGGCACCCGCTGCGGAGGCTGTCCGGGATAAGGCGGACTGTTCCTGTTTTTGATTTTGTTCTGCCATTTACACACGGTCCTTTCTCTTGGGCATATTGGGGAGTTTCTGCACGATATTCTCATGGTAGGCAATCTTGCCTTCTCCGGTCATGTAAGGAGTCCGGTCCACGGTATCCACCGCATACTGCCTGTACCATGTGGCATTGTCAGCCGTGGTGACTGTTTCGTAATTTCCTTCCGGCGCCATGTACTGTTCGGTGTTATACATACCGAAGGCGGTGCCATTGGGGTAGGTGGCGGAGGTTTCCGTTCCCATGATGCGCCCGCCCCCGATTTCCACATCAGAATAGCTGGGTGCATCGGGGATGCCGGTCTGCCCCATGTAAGAGGTAAGCGCCTGTGCCGCCTGCATTCCGGTCATGGAGCCGGTATAGCTGATATTTCCTTTTGCCACAGCCCCGGTGACGCCGTTTGCAAAGTCCCCGCCCTTTTTCACCGAAGACTCAAAAGCCCTGCGGCTGATGGGGTTGCTGGCGTGCCCGGTCATGGTGTGCATGGCGCTCTGGGTAAACTGGCGTCCCACGGCACCGGCAAGGCCGCCTGAAAGGAAGGAGGACTGGCTGACACTGTTTGAACTGCCTCCCATTCGGAAGGAACCGCCACGGAAATTTGCGCCTCCGCCTATGTTCTTTGCGGTAGTCAGTCCCCTTGCGGCAACCATCAGCTCTGCTATCATGCTTCCGCCGGTATGCCCCACGTTGATGCCGAGGCTGGATAAGAAGCTGTCAATCTTCTGGCTGATCTTAAGGAAGGCAATAGCGCATAAAAACCAGATAAACACGTTCCCGGCGGCAGTTTCCTTCCCAACGGCCTCCACATCGCTTTCCGTTACCGCAAATACAGTCATGGACTGGGAGAGGAAAAGCACAGCCGAGGATAATAAAATGTATAGTTTCTTTTTCCTGTTTTTCATAGATACCTCCTAAAGTGACAGCGGGTTGGAAAGGAAATTTCCCACCATGGATGTGAACAGGCGCAGGCACCATGCGTTCATCATCAGCAGGAAAATCTGCCCGCCGAACATCCGGCACCATGATTTGAAGATGTTTGAAGTGGACTGGGAAGCGCCGGTGGCAAATGCCATGGGAGCCGTATATACGACCACGCCCAGCAGGACGTAGCGTTCCGCCGCTTCAAACAGCAGCTTGATATAGTTCCATGCGAGGATCAGTAGCAGGATCAGTGCAATCAGGGTAACGGAACCGCTGGCGCACACACCGAGGATTGTCAGCAGCACGGAATTAAAGTCCGCAAAGTTTAAGGGCGGCAGCTCCGAGGAGAGTATCCATGAATAGGGCGTCCCGCCGATGGAAAGCACAATGTCCGTGATCTGGTCACAGTAGTAGATCAGCCCGATAAACAGGACGGAACGGATACTCAGCTTGAACGGATCTTCCGCCTCCACGCCTGCAATCAGCCCGAAGTTCTTAAAAAGCTGCCATATCCAGTTCAAAAGGACAAGCCCTATTGCGGTTCCGACAAATATCTTGTACATGGTTTCTGCAGCGGGAAAATACCGTAGGAAAGTCCCCATGTCACAGCCCAGGGCACCCAGTACCGAGGTGGAGATCAGGTCAAGCCCGTTCATCACCTGTTTGGCAATCCATTCCACGATGCCGTCAAGTATGCCCATGACTCACCCTCCTCTTTATCCATTCCATTTTCCGTCTGAAAAGAACGGCGTGACATAAGCGAGGATAAATCCGAGTCCGTTCAGGATCACCCATGAGATTGCAATGCGCTTGAGCCATGCGCGGGACTCATCCACGGTCTTGCCGGACTTGGAGAAGTTCATAAGGAGCAGGGCCACGGAAGCGGTGACAATGGCGGCAATGGTGGAAATGCCCAGTATCTTGCCGTAAACGTCCTTCATAATGGTCTCTGCCTTGGTCCACATATCCGTTGCAAGCACCTGATTGGTCTGCAGGGTAAAGAAGTAGGCAAAGGCCGCCGCCCCTACGATAAGGTTCTGGTAAGGGATGCGGAATTTCTTTTTCTTGGGAAGCTGGTTCCCGTCGGGGTTACAATTTTCTTTTTTCAATGAATTACCTCCTGTGAAATTTGATATGGTAGAAAAAACCGGCAGTTCCCGAAGGAGTGCCGGTTTTCAAAGCCCCGTTTTACGGGGGCTGCCATGCAGAAAACACATGGCGTCTGTACTGCAAAAAAATAACACCTGCGTATGCAGATGCCTTAAAAAATGGAATGGATATGGGTGCAGATACAATTTTGAGCATGACCATTATAACATGGGCATTTTTACCTGTAAATCGCAATACAGTGCCAGTTTGCGCAATTTGTGCGCCAATTTGGTGCCATTTTATTATTTGCCTTTTGGAAAGAACTTATCCAGCGTTTCCAAGCAGTCTTTTGAGGTATATCCCCACAGAATAGAGCTGAGAGCATTGACTGCCTCCGGACGTTTCCGGTAGTAAGTTCTGTGGGAGATGTTCGCAATATGCGGGCGCAGGTTCTCAATGATCTCATCCACATTTTGGAGCTGCTGGGGGGAGAGGTAGCTGTAATAGAGTATCCAGTAGTATTGTTCCCCGTGTTTATGCTTACTTCGCAGGATGTCTACGGCGGAGTTTAAGAGTGTCAGCATCCTGTTGCTGCGCTCAATGCTCTTTGCATAGTCCTCCAGCTTGGAACCGCCGATGTCTGCCCCGGCAAGGTAGATGGAGTCCAGAAATTCCTCTATGCTGCTTCCGTACTCAATCTCAAAGGTGCTTCTTACCTGCTGGACAGCAAGTTCAAGGTTCCAGACGGCATCCCGGTAGTTCTTAAGCAATTTCCATGTGTCGTGGAACAGGGGATTTTCCTGCTCGGTGGGTATGTTCTTGTTTGGTCTTGTGTTTGGCATAATGTTTTACCTTCTTTCTTCATTTTTACTTTCAGTCTGGTTGGCAGGTACAGGGGTATGGCTGTCTTCCGGCGGGCTGACAGGGGAGAGCGTCAGTTCAAACCGATAGGGCATCTTCCCATCCGGGCAGGTAATCTGTAAGGAATACTTAACAATACTTTCTTTGCAGTCGGATAAGGGATATAACTTATATTGGGTTCGAGAACACTCGCAGCACGAAACCCCTTGTGCCGCAAGGATTTGAGCCACTTTTTGGACTATTTTTTTCATGTGCGGTTTTGAAACGCAAGCGTCCTGCCCTGAAACGCTGCTGTCCGCCTCCATGATGGTGATCTGTTCATCCCGGATGGGTTCTGTTTCAGGAATGGGTGATGTATCCGAAATATGTACGGGAACCTGAAAGGTCATGGAAATTTCCTCCTTATCAATCATTACGTCACTGATATTAAACATGGTGGACAAATAGCTGCACAGGTAGATGACGCTGCCATGCCTGCCGGTGAAGGACACCAGTGAGAGATATTCTTTGTCCTGCAGCTTGCTTAAGATGCGGCTTACCGTTGATTTTGAGATGCCCCAGCGCAGGGCAAGGTCACTGAAACTGATCAGTGGGTTTCCGGTGCAGTTGCGGAAATACACCACAGGCCCAAGTTCGGAACCCTGCACCTGCCCGTCGTTGTAGATAGCGTGTACCCATAAGTCCAGCACAATATCCATTTCAGAGCATTTTCCTATGCTGATCAGCTCATGGACGGCTGCAACCGGGAAAAAGAAAAAACCCACATCCTTCAGACATGGGTAATTGTAGTCAAGCGCCGTATTGTGCTGCTTCCAGTTGGTGATACTGAATTTGACAAGATTGTTCCTGCCAAGCCGGGTATAGGTAATGTAGTTCTGCTTCTGCAGGAAGTCCAGAATGGACAGCGCTTGGTGCTGGAAACGTGTGCGGAACCATTCCGCCAGTTCCGAGGTTCTGCAGATCCATTCGCCCGGACCTACCAGATAGGAAATTCCCTCTATCCGGCGGTAAGAGGAGCGGAAGTTGGCATAGGAGCAGAGTGTCATGTAATAAAAAAGATAGGAGCTTCCGTTGGTGCGGATGTCCCTATCTTCCATAAGGCTGCGGAGGAACTCACGGTAAATGCGGCACCGTGGGTAGTCTACGATTTGTTTTAGTTCTAATTGATATTCCATAATTTCTCCTTTTCAATACAAAATGCCCCGCATATAGCTACGGGGCATTAGGAATAAATAGTTGTTGAAATACGGTTGACCGTTATTGTATAATTGCAAGAAGCAAGGTGCATTTTGGATAGGTTATCTGTAATTCAGTATAAGTCTGTCTATTAGAAACTGAATCCGAGTGCGGCTTCCTGTCCAACCAGGCGGAGGCGGCGCTGCTGGCCAGGGATGACTATCAGGATCGGGTGGCCTGGGCCATACATATGGGTATATTACAGTATCTGGCGGAGACGAATTAGACAAATCCGCCAAAGTGTGTTATGATACAATACAGAAACATGTTTTGGGGCAGAGCGGCAGGTTTGCCTGTCGGTAAAGGTATGGGGAATGGACACTAGGGTGATAATGATACAGGGGCGGGGGGAAACGCTTTCTTCCGAGGAGGAACAGGCATTGCAGGAGGCAGGAGAGGTGCTGCGCCGGGGCGGTCTGGTGGCTTTTCCCACGGAGACGGTATACGGTCTGGGGGGAGACGCTTTGAACCCGGAGTCCTCCAGGAAAATTTATGCCGCCAAAGGACGGCCGTCAGACAATCCGCTGATTGTCCATATTGCCCGCATGGAGGATCTGGCCGCCATTGTCAGACAAGTGTCCGGAGAGGCGGCGCTGCTGGCCCGGACTTTCTGGCCAGGGCCGCTGACCATGATCCTGCCCAAGGCGGAGAGCGTTCCTTATGAAACCACGGGAGGACTTGAGACGGTGGCGGTGCGGATGCCCTCCCACCCGGTGGCGCGCAGGCTGATTGTCTGGGGCGGCGGTTATGTGGCGGCTCCCAGCGCCAATCTCTCCGGCAGACCCAGCCCCACTTCGGCCAAGTATGTGTTAGAGGATATGAACGGGCGGATTGATATGATTCTGGACGGCGGCGAGGGGGATATCGGTCTGGAGTCCACCATTGTGGATTTGACCGTCAGTCCGCCGCAGATACTTAGGCCGGGATATATTACCCGGGAAATGCTGGAGACGGTGCTGGGGCAGGTGGGTGTAGATCAGACGATTCTCCAGGCAGACAGTGGACAGGCTCCCAGAGCGCCGGGAATGAAGTACCGGCATTATGCGCCGAAGGGAGAACTTACGATTATCTCCGGGCCCGCCGGACAGGTGACGAATTACATCAATATCCATGCGGCAGAGGACAGGAAACAGGGATATAAGGTGGGCGTTATCGGCACAGATGAGGCGCTGGCGCAGTACCGGGCCGATGTGGTCAGCAGTCTGGGCAGCAGGCGGGACGAGGACAGTATCGCCAGACATTTATACAGTATTCTGAGAGAGTTTGACGATGCGCAGGTGACAAGGATATATTCGGAATGTTTTGAAACCACAGGGCTGGGACAGGCGATTATGAACCGCCTGCTGAAAGCGGCGGGCCATAAACTAATCGTGTTGGATGGCACGGTCTCTTCTGCTGGACAGGATAATAGGGTATGACTCTCCAGGGGAGGGAACCGGTTCGGAAAATCAGCAGGGAAGAGGCAAAAAAACGCATATCAATAATTTAGGAAGCGGCTGTAAAAGCGGCGGAATGGAGGGACTATGATAGCGATCGGAAGTGATCATGGCGGTTATGATTTAAAGAAGAGGGTAATTCAGTATCTGGAGGAGAAGCAGATCCCCTATCAGGATATGGGATGCGACAGCAAGGCATCCGTGGATTATCCCATATACGGGAAAGCGGTGGCCCAGGCAGTGGCTGAGGGCAGTTGTGAGAAAGGTATCGTAATCTGCACCACAGGCATCGGCATCAGTATTGCGGCCAACAAGGTGCCGGGAGTTCGCTGCGCGCTGTGTTCGGATACTTTGTCCGCCAAGATGACCCGCCTGCACAACGATGCCAACGTGCTGGCCTTGGGCGGCGGCATGATCGGCGACAATCTGGCGCTGGACATCGTGGAGACCTTTTTAAACACCCCCTTCTCCAACGAAGAAAAACATCAGAGAAGAGTAGATATGCTGAACTTCTAGACAGCAGATTCCCGGACGGCTCACTGATGAATATTCGAACGCCGAAGCGTCAAGATGTTCATCACCGGATGAGTGTGCCGGGAGGGAAGCTGCGGAATTTCGAACGGAACTTTTAAATAAGAGGACAAAATTATGGCAAAGGTAGTAGTTATGGATCATCCCCTGATCCAGCACAAGATTGGCTTTATCCGCAGGGCTGAGACCGGCACCAAGGATTTCAGGCAGACCATCAGCGAGATCGCCATGCTGATCTGCTATGAGGCCACCAGAGAGTTACAGTTGGACGATGTGCAGATCGAGACCCCTATCTGTTCTGCCACAGTGAAGGAACTCAGGGGCAAAAAGATGGCAATCGTGCCCATACTGCGGGCGGGTCTTGGCATGGTGGACGGTATGCTGAACCTGATCCCTGCGGCCAAGGTGGGACATATCGGCCTGTACCGTGACCCGGAGACTTTGAAGCCGGTGGAATATTACTGTAAGCTTCCTGCCGACTGCGCGGACAGAGAGGTGTTTGTGGTGGATCCCATGCTGGCCACCGGCGGCTCTTCGGCGGCGGCCATACAGATGCTGAAGGACAAGGGCTGCAGAAACATCCATTTCATGTGTATTATCGCTGCTCCCGAGGGAGTGGAACTAATGGGGCGGGAACATCCGGACGTAGACATGTATATCGGCGCGCTGGATGAGAGACTGAACGACCACGGGTATATTGTACCCGGTCTGGGGGATGCGGGGGATCGCATCTTCGGCACCAGGTAAGGGGGCGGGTTATGAGCGGCAAGAGAGAGGATTATATCAGCTGGGACGAGTATTTTATGGGAGTGGCCCAGCTTTCGGGAATGCGTTCCAAGGATCCCGGCACTCAAGTAGGCTCCTGTATTGTCAGCCGGAAAAACAAGATTTTGTCCATGGGTTATAACGGTTTTCCCAATGGTTGTGGCGATGACAGTTTTCCCTGGGCAAGGGAGGGAGAGGAGGAACTGGACACCAAATACCCTTTTGTGACCCACAGCGAACTCAATGCCATACTCAATTACCGGGGCGGCTCCCTGGAGGGAACCAAGCTGTATGTGTCCCTGTTTCCCTGCAATGAGTGCGCCAAGGCCATCATCCAGGCGGGCATCAAGACGGTGGTATATGCAAGCGACAAGTATGAGGGGACGCCCGCCAATGCGGCGTCCAAGAGGATGTTTGATGCCGCCGGAGTGGAGTATGTGGCTTACCGTAAAACGGGCAGAAAAGTGGAATTGGAACTGTGAGAAAATATGAAAACATACTATAAGCGTGGAACAAAACGGAGGATTGCCTTTTTAGTGGCGGCGGCGCTGATGCTTGTCAGTGTGCCGTTCCCTTCGTATGCCACCAGTTCCACCAGGCAGGAGATAGAGGAAAAAGAGCAGGAGAAGGATCAGCTGGAAGGCCAGATGGATGCCAACCAGCATGAACTGGACGGTTTGAAGGGGGAACAGAAATCTCTGAAACGGCAGTTGGCGGAGTTGAATGAGCAGTTGGCTGAGATCAGTGACCGTCTGGCGGTATTGGAACAGCAGATCAGAGATACGGAGCAGGAGATCGCGGATACTACGCAGGCGCTGGAGGATGCCAGGACCAAAGAGCAGTGGCAGTATGCCTGTATGGAGAAGAGGATACAATACGCCTACGAGATGGGCCAGGATAATTTGCTGGATATTTTCTTTAGCTGGGAAAGCTTTGCAAGATTTCTGAACCTCTCCATATATACGGAGCGCATTGCGGAAGCGGACGATGCCATGCTGGATCAGATTGTCGAAAACAGGGAGTTTATTGAATCCGAGGAAATCAGGCTACAACAGGAGATGGAGGAACTGGACTATCTGAAAGTGCAGGCGGAAGTGGAAAAGAGCCGGGTATCCGGCCTGATCAGCCAGACCAGCAACCGCATGGCAGACTATGCGGATCAGATATCGGACGCGGAGACGGAGGCCAGGGAGTACGAGGCCAATATGAAAAAGCTGGAAGAGGATTTGGAAGCGCTCAAGCAGAAATTGCAGCAGGAGATTGCCATGTCCCAGCGGGCGGCCAATGCCACCTGGCGTAATATCTCGGACGTAACTTTTGCGGACGGGGATCTGTATCTGCTTGCCAATCTGATTTACTGCGAAGCGGGCGGGGAACCTTATGAGGGTAAATTGGCGGTGGGCGCTGTGGTGATCAATCGTATGCTCAGCAGTGTCTATCCAGACACGGTGCTGGGCGTGATCTATCAAAAAAAGCAATTCTCGCCGGTGGGCAGCGGCAGGCTGGCGTTGGCGCTGACAGACAATAAGGCCAATGCTGACTGTTATAAAGCGGCGGAAGAAGCTATGTCCGGCATGAGCAATGTGGGGAATTGCGTGTATTTCCGCACCCCTATACCGGGATTGACCGGCATATCCATAGGCGGGCATATTTTCTATTGATCTGACGCAGGAACCTCGGACGTTACAGTCCGAGGTTTTCTATAGGCGCCTGCAGCTGATCGAACTTATCTTTGTAGATGTAGGTGAGCAGGTGATTTAACTGCCGCAGGGCAGCAGAAAGCTGTGCGGCGGTGAGCAGCCCCGTTTCAAAAGCCTGGGCCAGTTCGTCCAAATCCACCACTTTGGTGCGGCCGTCGGGGTAGACGATCACATCCGCCAGCAGATCCGTGGTGGTCAGGGTATGGGCGGATTCGTTTCGGGCATACTCTACAATGTCGCAATACCAATACAACAGAGAATTGTTTTGCGTGTAGAACTTGCTGATTTTGAACCCCTCTCTCAGGAAATAGCAGGAACAGCCGTGGCTGAAGGCAATCTTGGGATTCAGAGTTTTCCAGGAGGTGATAATCAGGTCCTTCGTCTGCTTTACGATGATATCATCCTTCAGCAGAATGCATTCGGCGGGGATCAGGCGTCTGCGGTACAATTGTAATTCGCTCATGGGGTCTCCTTATTGGTTGGGGGATATATCTGTCAGGCTCCGGGCTGCAGAACAAGATGCTGATTGACAGATGGGGATCTATTGGCTGTTAAAATGATACTACAATGCCCCTGTGCAGAAGTCAACTTTATTTTTTGGAAAAATTTATAGAATTTTCAAGGGATATTGTTTGCTTTTGCTGGACTTTTTTTGAAAATTTATATATAATAATGGAATGAGCAAAAAAGCGCCCTATGGCAGAAAAGACAAACAGGATAAAAGCGTATACCGTGCATTGGTGCTGATCATGCAGTTTGGCATAAATATGCTGGTGCCCATCGGGATTATGTCCTGGCTGGGAATTCTGCTGGATCGCAGGTGTGACACCTCTTTTTTTATGGTGTTGTTCTTCTTTATCGGCGCTGTTGCAGGTTTTCAGAACATCTGGCGTATGGCCAAGTCGGTATATGACGATGAGCCTTATGAGAAGAACGCAGGTGGGCGGGAAAAGAAGAAGGATACAGGCAAAAACGATGATTAATAGGTTGAGAGAGATGAATCGGGCCTTGCTGGAACTGGATCTGGGAATCCTTTTCTGCGGTGCGGTGTGCCAGCTGGTGGGCATGTGGTTTGCCGGGCACAAGGGAATGTACGGCGCCGCCCTGTGGCTGGGAATCCTGCTGGCTCTGCTGGGAACCTGGCATATGTACAGGACTTTGGACAGAGCGTTGGATTTAGGGGATGGCGCCGCCAAGGTAATGGTGACGGCCGGTTTGCTGCGGTATGGGGTATTGTGTATTATTTTAGGGATTATCATGCTGACAGACGTACTGAATCCCCTGATTGTATTTTTAGGCTATATGATGATGAAAGTAGCGGCATATATTCAGCCGTTTACCCATAAATTATGCAATATGTTTTTCCACGAGACAGACCCGGTGCCCGAACCCATGCCGGACGAAGAGACGGTGACAGGGCCTGCGTCTTTGGAGTGAGAACAGGAATCCGGGCCCGTGAAGAAGCATATAGAACTCTATATAGAATAAGAGGGAGGTGAGAGTATGCAAATTGGACCTTTGTTATCCTCAGCTGACAATATCGATTTTATGATCCATGGCCTGTTCAAATACAGTTTTTTTGGTCATGAGGTGTGGATAACAACATCGCATGTGTGCATCCTGATCGTCATGCTGATCATTATCATCTTTGCCATTGCGGCCAACCGGGCCATGAAAAAGGCCACGGAAGTGCCGACGGGTTTCCAGAACGTGGTGGAACTGATGGTAGAGAAACTGGACGGCATGGTGGATAGCCCCATGGGAAAAAATGCCCCCAGATTCTACAATTATATTGGGACGGTATTTATTTTCATCCTGCTGTCCAATATATCGGGTCTGCTGGGACTACGACCGCCCACGGCGGACTATGGTGTGACGCTGCCGCTGGGTATCCTCACTTTTGTGCTGATTCATTTTAATCAGTTTAAATATCAAAAGCTTAAGGATATCTGGGTGGATATGTGTTCGCCTCTGCCGCCATGGCTGCCTATCTGGTTACCGATCAACCTGATCAGTGAAATCGCGGTGCCGGTGTCCCTGTCCCTGCGTCTGTTTGCCAACGTGCTGTCCGGCACGGTGATGATGGCGCTGGTATATGGACTGCTGGGATGGTTTGCCACCATTTGGCCTGCGGCGTTGCATGTGTATTTTGATTTGTTCTCCGGAGCAATTCAGACCTATGTATTCTGCATGCTGACCATGACATATATTAATAATGCCATAGGCAGCGAAAACTAAAAATGAATAAGGAATTGCAAAACCTAAATTTAGGAGGAAAAAAATATGGAATTCAATACTAATTTTATCTTGGGATGTTCTGCAATTGGTGCAGGTCTGGCAGTTATCGCCGGTATCGGACCTGGTATTGGACAGGGTATTGCAGCAGGCCATGCTGCCGCTGCAGTGGGACGCAACCCGGGCGCCAAGTCCGCAATCACCTCCACCATGCTGCTTGGGCAGGCCGTGGCGGAGACCACCGGTCTGTATGGTCTGTTGATTGCCATGCTGCTGTTATTCGTAAAGCCGTTAGGTAAGTAAGCCTCCGGGACAAGTCAATCCACGCCGCAAACGGCGTACTACGGAACGAGTATATAAAGGAGGCAGAGAATGATACTTTTAACGGCCCAGGAGCCCATGGAGAGACTCTTTGATCTGGACTACCAGCTGCTGGCTGATTCCATGCTGATGATCATCGCTATCTTTGTACTGTTCCTGCTGCTGAGTTACTTTCTGTTCAATCCGGCCAGGAAGATGTTGCAGGATCGTAAAGACAAGATCAAAAACGAACTGGACGATGCGCAGAGCAATATGGAACATGCCGCCAGACTCAAGGAAGAGTATGAGGCGAAGATAAGGGATATCGACAAGGAAGCGGAAGAGATTCTCAGCGATGCCCGCAAACGCGCATTGGAGAATGAGAACGCGATCATTGCCAAGGCCAAGGAGGAAGCGTCCAGAATTATGGAGCGCACACGCACAGAGGCCCAGCTGGAGAAGCAGAAGATGGCTGACGAGGTGAAGCGGGAGATGATTGGCATCGCCGCGATGATGGCAGGCAAGGCTGTGGCAGCTTCCATGAATGCAGAGATCCAGGATAGCCTGGTGAATGAGACTCTGAAGGAAATAGGTGATCATACATGGCTAAGTTAGTGGAACAGACATACGGAGAGGCACTGTTCCAAACCGCCATGGAGGCAAACCAGGTGGATGCGTTTCTGGAGGAGGTAAACCTCATCCAGACAGTGCTGAAACAGAATCCGGAATGGGACAGACTGATGAAGCACCCCAAGATTTCCAAACAGGAAAAAGTGGAGATTATGAAGGGGGCGTTTGCAGGAAGGATCAGCAAAGAGATGACTGGTTTTCTGGAACTGATCCTCGTCAAGGAAAGATATGGGCAGCTGCAGGAGGTTTTCCGGTACTTTACCGAGAAGGTAAAGGAGGAGAAGAAGATTGGAACAGCCTACGTGACTACGCCTATGGAACTGTCTGAGAGCCGCAAGGCGGACATACAGGCCAAGCTTCTTGGTACCACTCCCTATCTGACCATGGAGATGCACTATGCGGTGGATCCTTCGCTGATCGGCGGGATGGTAATCCGCATCAAGGACAGAGTGCTAGACAGCAGTATCCGCACGAAGCTGGCGGATATGAAGAGGGAATTATTACAAATCCAGTTGGGATAGAACCAACCGGAAGAAAGGTGCGAACCAACCTATGAATTTGAGACCAGAAGAAATTAGTTCCGTGATCAAGGAACAGATTAAGCGGTATGCGTCCGAGCTTAATGTATCTGATGTCGGCACGGTCATTCAGGTGGCAGACGGTATTGCCCGTGTTCATGGTCTGGAGAATGCCATGCAGGGCGAACTGCTGGAATTCCCCGGCGAAGTGTACGGCATGGTGATGAACCTGGAAGAAGACAATGTGGGTGCGGTACTTCTCGGTAATCATAGAAACATTAACGAAGGCGATACAGTTAAGACTACCGGCAGGGTAGTGGAAGTCCCGGTGGGAGATGCCATGCTGGGGCGTGTTGTAAATGCGCTGGGGCAGCCTATTGACGGCAAAGGCCCGGTACAGAACGAAAGTTTCCGCAAGATTGAGAGGGTGGCCAGCGGCGTTATCACCAGAAAGTCCGTGGATACTCCTCTGCAGACGGGTATCAAGGCCATCGACGCCATGGTGCCTATCGGAAGAGGTCAGCGTGAATTGATCATCGGTGACCGCCAGACAGGTAAGACGGCCATTGCCCTGGATACAATTATCAACCAGAAAGGACAGAACGTAAAGTGTGTGTATGTGGCCATCGGCCAGAAGGCTTCCACAGTGGCCAATATTGTAAAGACTCTGGAGGAGTACGGCGCCATGCAGTACACCACCGTGGTGGTATCAACTGCCAGTGACCTGGCGCCTCTGCAGTATATTGCCCCCTACGCCGGCTGCGCCATCGGCGAGGAGTGGATGGAGAAAGGCGAGGATGTACTGGTGGTGTATGACGACCTGAGCAAACATGCCACCGCATACCGTACACTCTCCTTGCTGCTTCGCCGTCCGCCCGGGCGTGAGGCATATCCCGGCGACGTATTCTACCTGCACTCCAGACTGTTGGAGCGCGCGGCGCGCATGAGCGAGGAATACGGCGGAGGATCCCTGACGGCACTGCCGATCATCGAGACCCAGGCGGGAGACGTGTCTGCATACATTCCTACCAACGTAATTTCCATCACCGACGGACAGATCTATCTGGAGACGGAGATGTTTAACGCAGGCTTCCGTCCTGCTGTCAATGCGGGCTTATCCGTGTCCCGTGTAGGCGGCGCGGCACAGATCAAGGCTATGAAGAAGATTGCGGCGCCCATCCGTGTGGAGTTGGCCCAATATCGTGAACTGGCGGCTTTCTCTCAGTTTGGATCCGAGTTGGATGCCGACACCAAGGAGAAGCTGGCCCAGGGCGAGCGCATCAAGGAAGTGCTGAAGCAGCCCCAGTATCAGCCCATGGCTGTGCAGTACCAGGTTATCATTATCTATGCGGCTACAAATAAGTATCTGCTGGATGTGCCGGTAGAGGATATCACCCGTTTTGAGAAGGAACTGTTCGAGTTCCTGGATACCAAATATGCGGAGATTCCCCGGGCAATCGCGGCGGAAAAGGTTATCTCCGAGAAGACGGAAGAGTTGCTGGTAAAGGCGATTAAAGAGTTCAAGGCCCAGTTCCATTAAGTGTAGAAATCAATGCAATATCCATAGTAAGGTAAATTTGGATCTGACGTTCCAATTACTGATTAACGCAGTATTGCAGGCTCCGCCTGCGATATGCATGTAGAAGTAAGTTCGGATGTTGCACATCCAAAAACGTATTAGGGCAATATCACAGGTATAGCCTGTGATATGCAGGAAAGAGGTATATATGGCATCAATGCGTGATATCAAGCGTCGCAAGGGGAGCATACAGAGTACCCAGCAGATCACCAAAGCCATGAAACTCGTTTCTACCGTAAAGCTGCAGCGGGCCAGAGCCAGTGCAGAGAACTCCAAGGCATATTTTAACTGCATGTACCAGACGGTAAACCGGATTCTGGCAAGGGTGGGTGGTCTGCAGCACAGATATTTGCAGTCTGTAGACGGCGGCAAAAAGGCCGTGGTTGTCATCTCCTCCAACAGAGGACTGGCGGGAGGTTACAATTCCAATATCGTGAAGCTGGTGACCCGTCATGAGGGTTGGAATAAAGAGAACGTGCTGGTCTATGCCGTGGGCCGCAAGGGCAAGGATGCTCTTGTCAGAGAGGGCTATGAGGTGCGGATGGATCTGTCCGATATTGTAGAGGAGCCGGCTTATCCGGATGCAATGCTGCTGTGCAGCGAATTGCTGAAGGCGTATGCGAAGGGTGAGATCGGAGAGATCTATCTGGCCTACACGGCTTTCAGGAACACCGTGAGCCATGTGCCGACTCTGTTAAAGCTTCTGCCTGTGGAGCATGTGGCGGAAAGCGGCGGAGAAGAGCCCGAAGTGCCCATGAATTTTGAGGCAGACGATGAAGAGGCTCTGGAGATGATCATCCCCAAGTATGTGGCCAGCCTGATCTACGGCGGACTGATGGAGGCCGTGGCCAGTGAGAACGGCGCACGTATGCAGGCAATGGACAATGCGACCAGCAATGCGGAAGAAATGATAAGTGATTTGACGCTGAAATACAATAGAGCTCGTCAGGGCTCGATCACACAGGAATTAACAGAGATTATAGCGGGAGCAGAGGCAATTTCATAGTTTTGTTCCCCTAGAACAGCATCTGCTCCGCGGCACAGCACATAAGTGGGCAGGGAAAGTCCGGCTGCGGTTTGACAGCGTTTTTGTCCGCCGGGAGCAGTGCTTCAAGGGCAGATGCGGAACTCTAATCAGAAAGGTATGGATGTTATGACAGGAAAAAATAAAGGAAGGATTACCCAGATCATTGGTGCGGTACTGGATATCCGCTTTGGCGAGGGCAGCCTGCCGGAGATTAACGAGGCAATCGTAATTCCCGGTCAAGATGGCAGCGAGCTGACAGTGGAGGTATCCCAGCATCTGGGTGACGACACCGTGAGGTGTATCGCCATGGGCTCCACGGACGGTCTGGTGAGAGGCATGGATGCCATCGCCACCGGTGCGCCCATCTCCGTGCCTGTAGGCGAAAACACCCTGGGCCGTATTTTCAATGTACTGGGCAAACCCATTGACAACAAGCCGGCACCGGAGGATGTGACTTATGAGCCCATTCACAGACCGGCGCCGGATTTTGAGGAGCAGTCAACGGAGACTGAGTTGCTGGAGACCGGCATCAAGGTGGTTGACCTGCTGTGCCCTTACCAGAAGGGCGGTAAGATCGGTCTGTTCGGCGGTGCAGGCGTGGGTAAAACCGTGCTGATCCAGGAGTTGATCCGAAATATCGCCACCGAGCACGGCGGTTATTCCGTATTTACCGGCGTAGGCGAGCGTACCCGTGAGGGTAATGACCTGTACCATGAAATGAGTGAATCAGGGGTTATCGACAAGACCACCATGGTATTCGGACAGATGAACGAGCCCCCCGGAGCGAGAATGCGTGTGGGCCTTACCGGTCTGACCATGGCAGAGTATTTCCGTGATAAGGGCGGCAAGGATGTGCTGCTGTTTATTGATAATATTTTCCGTTTTACCCAGGCGGGCAGTGAGGTGTCCGCACTGTTGGGACGTATGCCCTCCGCAGTGGGTTATCAGCCCACGCTGCAGACGGAGATGGGCGCCCTGCAGGAGCGTATCACCTCCACCAAAAGCGGTTCCATCACCTCCGTTCAGGCGGTATATGTGCCTGCGGATGACTTGACCGATCCGGCGCCGGCCACAACCTTTGCCCATCTGGACGCTACCACCGTACTGTCTCGTTCCATCGTGGAATTGGGCATCTATCCGGCGGTGGATCCCCTGGAGTCCACTTCCCGTATTCTGGATCCTCGTATCCTGGGTGAGGAGCATTACAAGGTAGCCCGCGGTGTGCAGGAAATCTTGCAGAGATACAAGGAATTGCAGGATATCATCGCCATTCTGGGTATGGATGAATTGTCTGAGGACGACAAGCTGGTGGTTTCCCGTGCCCGTAAGGTGCAGAGATTCCTGTCTCAGCCCTTCTTCGTGGCAGGTCAGTTCACTGGTCTGGAAGGCAAGTACGTACCCATCAGCGAGACCATCCGGGGCTTTAAGGAGATTCTGGAAGGCAAGCACGACGACATTCCGGAGAGTTATTTCCTGAACGCCGGCAGCATCGACGATGTTTTGGCCAAAGTGAAATAAGGAAAGGCGGGTTTTCCATGGCAGAAAATAATTGCTTGACTTTGAAGATCATAACGCCGAGCAGGGTATTTTACGAGGGCGAGGCGGAAATGGTGGAGCTGAACACATCCGAGGGAGAAATCGGTGTGCTGCCCGGCCATCTGCCCATGACAGTGATCGTTAAGCCGGGAGTACTTACCATCACAGAACCGGAGGGAGAAAAGGAAGCAGCTTTACATGCGGGCTTTGCAGAAATCTTGCCTGACAAAGTTACGATTCTGGCAGAGATTATCGAGTGGCCCAGCGAAATTGATGCCGCCAGGGCGGAAGCTGCGAAGGAGCGTGCCCAAGAGCGCATTCATGAACATGCCAGCGACACGGATATAGCCAGAGCGGAGACTGCTCTGCTGCGGGCAATGGCCCGTATCCAGGTAATAAAGTAAATCATGCCCATAATCCCGGCGAAGCCCATAATCCCGGCGAAGCCCATAATCCCGGCGGTAGCGTCATCCGTGCCGTGAAAGCCTGTAACGCCGGATATGCCGGATGCATATGTTATATAAAAAGAAAAGGTATCATTGACATGGACTTTGAACGCAGAATTTTACCTTTTTATATGACATATCCGGCGGCGGGCTTTGGGAATGCCTTCCCTAATGGCCAGCAGGATGCGGACGTGCTGCGTGATCTGGAATATTTCCGGCAGATGTATCCGGCTGAGATACGGCTTTACCAGACCAGGATCGCCGAGATTTTGGATAAGATGGATTATGAGGGCAGTGTGATTTACGATGAGTATCCTGACCGCTATACCTTGGAGCATCTTGCCGAGAATATAACCGATATTATCCGGCGGGAGGATAGACAGCAAGAGTCAATGAAGGAGATTCCGGGCGATGATGGGAAAAAGATGCCGCCATTGATTTTTGTGCTCTTGGTAAATGAAGTATATAAACGCCGTAGAGGCGGCAGAAGAGGATTTTTCAGCTTCAGCTGAAGAGAATTTACAATAAGCAGAGCCACGGGAACCATGTGTTTTCGTGGCTCTGCGGAACTCTAAACGGTATGTGCCCGGGCGGGGCGGATGCGGAACTCTAACGGTATGTGCCCGGGCGGGGCGGATGCGGAACTCTAAACGGCATGTGCCCGGGCGGGGCGGATGCGGAACTCTAAACGGCATGTGCCCGGGCAGGGCGGATGCGGAACTTTAGTCGGAGGAAAAGGATGGACGAGCTTAGCGGGCTGCTGAGAGAAATTATGAATGAGAAACTGGTGCAGGCGATACTGAGCAACAGCCGGGACAAGTCCTATGGGGACAAGCTGAAGATGCGCCCGGTGCTTTTGCAGGGAAAGCTGATGTTCCAGAGTACCCGCTATGCGGGAAACCAGGTATTCCATGAAAACCATGATGCCCCAGGAGCATGTGGATTAATAGAAAAGCTGCTGCAGGGGCAGTTTCGTCAGTGCGAGATTATAACTCAGGACAAAAGCGCCACTGTGTTGGTCAGCAAGAAGGGGAAAATGACGATTAAGGCCAGAGCGGCGGCCTGCAATGCCCCCAGGGAGCTTTCCCATAACAGAGAAAAGCAGTATATCCTGAGGGAAGGCTGTCCGGTAGATTTCCTGGTAGGGCTGGGGGTCCAGACACCGGATGGCAGAATCACCAAAAACAAATATGACAAATTCCGCCAGATTAACCGTTATCTGGAGTTTATCGAGGATATATTGGATCAGCTGCCCAGGGAGGGCACGATCCATGTGATCGACTTCGGCTGTGGAAAGTCTTATCTGACTTTCGCCATGTACTATTACCTTCGTGTGCTGCAGGGGAGGGATATCCACATCACAGGTCTGGATCTGAAGGCGGATGTAATCCGGCGTTGCAATGAGTTGGCCGCACAGTGTGGGTATAAGCAGCTGCGATTTCAGGTGGGGGATATCAGCGCCTATGAGGGGGAGCAAAAAGTAGATATGGTGGTATCTCTCCACGCCTGTGATACGGCTACAGACTACGCATTGGAAAAGGCTGTGGGCTGGGGGGCCAAGGTGATCCTGGCGGTGCCCTGCTGTCAGCACGAAGTCAACAGACAGATTCATTGCAAAGAGTTGGAGCCGTTACTGCGCTATGGAGTGATCAAGGAGCGCATGTCAGCTTTGATCACAGATGCAATCCGGGCAGGATTGCTGGAGCAGCAGGGGTACGATACGCAAATCCTGGAGTTTATAGATATGGAGCATACACCCAAAAATCTTCTTATCAGAGCGGTGAAGAGACCCGATGGAACAGGTACGGGACGGCAGCGTATGCTGAAAAAGCAGGAAACCCTTGGGGAATCAGGGAGGCAGGAGGGCAAAGGAAGCGCCTTGCGGGAAGCATACACTTTGCAGCACACTATGGAACTGTTGGGGGTGAATCCCACGTTGGCACGTCTGCTGGATAGGAATCAAGTATAATGAAGAAAATTATAATAAAATGGGTAATTTTTCTGCTGACCTTTCTGGCTGCTCTGTTGGTGGCGGGCAGGGTCATGAATCATGACAATCAGAATATGACCATGGAATTGTCTGAGGCCAGCTTTCCGGTCATTACCCTGGAGAAGGGCGATATCGCCTACAATGAACTCCATGGGTATATCCAGGCCATGGACACCGCTTATCAGCGGGGAACCATTGCGGAACTGGGGGATAACAGGGAACTGGTATTCCGGATCGATACCTATGGGGTGAAGCTTTCGGGAATACGCATGGAGGTGCGCAGCCTGGATGGGAGCCGTCTTATTGAGAATACCGAGATTACGGATTATGAGCCGGGCAGTGTCATACGGGTGGAGACTGCCCTAAAAGATCTGATTGAAAAGGATACGGAGTATTCTTTAATTCTGGTGCTGCTCGATAATGCCGGTCGGGAGATCTGGTACTATACCCGGGTCATTTGGAGCGACAACACTTGGGGATATGAAAAATTGGCCTATGTGCGGGATTTCCATGAGAAGACCTTTGACAGGGAAGCCGCTAAGGACTTGATCAAATATCTGGAAAGTAACTCTCAGGGGGACAATACAAGCTTTCACAAGGTGGATATCCACAGCAGCTTTCATCAAATTACATGGGGGGATCTGGAGGTGAGGCGTTTAACGGATCCTGCGGTGAATCTGGTGGAACTGGCCACCCAGACCGCTTCTATGGAACTTCATTATCTGGTGTCCACCGGCAGCGGCGAGAAAAGCAACTGTTACCTGGTGGAGGAGCTGTATCGAATTCGTTACACACCGGAGCGAGTATACCTGTTGGCATTTGAACGGACCATGGAACAGATTCCTGCAGTGAAGGGAGATATCTATGGCAATGACAAGATCATGCTGGGCATTGTAGGTGAGGATATGACCCTGGTGGAGAGCGAGGACGGTAACATTGTGGTCTTTGAGGCGGCCGGGCGGCTGTGCAGTTATAATGTGACCACCAACAAATTAACTCTCCTTTTTTCTTTTTATGAGGATCAATCCCAGAATGCCGGAACAATGTGGGACGCACGGGAAATGTATCAGAAGTACGACCTGAAAATCCTGGATGTGGATGAAGGTAATAATATACAGTTTGCCGTGTATGGGTATATGAACAGGGGCAGGCATGAAGGAGAGGTGGGGATACAGATATATGCCTACAACAGCGAACAGAATACTATCGAGGAACTGGTGTATATCCCTTATGACAAGACCTATGAAATCTTGAAGCAGGAACTGGAGCAGCTTCTGTATCTGAACCGGGAGGGGAAACTTTACCTGTATCTGGACCATGGCATCTACGAGGTGGACACTATGGAGCGCACCAGCGAGCGGATTGCTCTGGTGGAAAACGATGAGGCTATGGTCATATCCGGCAACCATAAAATTGTGGTATGGTATCAGGATCAGGCACTGCAAATCATGAATCTGGGAACGGAGCAGGTTACCCGGATTGATGTGGGAGCGGACGAGGAGGGCCGTCCCTTGGGCTTTATGGGAGAGGATATCATTTATGGCGTGGCAAAGCGGAAGGACGTGGTGAGCGACGGGATGGGACGACAACTCTTTCCCATGTATCAGGTCTGCATTCGGGATGCCTCAGGAAAACTGCTGGAAGCCTATGAGAAGGATAATATCTATACGCTGTCCTGCCAGGTGGGGGAGAACCAGATTACTCTGGAACGGGTGCTGCGCCGGGAGGATGGAAGTTATGTGAATACTACCCAAGACCATATTATGAACAGCACCCCCCAGGAGGTGGGAAAGAATCAGCTGGTGGTGGTGGCGGTGGATACCTATGAAAAGTTGGTGCAGATTCAGGTGAGGGAAGAGATCCAAGTCAAAAATCTGCAGGTACTGACTCCCATGGAGGTAGTATTTGGAGGGGGAAGGAATGTGATTCTGCCTGCGGACAATGAACGGGAACACTATTATGTGTATGATCTGGGCGCTGCGGTGGGGATCTATTACGATCCTGCCATAGCCATAAACCAGGCCGATGACTGCTTTGGCGTGGTGGTGGATGACAGTGGCAAAACCATATGGCAAAGGGGAAACAGGGTAACCCGCAACCAGATCATGGCGATCACGGCCCAGGAGGCCACAGAGGAAAAGGGCAGCCTGGCGGTATGTCTGGATACCATGTTGGCTTTGGAGGGTATTGTGAGAAACACAGATGATCTGCTTAGACGAGGCAAATCGGCTTTGCAGATCCTGGAGGAGAATCTGGAGGGTCGGGCCCAGGTGCTGGATCTGGGGGGCTGCAGCTTGGATGCCATGTTGTATTTTATCAATCAGGATATCCCGGTGCTGGCCCGCTTGGAGGACGGAGAGGCAGTGTTGCTCACTGGCTTCAATGAATTTAATGTGGTGGTGATGGAGCCGTCCACGGGCAGGCTCTATAAAAAGGGAATGAATGACACCAGAGAGTGGATGGAGGAGAATGGAAATCCCTTTATCACTTATATCAGGACAGAGGATTAGTACACCCTAAGAACTTTAAACTGCCTGCAAAGAAAAAAGCAAGAGATATTTTTAAAAGCATGTTCTCGGACAGCGCGGCGCATGCGGAATGCAAAATAGGAGAGATGAAAATGAAGGTAGTGAGTAAACAGAGGAACAGCAGAATGTGCTTTGTCTGCGGGATGGACAACCCGGTGGGGCTGAAGGCGCCGTTTTACAATATGGAGGACGGGAGTGTGATGACCCTGTTCCGGTTTGAGGAGGAACATCAGAGTTTCCCTCAGAGGGTTCACGGAGGACTGGCGGCTACCATGCTGGACGAACTGGGCCTGCGGGCTCTGTGGGCGCTGGAGGGGGAAGATGCGCTGGGAGTCACCATGTCCATGGCAGTGAAATACCGAAAACCTGTGCCCTATCAGGAGGAACTGGTGGGGAAGGGAATTGTGGTGAAAGCTTCATCCAAGTTTGCTACCATGAAGACGGAGATCTATGATCGAAAGGGGATACTTCTGGTCAGTGGGGATCTCCGATACATAAAACTGGATGCGGAGCAAATTGCGGAGAATGTGGATGCCCATGAGGAGATGTGTTATTTGATTGCGGATGACGTGAAGGAAATATTTTAGAGAAAACAGCGTTGCAGGAGCCGTTTTGCTATTTTACTTTGCTTTTGGTTCTATTTTTCAGGTGCAGGGAAAATATATTTTTTATATCGCTGCAGCACAAGAAGCAGCAGTATCCCAAGCACACCGCAGGACAATATCTCACCGATGCCTACGGTCAGCATGAAAAACGGAATGGAGCCAGGAATATGATATGCGAAGTACAGCACCAACGGCACGATTATGGTGTTGGCGGCGATGGGGGGCAGGGGAGCCAGCCATTTACAGCGGCGCAGCAGATAAGTGCCAATAGCCCCTATCAGCGTGGCCATGCTGCCAAAGACCACGTCCCAGATGATGGCACCGGTCAGCAGGTTGCTGATCAGGCATCCCAGGAACAGGCCCGGTATGGCAGCAGGTGTGAAAAAGGGTAATATGGTAAGCGCTTCGGAAAAGCGAAGCTGGATGGCATGGTTTGCCAGGCCCAGAGCGTTGGCCAGCAATGTCAGCACCACATAGAGGGCGGCGATAAGCGCCGCCTGGGCGATGAAAAGTGTTTTACTGTTTTTCATTGTGTATATCTCCTCTAGTATTTTTTTAACGAGTGGAAGGTCTCGAACACTCGGTTTGATCAGCCTATTGACCTTGGTTAATGAGGCTCCTGCAACGAAAAATAGTGTAGCACAATTCCGGCGGAATGGCAAGGGGGATAAATCTCCGTAAAAGGCAGGCTTGTCAGCCGATAAGCCCGGCTTTTTTAAGTCGTTTGCGGATCAGCCCTCCAAGTCCCAGAGTGACAGCGAGCTTGATTAGGTCGGCCGGGATGTAGGGGATCACGCCCATCCACAGTGCTTCCAGGAAGGAACACTTCATCAGGTAGCCCAGCCACAGGGTGCCAAATAAGTACATAACCGCCGTTCCCAGCACCATGCCCGCCAGATGCATCAGCCATTTAGCGGGCCATTTGCTGATGAAGAAGCCGGCAATCAGGGATAGGAAGATATACCCCAGCAGGTAGCCGCCCGTAGGTCCCAGGACTTTGCCCACACCGCCAGAAAAGCCGGTAAACACAGGCAGTCCCACCAGGCCGATCAGCAGATAGGCCAGGCAGCTGATTGTCCCCCATTTCATCCCCAGCAAATAAGTGGCCAGCAGCACTCCCAGAACCCCCAGGGATATGGGCACCGGGCTTATGGGCAGCGGAAAGGAAATAGGCCCCAATACGCAGATAACGGCAGTCATCAGTCCAATTAACGCAATTTTTTTTGTGTTCATATATTTGTTCTCCTTGTATAGTGTTTTTGCTGCCCCAGCGTTAGAAAGTTGTCTGTAACAGAGCAGCTTGTGAACGTATATTGTAAACCTTTGCACAAAAGGAGTATATAATATATCGGAACAAATGTCAACCTATTATGCAATGCGGTTTACAAATAATAGAGAACAATGCTTCGGGAATGTTGATACAGGCTGCAGGCAACCCCTGTAAGACTATTTCCGAGGGGCGTTCTGCGCCATATCTATAGATTGTTTAGAAGCGGATGACAAAACTTCAGAGTCCTATATGTATTCAATGGAGCGAAAGAGGGTTGAAGAAAATCCCCGAAAATCAGAGGAAATAGTGGTCTGACTTTCGGGGGATTTTTATTGCAGTTCTCCGTTGCGATACCGGGCCACGATGCTCTGTATCCTCTCATTGGGATTCAGCAGGTCGCTGATGGAGGAGTCATGGTTCAGGGTATCAATGATGTAGGCGATATATTTGCTCATGTCACAGTTGATATACCATTCCCGTTCCAGGAGTTCAGGTGTCTGGTAGATCAGGTTGGTGGTCAGGATTCTGGAGATCAGGCCGCTCTCATAAGCTCTGTCAAATTTTGCCAGGCCATTGGTAAACAGACCAAAGGTAGAAAATACAAAGATATTGGCCGCTTTACGCTGTTTCAGGGCGGCGGCGGTCTCCAGAATGCTGTCGCCGGAGGAGATCATATCGTCGATGATGATCATATCTTTGCCCTCTACGCTTGAACCCAAAAACTCGTGTGCAACGATGGGATTGCGGCCATTCACCACCTGGGTATAATCCCGGCGCTTGTAGAACATACCCATATCCAGTCCCAGCACATTGGCGATATAGATGGCCCGTTTCATACCTCCTTCGTCCGGGCTGATGACCATCATGTGTCGGCTGTCGATCTGCAAATCCTTCACATGGCGCAGCAATCCCTTGACAAACTGATAGGCGGGCTGTACGGTTTCAAAGCCGTGCAGGGGAATGGCATTCTGCACCCGGGGGTCGTGGGCATCGAAGGTAATGATATTGTCTACGCCCATGCCAACCAGTTCCTGCAGGGCCAGAGCACAGTCCAGGGATTCCCGGCCGGTCCTCTTATGTTGGCGGCTTTCATACAGGTAAGGCATAATCACGGTGATCCGGCGGGCCTTTCCGCCCACAGCGGCAATAATGCGCTTTAAATCCTGATAGTGGTCGTCGGGGGACATATGATTTTCATGCCCGCATAGGGAGTAGGTCAGGCTGTAGTTGCAGACATCCACCAACAGATAGAGATCACAGCCTCTGACGGATTCCAGAATCATGCCCTTGGCTTCTCCGGAACCAAAACGGGGCACCTTGGCATTCAGCAGATAAGAATCTCTTTGATAGCCGGCAAATGCCAGGGAATCCCGGTGCTCATGTTCCCGCTCAGTTCTCCACCTTACCAGGAACTTGTCCACCATATCGCCCAGTACTCTACAGCCCTCCAGGGCTATTATTCCCAAGGAACCCACGGGAATGGTTTCTAGGTTGCGCTTCTCTTCACGATTTGGCATGAAAATCCTCCTTATTTATACTGACGGTCACTAAAACTTGCCAAGTAACCCGACTCACGAGCAAAAGATTTCAGAGACATCGCGGCATATTTCATCGCTGGTGAGTATAGAGTTTCGTATATGCCCTGCCAGTCTGCAATCCGGGCGATCAATTTCCGGGAATATACTGATTTAAAGTTTTGTTGCTGCTTGACGCTCTTTGCCCGATAATCTTCTTTTGTACATGCGAATATCCGGGCCGGTCAGCTTACACAGAGAATAATTGCTGGTGATGCGGGAAAAAATGCGGTCCGAGTAACGGTCACGTATCTCTTCCAGATTCAGGTTAGTGGAGATAATAGTAGCTTTCTGCCGCAGGTGCCGCTCGTTGAGTAACGAGAACAGCTGGGAAGTCACAAAGCTGTTGGTCACTTCCGTCCCCAGATCGTCAATAATCACCAGGTCACTATTGTAAATGTCTTTGCAGAAATTGTAAAGGGTTTCTTTTGCTTTTGTGTCGAAGTTATAGCGGGCCAGGGTATCAAACAGGCCGCTGGCGCTGAAATAGATCACGGCCATGCCCAGAGAGAGCAGTTCCCTGGCAATACAGCCGGATAAAAAACTCTTGCCTGTACCTACTGTACCATAAAACAGTAAATTATGATAGCTTTTTTTGAAATCCTCCACGAATTTATGACTGATAGACACTGCGTTTTCAAAACGCTGCAGGTCCTCGCCCTTGTAGTAGGAGGTGGAAAGGGTGTCAAAATTCTCCCGGGCAATCATCTCTTGAATGCCGGATTGTTCATAGAGCAGGGTGATCTCCTGCTGGCGGAAGCAGTGGCATTTCTCACTGCCGATATAGCCGGTGTCCTGACAGTCGGGGCAGTCATAGAAAGGCTCCAGATAGTCTGGGGGATACCCGGCCTGGGACAGCAGCTCCCGACGGCGGGCGGCTTTTCGGGCCAGTTCCTGCCTTAGTTCGTCCAGCGCCGCCTGATCCCCGTCCAGCAGCAGACGCGCGTGAGCCACGCAGGTTCCGCCCACGGAGGTGTCCAGTTCCCGGTACTCCGGCAGCTTTGCATAAACCTGCGCTCTGCGCTGCATCAACAGACGCATATTGTGATTTTGCTTTTCCTCATAACTGCGTTTTATGGTGTCGTACTGTGCTTTAGTCAATGCCACGGCGGATTCTCCTATATTGGCGCTCTGTTTGCGGTTCTACGGATTCTCTAGTTGCTGAGGAGTTCTTTTTCCAATTCCTCAAAATTGTAGGTGTTCTGCTTAAACTGATTGAACTTGTTGCCGGTGCTGCTGTTGCGGGCAGTGGTGCTTGAAGCGGTATTCTTTTGCTTCTGATGTTGTTCGTCCACTCTCTTGATGTCGGCTTTATGGCGGACATTCTCCTTGCGCCAGCTGTTTAAGATCCCTTCCGCATATTCAAAGCGGTGCTTATCCACAGCCAGCACCGTGCGCTCACATGCCTCGAAAATGATATCCGGGCTGAAGCCGTACTCTCCGGTCCAGCGGTTGATATATTCCAGTTCCTTACTGGTGGGAGCGGAGGTCTTGCCCAGCTCATTCATGATGGCATAGACAGACTTATCGTATTTGAGGGCGGTCTTTTGTGCCTGCTTGGGGTTAGTGATCCCCTGCTGGGCCCAGCTGATGGCCACCTTTTCCATATAGCGGAAATCTTTTTTGCCCCGATCTACACAGTACTGGATGAGATAGTCGATGAGGTCGTCGGAAAAATGCAGTACATCCGACAGATACAGGATTGTTCTCATATCCGATGATGTCAGAGGTCTGCCCACGTACACCTGGGCCACGAACAGCAGCTGGGCAGTGTTCTCCTGCTCCTTAAAGTTGCGCAGCTGGTCGGCGCTGTAGGTGGGCTTGGCATAGGGATCGGGCTCCTGTTCCGGCTCCGGCTCCGGTTCTTTATGCATGGCTGTCGGGCTATTAACGGCAGGACCTGCGTCGGATACAGTGGTCACGTCCGTGGCGGAAGGCCGGATATCCGGTATAGTCATCGGTTCCTGGGGCCGCAGCGCCACGGCGTCGGCACTATCACCGCGGGAGGAGACGGAAGGGGTACCGGTTTTCACAGGATTCAATTCACACAGATGGATGCCCACCAGATTTTTGTCCTCATCGTAGTCCAAGGACAAAAGTTTTTGCTTTTCCCAGTAGCGAAGAGCGCGCAGTACGTCCTTCTCCGTATGGTTAAACTTATCCGCAATATCCGAGACGCTGAAAGCCATGTTGGCATGGATCATGCGCAGCAGATATAAATAGACCTTCAGCTGGGCATCATTGGCATCTTTCATATAGTTGTCAATAAAATAGTCGGATACGGCGGTGGACTCTATGTAATTATCCTTATAAATCGTTAAACGTGCCATGTATAACCATCCTTATTTAAAGTTCCGCAGCTTCCCTGTCACTGCACAGATCCGGTGATGAACATCCAGCCGCTGACGGCGTCTGAATATTCATCAGTGCAGTAACAGGGAAGCAGCTGTTTAAAGTTCCGCAGCTTCCCTGTCACTGCACAGATCCGGTGATGAACATCCAGCCGCTGACAGAACTGTTTCGTGTCAGTGGTTCAAAGTATATCATAAGAAAACTGAAAAAGAAATAGGCATTTTGCCGGAAAGAAAAACACCTTACAGGAAGGCGGAAAAATGTGGAAACGGTGGATAGAGTGGATAATTTTTATAGCGTTGAGGGAATTTTCCTGATAGATTCGGCAGGCTGCTTCCCTCGAACGGGAGGACGGCTTATCCACAGTTTTTAGAAAAATATCCACATTTTTTTGCCGCGGGAGCAGCAGAAAAAATGTGGATATGGTGGATAACTATTTTTGGAGGAGGGATTCGCCGATTTTCACCACATCCCCGGCTCCCATAGTTATCAACAGGTCGCCGTTTATGCAATTTTCTAACAGGAATTTTTCGGCTTCCTCAAAAGTGGGGAAGTAGTCGCACTCCCGGCCAAGCCTTTGGACAGCGGCCTGCAGATCCCGGGAACTGATGCCCAGGGTATCCTTTTCCCTGGCGGCATAGATATCTGTCAGCACTACCCGGTCAGCCAGGGTCAGGGCCTGGGCAAACTGCTCCATAAAGTCTCTGGTGCGGGAGTAAGTATGAGGCTGGAACATGCACCAGAGGGTCTTGTGGGGATAATTATGCGCCGCCTGCAAGGTTGCAGTAATTTCTGTGGGGTGATGTGCATAATCATCTATTATAGTGACACCGTTCACATTGCCCTTGTACTCAAAACGCCGGTCCGTGCCCTGAAATTCATGCAGGGCCGCCAGGGTATTTTCACGGCTGATGTCCAACAGATCCGCGGTGGCGATAGCCGCCAGAGCATTGTGTACATTGTGACTGCCGGGCACTTTCAGCGACACCTGTTGGGGATCCCGGCCGGGACTGTGCAGCAGGAAGGAGGCGTTGCCCTGCTCATCCTGGGCAATGTCGCTGGCATAGTAGTCACAGCCGCCGTCATGACCGTAGGTGATAATCCGGCAGGACAAGCCCTGGGTCAGTTCCTGCCAGCGATCAATGTCGCCGCTGATTACCAGGGTGCCATCCTGGGGCAGCAGCCGGGCAAAGTTATGGAAGGAATGACGGATGGCCGCCAGGTCTTTGAAAAAGTCCAGATGATCCTCTTCCACGTTCAGAATCAGGGCGATCTTGGGAAAGAAGCTTAAAAAGCTGTTCGTATACTCACAGGCTTCGGTGAGGAAGTAGCCGCTTTCCCCCACTCTTATGTTGCCGCCGATAGACTTTAAGATACCGCCGATGGACAGGGTGGGATCGGTGCCCGCTTTAAGCAGGATTTCGGAGAGCATGGATGTGGTGGTGGTCTTGCCGTGGGTGCCGCTGACGGCGATGGGAAGTTCATAATTCTTCATGATCTGTCCCAGCAGCTGGGCCCTGGACAAGTAGGGGATTTCCTTCTGGCGGATGGCCGCAAATTCCAGATTGTCCTCGTGTACGGCGCTGGTCAGCACGGCGCAGTCGATACCCTCCGTGACATGGGCGGCATCTTCCCCATAGTAAACCTGAATGCCTTTTTTCTCCAGAGCCTGGGTGATGGGGCTGGATTTCCAGTCGGAACCGGATACGGCAAAGCCCGCCTGGTGCAGAATTTCCGCCAGCCCGCTCATGCTGATACCGCCGATACCCACAAAATAAACAGAAACGGGGTGTTTAAAATCTATCTGATACATAACAGCGCATAACTCCTTTTTGAGAAATGTTCTAAAATTATTATATTCCTTATTATATACTTTGTGGGTAAAAAAAACAAACGCATTTTAATGTTAAGAAAATTCTGTTAAAATTGAATAAAAAAGGGAAACAAAATAACTTTTTTCTGTAAAAATATTCACAATTCTTATTGGATATGTTATAATGTATACAAGACAAGGCCGAGGAATGCATTGTCTATTATGCTAGATTGAGGTGATGACATGATTAAGAAAGAAATGATAGCCATGTTATTGGCTGGAGGGCAGGGCAGCCGACTGGGAGTTCTTACATCCAAGGTAGCCAAGCCGGCAGTGGCTTTCGGAGGAAAGTACCGCATTATTGATTTTCCCCTGAGCAACTGTATCAATTCGGGTGTCGATACGGTGGGTGTATTGACCCAGTATCAGCCGCTTCGGCTGAATACCCATATCGGAATCGGAATTCCCTGGGATCTGGACCGGAACATCGGCGGTGTAACGGTGCTCCCTCCCTATGAGAAGAGTGCCAACAGCGAGTGGTATACCGGCACTGCCAATGCGATTTTCCAGAATCTGGATTACATGGAGAGCTTCAACCCGGAATATGTCCTGATCTTGTCAGGCGACCATATCTACAAGATGGATTATGAGGTGATGCTGGATTTTCACAAGGCGAACGAAGCGGAGGTGACCATCGCGGTCATGCCTGTCCCCATGGAGGAGGCCAGCCGTTTCGGAATCATGATTACGGATGAGAACCGGCGGATCACCGATTTTGAGGAGAAGCCTGAACATCCCAGGAGCAACCTGGCCAGCATGGGTATTTACATTTTTAATTGGAAGACGCTGAAAGAAGCGCTGCTGACCATGGCAGATCAACCGGCTCTGGATTTCGGTAAGCATGTCATCCCCTACTGCCATGAAAAGGGAGCGCCGCTGTATGCTTATGAGTTCAACGGCTACTGGAAGGACGTGGGTACATTAAACTCTTATTGGGAGGCCAATATGGAGTTGATCGATATTGTGCCGGAGTTCAATTTGTATGAGGAATACTGGAAGATTTATACCAAGAGTGATATTCTGCCGCCTCAGTATATGTCCAGAGACAGTGTCGTTTCTCGCTGTATCATCGGCGAGGGTTCGGATGTATACGGAAAGGTGTACAACTCTGTGGTGGGGTGCGGCGTGACCATTGGAGAGGGCGCTGTGGTTCGGGATTCCATCATTATGAACAATGTCGTCATAGGCGCCGGATGCGAGATTAACAAGGCGATCATAGCGGAGAATGTACAGATCGGTAAGGGTGTAAAGCTGGGCGTGGGAGACGAGGCGGAGAACAACACGGCTCCTCATATCTATAATCACGGTCTGGTGACAGTGGGTGAGAAGAGTGTGATTCCCGACAATGTCAGCGTGGGCAAGAACACGGTGATCGCTGGGGCTACCACGGCTGCGGACTATGAGAACGCCTACCTGGCAAGCGGCAAGACATTAATCAAGGCAGAGGAGAGATAACAGTGAGAGCTATAGGAATCGTTTTGGCAGGTGGCAATAACCACCGAATGAAAGAGTTGTCACAGAAACGTGCCATCTGTGCCATGCCGGTGGCCGGCAGCTACCGGAGCATTGACTTTACACTCAGCAATATGTCCAATTCCCATATCCAGAAAGTTGCGGTGTTTACCCAGTACAATTCCAGAAGCCTGAATGAACACTTAAGCTCCTCCAAATGGTGGGATTTCGGACGAAAGCAGGGCGGCCTGTACGTCTTTACGCCGGCAGTGACCGTGAATAACAGCAACTGGTACAGGGGCACGGCGGACGCCATCGCCCAGAACCTGACGTGGCTGAAGAACAGCCATGAGCCCTATGTGGTCATCGCCTCCGGCGACTGCGTGTACAAGATGGACTTCAACAAGCTGTTGGAGTACCATATTGACAAGAAGGCCGACATCACAGTGGTGTGCCGGGATATGGAGCCGGGCACGGAGATCGAGCGCTTCGGCACCATGAAAATGAATGAGGATTACCGCATCACGGAGTTTGAGGAAAAGCCATTACAGGCCAAGAGCAATACCGTCTCCTGCGGCATCTACGTGATTCGCCGCCGCAATCTGATTGAGATGATCGAGAGATGTGTGGAGGAGGAGCGGTACGATTTTGTGCGTGACATCCTGATCCGCTACAAGGATATGAAGAGAATCTACGCCTACAAGATTAAGGAATATTGGCGCAATATCGCATCGGTGGAGGATTATTACGGAACCAATATGGATTTCCTGAAGCCGGAGGTGCGCAGCTATTTCTTCAAGCAGTATCCCGACATATATTCCAAGGTGGACGACCTGCCGCCCGCAAAATATAATCCGGGCGCGGATATCCGCAACAGCCTGATCTCCAGCGGCTGCATTGTCAACGGCGTGGTGGAAAATTCGGTGATTTTCAAGAAGAGTTATATCGGCAACAACTGCGTGATTAAGAACTCCGTGATTCTGAACGATGTATACATCGGCGACAACACATATATTGAGAACTGCATTGTGGAGAGCCGGGATACCATCCGTGCAGGTTCCCGCTTCGTGGGTGAAGGCGGCATCAAGATCGTGGTGGAGAAAAATGAAAGATATGTAATGTAGAAGTAATAAAAACATCTTATACTGCTTAACAGTTAAAATTTCCGAGTAACCTGACTACATAACGCCAGCCATATACGTTTAACCAATGCAGTACGGTAAATTCTGGCGTTATGTAGTATAAAACGAGAAATGCTCTGCATTTAATTCTTTTGAACTGAATGTGTGCGGCGGCGCACGGGATCAATGTTTATAATAAAAGCATTTAGCTAAGGGGGTTGTTCCAATGCAGATTACAGATGTACGGGTACGTAAGATTACCAAGGAAGGAAAGATGAAGGCTATCGTGTCCATCACTCTGGACGATGAGTTTGTGGTACACGATATCAAAGTGATCGAGGGGGAGAAGGGCATGTTTATTGCCATGCCCAGCAAGAAGGCGGCGGACGGGGAGCATCGGGATATTGCGCATCCCATCAATTCCGCCACCAGGGAGCATATCCAGCAGGTGATTCTGGAAAGCTATGAGAAGGCGCTGGCGGCGCCGGATGTGGAAGAGGAGTAATTCATACTGACATGTATTGGGGTGGGAAAGCTGTCGCAGAGATGCGGCGGCTTTCTTATTCCGCGTACAAGTTCCGCTGCTTCCCGTACCGCACCCTCTCATAGTCCTCGTGAAGCGTCTGCATGGCGGCATCCTCCGCCAGCCCGGCCTTTTCCTCAATCTCCGCGGGCGACTCGTATGCCGCCGGACGATCCTTGCGATGTTTTCTGATAGTTCGCTTATACAGGCGTTTGATTCGGATCGTCTCGCTGTCCTGTTCCCGGGCCGTCATCACAATGCGCCTGCCGCCTGTTTTTTTCTCCAGTTCCTCGATCTTATCTCCGTTCTCGTCAAGATCTCTGCGGAAGTCCCGGAAAATTTTTTTAATTGCCATCACAACAGCGTAGACACAGGCAATTATGCAGGCTACACTCAATCCCCAAAACAGTACCTCCCAGATCATTGACAATTTTGAAGGTTCACCCACATCCATGAAGAATTGCGACATCCCTCCGGCATTGCCGCCGGAGGTTTGAAAGTTAAAATTTCCTTCATAGTCGCCCGGCGCCAGGGGCATATCCGTGAACCACTCCCTCACGTCGGTATATCTCCTTGCTTTTATCAGAAGGAAGGAGGGCAGGATCACCGCAAGCAGGAGCACCGCGTACAGGCATAACATCCCGCCGCTTACCGCATACAGGCGTTTTGCAGGTATCCCCTTGGTCCGTTTATTCAGCATAAGATAATGCTCTGTGGTCCCGAAAAAGGTGTATGCCAGCGCAAGAAACAGATAGACAATCGCACTGAAAAGGGCGATGTCGCACAGAAGTTTCGCGTTAAATAAAATGCCTGCAATATACATTGTGATAAAATACCCGTTGCTCAAAGACGGTCGGTCCAAAAAGCTTTCTCTATATAGCGCAAGGGGATCCGTTTCTTTTCGGGCTTCATATCTTTTGCGCTTTATCCTGTCCGCAAGCCGTATCACGGCAATAATGGCTGTCTCCGCAAGCATACAGACCCGGTAGCAGTTTACGGGTAATTCCGCGGAGCCGTCCTGTCCCATAAGCCGCGGCACACCGGCTATAACCCCGTATATTACTGTAAAAAGCGCCGCGCAGACAAGAAGATACGCACCCAGTGTTCTAACGCGATCCGCCGCGATTTTCGTGACTGCCACCGGCACCGCCACCAGCAGACATTTCAGATAGAACGGCGCCATGCCTTCCGGGGGCGTAAACATGCATAACCCATATACAAATGGGATAAACAGAGCAAAAATAAGTGTCGCATGAATCCATTCCATCACCACCAGATGCTTTTTCATTTCCTGTCCACCTCCCGCACCAGTATCCGGACATTTTTACTGCTCTTTATATGGGAAAACTCTCCCTGTAAGGCTTCTCCCCGGTAGACAGGGCAGACGAGGATTGTCTGACTTTCTCCGGCGCGTCTTTTTATGGCGTCAAACAGTGCAAGACTCAGATTTTTGGTAATAAAAATCAGCAGTGTATCCGCAGGGACAGAGTATTTGTTCAACTCCGCCCCAAAGGGATGAGCCCCGTTCACGGTCTGATATTCCGCAAGCATACGCTCCATGCGGATCAGCATTTCTTTCTTATTGGTGGGCGCAAAGCCGCTCTCCTGACCGGCGGCAGTGCTGCCGTTAAAGCAGAATCCCACCTCGATTCCCCGCCGCAGCAGCCTGCGCGCCAGGGACGCGGCAATGGAGATGCTTTCCTCCACCAAATCCTGGTATTTCAGGATGCCGCTATCCTCCACATCCAGAAACAGCATGGCTTTCTGGGACAGCGCCGAATCAAAGGTATTGACCATCAGTGTTCCCGTTTTTGCGCTGGCCTTCCAGTTAATTGCTTTCATCGGGTCGTCAGTGGTGTAGTCCCTGATGGTGCGGAACGCAAAGGGATCCTCATACAGCCGCTTGGCGCATTGCAGGGTTCCCAACATCCGCTCGCACAGCGGCATAATGTTGTAACCAGTCCCACTGCAAGTAGAAAATAAAGTATCATCTCTTTGACCAATCCTCTGTGGGCAGCGCCACACTGTCTAAAAGTTTCTGTATAAATGCATTTTTCTGGACTTCTTCAAACTCCCCCACCAGCCGGTGGCCCAGCACAGGGACGGCAACCGCTTTGATATCCTCCGGCACCACATAATCTCTGTCGTTTACAAGGGCCATTCCCTGTGCCGCGCGCGCAAACGCAAGGGTCCCTCTGGGACTTACGCCCGCCGCCGCGCTGCCCTGCACACCGCTTTTGTGCCGTCTGGTCTCCTGAACCAGCGACACGATATAGTTTTTCAGATCGTCATGGATAAACACTTCTCTGCAGGCGCGCTGGAGCAGTCGAATATCCTCGCCGGTACACACGGCTTCGATATGCGCCAGAGGTTCCTCATGAATATAGCGGTCAAGCATCTCAAGTTCCTGCTGCTGCGTCAGGCTGCCCATGCTGATCTTCATAATGAAGCGGTCAAGCTGTGCCTCCGGCAGAGGAAAACAGCCGATGGTCTCAATCGGATTCTGGGTGGCCAGGACAAAGAACGGCGCGTCCAGACAGCGTGTTGTGCCATCCACCGTCACCTGTCCTTCGGCCATACATTCAAGAAGGCTTGACTGCGTCCTCGGCGTTGCGCGATTGATCTCATCCGCCAGCAGAATATTGGTGAATACCGGCCCTTCCTTAAAGGTGAAAGCATTCTTCTCCTGATTAAAAAAGGACAGTCCGGTTACGTCGCTTGGCAGTAAATCCGGTGTGAACTGCACACGGTCAAATCGGCATCCCATGGACTTGGCAATGGTCTTTGCCAGCACAGTTTTTCCGGTGCCCGGCAAGTCCTCCAGCAGCACATGTCCGCCTGCGGCGATGGATGCCAGCAGCAGGCGCGTGACTTCTCTTTTTCCTATAATAACTCTTGCCACATTCTCCTGGATTTCCGATAATAGATGTGTACTTTGCATTTTTCTTCCTCCCACTCTTTATACTGACGATCGATAAGCTTTTTCTTTCTGCCCGGCGTATGCTGCGCTGTTTGATTTCATGGATTTATTTTAAGGTATATTTCCGAAGCAGACAATAGTTATTGGGCAAATAGTGGGATTTCCCCATAATTTTTCCGGCATATGGGTTCGATAGAAAATTCTGCTTGAATTAACAATGTGTTATGGGGTATCATTAGAATGCTTGAGCAAAGGCACAAGTGTTGAAGGAGGAGTACTATGTTTATTATTGCGGGCCTGGGCAATCCGGGCAGGGAATATGAAAATACAAGGCATAATATCGGTTTTCTTGTCATAGATGATATTGCGAAGAAATACCAGATTACCATGCTGGAGAGAAAACATAAGGCAGTCATCGGCAAGGGCTATATTGACGGGCATAAGGTGGTTCTGGTGAAACCCCTCACCTATATGAACCAGAGCGGGGAGAGCATCCGTCAGGCGACGGATTACTATAAGGTGGATGTGACTACCCAGCTGGTGGTGGTCTCCGACGATATCAGCCTGGATGTGGGGCAGCTGCGTATCCGCAAGAAGGGCAGCGCAGGGGGGCACAATGGACTGAAAAATATAATCCTGCATCTGGGAAGCGAGAATTTTATCCGAATCAGGATGGGGGTCAGCGACAAGCCTCAGGGCTATGATCTGAAGGACTATGTGCTGGGCCATTTTACGGACAAAGAGAAAAAGGTGCTGGAGGAGACGAGCGGGAAGGCGGCGGAGGCTATCCGTATGATTTTGCAGGGCGATGTGGACGGCGCCATGAACCGGTATAACACGAAGAAGAAAGTATAGTGGGGGGAGGTAGAAGGATGCAGGCTTTATTGGCACCTTTGCGGGATCTGGCGGAGTATGACCAGATCAGGGAGGATATCCGCAGGGGGAGGACCCCGGTGGCGCTCAGCGGCTGTGTGGACTCCCAGAAACTGCATATGATTTATGGACTGTCAGATGGCCTGCGCTGCAAGGTCATCGTGACTTACAGTGATTTAAAGGCCAGGGAATTGTATGAGGAGTATCGCTTCTATGACAGGAACACGCTGCTCTATCCGGCCAAGGATCTGATTTTCTTCCAGGCGGATATCCACGGCAACCAGCTGACAAGAGAGAGGGTACGGGTGCTGCGGCGGATTGCGGAGGGCAAACCCCTGACGCTGATCACCACCTTTGCGGCGCTGATGACGCCCCAGGTGCAGTGGGACCCACAGAAAGATATTCTGGCGGTGGAGAACGGGGGAACCCTGGACGAAGCGGCGCTGGCCAGGAGACTGGTGGATCTGGGCTATGAAAAGACGGCCCAGGTGGAAGGCAGCGGACAATTTTCCATCCGGGGCGGCATCATCGACATCTATGATCTGACGGAGGAAAATCCCTACCGCATTGAGTTGTGGGGGGATCAGGTAGAATCCATCAGGTCCTTTGACGTGCTGAGCCAGCGCTCCATCGAGAAGCTGGAGAGTGTCACCATCTATCCGGCGGCGGAGTTTGTCATGGACAGGGAGCGTCTGGAGGCGGGGGTTAAACGGATTGAGGAGGAGGCCGCCGCCCAGGAAAAGAAGCTGCGGGATGCCTTTGAGACTGAGGCGGCCCATCGGATCCATACCCAGATCGGGGAACTGAAAGAGCAGCTGCTGGAGTTTCAGGCCAAAGTAAATCTGGAGAGCTATATCCATTATTTTTTCCAGGAGACTCTCACCTTGCCGGAACTGCTGCAGAAGCTGGACGAGTCACGGGAGATGAAGAGGGTGCATCCCAACTTGATTTTCTATATGGATGAACCCGTCCGAATCGCCGAACACGCGGATGCGGTGGAACTGGAGTTTCGGGAGAGCATGGGGCAGCGGGCGCAGAAGGGTTATGTGCTGCCGGGACAGATGGACATTCTCTACGGCAGGGAGCAGGTCATGGCCAAGTGTCTTAAGTCTGCCGTGGTATCTCTGGCCACCATGGACGGGAAGAACAATCTGCTGAAGCCCTCCTCCCGGGTCATGGTATCCGCCCGCAGCGTGTCCCCCTACAACAACAGCTTTGAGGCATTGGTAAAGGATCTGACCCGTTACCGGAGGCAGGGCTATCGGGTGCTGCTGTTGTCCGGTTCCCGGACCCGTGCGAAACGCCTGGCGGAGGATCTGCGGGAGTATGAACTGACCGCCGTGTACACGGAGGACCCTTTCCGTGAGGTGCAGCCCGGGGAGGTAGTCACCTATTACGGTCATGTGAACAAAGGTTTTGAATACCCGCTGATCAAGTATGTGGTGATCGCCGAGTCGGATATTTTCGGGGCGGAGAAGAAGAAAAAGAAGAAAAAACTGTATCAGGGACAAAAGATCAACGATTTCCACGAGTTGAAAGTGGGGGATTACGTGGTGCATGAAACCCATGGGCTGGGCATCTACCGGGGCATTGAAAAGGTAGAAGTGGAAAAGGTGGTCAAGGATTACATTAAGATTGAGTACCGTGACGGGGGCAACCTTTATGTGCTGGCTACGGGCCTGGACGTGATCCAGAAATATGCATCGGCGGAAGGGGGAAAACCGAAGTTAAACAAGCTGGGCACCAAGGAGTGGGACCGCACCAAATCAAAAGTGCGCGCCGCCGTGGACCAGGTGGCGGGAGACCTGGTGGAACTCTATGCCCTGCGTCAGCAGAGCCAGGGTTACCAATACGGCAGGGACACAGTGTGGCAGCGGGAGTTCGAGGAGATGTTCCCTTTTGAGGAGACGGAGGATCAGCTGGCTGCCATAGCGGATACCAAGGCGGATATGGAGAGCGGCAAAATTATGGATCGGCTGATCTGCGGCGACGTGGGATACGGCAAGACGGAGATTGCCATCCGGGCGGCGTTCAAGGCCGTACAGGAGGGTAAGCAGGTGGTGTACCTGGTGCCCACCACGATCCTGGCCCAGCAGCATTACAACACATTTACCCAGCGGATGAAAGATTTTCCGGTCAGAGTGGAACTGTTATCCCGGTTTCGGACACCGGGGGAGATTAAAAAGTCGGTGGCGGACTTGCAAAAGGGTCTGGTGGACATTGTCATCGGCACCCATCGGGTGTTGTCGGAGGATGTGAAATTCAAGGATCTGGGGCTGCTGATCATCGACGAGGAGCAGCGTTTCGGCGTGGCCCACAAGGAAAAGATCAAGAAGCTGAAGGAGAATGTGGACGTGCTGACGCTGACGGCCACTCCTATCCCCCGAACCCTCCATATGAGCCTCATCGGTATCCGGGACATGAGTGTGCTGGAGGAGGCGCCGGACGAGCGTCTGCCCATACAGACCTATGTCTTAGAGTACAACGAGCAGATGGTCCGGGAGGCCATCGTCCGGGAACTGGCCCGGGGAGGACAGGTTTTCTATGTCTACAACCGGGTAAACAATATTGCGGACATCGCATCGGGGATTGCGGCGCTGGTGCCGGAAGCCACGGTGGCCTATGCCCACGGGCAGATGAAAGAGCATGAACTGGAAAAGATCATGGTAGATTTTATCGCCGGGGACATAGATGTGCTGGTGTCCACTACCATTATCGAGACCGGGCTGGATATCTCCAATGTGAATACCATGATCATTCACGATTCGGACAATCTGGGCCTGTCCCAGCTGTATCAGCTGCGTGGGCGGGTGGGGCGCTCCAGCCGGACGGCCTACGCTTTTCTGATGTACAAGCGTGACAAGATGCTCAAGGAGGTGGCGGAGAAGCGCCTGGCGGCCATCCGGGAGTTCACGGATCTGGGCAGCGGCTTCAAGATTGCCATGAGGGATCTGGAGATCCGGGGAGCGGGAAATCTGCTGGGTATGCGTCAGCACGGGCATATGGAGGCGGTGGGCTATGACCTGTACTGCAAGATGCTGAACGAAGCGGTGCAGCGGCGGAAAGGGATCGCCACGGCAGCGGATTTTGCCACGGTGGTGGATCTGGATGTGGACGCTTTTATACCGCCGGAATATATTGTCAACGAGGTGCAGAAGCTGGATATCTACAAGCGAATAGCGGGCATCGAGAATATCCGGGAGCGGGACGACATGCGTGACGAGCTGCTGGACCGCTTCGGGGAGGTTCCCACCTCCGTGGAGAATCTGCTGCGGATATCCCTGATCCGGGTGGCGGCCCACAGACTTTACATGACGGAACTGAAGGGAAAAAATGAACGGATCATCTTTACTTTCCGGCCTGATGCCCCCATTGCGCCGGAGCGGATTCCCGGCTTTTTGAAGCCTTACGGAGACAGGCTGCGCTTCACGGCCTACGGCAATCCCTTTTTTACCTATAAATATAAGAAATGCAATGTCATTGAGAAGGATGCCCAGAACCTGCTCTCGGACACGGAACAGCTGCTTGTGGCCATGGAAGTGCTGTTGGATGAAAATCACGTGGGCGATAAGTTTGGAACTGACGTTCCAAATACTGATTAATGCAATATCGCAGGATTGTCCTGCGATATGCATAGTAAGGAAAGTTTGGAACTGACGTTCCAAATACTGATTAATGCAGTATCGCAGGATTGTCCTGCGATATGCATAGTAAGGAAAGTTTGGAACTGACGTTCCAAATACCGATTAACGCAGTATCGCAGGTAAGAGGAAACCATGGGGAGAGGTGCGCCAAGATGCACGAAATTACGTTGTAATGAATCTGTGTTTATCTTTACCGCACCGTGAAAGTGTGCTAAAATGAATCTATCATCCTTTTAGGAAAGAAAGGCAGGGTATGCGTATGAAGAAAGATTTTGATCTGTTGTCACTGGGTGAGTTGATGCTGCGTCTGTCGCCGCCGGATAATGAGAGAATTACCAGAGGGGACACGCTGGGCAAGCAGGCGGGAGGAGCGGAACTGAATGCTATCACCGGTGCTGCCATGCTGGGCCTGCGCTGCGGCATTATCTCCAAGCTGCCAGCCAACGATCTGGGCACATATATTAAGAACCGTGTCCGTCTCTGCGGGGTCAGCGATGACTATTTGGTTTATGATCAGGACCAGGACGCGCGTCTGGGGGTATATTACTATGAGAGCGGCGCCTATCCCCGCAAGCCCAGGATCGTCTATGACAGGAAGAATACCTCCGTCAACAAGCTGACAGTCGCGGATTATGACGACAGTCTTTATCAGGCCACCCGGTGTTTCCACACCAGCGGCATTACGCTGGCCTTAAGTCCCCAGCTGCGGGAGACCACCATAGAGATGATCCGGCGGTTCAAGGCACAGGGGACGCTGATTTCCTTTGATGTAAATTTCAGAGGCAACCTGTGGACCGGGGCGGAGGCCAAGGAATGCATCGAGGGCATCCTGCCCTATGTGGATGTGTTTTTCTGTTCGGAGGATACAGCGAGGCTGACATTCCTGAAGGAGGGCAATGCCAGAGATATCATGAAGAGTTTTACCCAGGAGTATCCCATATCCATTGTGGCCTCCACCCAGAGGATAGTACATAGCCCCAAGCGCCATACTTTTGGATCTATCATCTACAGCGCCAAGGACGACACCTATTATGAGGAACAGCCCTATGCGGACATTGAAGTGGTGGATCGGATCGGCAGCGGTGACGCCTATATTTCCGGTGTGCTCTACGGCCTGCTGTCCAAGGAGGGAGACTACCAAAGAGCCCTGGAGTACGGCAATGCCACCAGCGCGCTGAAAAATACGATTCCCGGCGATCTGCTGTCCACGGACTTAAAGGAGATTGACGGCATCATCAAGGAGCATAAGTCCACCGGCCGGGTGGCGGAGATGGACCGGTAAGGGAAGCTCTTAAAATTTTATAAAGATATTGCGAATCGGCGTATTATGTGTGATAATGGGCGTAAAGGTTTTAGTTATCGCAGGCACAGCCCGTGTTATGCGGGGAAAAGGTAAGTTAGAAGCAGACCGGTATGGATGAGGTTTGAAGTTAATGAGTGAGAATATAGGCAACAACGCACTGGGTGAGCAATTCCGTGACGCTTTGACGGAGGGGCTTAACAGCGGCGATTTTAAAAATCTGAATGAATTGGTGGGCCAGACGGTGAACAATGCCATCCGCGAGGCAAACTATACTTTCCTGGGGGGCAGCCCCGAGGGGACGGAGCGGGTAAACAACCAGAAGGAGCAGATGAAACAGAACTGGGAGAACTGGAAGCGGCAACACGAGCATTTCAGCGCCAGCTGGAGCACCAGGGGACAGACAGGACAGCAGCCGGGCCAAGTACCTCCCCAGGGAAATATGGTTTCCCAGGGAAGCCAGAATGGTCAGCCGGGTCAGCCGGGAAGGGGTTTTTTCGGCGGTCAAGGCGGCGCCGGCAATATGCCCTATGGCCGGCCCATGACGCGTCCGGGACCGCTGGTTAAGACCAAGCGTGTGGGCAATGTGGCCGGTGTTTTATATAAGGTATTCGGCGGTATCGGCATGGGATTCGGAAGTATGATTCTGCTGGCTGCGCTGCTTGCCGGGGCAGTTCCCGGGATGATGACGGGAGCGATAATCACGCTGTTCTTCTTTGGCATGATCCAGCTTGGAAGTTCCAAACACCACCGCCTGAAGCGGGCGGATCGCTATATCCAACTGTGCGGCAGCAGGATGTATGCCGAGATTGCCCAGCTGGCGGCGGCCACCCAGAACAGCAAGGGCTATGTGCTTCGGGATGTAAAACGGATGCTGCGGCTGGGGATTTTCCCTCATGGACATCTGGACGACAAGGGAACTACCCTTATGCTCAACGATGTGATTTACAAACAGTATCAGGATGCTGAACGGGCGCGCCAGTTCAGGGAGCGGGAGGCTTTGCCGCCGCCCCAGGAGCGGCCGCTGACCCCCGGGGAGATGGTGGAGAAAGAGCAGCAGGCCCGTATGCAGGAGTTGAACCAGATGGTGGCAGAGGGTATGGAATGTATCCGCAAACTGCGGGATATGAATGACGCCATCGAGGGGGAAGTGATCTCGACCAAGCTGTACCGGCTGGAGAACCTGCTGAAAGAGATTTTTGACAAGGTGAGGGAGTATCCGGATCAGATGTCCCAGATGCACAAGCTGATGGACTATTATCTTCCCACTACACTGAAGCTGGTAGAGGCATACAGGGAGTTTGGCGAGGTCAGCGTACCGGGGGAGGACATCCTTTCCGCCAAGGCCCAGATTGAGAAGACGCTGGATACTATCAATGCGGCGTTCACCGAACTGCTCAACAACCTGTTCCGCAACCGTGTATATGATGTGACCACGGATGCCCAGGTGCTGGAGACCATGCTTGCCCAGGAGGGCTTGACCAAGGAGAGCATCAGCAAGGAACTGGAATATGCCAAGTTGGAACAGTGAGAATCTGCGCAGGGCACAGATTTTGACCGATAAAGAAAGAGCCGCCCGAGCGGCAGAATGAGAGGAAGAAAATGAGTGATTTGGATACTATGTTAAAACAGGCTCCCACCTTGACGCTGGAGCCTTTTGGGACGCCAAAGCAGGAGATGGCTCCCATGAGCGATGCCCAGGTGGCAGAGGCGGTTAAGGAACAGATGAATGTGGAACTGACTCCCGAGGAGCAAAAGATGGTGGATGATTTCGCCGAGCAGATTGACCTGCACAATACCCAGCTGATCCTGCAATATGGTGCGGGAAGCCAGAAGAAGATTGCGGATTTCTCCGAGAATGCCCTGGGCAGTGTGCGCACCAAGGATCTGGGGGAAATTGGCCAGCTGCTGACGGACGTGGTGGGCGAGTTGCGTTCCTTTGAAGAGGAAGAGGAAGAGAAGGGTTTTCTGGGTATCTTTAAGAAGACCGGCAACAAGCTGTCCAATATGAAGGCCAAGTATGACAAGGCGGAGGTCAATATCAACAAGGTGTGCAAGGTCATGGAAGAGCACCAGATCACGCTGCTGAAGGATGTGGCCATGCTGGACAAGATGTATGAACTGAACCTGAACTATTTTAAGGAATTGTCCATGTATATACTGGCCGGCAAGAAGAAGCTGGAGCAGGCCCGCAACGTGGAACTGAAGGAACTGGTGGCCAAGGCGGAGCAGAGCGGATTGCCGGAGGATGCCCAGAAGGCCAAGGATTTCTCCAGCATGTGCGAGCGTTTTGAGAAGAAACTCTATGACCTGGAGTTGACCAGAACCATCTCACTGCAGATGGCGCCTCAGATTCGTCTGATCCAGAGCAATGACACCATTATGTCCGAGAAGATTCAGTCCACTCTGGTGAATACCATTCCTCTGTGGAAGAGCCAGATGGTGATTGCCATCGGCCTGGATCACTCCGCGGACGCTGCCAAGGCCCAGAGGGAAGTCAGCAACGTAACCAACGAGTTGCTGAGGAAGAACGCGGAGGCGTTGAAAATCGCCACAGTGGAAACAGCCAAAGAGGCGGAGCGGGGTATCGTGGATATCGAGACATTGACAGCCACCAACCAGACCCTGATCAGCACCCTGGACGAGGTGAGGAAGATTCAGGATGAAGGACGCCAGAAGCGTCAGAGCGCAGAAATCGAGTTACAGCGTATTGAAAATGAGATGCGCAGTAAGTTGCTGGAAATGAGCCGTCAGGATCAGCCAGGGGCGTAAATTGGATGCTGCGCATTCGAGATTTTGCGTGATGCATATATACACATGAAATGGGACCTTTTAAGAGGTCTCATTTTATTGCGGATGCTTTATAGCCCTGTTATGTTGACTTCCCACATTAAAGCAAGTATGATAAGGACATAAGAGACAGCGTTGTATCTTGCCGGGGAAAAGGCGGCTGCTTCATTGGAAAGATTGTTTGGAAAAGGAGCGTGGACGATAAATGTATGACTTTGGAAAGAAACGGCTTCCTATCGGAATTAAGAACTTTGAGGAGATGCGCACGGATGAATGTTATTATGTGGATAAGACGGCATTCATTATAGACTTGCTCCGCAGACGAGGCAAGGTAACCTGTTTACCCGCCCCCGGCGCTTTGGGAAAACGTTGAATACGGCTATGCTAGGGAACTTTTTCCGAATTGGCGGGGATAAGTCAATATTTGACGGACTGGACATAGCAAAGAATACGGCTCTGTGTAAAAAGTATATGGGAAAGTTTCCTGTGATATCGATCAGCCTGAAAAGTGTGAATGGAGCCGATTATGCCACTGCCCGTGCGCTTATGTGTCTGACCATTGGCAAGGAGGCAATGAAGTTTTATGATTTGCTGGCCAGTGATCAGCTTACTGATGAAGATAAGAAAGTATACAGGCAACTGATC
>Ga0137308_100188_pt1 | contig 114503 bp, 99 predicted proteins | sample Inofrocosms_June_FD_97181 | JGI IMG/M metagenome (GOLD analysis project Ga0137308, IMG submission 97181) | Mouse cecal microbial communities from Vienna, Austria - N-Acetylneuraminic and N-Acetylglucosamine D2O microcosms_June | ecosystem: Host-associated > Mammals > Digestive system > Large... | reverse complement strand
GCATGGTTTATGTGCATCTTGCGAAAGACGATCTGCTTGGTTCCTATTCGTGGAAAGGCGGGCTTGACCTGCTGAATATTGTCCTGATAGGTATATCAAATGAACTTCCGGAGCATGATGAAAAGTATGAGCTACACCGTTTGCTGAGTACGTTGCTTTCGGCGGAATTGACCGTTGATGAGAAATTAGGGATTATTAAAACTGAGTACAGTATTCCGGTAGATGAAAAATTGAGAAAGGATATGAGCGCTATGTGTAATCTTTCACAGGGGATCAGAGAAAATGCAACAGATAATGCTATAACTGGCGTGATTATGAATATGCACAGAGATGGTTATTCATCAGAACAAATAGCAAGGATTGTTGAAAAGACCATAGAGGAAGTGGAGGCTGTCATTAGAAAAAGAGAGCCGGTATTAGCATAATTACAGCAACGCAGATACTACTGAAGCTGGACCAAAAACCTGAAAACAAGGCATGGACATATGACCGTATCAAAGACGCATATGGAGCTTCCCGCACCACTATTGCAGGCATTGCGCGGCGGTTCGTCATGGAGGGGCTGGAGGCAGCCCTAGGGCGGAAAGCGCAGGAAAACCGCCGCCGCAAGGTAACCGACGATGTGGAGGCACGGATAAGTGCCATAGCCTGTTCGGAACCGCCGGAAGGAGCATCGCGCTGGACCATGCAGGCAATCGCGGATGAGCTGATTCGCCTGGACGTGGTCGATTACATTACGGACACCACCGTCTGCGAGGTCATGAAAAAACGAAATCAAGCCGTGGCTCGTAAAGGAATGGTGCATTCCGGAAGCAGAAGCCGAATTCGTGGCGAAGATGGAGGACGTGCTGGAGGTACACCAGCGCCCATACGCCCCCTCCGTCCTGTGGTCTGTATAGATGAAACGAACAAACAGCTTATAAAGGAAACCCGCATCCCCTGTGAACCGGGCCATCCTGAAAAAGCAGATTCCGTGTATGTCCGCAACGGTGTTGCTGATGTATTCATGATATCCGAACCCCTGGCAGGCAGGAGGGAAACTGTTGTGACGCAGACCCGCACAGCACTGGATTTTGCAGATATTCTCCAATATACTTCCGACACCCTGTACCCACGGACGGAAAAAGCCAGGTCTGTGCTGCATTAGGCATCATAGAATATGGCATACGACTACTTGGAAAAGGCCATCACGATGGAGCGTGATGGCCTGAAAGCTGCTTCCGGCCTCTGTTTTCCCGAGTATACATTCTTTACGTTCACCCGGGCTCCGCAATCCGCGACACCCCCACATAAATCTCCGAAATTTCATACCAGGTAGGATAGTCCGTGATTCCGGTCTGGGGCAGATTAAATATCCCCTGGAAAGTCCGTACCGCATTGGACGTGGCAGGACCGTAGATGCCGTCCGCGGTTATAGTAGGGATGGCGGGATAATTTCGCGCGATCCGATTCAGCTGAGTCTGAAGCTGCCGGACCTTATCTCCTGAGGCGCCTAGGGTCAGATCATATCCCGGCCAGGAGGAGGGCACGCCGGAGATGATCTGGGCAGTATTGATATACATGTCGTTACCGTAGTAATACCGTATGATATCAATGGCCGGGTATCCCTCTTCCCCCAGGTACATGGAGCCCCACTGGCTTAAACCTGCGCAGGTGACTCTGCGCCCGTCGCAATAGGAGGTGAAGATGGGCTGGCGCACGCCGGGTCTGGAGAGATAATTGGCAAACACCGAGTCCACAATATAATCAATATTTTCAAAAATATTCCTGCCGTACACCCATTTCTGGTCATAGGCCGTGGAAGAGGTGATGGTGAAATTGTAGCCCTGGTTTCTGTACCATTCTGTATACACCCTGTTGAGGGTAAACGATTGAATGACTAAAATGTTCGCATAAATCGTGCTCTCCGGCCAGGTGGAATAAATCTCGCAGGAGGCCACATTTTTAATATAATCTTTATAGCGCACCCAGTAATTAGGCGCGGAGGAATCGTTTGGCAGTCCGTCGTGCACAATGATATACTCGGGAATCACGACACGGCTTAGAACGATTTCCCCGGTTTCAGCCATGGGTTTGATCTCATCCTCCGGTATTTTGGGAGGAAAATCCCCATACAGGGTATGGTCCGGGATGACGACTATTTTCTCTTCTTCCTCCGTGGCGGCCAGAGGATTCATCTGGATGGGCTGCAGGGAGAGCCGGTCCGCCAGGATTTCCGAGCCGGATACCAGCACCGGCTCATAATCGGGAGCAGTGACGGTAATATTGTATTCGGAGTAAGGCTGGATTTCGTTCTCCGGCTGCAGGGAAAGGGCCAGAGGAGGAGCCGGCAGCTGTGTTACAGGGGTTTGGCCGGAGCTGTCGGTGGTGAGTACTTTTAAGGGGACATCGGGCTCTCTGGTATAGGATATGGTGACGGTGGCGCCTTCCACAGGGATCAGCCCGATGGAAGAGACCACGCTGATCTTGATATTGCCGGAATAGGAGACATCGGTGTTTTCCGGCTCCCGGGTTTCGGTTAGATTGGTTTCGGGCATAGGTTTCCTTTTGCGCCGGAGCGCATATGATTCGTTATGGTAACTATATGCGGCCGCCGGGCGAAATGTTACATAAAACCTATTGACGGACATCTGCTTTTGACCTATCATGTAGGAAAGGACTGATACAAGGAGAGGCGGAGAATGAAGGAGCTGATTGAGATTCTGGGGCTGACCAAAGCCTATGACGAAAGACATATAGCGGTAAACAATATAAGCCTGATATTGCCCCGGGGGAAGATTATAGGACTTTTGGGTCCCAACGGAAGCGGCAAGACTACCCTGATCAAGATGATGAACGGGCTTCTCGCGCCTACGGAGGGAAGTATCCGGATCGACGGACAGCTTGTGGGCGTGGAGACGAAAGCAAAAGTCGCCTATCTTCCCGACAGGACTTATCTGTCCGGCAATAAAAAGGTCAGCGAGATATTGAATTTCTTTTGCGATTTCTATGAGGATTTTTCCAGGGAGCGCGCAATCGGTATGCTGCAGAGCCTGGGAATAGAGCCGGGGGCCCGGATGAACACACTCTCCAAGGGGACGAAAGAGAAAGTCCAGCTGATACTGGTCATGAGCCGGAACGCGGACCTGTATATTCTGGATGAACCTATCGCGGGCGTGGATCCGGCGGCCAGGGACTATATCCTGCGGACGATTTTAAGCAATTATAACCCCAATTCCACAGTGTTGATTTCAACGCATCTGATCGGCGATGTGGAACAGGTGCTGGACGAGGTGATTTTTATGCGTTACGGACAGCTGGTGCTGTATACTTCTGTGGACAATATCAGGAGGCAGCACGGAAAGTCTGTGGATGCTTATTTCAGGGAGGTGTTCAGATGTTAGGGAAGCTGATAAAGCATGAGTGGATGGAAACATATAAAATGGGCTGCCTGATGCTGGGCGCCATGGCCGTGATTACCTTTCTGGGCTGGCTTTCGTTTCAGGCGCCTGTATGGAAATCCATAAGCGGCACTGGAGGCTCCGTCAGCTGGCTGGATATCTTTAGTATTTTCACCGTGTTAATCTATGCAATGCTGTTAGCCTGTGTCATATTCGGGATCCGGATCTATCTGTGCGTGCGTTTTTACAGGACCATGTATACGAACCAGGGGTATCTGACCCATACGCTGCCAGTGACGAAAAATCAGATATTGGGGAGTAAACTGCTTGTCAGCGGGCTGTGGATGCTGTTCATCCAGCTGGCAATCTACTTTTCGATTTTTATGCTGGTCTCTTCGCTTATATGGATGGTGGCGCCGGATCGTTATCTGCCCACGGATCTGTTTGCCGCTGCCTGGGAGATTCTGTCTGAAATGGAATCGCTGTTTGGCTTCCGGGCCGCCCATTTCGTTGGCATGTGGCTCGCAACATCCCTGATAGGATCGTTTACTTCGATTATGATTCTGTTCGGGAGTCTCTCCCTGGGACAGCTTATGCCAAGGGGCAGACTGTTTTTGGGTATCCTGTTCTATATCCTGATAGTGGTCGGCGAGGAACTGCTGGTCTCTTTGTTCCGCAGCTTTTCCGGCAGCTTCGGGGCGTATCTAAACAGAAATATGGACATACGGTTTATCGTTGACCTGCTGACGGCCGCTATATTGTACGCGGCTACGCATTTCATTATAAGCCGTAAATTGAACCTGGCGTAAACAAGGTACAAAATACGAAAATTCCAGTAGGATTCCGGTGTTGCCCTATGGACAAGGATTTGATACAATAGAATCCAAGGGCAGATTCTATTGTAAAAATGCTATAATCAGTCATAGGTTTTTTGCCTAAGACAGCTATAGGGATACGCAAAGCGGGTGAGCATACATGCAGATGCAGAAGATAATCGATAAAATTCTGGAGGGGAACTTTGACTATGAGAACGATCCCCTGGATTTTTCCTGTGCAAAAATAGAATTCAGCATACAGAAAGGCCAGCAGTACGAGGGCTCTTTTCGGATTCTTGTTCCGCCCGGGCTGTATACGGGGGGGATGGTGTATTCCTCGGACTGGAGAATGGAATGCCTGACAGAAGAATTCTCCGGAGAGGAGGAAATCGCTTTCCGCTTTCACGGGGAGAAGCTGGAAGAGGGGGATGTGGTGAAAGGCACCTTTGACGTAGTCAGCAACCGCGGCGAATACTACCTCCCTTTTGTAGTATCTGTAGAGCATGACATGCCGGAGTCCTCTGTGGGTACCATCAAGAACCTGTTTCACTTTGCAAATCTTGCCAAAAGCAGCTGGAAAGAGGCTGTGAAGCTGTTCTATTCCCCGGAGTTTCTGCAGATCTTTTCCGGCAGCGATGCCAGATACCTGGAGGATTACAGGGGATTTTCGGCCTGCCGCGGCCATGAACAGAACGTGGAGGAATTCCTGATTCAGGTGAACAAGAAGCAGAATGTGGAATTCATAGCGGAGGAGCCGGAGCTTAAGCTGGAGCTGCCCGTTTTCGGGCCCACCGGCGTCATGGAGCAGAGCGTATCCATTGTGAGAAACGGCTGGGGTTATACCAGGCTTTTGGCGGAGTGCGACGGGGAATTTCTCTTTACGGAGAAAGAGGTTCTGACGGATGACGTATTTTTGGGCAACCGGTGCAGACTGCCGGTGTTTATAGACAGCGGCCGCTGCAGAAGAGGCAGGAATTTCGGACAGCTGCGGCTGTACAATTCCTATGTGGATTTGAGGATTCCCGTGACGGTGACCTGGGGCGGCGCGGGATTTGCCGGCAGCAAGGAGGCGGAGAGGATGCGGTGTACGGTCCGCCTGATGGATTTCTATCAGGCGTTCAGACTGCGCAAGATTTCCACTTCCGGCTGGCTGAGAGAGACCGGGAAGCTGGTAGAGCGGCTGGTGGCTCTGGATGAGAGCGATCTCTCATCCAGACTGCTCCAGGCACAGCTCCTGATCACGGAAGAGCGGTACAACGAGGCCGGCTGGATTCTGGATCATGCCGCGGAGACCTTTGAAAAGCAGCCTTTCGGGGATACGCTTACAGCCTATTACCTCTATCTGACGACATTGCTCCACGGGGACAGCGCTTATGTGGAAAAGGTGGCCGGGGATGTGGCGCGGATGTTTGAGCGGGACGATTCCAACTGGCGCATAGGGTGGCTTTTGATGTATCTGTCCAGGGACTACTGCAGGTCGGACAGGGAAAAATGGGCTTTTTGGGAGGCTCTGTTCCGAAAAGGCTGTACCAGTCCGGTGCTATACATAGAGGCGCTCTCCCTGATCAATATGAATCCCTCTCTGCTGCGCAGGCTGGGAAGATTTGAGCAACAGGTCATCTGGTACGGCGTCAGGCAGGGGGCTTTGAAACAGGAGGCTCTGGAGCAGACACTATATCTGGCAGGCAGGGTGAAAGAGTACTCGGAGGCATTGTTTTTGGCACTTTCACAGTTATATGGGAAACGAAAAGACGTGCAGCTGCTTCAGGAAATCTGTACATTGCTCATAAAGGGCGCAAAAGTAGGCCCTGCCTGGTTTGAATGGTACAGTGCAGGGGTGGATGCCCAGCTTCGGATCACAAATTTGTATGAATACTTCATGATGTCCCTGGATCTGGAGCAGCCCCGGGAAATCCCCAAGGCGGTGCTGAAATATTTTTCCTATCAGAACAATATGGACTATGCCCATACCGCTTATCTCTACGATTATATCACACAGCGCCGGGACAAGCTGGAGGATGTGTATGAGGCCTATCGGTTCAAGATAGAATACTTTGTGACAGAGCAGATAAAAAAGCGGCATATCAACCGTAATCTGGCGAATCTGTATAACCGTCTGCTGCGGCCGGACATGGTGGATGAGCAGACGGCCCCTGCGCTGGCAAAGCTTTTGTTTGCCCATCAGATTCAGGCGGAGGATGACAGACTGCGGAAAGTGTATGTATATCAGCCGGGGAATCTGCAGCCGGATGAATATGTGCTCACGGACAAGCGTACCTGGGTGGCGCTGTACGGGATCAGATACACCATTGTCTTCGAGGACGCGGAGAAGAACCGCTTTTTAAAAAACGCGGATTACACCATGGAGAAGCTGATGATACCGGGAAAATTCCTGCGTTGGCTTCTGCCGCTCGGGGCCCTTGGCCTTGGGCTGGATTTTTATCTGTGCGGCAGCGAGAGCGTCTGCAGGGAGGAGCCCGCGGAGCGTATAAAAAGGGAACTGAGGATTGCGGCATCGGACAGCACGGACAGACAGGTAAAGAGGGAGCTGTATCTGCGCATTCTTCAGTATTACTATGATACGGACGACTGTCGGGCCCTGGATGAGTATCTGAAGAAAATTCCGTCCCAGGAGCTTACGGCGAGAGAGCGGGCCTCTGTGGTTCGCTTCATGGTGCTGCGGGGCAATTACAGGCTGGCATGGGAATGGCTGGAGGTATACGGACCGTATTTTGTGGATGTGAAGATCCTGGTGCGGTTGGCGGGAGTCATGATAGAGCGGTACGATTGCGGGGAGAATCCCCTGTTAAGTGCGGCTGCAGTCTATATATTCCGGAAAGGCAAATATGACAGTACCATACTGGATTATCTGGCAGAGCATTATCAGGGCATGGCAAGAAATATGCGGGAGATCTGGAAAGCCGCCAGGTCTTTCGGAGCGGACTGCTACAGGCTCAGCGAAAGACTGCTGGTGCAGATGCTGTATTCCGGCGCTTTTGTTGGGGAGAAGATGGAGATATTCCGCTATTACATTTCCCAGGGGCCTAAGCAGGAGGTGGAGGAGGCATTCCTGGCGCAATGCGCTTATGACTATTTTGTCAGGGAACGTCTCATGGAAAAGGAAGTGTTCTGTGAAATCAGGCAGATGTATCTGCGGGGAGAGCCGGTGCAGATGGTCTGTAAGCTGGCATATCTAAAGTATGTAGCGGAGAACGGACAGGAGGAGACCTCCGATTCCATGGTGGGGGAACTGCTGGAGGAGATGCTGGACAGAGAGATCTATCTGGATTTTTTCCGGGAATTTGACCAGTGTCCGGGGCTGGAGAGAGAACTCTCGGACAAGACCATTGTGGAATACCGTACCAAGCCCCGGACGGAAGTCTGTATCCATTATACGATTCTTGACGAGAACGGGGGAACGGACGGGTATCGCAGCGAGTATATGCGGGAGGCGTATGGGGGTGTATGCTTCAAGGCTTTTGTGCTGTTCTTCGGGGAGTATCTGCAGTACTATATCACGGAGGAGCGGGAGGGCACATTCCAGGTGACGGGAAGCGGTACGCTTCAGAGGAGAGATAACGATGCAGTGGAGGAGAGCAGATATCAGATGATCAATGATATCGCCACTGCCCAGACCATTCAGGATTACGAGACAATGGATCAGCTGTTGGAGGAATATTATAAAAGAGACTTCCTCAACAGCAGATTATTTGAACTAAAATAGAGGGGAGAAACTGGAGGAGCCGGTATGGGTATTCTAAGCAGTGACAAGCTGATCGTGGGATATGATCTGGGAAATGAGTATTCCCAGATCAGCTTTGCCGTGTCCGAAAGCGAGGAACCGCAGACGCTTTCCCAGGTGGCGGGCGCCCAGGTTTATAATATTCCCACAGCTCTTTACAAGAGGAGGGGCACGAACCAGTGGCTCTACGGCAGAGAAGCGTTGAAAGCGGACAGCGGGGAGGGGGTTCTGGTAGAGAATCTGTTTTCCATGGCGCTTGGCAGGGAGCCGGTGGTCATAGACGGGGAAAGCTTTGACCCGGTGGCGCTTTTAGCGCTGTTCTTCCGCCGCAGCCTTGGGCTGCTCCCCCAGACCGGAGCCAGACTTACGGCGCTGATGCTGACCTGCGCTACCCTGAACCGGGAGAGTGTGGAAGTGCTGACGCGGATGGTGGAGGGGGCTCAGTTAAAAGCGGACAGAATCGCTGTCCAAAGCTATGAGGAAAGCTTTTACAGCTATATGCTGCGCCAGCAGGGGGAGCTGCGGACAAATGATACAGCGCTTTTTGACTACAGAAAAGGCGGCATTCGGCTGATGCGCATGGAATGCAACAGGCGGACTACGCCTATAGTAGTCTTTGTGAAAGGGAAAGACTACGAATTTCCGGAGGATGCGATTCCCCGCTGGGGTGAGGATGAGGTTTTAAAAGAGATAAATCCGGAGAGAATGCATGAGCTGGACGGTGCTTTCCTGGAGATTGCCAGAGAGGTCTGCAGGGAGAGCGCCGTGGGCAGCGTATTTCTCATCGGCGACGGATTCGGCCAGGACTGGATGAAAGAATCCCTGCGGTTTCTCTGTAAGGGCAGGCGGGTGTTTCAGGGAAACAATTTATTCAGCAAAGGCGCCTGCTTTGGAATGCAGGAGAGGATTCTTCCCGGCGAGGCGGGAAAGACCCATGTATTTTTGGGAAATGATAAACTGAAGGCCAATATCGGCATGCATGTGTTCAGGCAGGGAGAGGAATCCTATTATGCCCTGCTGGACGCGGGAGAGAACTGGTATGAGGCGGAGCAGAATGTGGAGTTGTATCTGCAGGAGGGCCAGGAGCTTGCGCTGACGATCACACCGCTTGCGGAAAGCCAGGGGCACAGCAGGCTGGTGCGGATTATTCTGGAGGGGCTTCCTGGCAGTGTGTCGCGGCTGGCGGCCCGGTTCTTCCTGAAAGCGGAGGACCGCTTGTCAGTGGAGGTAAAAGACCTCGGCTTTGGAGAGTTCCGGGCCTCCTCCGGGCGGGTGTGGAAAGAAGAGATCGATATAGGATAAGGAGTGACAAAGGATGCGGGTCAGTGTCTGCATAGGGAATTATGCGAAAACGCCATATTGTGTTCCGGGGCTTGGAATCAATGTCTTTTGCATGGAAGAACTGTGCTTTTGCCTGAAAGAGAATGCCTTTCTGCTGGATCTGTCGCTGATGAACGACAGTCTGCTGGACTGGGTGGAGCGGGAATGCGGTCTGCGGGAGCTGGCGAAAGCGCTTCATCCATTGGTGCACAGGCAGGGGTCTTTGAGCGCTTTTGTATTGGCCATCCAGCGTTATGCGGGCTTTTTTGACGAAACAGTGATTCAGGAGACGGAACAGGTACTGAAGCAGGGAGCCGGCCTGACGGGCCTGGAGAAACGAAAGAGCCAGATTGATTATCTGGTGAAAAAGAAGAGTTACAGACAGGCCCTGCGGGGGTACGACGAGTTGCTGCAGACTTTGGAGAAAGAGCAGGGAAGCATGGCGGAGGATTTTCCGGAGGCAAAGAATTCGCCTGCGGAAAAAGAATTCCTGGCGAAAATATGGCATAATAAAGGTGTGGCATACGCAGGGCTTATGTTCTATGGAAAGGCGGCGGAATGCTTCCAAAAGGCCTCTGAATGGAATGCCGGGGATGAATACCGCATGGATTTTCTGGCGGCAAAGCGGATGGAACTGTCCGAGGAGGCGTATGTATCATTTGCCGCAGCACATGAAGAGTGGCATTTTGATACGTTGGAACTGGAGAAGAAGCTGGAACGGATTGTGGAGGACTGGGAGCAGGAGCCGGATTATCTGCGGCTGTACAACCGAAAGGATTTAAGGAGCCGGGACAGACGGAAGTTCTGCGAGGACAGCGAGCGGCTGACCCAGGCTCTGAAAGACAGCTATAGGGCAGGAATGTAAAGGAAAGTCAGAATATGGGATTTTGGTCAAAATTATTCAGGAAAAAGAGATACCAGGAAAGCGGCTCAGAGGACTGGGAGAATATCGTCTATGACAGAGACGATGTGGATTTTACCGAGGAGGAAGAGCGCAGCAGATATATCGCCAACTGTCTGGAGCAGATAAAAGAGGCCACCAAAGAGATCGGCCTGCTGACAGGGGAATATTCCCTGATCACCTCCTACCTGACAGATATGGAAGAGATAGAGGCTCTGCCGGAATCCGAGCGGGAGGGCTTAGACAGCATTGCGGGACGGCTGGTGGCGCTGGAACAGGAGAGCAAGCGCTACCGGGGCAGGAAGAACCGCATGAAAGACGCGGATTACTACAGGCTGCGGGAGCATGAGAGCGGGATCAAAGAGGGAATCGCCAAGCTTAAGGAGTGTGAGGAATACGGAGGCAAGGTGAAACAGGATCTCCAAAGGCTGGACAGGGAACGCCATGCCTATGAGTACCGCAGGGAGGAACTGAATTCTCTCATGGATAATCTGCGGGGGATGACGGTGATCTTCGTGACAGCCTTTACCATGTGCATGGTGATGCTGGCGGTGCTTCAGTTTGCGTTCCATATGGATACCCGGATCGGGTATCTGGTGGCAGTGGCTGCGGTGGCAGTGGCGGTGACAGTGACCTGGGTGAAGTATACGGACGAGGATAAGGAGCTGCATCAGGTGGAGATAGCGGTGAACAAGCTCATCCTTTTGCAGAACAGGGTGAAGATACGGTATGTGAACAACAGGAATCTCATCGACTATCTCTACATCAAGTACGGCACGGACAGCGCGGCGTCGTTAAACAGACTTTGGACGCAGTATCAGCGGGAGAAAGATGAAAGGCGGGAATTCGCCGAGGCCGAGGGGAAGGCGGAGTACTACCGCAGACAGCTTCTGCATAAGCTGTCACGCTACCGGATCGCAACACCGGAGAGATGGCTGAACCAGGCGGCGGCCCTGTTGGATAAGCGGGAGATGGTGGAGATGCGCCACGAGCTGATCCTGCGCAGACAGACGCTGCGCAAGCAGATGGACTACAATAACAATGTGGCGGAGATCGCCCGAAAGGAGATCATGGACGTGGCCGACAAGTATCCCGCCTATGCCTCCGAAATCATGGAAATGGTATCACAATGCGGCCAGGAGGATTCTGTGTATTGACTTCTGGACTTAGGTAAGATATGATAAATGGGTTAAAACGAAACCGGAAGAAAGCGTTACAGAGAGAAAATAAAGGAGAGCAGGGACGGATATGGAAAAAATGCATTCCACGGATAAGTATGTGAGCCCTCTGTCGGAGCGCTATGCCAGCAGGGAAATGCAGTATATTTTCTCCCAGGATATGAAATTCAGCACCTGGAGGAGACTATGGATTGCTTTGGCGGAGACGGAGAAAGAGCTGGGCTTAAGCCAGGACGGCAAGCCGGTCATTACGGACGAGCAGATCGCGGAGATGAAAGCCCATGTGGACGATATCAATTATGACGTGGCAAAAGCCAGGGAGCGGGAGGTTCGCCATGACGTCATGAGCCATGTGTACGCCTATGGACAGCAGTGCCCTAAGGCTGCCGGCATCATTCATCTGGGAGCCACCTCCTGCTATGTGGGGGACAATACGGATATCATTATCATGACGGAGGCCCTGAAGCTTTTGAAGAAGAAGCTGGTGAATGTGATAGAGGAGCTTGCGGATTTTGCGGAAGCCTATAAAGCCCAGCCTACGCTGGCATTCACCCATTTCCAGCCGGCCCAGCCGACTACGGTGGGGAAGCGGGCGACTTTGTGGCTCCAGGAATTTTTCCTGGATCTGGAGGATCTGGACTATGTGCTGGGAAATATGAAGCTGTTGGGTTCCAAGGGGACTACGGGTACGCAGGCTTCTTTCCTGGAACTCTTTGACAAAGACCAGGAGACCATTGACAAAATAGATCCTATGATTGCGAAAAAGATGGGATTTGGGGAGTGCTTCCCCGTATCGGGCCAGACCTATTCCAGAAAAGTGGATACCAGGGTGGCGAACGTTCTGGCGGGTATCGCCGCATCCGCTCACAAGATGAGCAATGATATCCGTCTGCTCCAGCATCTCAAAGAGGTGGAGGAGCCTTTTGAGAAGAGCCAGATCGGTTCCTCTGCCATGGCCTATAAGCGCAATCCCATGCGCTGCGAACGGATTGCCTCCCTGGCCAGATATGTGATGATTGACGCGCTGAATCCGGCTATCACCTCTGCCACCCAGTGGTTTGAGAGGACGCTGGACGATTCCGCCAATAAGAGGCTGTCCATTCCCGAGGGCTTCCTTGCGGTGGACGGTATCCTGGATCTGTGCCTGAATGTGGTGGACGGGCTGGTGGTATATCCCAAGGTCATCGAAAAGCATCTCATGAGTGAGCTGCCTTTTATGGCTACGGAGAATATCATGATGGATGCCGTGAAACTCGGCGGGAATCGCCAGGAGCTTCATGAGCGCATCAGGGAGCTGTCCATGGAAGCCGGCCGCAATGTGAAAGCGGAGGGCAAAGAGAATAATCTGCTGGAGCTGATCGCGGCAGATCCGGCGTTCCCTATGAGCCTGGAGGAGCTGCAGGCAGCCATGGATCCTGCAAAATATGTGGGACGGTCCAAAGAGCAGGTGGAGGCGTTCCTTAAGGATATCATTCGTCCGGTGCTGGAGGAGAATAAAGAGCTGCTGGGCGTGAAAGCTGAAGTTACAGTGTAAGAAGCGAATTTAGGGAGGCGTAGAATGGGCGGATTTTTTGGTGTTGCATCCAAGGAGGATTGTGTCTTTGACTTGTATTTCGGAACGGATTACCATTCCCATCTGGGAACCAGGAGAGCAGGCATGGTGGTCTATGGCAAAGAAAAGGGCTTCGACAGGGCGATACATAATATTGAAAATGCTCCTTTTCGGACAAAATTTGACAAGGATTTCAATGAGATGGAGGGAAATATCGGCATCGGCTGCATTTCGGATTTTGAGCCCCAGCCGCTGATGGTGCGTTCCCATCATGGAACCTATGCCATTGCCACAGTGGGCAGGATCAACAATGCGGCGAAGCTTACAGAAGAGCTCCTGTCCAAGGGACATGCCCATTTTCTGGAGATGAGCGGCGGAGATCTGAATGCTACGGAGCTGGTGGCCTATCTGGTGGACCAAAAGGACCATCTGGTGGAGGGCATCCGGTATGCACAGGAAGTGATCGACGGTTCCATGACCATGCTGGTCATGACAGCCAAGGGGATTTACGCGGCCAGGGATTTGCACGGCAGGACGCCGGTGTCCGTGGGCAGGAAAGAGGGATCATGGTGCGTGTCTTTCGAGAGCTTTGCCTATCTGAACCTGGGATATGAATTCCAGAGGGAGCTGGGCCCCGGGGAGATTGCCGTAGTGACGCCGGAGGGAATCCATACGCTGATGCAGCCGGGAAAAGAGATGAAGATCTGCACGTTCCTCTGGGTATACTATGGGTATCCCACATCCTCTTACGAGGGAATCAGTGTGGAGAAGATGCGGTATAACTGCGGCGCGCTGTTAGCAGAGCGGGATAATGTGAAGCCGGATACGGTGGCGGGAGTGCCGGATTCGGGTACCGCTCATGCCATCGGCTATGCGAATAAGTCCGGAATACCGTTCTCCAGGCCTTTTGTCAAATATACGCCTACCTGGCCCAGGTCTTTCATGCCCGCGATGCAGTCCCAGAGGAATCTCATCGCCAAGATGAAGCTGATTCCGGTAAAGGATCTCATACGGGGAAAGAGCCTGCTGATGATCGACGACTCCATTGTCAGGGGTACACAGCTGCGTGAGACCACGGAATTCCTCTATCACAGCGGGGCTCGGGAAGTCCATATCCGTCCCGCCTGTCCGCCGATTATGTTTGGCTGTAAATACCTGAATTTCTCCAGATCTACTTCGGAGATGGACCTGATCGCCAGGAGGGTCCTGAAAGAGATGGAGCAGGAGGGCAGAAAAATCGACCTGAAAGATTATGTGAATCCGGATACGGCAGAGTATGGCGAAATGGTGGAACGGATCGGAAAGAGACTGAATTTCACCAGCCTGCGCTATCACAGGCTGGACGATATGATTGCCTCAGTAGGGATAGACAGGGAGAAACTTTGCACTTACTGTTGGGACGGAATAGCGTAGCGGTCTCATGAGGTTATTGGCGTGTTGAAAGTCGGTTTTTTGATTAAGGTTTTGGGGTGTTAATGTGATAAGGATATGTTATGTGGTAGTGGTGTCTTTGCCGTTGGTGGTGTATTATATTTGTAAGGCGCATTACATTGAGCGGCATGGGGAGCGTTTTTCCGAGGAAACGCGCTATAAAATGGCCAGGAAGTGCATCGGTATCATGATGCGCAACGGGCGGATCGAGACGGAAAGCTTCGGGCAGGAGCTGCTGCCAAAAGAGGGCGGATATGTGATGTATTCCAATCATCAGGGCAAGTATGATACACTGGGCATCATGAGCTCTCATCCAAAGCCCTGTACTATTGTCATAGACGCTTACCGCTCCAAGCTTCCCATTACGGATACTTTTATCGACTTGGTGCAGGGCAGCAGGCTGGACAAGACAGATATGAAAAAACAGCTTCACATGATCCTGCAGATTGCGGATGAAGTGAAGAACGGGAGACGTTATATTGTATTTCCCGAGGGCGGCTACGATCATAATAAGAATGAACTGCAGGATTTCATGGCGGGTTCTTTCAAATGCGCTACCAAGGCGAAAGCGCCTATTGTGCCTGTGGCCATCATTGATTCCTACAAGCCATTCGGGGTGAATTCGCTGCGGAAAGTAAAGACCCAGGTACATTTTCTGGCTCCTATTTTCTATGAGGAGTATGGGAAGATGACTACGGCTGAGATTGCCGAGATGGTAAAGGGCAGGATTTCCAGCACGATTGACAGGCAGCTGAACAGGAGAGAGCTGGCTTCGTAAATGGCAGGCGGCAGTCCGAGAAAAATACAGCTATGGATTCCCATAGCTGTATTTTTCCGTTTGACCGAATGAACTATAACGGCTTACCGGTCAGCATCTCGTATGCCTGCAGATACTTCTCAATGGTCCTCTGTACCACATCTTCCGGCAGGACCCAGTTGTTGTCAGGATTGGCTTTCAGCCAGTCTCTGGCGAACTGCTTGTCGAAAGAGGGCTGGCCGTGTCCGGGTTCATAAGCGTCCGCAGGCCAGAAACGGGAACTGTCGGGTGTGAGCATCTCGTCTGCCAGGACAATGTTGCCCGCCTCGTCCAGGCCGAACTCAAACTTGGTATCGGCGATGATGATGCCGCGGCTTAAGGCATAGTCGGCGCATTTTTTGTAGAGGGCGAGGGTGTAGTCCCGAACTTTTTGGGCATATTCCTGCCCTTTTCCCGGGAATCGTTTTTCCAGGTAATCCACACTCTGCTCAAAAGAGATATTTTCGTCGTGGTCGCCGATCTCCGCTTTGGTGGAGGGGGTATAGATGGGTTCAGGCAGTTTGTCCGCCTCTTTTAATCCTTCCGGCAGGCGGATGCCACAGACAGTGCCGTCTTTCTGATAGCTGGCCCAGCCGCTTCCGGTGATGTAGCCTCTGACGATGCACTCTATGGGAATGATCTCCAGCTTCCTGCAAAGCATACTGTTTCCGTCGAATCTCTCCTGCCGGAAAAAGGCAGGCATATCTTTCACGTCCACGGAAAGCATATGATTGGGCAGGATATCCTTTGTCATATCGAACCAGAATCTGGACATCTGAGTCAGCACAGTGCCTTTCTTGTCCACTTTGTTGCCCAGGATCACGTCGAAGCAGCTGATCCGGTCCGTGGCGACCATGATCAGGCTGTCGCCATTGTCGTAAATCTCGCGTACCTTGCCCTCCTTGATGGGCTTGCATTCTTGAATGCTCATGTTCTTGTCTCCTTTGCCTGTAAGTGAAGATACGTCTAAGGCCGTATCTTGCTGGTCTGTTCACGTTTTCAGTTTAGCACAGATACCCGGAAAGCACAATAACGCGAAAAGGGAATCCGAAAAAACCGGTATTTTTTTGCCTGAAAGGGGGAATGTTAACAGCATGCGGCATGAATGCGAAAGCAATCGGGGCCCAAAGGAAACGGATACCGGAAAGGGAGAAGAATATGGCTGAAAAAAATGAAGACAGGAAGATAGAAAAAGAAGAGCACAGGGACGAAAGAATAGAGCAGACCGGCCAGGCCACACTGGATGAAAGCGACCGGCTTGGAGACATCCATCTGATCTCCATTATCGGGGAGATTGAGGGGCATGAGAATCTGTCTAATAATTCCAAGACCACGAAGTACGAGCATATTCTGCCCAGCCTGGCAGCCATTGAGGACAGTAAGGACATACAGGGCGTGCTGGTACTGTTAAACACCATGGGAGGGGATGTGGAGGCAGGCTTGGCCATAGCGGAGATGATCGCCTCCCTGAGCAAGCCCACGGTATCCCTGGTGCTGGGCGGAAGCCATTCTATCGGGGTGCCCATTGCGGTGAGCACGGACTATTCTTTTATTGTGCCCACGGGAACCATGGTGATACATCCGGTGCGCATGAACGGCATGATCATCGGAGTACCCCAGACTTTTGACTATTTTAAACTGATACAAGACAGGATTACCGGTTTTGTCTGCAGCCATTGCCGGATAGACAAGAACACTTTGGAGGAACTGATGACAGAGACCGGCATTCTCACAAAGGATGTAGGTACGATCCTTGTGGGAGAGGAGGCGGTAAAGCACGGCATCATTGATGAGGTGGGCGGCATTGACAGGGCCGTGGGGAAGCTGCGGTCTATGATTGAGACCGGTACTGGAACGGCGACATCCCCATCTTCCTGCGGAAGATCCTGCTGAAATAATATGGGTCATGATAGCCAACTTCGGCGGCAACGGCGCTTATGCTCCTGTCGGTCTGGGAGAGGAGTTTGCAGGCTTCGCTGATTCGCAGGCTGATGATATATTCGTTGGGCGAGACGCCGGTATGCCGTTTAAAGGCGCATCGGAAAGCGGTACAGCTCATATTCTCCATCCGGGCCAGGGCTTCGATGGGAATTGGCTCCTGGAAAGAGCGGTGGATATATTCAATGGCCAGCAAGGGCAGGCTGCTTTTGGAATCCGGGGCCCCGTACCGGCCCGTAAAGAGGAGGATTTCCCGCAGGGTGTACAGGCAGAGCTGTCCGGCCGCGTTATCGTTTATGATAAATTCCCGGAAGAGCTGCCGGAAGCAGGAGATGATCTCTTTATGAATGCCGATATGCTGTCTGCGGTTCAGGGTAAGGCCTGCGGACTGCGTGAGGGAGCGGGCTTCGAAGCCGGTGTAATGCACCCAGAGATAGACTGTTTCCCCCTGGCCGGTATAATGATAGTCATGTTCCGGCTCAAAGACAATGACATCGCCCGGCAGCAGGCGGCAGTCTTCCAGAAGCATTTCTCCTTTCAAGACGTATATGTAATAATAATCCCGCCTCACAGCTCTTGTGGAAAAGGAGCGGGTTTTGGACACTGCGCCCACACAGTTCACCTGCAAAGGAACCGAGTCGTTTTTCCGGTTGGCTTCGCTTTCCAGTCTTGTATGAAAATATGTCTGTGTGCGCATGGTATTTTCCTCCCCGAATTCTGCGGTCTGTTGAAAAGTCCATTTTTTTCGTTTGTTTATCCATTGCTGACAGATGGATTCTATTATAGACTCTTGATAATAGAATCTGCTTTTAGATTCTATTATAGACTCTTGATAATAGAATCTGCCTTTGGATTCTATTATAGACTTTTGATAATAGAATCTGCTTTTAGATTCTATTATAGACCTTATTTCATAAATAGCAATAGAATCAGAGAAAACAAGAATCAGGAGGAATGGATATGGAATTTCAGATTGTGCAGGTATCGTCTTTGGAAAAAATCAGGGCGAATGACAGTTTAAAGCGTGATGAAATACACGAAAAAACGGTCCTGGCCGGGGAGCGCCTTTCTTATCAGATCTGTATGAAAGCAAACGACAGGACGGACGTGGGAGTCGTGGCGGAGTCCGACCTGCCGGGGGATGTGAGACTATATCTGGTGAGAGACGCTTATATTGATGTACCCGCCAGGGAAGAGGATATGGAGGGGGAGGATTATGTTACCTTAGAGCCCGGCTTTATGCCGGATATCCTGGTGCCCATGGAGGAACAGGGAAATCGCATGGCAGTCACACCGCAGACTGCCACTATCTGGGTCAAGGCAGATATCCCCAAAGATGCCCCTGCGGGAGATTACAGCATAAAAGTAAGAATTCTGCCCGCTCACATGCAGTCGGCCCGGATTCCCGGGGCGGAAGAAGCTCCCTTTACGGTCTGCGAGACCATGGACATTCATGTGATTCCTGCCGCATTGCCGCCCCAGAGGCTGATCTATACCAGATGGTTCTATGCGGACTGCATTGCGGTACAGCATAGCGTGGAAATCTATTCCGAGAAGCACTGGGAACTCATTGACAAATACATCGCGGCCGCTGCGGACGTGGGAATCAATATGATTTTGGTGCCTATACATACGCCGCCTCTGGATACTGCGGTGGGAATCACCAGGCCCTGTGTGCAGCTTGTGGATATTGAGAAAAAGGGGGACAGCTATGAGTTCTCTTTTGATAAATTCAGACGCTTTATAGATATCTGTAAGAAAAACGGAATCCGGTATTTTGAGATGGCCCATATGTTCTCCCAATGGGGGGCAAAGTGCGCACCCAATATCATGGTGACGGAAAACGGCAGAAAAGATTACATGTTCGGCTGGCATGTGGCCGCGGACTCGGAGGAGTACGTCTCATTCCTGAAGCAGTATATCGCGGCGGTTTCAAAGGAACTGGCGGCAGAGGGTATCAGTGAGCAGACTTATTTCCATATCTCTGACGAGCCGTCGTTAGAGTCCATGGAAACCTATAAAACAGCTTCCGATATCATGCGTCCACTGATCGGGAACAGCAAGACCTTTGACGCATTGTCAAATTATGTTTTTTATGAGAATGGCCTTATAGAGTGTCCTGTTACCAGCGTGGAGCATATTCATGAGTTCCTGGAGCATGACATCGAGAATCAGTGGGCGTATTACTGCTGCGGCCCTGAGAAAGTGTTCCCCAACAGCTTTTTGGCCATGCCCTCCTACAGAATCCGGGTTCTGGGCTTTCTGCTGTATAAATACAATATCAAGGGATTTTTACACTGGGGGTTGAATTTCTACAATTGCTGCGTCTCCAAGTATCCGGTGAACCCCTATGTCACCACCTCCGGGGACAAGGCGTTCCCCTCCGGTGACCCTTTTATCCTTTACCCGGGCAGGGACAGCGTCTATGGCTCCATCCGGGGGCAGGTTACCTATGAGGCTGTTCAGGACATGGACATCTGCTATGCGCTGGAGCAGTATGCGGGCAGGGAGGCTGTGACAGCCATGATCGACCGCGCCGCAGGCTACGAAATACGATTTGATCACTATCCGAAAAATAAGGAATTCCTGGAGAATCTAAGGGCTGAGATGGTGGAAAAGATAAGGAAATTTGCCGGGTGAGCTGTGTGGCGATGGATTTACGGGACTATTTTCAGACGCGCTCTGTGAAAAAAGACTGCGCTGTGGCCGATAGCCATGGCGCAGTTTTATGTATTTTTTCGACGGTATTTTCGCCGGCAGATTATCTGAGATTATCTGAACTTTTTTCAACTGAAATATTTAATGACAATTCCGGGTAAAGATGATATAATGTTAAGCCGTAAGGGAATTCGGGTTTATTATGCCGAATGATCTTTGAATATGACAATATCCGCGGTAGCGGGCATTGCTGCATAGAAAGATGAGAGAGGTTGATAAGGATGGCGGCTTCCAATGGAAGAAAAACAGCATCTTCGAATAAAAAAACTACCCAGAGTACGAGAAAGACTTCCGTACAGCGGAAAAAGACGAAAGCCCAGATGGCCCAGGACAGCGCTCTGTTTCATGAGATAGGGCTGATTGCCCTGTTTGCTGCCATGGTGTTCTTATTTTGCTGCAATTTCGGTCTGATCGGTCCTATGGGAGACACTGTCAGCGGCGTGCTGTTCGGTATCTTCGGCCTGACTGCCTATGCGGTGCCGGTGCTGCTTTTTCTGGCAGTGGCCTTTTATTTTGCAAATGAGGGGAATACCAATGCGGCCAGAAAGCTGGCGGCAGGGGTGGTATTGTTCGTGATGCTGGGAATCGTCTGTGATCTGTTCGGAAAGCAGGCGGGCAGCATGGAGAAATATGACGTGAAGCTGCTGTATGAGAGCTGCAGGGAGCAAAAGGCCGGCGGAGGTGTTCTGGGCGGCAGCATAAGCTTTCTGCTGCAGCAATATCTGGAAACCATCGGCACTGTGCTGGTGGTGCTGTTGTGCAGTGTGGTAAGTCTGATTCTTCTCACAGAGAAATCACTGCTTAGCAGCGTGAAAAGGGGAGGCAGCAGGGTGCGGGAGCTGTCCAGAGAGGACGCGGCCAGACGCAGGGAGCAGGCCGGGATTCGCAGGCAGGAGCAGGAGGAGAATGCCCGCAGGCGCAGGGAACAGGCGCAGCTTCGCAGGCAGGAGCAGGAGGAGAACCGGGCCAGAAAGGCAAAGGAGCGCAGGCTGAAAGCAGAGGAGAAAGAGAACGAGAAGATTCTGCGGATGGAGCGGAAAGTGTCGGGCGTCATGCTGGACACTGCGCTGCCCAAGCCGGAGGAGAACCTTTCCCGGGATATCCATGAAATCATACTGGAGGAGACGGAGGCAGAGACGCCGCTGCAGGAGACATTTACGGCAGAACCCGTGGAGACAGCGGAAAAAGAGCCTGAAGAGCCTGATTTTGATTTCGGAAAGATACCGATCCGGGGCATTCATCAGGTGACGGTAAATGAGGAGCCGGAAGAGGAATACATACAGGAGGATTCGCTGCCGGAGGATTCCGGGGAGCAGCATGCGCGGCGGGAGGTTGATTTCCGGAATTATAATGGGACAGCGGAAGAGGAAAAGCAGTCCGATGGGCAGAGCGGCTTCACAGAGCCCGAAGCGGAGCCTTTCGGGGAGCCTGAAATTGCAGCGGAGCCACAGGCCGGCGCAGGGGAGGTTTCGGAAGCCCCCGATGACATGGGGCCTGTGGGGACTCCGGCAGCAAGACCGTCAGCGGTACTGCCCGCAGCCCCGGGAAACGGTTCGGGCGGACAGGCCGGGGCAGGAGCGCACAATGCTCCGGGGCCCGGAAAACAAGCGCCGAAAAAGTATATGCTTCCGCCTCTGTCTCTGCTGCAGAAAGGGATGGAGGCCACGGGAGATTCCGCCAGAGAACTGCGGGAGACGGCGATGCGTCTGCAGCAGACGCTGGGCACCTTTGGCGTAAAAGTGACGATTACGGATATAAGCCAGGGGCCCAGTGTAACCAGGTATGAGCTGCAGCCGGAGCAGGGGGTGAAAGTCTCCAAAATCGTGGGCCTGTCGGACGATATCAAAATGCACTTGGCTGCCACGGATATCAGAATTGAAGCGCCTATTCCCGGAAAGGCTGCCATCGGAATCGAGGTGCCGAATAAGGAGACCATGTCGGTGGCATTGCGGGATTTGCTGGAGAATAAAGAATTCCGGGATTTCCCCTCGAAGATCGCTTTTGCGGTGGGTAAGGATATCGGAGGGAAGACAGTTGTGTCCGATATCGCGAAGATGCCTCATATGCTTATTGCAGGGGCCACGGGTTCCGGTAAATCTGTCTGTATCAATACTCTGATCATCAGCATTCTGTACAAGGCGCGGCCTGACGAGGTGAAGCTGATTATGGTGGATCCCAAGGTGGTGGAGCTGAGTATTTATAACGGGATTCCCCATCTGCTGATTCCGGTGGTAACGGATCCGAAGAAAGCTTCCGCCGCTCTCAAATGGGGCGTGGCGGAGATGGAGGACAGATACCGGAAATTTGCGGAATATAATGTAAGAGATCTGAAAGGATACAATAAAAAAGTGGAGGCAATGCGGGAAAAGGGCGATGAGAGTGCTCCCGCCGTGCTGCCCCAGATCGTTATCATCGTGGACGAGCTGGCGGATCTGATGATGGTTTGTCCGGGGGAGGTGGAGGAATCCATCTGCCGTCTGGCGCAGCTTGCAAGAGCCTGCGGCATTCATCTGATTATTGCCACCCAACGGCCCAGCGTGGATGTGATCACGGGCCTGATCAAGGCGAATATGCCCAGCCGGGTGGCTTTTTCCGTGTCCAGCGGTGTGGACTCCCGAACCATTCTGGACATGGTGGGAGCGGAGAAGCTTTTGGGGAAAGGGGACATGCTTTTTTACCCCCAGGGCTATGCAAAGCCTGCCAGGGTGCAGGGGGCTTTTGTATCGGACCAGGAGGTCTCCGATGTAGTGGACTTCTGGAAAAATCAGACGTTAGGCAATATTTACGCGGAGGATATCGAGGAGCGGATCGCGAATATGGGAACCTCCGGCGGAGAAAGCAAGGCTTCCGGGGGGAGCGCTGTGGATGAGCTGTTTGAAAAGGCAGGACATCTTATCATAGATAAGGACAAAGCTTCCATCGGCATGCTGCAGAGGGCCCTGCAGATTGGCTTCAACAGGGCGGCCCGCATTATGGACCAGCTGTGCCAGTACGGCGTGGTGGGGGAGGAAGAGGGGACAAAGCCCAGAAAGATATTGATGAGTCCGGAGCAGTTTGAACAGATGCTGGAAGAGATAGTTTAAGAAAAGGGAGAGAAGAATGAGGACAGATTTAGAGATCGCACAGGAAGCGGTGATGGAGCCTATAGGCAGAATCGCACAGAAGCTGGGGATTGGAGAGGATGATCTGGAGCTCTATGGAAAGTATAAGGCTAAGCTTTCGGAAGAATATCTGAATGGCCTGCGCCACAGGCCTGACGGAAAGCTGATTCTGGTGACGGCCATCAATCCTACTCCGGCGGGAGAGGGCAAGACTACCACCAGCGTAGGCCTGGGGCAGGCTTTCGGAAAGTTGGGGAAGAAAGCAGTGGTGGCGCTGCGGGAGCCGTCCCTGGGCCCCTGCTTTGGCATCAAGGGCGGCGCCGCAGGAGGCGGATATGCCCAGGTGGTGCCTATGGAGGAGCTGAATCTTCATTTTACGGGAGATTTCCATGCAATTACCTCTGCCAATAATCTGCTGGCAGCGCTCTTGGACAACCATATCCAGCAGGGAAATGAACTGCAGATTGACAGCAGGCAGATTATCTGGAAACGCTGTATGGACATGAATGACAGGGTGCTGCGCAATATCATAGTAGGCCTTGGCAGCAAGACGGACGGCTTTGTGAGGGAAGATCACTTTGTCATCACTGTGGCCAGCGAGATTATGGCAATTCTGTGCCTGGCCGAGGATATGAAAGATCTGAAAGAGCGGTTGTCCAGGATCATCGTGGCCTATGACTATTCCGGGAAGCCGGTGACAGCGGGAGATCTGCAGGCAGTGGGGGCCATGGCGGCGCTTTTACGGGATGCCATGAAGCCGAATCTGATTCAGACTCTGGAGCATACGCCTGTGCTGGTGCACGGAGGACCCTTTGCCAATATCGCTCATGGCTGCAACTCCGTAAGAGCTACCAGGGCGGCGCTGAAAATGGCGGATTACTGCATTACGGAGGCAGGATTTGGCGCGGATCTGGGTGCGGAGAAATTCTTCGATATCAAATGCCGTGTGGCGGGTCTGAAGCCGGACGCGGCAGTACTTGTTGCAACTATCCGCGCTTTGAAGTATAATGGCGGCAGACCTAAAAATGATCTGGGGGAAGAGGACCTGGCCGCGCTGGAAAAAGGCATCCGGAATCTGGAGAAGCACATTGAGAATCTCCAGAGATACGGCGTGCCGGTGGTGGTGACTTTGAATGCTTTCGCAACCGATACGGAGGCGGAGATTGCCTATGTAAGGCGGTTCTGCGAAGAGCGGAAATGCGAATTTGCCTTGTCTCAGGTATGGGCAAAGGGCGGGGACGGCGGTATTGAACTGGCGGAGAAAGTGCTGGAGGCCCTGGAAACCCAAAAGAGCGATTTTCGTCTGCTCTACGAGGATGAGATGCCTCTGGAGGAAAAGATAGAGACAGTTGCGAAAGTGATATATGGCGCAGGCAGCGTCAGTTTTTCCCAGGCGGCGAAGAGGCAGCTGAAGAAGCTGACAGAGCTGGGGTTTGGAAGCCTGCCTGTGTGCATGGCGAAAAATCAGTATTCTCTTTCCGACGACCCAAAGCGTCTGGGACGTCCCAGAGATTTTGAAATGACAGTAAGGGAGGTATATGTGTCCGCGGGCGCAGGGTTTATTGTGGCCCTGACAGGAGATGTGGTGACTATGCCCGGACTGTCTAAAAAGCCCTCTGCTTTTGGGATTGATGTCAATGAAGATGGTGTGATTACCGGGCTGTTTTGAATCGAGGTAAACTGGATATGAAATGTCCTAATTGTGGATATGAAATGGCCGAGGGAAAGCTATACTGTGAGCACTGCGGTGAGGACATCCACATCGTACCGGATTTTGAACCCGAGCTGGAACAGACAATCCAGGACATCCTTGAGGAAATGCACGAGGATATGACAGGCGGCAGGAGAGAGGAACCGGAAGAATATGAGGATGCATCCGGGGCGTCCTTTGAAGAGGATATGATTCAGGAGCCTGTGCGGAGAAAAAAAATCTGGCCCAAAGTGCTGTTTGCGCTCTTGCTGCTGGTCTTTTTGACTGCGGGCGGCACTGCCTGGCATGTATATAGCTTTTATTCCGAAGAGTATCAGCTTAACAGGGCGGAACAGTATGTAGGGCAGGGAAAGTACGATGAGGCCATTACGTGTTATAACCGGGCTGTGGAACTGGACAGTGAGAATGTGGAATTGCTTTTCGAATTAGCGGATATTTATCTGCTGAAAAACAATAAAGTCGAGTATGAATATCTTTTGAGGGAGATTATCAAAAATAAAAATACATCCGCGGAGCAGCTGGAGGGGGCATATGGGAAGCTGATCGCCATATACCGGGAGAGAGAGGATTATCAAACCATCAATGCATTGCTTTTGGCAAGCGGGAATGACAATCTCATCGCCGCTTATCCGAACTATATTGTGGATGTGCCGGAATTCAGCATTAATGAGGGGTACTATACCAGCATCCAGCCTTTAAAGCTTACGGCTACAGGATCCGGAAAGATCTATTTTACCACGGACGGCTCTGAGCCTACCCAGGAAAGCACCCAGTATACGGCGCCTATCATACTGGAGAACGGAAGCCATATTATCAGAGCCTGTTTTGTGAATGACAATGGGATTGTCAGCGATGTGGTCACTAAGGAATATCATATCGAATATAATGATATTCTGGCTCCTGAAGTCAGTGTCCTCAGCGGGGAGTATTTTGCCCCCATAATGATAGAGATTCTAGAGGAAGACGACGATGTGTATTATACCACAGACGGCAGCGACCCCACATATACGTCGACACCTTATACAGGACCTATTCCCATGCCTTTAGGTAAATCTACCTATAAATTTGCTCGGATCGTTAACGGAGTTACCGGGATTATTGCGGAACGTGAATACAATCTTGTCATAGATACGGACATTACCCCGGCGCAGGCGGTGGATTCCGTGGTGATGTACTGCGTGGAGACAGGAAAGATCACAGATGGCAGCGGGCGGTTTGACGACAGTGAGGATCGCTATGAGTATATGTATCTGTATGCTGCGAATATCAATAAGACAGGCGACTTCTATGTAATAGCCGAACAGTACAGGACGGCTGACGGCAATTCCACCAGGACGGGGAACAATTTTGCCGTGAATGTTTATACGGGAGAACGTTTTAAGCTTCAGAGAGACGATGGGGGCCGTCTGACCCTGATCGGAATAGAAGCGGAAATAAGTGAATAAGAAGATTCCTGAGGAGAGGAACAGAGAGGTGGACTATGTACAGAATATTGAAGAAATGTGAACTGACCAAAAACATTTATCTCATGGATGTGGAGGCAAAGCGGGTTGCCAAGGCATGCCAGCCCGGACAGTTCGTCATCGTGAGGATGGATGCGGAGGGAGAGAGGATTCCCCTTACTATCTGTGACTATGACAGGGAAAAGGGAACCGTGACCATTGTGTTCCAGTGCGTTGGCGCAGAGACACATCGGATGGTTAGTCTGGAAGAGGGCGACGCTTTCCATGATTTTGTAGGGCCCCTGGGATGCCCCTCGGAGCTGGTAAAGGAGACGCCAGAAGAGCTGAAAAAGAAAAGAATTCTCTTTGTGGCCGGCGGTGTGGGCGCCGCGCCGGTATATCCCCAGGTGAAATGGCTCCATGAGCAAGGTGTTGCCGCGGATGTGATCGTGGGGAGCAAGACCAAGGAGCTGCTGATCCTGGAGAAAGAGATGGAGGCCGTGGCAGGGAATCTCTACATAACCACGGACGACGGCTCTTACGGACGCAGCGGTATGGTGACCCAGACCATCAAGGATCTGGTGGCGGAGGGAAAGCAGTATGACGTGTGCATCGCCATCGGCCCTATGATTATGATGAAGTTTGTATGCCTCCTGACAAAGGAACTGAATATTCCTACGGTAGTAAGCCTGAATCCCATCATGGTGGACGGCACAGGCATGTGCGGGGCCTGCCGGGTGACGGTGGGCGGCAAGGTAAAGTTTGCCTGTGTGGACGGGCCGGAATTCGACGGACATGCGGTGAATTTCGATGAGGCCATGAGACGGCAGACCCTCTACAAGACCGAGGAGGGCCGGGCTATGCTCAGGCTCCAGGAGGGAGATACCCACCATGGGGGCTGTGGGAACTGCTAAAGGCGAAGATAAAATTTAAGTTTTTTGCAGCAAGACCGGAGCACAGGGGCGGATACTTCCCACATGCAGGAGCATGAAAGGTAAGGACGCAGAGTATAGAATATGGAGGATTGAGAATAAATGGACGTTTTGACAAAAATCCCTGTGAGGGAGCAGGACGCGAAAGAGCGCGCTGCCAATTTTGAGGAAGTATGCCTGGGATATAATCAGGAAGAGGCCCAGACCGAGGCTGCCAGGTGCATCAACTGTAAGAATGCCCAGTGCATTAAGGGATGCCCTGTGGCAATCGACATCCCTGCCTTTATCGAGAAAGTGAAAGAAGGGGACATTGCGGAGGCTTACCAGATCATCAGCAAGGCCAGCGCCCTGCCTGCAGTCTGCGGGCGCGTATGCCCCCAGGAGACCCAGTGCGAGGGAAAATGCATCCGGGGCATCAAGGGCGACCCTATCTCCATCGGCAAGCTGGAGCGCTTCGTGGCCGACTGGGCCAGGGAGAACGGCATTAAGCCTGCCGGGGCGGCGGAAAAGAAAGGGAAGAAAGTGGCTGTCATCGGCTCCGGCCCTGCGGGCTTGACCTGCGCCGGGGACTTGGCGAAGATGGGCTATGACGTGACAATCTTCGAGGCCTTACATGAGCCCGGCGGCGTGCTGGTGTACGGCATTCCGGAGTTCCGTCTGCCGAAAAAGGCTGTAGTGGCCGAGGAAATCGAAAATGTAAAAGCGCTTGGCGTGAAGATAGAGACCAACGTGGTAGTGGGCAAGTCCGTCACCATCGATGAGCTGATTCAGGAGGAGGGGTTCGAAGCCGTATTTATCGGTTCCGGCGCCGGTCTGCCCAAGTTCATGGGCATTCCCGGGGAGAACTCCAACGGCGTGTTCTCGGCCAACGAGTACCTGACCAGAAGCAATCTGATGAAAGCCTTTGACGAGAGTTCCAGCACCCCCATCATGCACAGCAAAAAGGTGGCTGTGGTGGGAGGCGGCAACGTGGCCATGGACGCGGCCAGGACGGCGCTGCGCCTGGGGGCGGAGGTGCATATCGTGTACCGCCGCAGCGAGGAGGAGCTTCCGGCCAGGGTGGAAGAGGTGCATCACGCCAAGGAAGAAGGTATTATCTTCGACCTGCTGACCAATCCCACGGAAATCCTTGCGGACGAGAAAGGCTGGGTCACCGGCATGAAATGCATTCGGATGGAGCTGGGCGAGCCGGATGCCTCCGGGCGCAGACGCCCTGTGGAGATTCCGGGCTCCGAGTTCACAATGGAGCTGGATACCGTCATCATGTCCCTGGGCACTTCCCCGAATCCGTTGATTTCTTCCACTACGGAGGGGCTGGAGATTAATAAATGGAAGTGTATCGTGGCCGAGGAGTCCAACGGCCAGACCACCAAGGAGGGTGTCTATGCCGGCGGAGACGCCGTTACGGGCGCGGCTACCGTTATCTTAGCCATGGGGGCCGGAAAGGCGGCGGCTAAGGGGATAGACGAATACTTGAGCGGCAAGTGACTCCGCCCCCATGGCTTGCCATGGGGGCCGGAAAGGCGGCGAAAGGGATAATGGAAGAAGAGCATTCCAAACGAATACTTGAGCGGCAAGTAATCACAAGGAGGGAAAGTTGATGGTAAAGCATATTGTACTCTGGAACTTTGTGGAAGAACTGTCCGAGGAGGAGAAAAAGGAAGCGGGACGAAAGATGGCGTCTCTGCTGGAGCCGATTAAGGAACTTGTGCCCGGCGCGGTGAAAATCCAGGTGGTTCCTAACCAGCTGGCATCCAGCAATCGGGACATTGCCCTGATCTCTACCTTTGAGACAGTGGAGGCACTGTCTGCATATCAGAACCATCCGGCTCATGTGGAGGCCGGAAAGTATGTGAGGAGTGTCACCTGCAACAGGGCGTGTATGGATTATGAACTTTAAAACAGAATAATTCCAACATGATTTCGACAAAATTTCAGACATAATTTCAATTACAGCAAGTTATATTTCATGTTATACTGCAGACCGCCAGGATTTACGGTGATGTCTCTGGGGAAGTAACTGGCTGGCGGTCTGCAGTCAGGTTGTACTGTAAGTTTAACCATGTGCAGTATGCATTGATTTCCCCGTGCAATGGTCGGGGCAGATGTGAAACATATTTCTCCGGTCATTGCATGGCGAATGCCGCATGGCTCCTGTGTTCCTGCGGCTGACGATTCAGATGAGGAAAGAAGGTAGACAAATATGCCTTGGTGTCCGAAATGCAAAAGCGAGTATAGGGAAGGGTTTACGGTATGCGCTGACTGTGGCAGCGAACTGGTGGATGAAGAGCAGTTTTTGAAGTTGGAGGAAGAGCGCGCCGCCGCAGAGGAGGCACAGAGAGTAGCGCTTGCAATGCAGCATGTGGCGCGCATGGCCGCCGAAAGAGGGGAAAGCCTCAATGTGGAAGAGGCGGAGCGTCTGGCTGCAGAGGCGGGCATATCCGTGGGAGGGGTTCGAGAGGCTGTACATCTGGCTGTCGGGGGTGAGGGATTGTCCGAGGCTGCAGCGGCAGAAGAGACCGATGTGCCGGAAACGCCTGGCTCCGCCGTGCATGAAGAGGCGGAGGTGTCTGCCCGGGAAGAGGAAACGCCTGGGACGGCTGCCGGAATGTCGCCGGAGCACACCACATCCCTGTACCAGGACAGCACGGAGCGGGCCAATGAGAACCGTTCCTCCGCCTGGATCCTGATGATCATGGGCAGCATAGGACTCATTGTCATTGCGCTGGGAATCATGGGCGTGCTTCCGCTTCACTTCAGCAATCCATATTTGTTCTACGGCGTGATGGCCGCGGTATTCCTTTTGTTTCTGGTTGCGGGCATGGTGTCTCTGAAAAACGCCAGAATTTTTGAAAAAAAGGCAGAGTCTGAGAATTCCCTGCGGGATGCTATGCTGACATGGAGCAGGGGGAATCTTCATGCGCAGGAAGTGGACCGTGAGATCGGCATGGCCGGCGACGAGTCTGAGGAAGCTCTGTATTATAAACGCTTTGCCTGTATCAAAGCAAAATTGAACTATCAGTTCGTAAATCTGGATCAGGGCTTTCTGGAGAAATTCATCGATGATTCCGTATATGACATGGTTTTTGGGGGAGAAGACGATTGAACGTCTGTTCTCTTTGCGGCGGCATGGAGGTAAGGTTGAAGATCAGTATTGCATGTGTGGGAAAGATAAAGGAAAAGTTCTATAGAGACGCTATTTCGGAATATGAGAAACGACTGAGCAGATACTGCAGGCTGGAATTCCTGGAAGTAGCAGACGAGAAAACTCCCGATGGGGCCGGTGAGGCCCTGGAGGAACAGATCAAGGAAAAAGAGGCAAGGCGTCTCCTGGAGAAAATCCGGGAGGACGCCTTTGTCTGCGCTTTGGAGATAGAGGGGAAGCGCCTGACCTCGGAGGGCTTTGCCCGGTGGATGGAGGGCCTGACGGTAAGGGGAACCAGCCATATCGTGTTCGTCATCGGCGGCTCCCTGGGCCTGCATGAGTCCCTGCGCAGGCGGGCGGACATGGCCTTAAGCTTCTCGGATATGACATTTCCCCACCAGCTTATGCGGGTGATACTGGTGGAGCAGGTCTACAGGGGATTCCGGATTATGCATGGGGAACCATATCACAAGTAAGGGCGAAATTTTATAGAAACTCAGGAAATGCATCAAAGGTAAGATTAACAGTTAGAAGGAATAGCTTCCATTTCATTTTGTTTCTAAACATTATGGCAGGTTTATCTATAAATGAACTTGCAGAGTTACCGGCGGTTGATGCGTCATTTTGGTTTAGACATGATGAACTTATTAGAAAAAGTCAGGATGAGTTGGTAGGCATAAATGATTGGACTAAGAATCCAATGTCAGCGCTCCCGGCATGGATGGTATTGGTATCAAAGAAAGTAAGTGTGGAATAACAATGCCAGGAGACAGGTTCTCGGCTTATTGTAATTTGTCGGAAATCTGTGTATAATAGAAATAGGTAGCAGGGCTTTTGGAACATGCAGATTTTTTCAGCAATGATTTGCTGAAAGAAAGCAGGTGGATAAAATGGGAGACATGGAAACAAAGCAGACAAAATGGGAAGAATTAAGCATATCCAATGATTTCCTGTTTGGCAAGGTCATGCAGAATCCGGAACTGTGCAAAGAGCTATTGCAGAGGATTCTCCCGGATTTGAACATTGAACGCATTGAATATCCGGAATTACAGAAAAGTATCAACATGGATATGGATGCCCGCAGTGTGAGGCTGGATGTGTATGTAAAAGATGAGAAAGAAGTGGTTTACGACATAGAAATGCAGGTAAGCCATACCAAGGAACTTGCTAAGAGAAGCCGGTATTATCAAAGTATGATAGACCTGCAGCTTATTGATAAAGGGCAGCTTTATGATGAGCTAAAGCGAAGCTATGTTATATTTATCTGTCCATTTGATTTATATGGGAAAGGGCGGCATATTTATACCTTTGAAAATATCTGTAAAGAAGACGGCAGCATTTCCATGGGTGATGAGGCGGTAAAAATATTTCTCAATGCAAAAGGAACTATGGATGATGTGAGTGATGAATTAAAGGCGTTCCTTGATTATGTGGCAGGGAAAAAGCCGAAGGATGCCTATGTGGAGAGATTGGAAGAAGCTGTAAAAGAGGCCAAGAAGAATAGGGAATGGAGGCATGAGTATATGACGTTGTTGATGAGAGACCAGGAGAATGTGAAAAAAGGTGAGGAAATGTTGGCAAAATTAATAATACTTTTAAGTGAAGATGGCCGTTTATCAGATGTTATCAAAGTATCACAGGATAAAGAATATCGTCAGGAACTTTATGTGGAATATCATATCATTTAAAAGCAGAGCATCGCAGGGCAGAAAATTTTAAAAGTTTTCTGTCCATAAATAATATTACGAGATTTTTCGCACTTAGGTATGATATGGAGAGCCGTATCACAAGTAAGGGCGGATAGGGCTATTTTAATGAGCAGACAGAAAGGGAACCTAAAGTGAAAATAGAACCGATTGAAACTTCAAGACTTATATTGCGAGGCTTTACAAAAGAAGATGCGCTATGGGCCTATAGTATATGGAACGATCCCGAAATGGGGGAGTACTTACCTGACGAGGCGAAAGAAGAAATAGATCATGAATATATAAAAAAGTTAGAGGTACTTGGAGAAGACGAGGAGTGCTGTTATTTAATTCCGGTGTTAAAAAATTCGGGGCAACGTGTAGGAACCTGCAGTTTTATGCTAAGTGAAGACAAAAAACTCTATGATATTGCTTATTGTGTACATAAAGATTTCTGGTGTCAGGGATATGCCACTGAAATAGCGCAGGGAATGATTGCGTATGCACGTATTCAGGGTGCAGAAAAAGTTACTATTTTAGTCAGTAAAGGGAATGTTCCTTCAAACCGTGTTGCGGTGAAATGCGGTGGGAGAATTATTGCTGAAAAAACATATAAAAAAAGAGGGACTGATGTCACTATGGAAGAATACATATATGAGGTGTTGCTTTCTTGATTCTGAGATACTAAAATGATGGCAAGGGAGCTTTTATGAACCCCAATAAATGAAAAGGAGAAAGGAACAGACGACACCATGTGCAGACGGCTCTCCATCTATTTCAAGGAAATGTACCCAATCCTGCCGAGATTTGCCCTAGGTCTGATCATCTTCGGGGAAATCCATTTCATCATCCTGCTGAACGCCGGTATCAGAGATTTCAGGCTGGGCGCGCAGGAACTGATTGGGGGCTTTACCGTGTTCAGCTTTCTGCTGTGGCTGCGGATTGCGGATGACTTCAAGGACTACGAACTTGACTGCCGCCTGTTTGCCCATAGGCCGCTCCCGTCCGGAAGAGTACATAAAAAGGATCTGGCGATTTTTGTGTCCATCCTGATTGGGGTCACGGTGCTGCTGAACCTGTTTTTCATGAATAACTTCGGCTTCTTCCTGTTCCTCTACATCTACGGAACGCTGATGTCCCTCTGGTTCTTCAGCAAGAAAAAGATTCAGAAAAGCCTGCCGTTGGCCCTTGTCACCCACAATCCGGTGCAGATGATCATGAACATCTACATCATCTCGTTCACCTGCTTTAAATACGATTTGCCCCTGTTTACCTGGGTGAATTTCCTGGCTGCATGGACGCTGTATTTCCCTGCGCTGATCTGGGAAATCTCCAGAAAGATACGTGCGCCAGGAGACGAGACGGAGTACGTCACCTACTCCAAGCTGTTCGGCTATAAAAAGGCCACGCGCTTCATCCTGATCATCACCTGGGTGGACATCATCACGAATTTTCTCCTGGTGTGGAACCTGAACAAGCTTACGGTGCTGGCCCTTTTGACAGACGTGACCTGGATGACCGTGAAATTTGTACAGTTCATGAAAGACCCCACCCGGTTTGCCATCGTGGATAAGGTGGAAAGATACACCTACATCCAGGAATCCCTGATGCTGCTGACGATACCGGCCTATCTGGTGTTCGGAGCCATATGAACCGGGCGTTTCTTGGGGTTTACCTCCTGAGTAGGAAGCTTTTAAGGAAAGACCTCCGAGGGAATTGTCTCGTTAGGAAGTGTCTCCAAATGACGGATAGCCAGCTGCTTTATGGCAAAATCTACAGCCAGGCAGTAAAAATCGGTTTCAACCTGTGCAGGCCAAATTGATAGGCTTCCGGAAGCTTGGGAGGCAGAATCATACTTCCGACAGCTAGCCGGAAGCTTGGGAGGATTAGGGAAAGCTGTCTTTGACAGGCTCCATGAATCGCGGATTCAGGATTCCGAGGCATATATTATGATAACGGAGGCTTAAATGATCATTACCCTGCAAAATCACATGACGACGAACCTTGGTTCAAAGGCCCGAAATCTCTTCCTGCTCCGGGAGGCAGGCTTTCCGGTGCCGCCTTTTTTCTGCGTGGACAAGTCTTTCCGGGAGGAGGAAGTGCTGGACTATCTGGCGGCAAGCTTCCCGGATACCATGTCTTTCTCTGTCCGTTCCTGTGCGTCCCTGGAGGATTCCGACAGCCGCTCTTTCGCGGGGCAGTTTTGTACATTCCTGCGGGTGCCCCGGGGAGATATCTGCGCGCGCGTCCGGGAAGTCCTGGACTCCGGGGAGCGCCCGGAACATATCGCCTACTGTCAGGCCCATGGCATCAATTCCGCCGCACTGCAGATGTACGTCATCATACAGGAGATGGTGGAACCGGATATCTCAGGTATCCTGTTCACCGCCAATCCACAGGGAATCCTGAACGAATCTGTGATCGTCTGCGGAAAGGGATCCGGCGACCAGGTGGTGGAGGACAGGGCAGATGCCACCACTTACTATTACAATCTTTCCGACAAAAGCTGCTACTACGAACAAACCGGCGCATCGCCGCTTTTGACAGAGGAAGAAATCGAAAACCTGATTACATTGTCCCAGAAGATAAAGAAATTGCTTAATCGGAAATCTTGCGAGGAATCCCGTAAGAGTCTCAATAAGAATATAGGCAGGGAATTTGGCAAGGGCTTGGGTAGGAGTCTCACTGAGGATATGACCAGAGGTTCGGACAGGGGACCTGGCAAGGACTCAGGCAGAAGCCTCAATCAGGATATGGACAGAGATTCGAAAAAAGGCCTTGGCAAGGACTTGGATAGGAGTCTCGATAAGGATATAGCCAGAGGCTTCGAGCAGGATACGGATAAAGATTTCGACATAGAATTCGCCATACAGAACCACAATATATATTTTCTCCAGGCCCGCCCCATCACATCTATTGACAGGACAGCCCCTGCCATCATCTTGGATAACAGCAATATCGTGGAAAGCTATCCCGGCATTACGCTGCCCCTGACCCAGAGCTTTATCCGGGATGCCTACCATCAGGTATTCAGGAGCCTGCTGCTCCACCTGACCGGCGAGCCTGAGACCGTGGCCCGGATAGATGACAATCTGAGGCATATGGTGGACATGGCCAACGGTAGAGTATACTATCGCATCAGCAACTGGTATGATGTACTGCTCTTTCTGCCGTTCAGCAGCCGCCTGATTCCAATCTGGCAGGAAATGATGGGTGTCAGGGACAAAAGGGTGTCATCCGCACATTTCGGCGCTGATTCCGGCAGACAGGGCAAAGTCCGCCGGAGCACCCGGCTGAAAGTGGCATGGTCTTTCGTCCGTTTTCTGCTGACCTGTCCCAAAGAGATGGACAGGCTGGATTTGTATTTTCAGGAAATCATCCGACGGTTCGAAGCCCTGGAGACGGACACGGAGGATAACCGGATTCTTCTGAAACATTACCATGAACTGAAGGACATGACAGTGGAGCGCTGGGACATCACGCTGGTCAACGATATGTACGGCTTCCTTTTCACAGGGCTCCTGAAATCCCGCCTGAAAGCAAAGCATGTCCCGGATTATGAACTGGCTGCAAACCGGGCAATCTCCGGCGTCCAAAAACTGGAAAGCATGCGTCCCATTGAGCAGCTGCAAAAACTGGCGCTCCGTGCACGAGACGAAAACAGATTAGCGGAATTACGGCTAATCAAAAGCAATGAAACGTACTTTGAATATATCGCGCACAGCAAAGACGGCTTTTCCCAGGCGTTACAGGATTATATCCGGGATTTCAGTGACCGGAACGTGGAAGAGCTGAAGCTGGAGAGCAGGACGTTCCGCACGGATCCGGTGCTGTTCATTCGCTGTATCCTACAGTACGCTGAAACCCTTTCCGATGCGGACAGCGTCGTTTCCACCGAAGCTTCTCCGGCAAAAGAGGCATCCCAAAGACCCCTCAGAGGCCTTTCCGCTTTCTATGCAAAAAGGGCTGCCATAGGCATCCGAAACCGGGAGAAATCGCGGCTCCACCGCGGACGGCTCTATGGCATGATGCGTTCCCTGGTGCTACAGATGGGGGAGAACCTATATCGGCAAAAGCGGATTCCAGACCCCGCAGACGTCTTCTGGCTCTACTGTGAGGAGCTTGAAGCGGCGGAATCGGATGCCGCTCTCGACCTGAACGGAATCATCGCAGGACGGAAAAGGGAATATGACGGTTACGCGGAACTCCCGCCCTACTCCAGGCTGGTATTCTCCGGAAATGTAATCGATAAGCATCCGCGGGGAAACCACAGAATACGCCATGATGCCGCAGAAGGCGTCTACACCGGCACAGCCTGTTCCCCGGGCATCGCGGAGGGAGAAGTGCTCCTGGTTGAGAACCCCTCGCCGCTGCTTGACACAAAGGGAAAAATTCTCGTCACAAAAATGACAGACCCGGGATGGGTGTTCCTGATTGCACCGGCAAAAGCCATCGTCTCGGAAAAGGGCTCCCTTTTGTCCCACACTGCGATCATATCCCGGGAACTGAAGAAACCTGCCGTGGTGGGCATAGACCACATCACGGAATACCTTAAGACCGGTGACCGTATCCGGGTAGACGGGGACACGGGCATCGTCACGGTTTTGCCTGCTTAGGAACAGGCAAGAACTGAAGCTTTGATGCCCCCCAAATTCCCTATGATGAATGCAACTGTTCCTGACAGCCTGTTCTATTTCATTGTAATTCACCGGGACACTGTGTATAATAGGATTGAGAGATAGCAAGGGCCGGGGCTTTTCGGTAAAGTTTTGAAGTGGAAAAGAAGACAAGAAAAAGGCTTATAGGTTCAGGCATTTTTCAGATTGGAGGGACTTTGCATGGAATGGAGCTATGGAATTGCCTCGCTGCCGAGGCTGGAGAAGATATGGGAGTAGAATATTGAAAATAACAAGGGGGATGAAGACTGGGTAAGATGGAGGAAAGAATACATAGACTACCATACGTCAGGTTTGATTTTGTGGAGAAACAGGAAAATTTATTGGAGAATGATTGATATGCAAATGAGGGTAAGCCTGGATTTTCATGGAACAGTAAAATTAAGGTGGACAGATAAAAAGTTAATGGGGAGTTGTTGGACTTACAGAGTCATGTAAAACTAATTATAGCGGCCTTGGTCATAGATGGCGGCAATATTGTTGATGAGTATACGAAATGTATCCTGACAAAGGGGGAAAAGGAAAAAAGAAAAGACAGGGAGAAAAAATCGGTTGCGTAAACACGAAATTTGGACAGGTTGGAATACCGATCTGCTATGAGATGCATTTCCCGGAAGTAGCAAGGATTATGTGTCTGTACAATCCGGTTTTATTGATCAATATAATCGGGACAGGAATGTATCATGAGTTACAGCTTGATCAGTGGACTTCTCTGGCAAAGGCCCGGGCTATTGAGAATGAGGTATCCGTCATTGGCTGCTCCCACTTTGCGGGAGAAATTCCACTGGCCTACGCATATGACCCATCAGGAAGATGTGTGATATGGAAGCAAAATCAATATGGCGGCTTTCCTCTGGAAATTGATTTGGAAAAAAGCAAAAAAATCATCGGCTATTTTGATGACAGAACGCCAAATTTATTCTTTCGTCTGGCGGAATAGGGCATCCTTGGACACGGATGATGGGGTGGGGAATCAGGAGGTCTTGAAATGGGGGATTTAGGGCCAGGCGCGGAAGAGGGGATTACATGGGCAGAAAGGCGGCAGTATGGCAAAGTATTTTAATGTAATAGGTGTGTGCAGGCCATCGGAGCATTATATGGTCAGTCTGGACGGACGGCTTGCGGAAATCAGGAAGATGATAGACAGGAAATACTATTTTGTTATAAACCGTGGGAGACAATACGGAAAGACAACTACTCTTGCGGCACTGAAGGATTTTCTGCAGGAGGATTTTATTGTGGCCAGCCTTGATTTCCAGTTTCTGTCCCAGGCAGATTTTGAGACGGAGTGGATTTTTTCAGCGGCCTTTGCCAGGCGGTTCGCAGCGGTGCTTCGGCGTGTGCCGGAGGCGGCGGGGGAGGCTTTAGACAGGATTAAAAAATATGGGGATGAAGGCTGCGCCCTGTCAGTCCTGTTCGAAGGGCTGAGCGAATTCTGCGCGTCTGCGCCGAAGCCGGTTGTCCTGCTGATAGATGAGGTGGACAGCGCGTCAAATAATCAGGTGTTCCTTGATTTCCTGGCGCTTCTGCGGGGGTATTACCTGCAGAGGGAGGATTTTCCTTCTTTTCAGTCGGTGATTTTGGCGGGGGTATATGACATCAGGAACCTGAAGCAGAAGGTTCGTCCGGACTTGGAGCATAAGCATAACAGTGCATATCCGCCATTACCATGTCAATGACTACGGCGGCGGATACATGGAATGGGGAAAGCTGAAAACTCTTCCTATAGGGGCGGGGCATGTGGATTTTGAAAAATTCTTTGCCTTTGTCCGGGGAACCGGTTATCAGGGGACTTTTACCGTGGAGGCAACAGTCTTTGACCGGATGGGCGTGGTGGACACGGAGATGTTATACTGCATAACGCTGAATACTGCCTAATGTAATCATGCTATTGAACCAGTCAGCGTTATGCAGTCTGGTTTCACGGCAAGTGAAATCGTTAGGCAGTATAAACAGGTGCTTTACGAAAATCAGATTGGCCATGCACGGAAAGGAGGCTCTGCATGTCATTTAAGGTTGGTGTAGGCAAATCGGACTTTGAAGCATTGCGTAAATCCGATAATTATTATGTGGATAAAACGGACATCCTGTATGAGCTTGTTGAGGAAAAGGATAATCAGGTCACTTTGTTTACCAGGCCGCGGAGATTTGGGAAGACCCTGATGATGAGCATGATGTCCAATTTCTTCAGCATCACGAAAGACGGCAGGGCGATATTTGAGGGCCTCAAGATTACAGAATATAAAGAATTCTGCGGGAAGTGGATGAACCGGTATCCTGTGCTTTTCCTTTCGTTCAAGGATGCGGAGGCGGAGAACTTTGAGGGTGCCTATGACATGCTGGAAGCAAGGCTTTCCGAAGTATGTATCGAACAGGCTGCTTTAAAGTCCGACAGCAAAGTGAACAGGAATGACGTTGCCACCTTTGAGAGGCTGGAGGCACAAAAAGGCACTCGGGCCGATGTGAAAAATTCCCTGAAAACCATCATGAGGATGATGCACGCTGTTTATGGCAAAAAGGTGATTCTCCTGCTGGACGAGTACGATGTGCCCCTTGCAGCCGCCAGTGAAAAGGATACCGCAGAAAACAAATACTATCCGTCCATGCTGGATGTAATCAGAGGGATTATGAGCACCGCGCTCAAGGATAATGAATTCCTGGAGTTCGCGGTGATTACAGGATGTCTTCGACCTGCGAAAGCCAGCATCTTTACGGGTACCAAGAATTTTGCCTCCTATTCCGTACTGGATGATGACTTTTCCGGGTACTTCGGCTTTTCCAGGGAGGAGGTGGAAGCGATGCTGTCCGCCGCCGACCGGGAGGACAAGGCAGATTTGATAAAAGAGTGGTACGACGGCTATGTATTCGGTGACAGCTGCGTGTATTGTCCATGGGATGTCATGAACTATATGTCTGCTTTAAGAAAGCGAAAGGATGTGATGCCGAAAAATTATTGGAAGTTCACAAGCCATAACGGAATCCTGCTTGCTTTTGTGGAGCGGACGGATTTTGATGTGACGGAGAAATTCGAGGCGCTGCTAAACGGCGGGACTGTAACGCAGTCGATTTCCGATGAGCTGACCTATGGCATGCTCCAGACATCGGAGGATAATCTTTGGAGCGTACTGCTCATGACAGGATACCTTACGAAAGCGGATGCGGAGGAAGAGGGAGAAAGGGTTTCGCTGAAAATCCCCAATAAGGAGATTGCTTCCATATTTCAGGATACTGTGGTGGCATATTTTCAAAATACAGTAGATGCCTCAGAAATCGTCAGCCTTATCCATGCGCTGTGGGAAAGCGATGAGACGGAAGCAACCAGACTGATATCGGCCCTTTTGTGGTATACAATCAGCTACAATGACTATCACGAAGATTATTATCATGCTTTTCTGGCAGGAATCTTTGTAGGACAGGGCTATCATGTGGAATCCAATAAGGAAAAAGGCCTGGGCAGGCCGGATATATTGATTAAGGACAGGAGAAACCGCCGCGCAATCATCATAGAAGCCAAGAAATCAAAAAAGGAATCTGATATGGACAGGGATTGCGATAAGGCAATCTCGCAGATTATCGATGAGAGATACAGCGAAGGCCTTTATGGATATACGCAGATCCTCTGCTACGGAGTGGCTTTCTTCCAGAAGCAGGCGAAAGTAAAAAAGTGGGCTGAATCTTACTGGCCGGACGGGAGGAAAGGGAACGACAACGCTGAGCAAGGCGAGTAGGACTATTTGGCTTTGAATCAACATGGATGGATTTCTAAATGCAGATGGTAAAACGGGCAATGTAAGTGAGGAGTTGAAAGCGTTCTTAGATTATGTGGCAGGCAGACCGTCGGAAGATGCATTTGTAAAGAAGCTGGAAAGCGCTGTTGAGTAAGCAAAGAAGAATCGGAAATGGAGAATTTAAAAGAAGCAGAATGATTTTCACTTATGATTCATAGGCAGGACATTTCAGTGTTCTGCCTTAATTGATACTACAGTAGGGTTCCCCGGTGAAGAGAAAGGCTTGGAAACGGAATGCTTATAAGAGAATATCAATCGTCAGATTGTAAGGAATTGGCGGAGCTCTTCTATGATACGGTTCACAGGGTGAATGCCAGGGACTATACAAAGGAGCAGCTGGATGTCTGGGCAACAGGGCAGGTAGACCTGGAGAAATGGAACCAGACCCTGAAAGAGCACTACAGCGTCGTCGTGATTGAAGATAATACTGTCGTCGGCTTTGGGGATATAGACAGGACAGGCTATCTGGACCGCTTATATGTCCACGCGGATTATCAGGGAAGAGGTGTCGCCACTGAAATCTGTAACCGGCTGGAACAGGCGGCTCAGGGGGATATTCTCACCCATGCCTCCATTACCGCAAGGCCGTTTTTTGAAATAAGAGGGTATAAAGTCGTAAAGGAACAACAGGTAGAGCGGCAGGGGATTCTTCTTACGAATTATGTGATGATAAAAGGAGACAGGCAGGGCTGAGGAACCAAGGGGGAGTATTATGCTAATAAAACAGATTGACAGCGACGCGGAGAAAGGAAATATTGCAAGGATCATATTGGAGGCGCTCCCGGACTGGTTCGGCATCCCCCAGGCCCGGGAGGAATACATTGCAGACAGCAGGGGAAAGCCTTTCTTCTGCGCATTTGACGCCGAAAGGCCTGTGGGATTCCTCTATCTGAAAGAAACCGGGCGGCATACCGTTGAAGTGGCGGTCATGGGCGTGGCCAGGGAATGCCACCGGCAGGGCATTGGCCGGAGCCTCTTGGAGCAGGCAAGGGAAAAAGCCGGGCAGATGGGATATTCTTTCATCCAGGTCAAGACCGTCCAGATGGGCCGATACGATATCTACGATGACACCAACAGGTTCTACCTTTCGCTGGGGTTCCGGGAACTGGAGGTCTTCCCTGCGCTTTGGGATGAGGCGAATCCGTGCCAGGTCTACATTATGTCTATTGGCAAGTGTCAGCGAAGAGTTGACGGTGACATTCTGCTGGAACCGTACTATCCAAACGAAAGCGTGGCGCTGGAATGGTATCAGGATAAGGAAGTGTGCAGACAGGTCGATAATATTGACCATGTGTATTCCCTGGACAGGCTCAGAGCCATGTATGATTTCCTGAGCGCCCACGGCCAGTGCTTTTATATTCAGTATCAGGGAAAGCTTGTGGGAGACGTTTCGCTCCGGGACAATTCCGAAATCGCCATTGTCGTCTGCAGGGAGTATCAGAATCGCCATATCGGCCGCAAATGTGTATTGGACATGATTGAGCTGGCAAAGGAAAAAGGAATGCGCCAGGTCAAAGCCAATATCTACGCATTCAATAAGCAGAGCCAGAGGATGTTCCAGTCTATAGGCTTTCGGCCTGCGGAAGACGAGTGGTATATTTACGAGATAGCGTGAGGCGGGCTGGGCATTTCTGGCCGGACGGGAGGAGAGGGAGCAATCATTCTGTAAAGCTTGTTTTGGGGAAAGACTCTATTTGGCTTTGAACCAATGTGGACGACATGGGCAGAAAGGCGGCAGTGGCCAAAACCAGTTTATCCAAAACGGCAGACTGAATATGGAGTTGCTTTCGGGGAAATTTTTATAAGGATTCAAACAGACAAAAATGTGTCCGGGCAACTTAACTTCAAGTTGAGTTCCGAACCCTGCGCACAACCTCACAGGTATGGTCAGGCCAACCGCATTTCCGTATAATAATGAAGAAGAGCATTCATTGAAGAAGAGCATTCATTGAAGAAGACCAACACAGTCGCTATTTCGCTGGGAGGCAGATCTGGCCGGAATAGCAGAAAAGGAGACGGAAATGTTCGATAATGTGAAAGCGGGGAAGCAGATCGCGCTGCTTCGAAAAAACAAAGGCCTGACCCAGGAGGACGTAGCCAGAGAATTGAACATCAGCCCCCAGGCCGTGAGCAAATGGGAGAACGGCCATACCATGCCGGAGCTGTCTGTCCTTGTGGAGCTGACAGAGCTGCTGGGATGCACCATAGACCAGATTCTTTTTCCGGCGCCTGTGCCTGCCCCGGGGGCCAATTTTGAGCAGACGCTGCTGCCATACGCCCCCATTGCGGATTTTTCAGGCAGGCGCTGGCCCCGCAGCATGTCCAAGCCCGCCATACTGTCGGCCATCAAGCTTTTCATGGGATTGGAAGAACGCAGGGACACGATGAACCGACAGATAAATGACGACACGGAGTACATCCTCCAGGCCGCGTTTTCCGGCATCAGCTTCGGCTATTCCTGGGGGCCTGACGACGACTGGGAAAGCTGCCTTGGGGCATACGGACTGACCTGCCAGGTTCATGCCAGCGCGGACTTCACCCAGGAAAGCTTCATCCGGATGGCGGCTGACAGTATAAAGAGCGGATATCCCGTAGTCGTCATTCCCAGGGAATACACGGATACCATTCTGGCCACAGGTTTTTCCGATCAGGGCAGGATCCTGCGGGGAATCCCTTTTCTGGACGGTGACGACGACAAAAACTCCGTCATGTCTTTCGGGCAGCTGAAAGGTTTTCCGGAATGGTATGCGAAAGAGTCAGAGCTGGTGCTTGTCAGACCGGGCTCAAAGAAAATTGCCGTCCCTGATAAATGCAGGGAGGCTCTGGTGCGGGGATACCGGCTTTTGAGCAATGAGAGGCATCTGACCGATCAGCCGCTTGTGGGATGCGGGCTGGTCATCTATGACAACTGGTGCGAAGAGCTCCGCCGGGAGACGCGTCAGGAGCTGGTGGAAATCAGATGCATGTTCCCGCATATTTTCATCCACTATGAAGGGAAGCTCCGGATCAGGGAATTCCTGGAGCTCTGTACGCATCTGATACAGGATATCGACAAAAGGGCGTTCACGGCAGCCATCTCGAAATATGAGGAGATACTGTCGATCTGTGAGAAATGCGTCCAGGAAATGCTCCCCATGACGCCTGCGGACGCGGCCGAAGCCCGGGCACAGCGGCAGGCCTATATCGGCATCCTGCAAAGATGCAGGGAGCTGGAAGTGGAGGCGCTGGAGGCGATAAGGCCAACTGTGGGGGCTATAGGCAGATAATGGGGAAGAAAGGAAAGCACACTTCGGCAGCCGTAAAGAGTATCATGTCTTTCCCTGGCCCCGCCGGACAGAGGAGGGCGTCTGCCCATACAGCTCTTTGAAAGCCCTGTTAAACAGCTTTTGGTTTGTAAAACCGTTTGCTTCCATGATTTCCCCCACAGGGGCATCGCTGTCCAGGAGATCCTTATACACATGGGAAAGGCGTATCTCATTCAAGTAATTCAGATAGGACATTCCCATATTCTTTTTGATGAACCGGCAGAAAGACTCTTTCCCCAGGCCAAGCTGTCCGGCGGCATCCCCCAAGGAGACGGCTTCCCGGAAGTGTGCCTCCGTGTAGGTGATGACAGTGCGTATCCGCTCCATGGTCAAAATGTCCACAGGCGCGGATAGATTCGCTGTGGTTACGGAGAAACTGCGGAAAAGATGGGCCAGCAGCTGCAGGACGATTCCCTCAGCCTCCATCATAAAGACAGGCGCGTCTTTCATATAAAGAAGCACCAGCCTTTCCGCAAAGACGCAGAGCTCCCGGTATTCGGAGCGCAGGGATTCATCGGCGCAGTCGGGGAGACAACGAAGCTGGCGCAGCGACACATCCGGAAGATAATTTTCCAAGAGCTTTTTGGATAAATGGATGTTCAGGAACATGGATGCTTTGTTCCGGCAGTAGGTGCTGTGTACCTGACAGGGGTCGATTACGGCCAGGGTGCGTTCGGAGATCAGATGGTTTTCCCCTGCAAGGCGGAGGCTGATTTCTCCGTTCAGGGGATAAAGGAGTTCCAACTCCTCGTGCCAGTGCAGCGGGAAATAGCCGCCGGGCGTGGTGGCGAACCGTATCAGGATTCCCATAGGGCTTAGGGAGCGGATTGTCTTATGGTAGGGATGCTGCATGGGGATTCGGCCTCCTGTGGGATATTGTCGGCAATGCCGCGGGGATGGTTCTTTCACTATACCGTAGGATGCTTCAAAAGTCAATATCGACTTAAAGTAAGTCAACAATGTTCCTTTCCGAAAGGCCTGTTTACAGCTAGAATATAGTTGTAACAATGAAACAAAGGCAACAGGAAAAAAGGAGGAAAAAATTATGAGTATAGTTAGAATCAAAAAAAGCATTGCAAGGTACATGGAGAGACATGGGGCTGAACTCATATGCAGCCTGGCTATGCTGGATGGCAACATGGATTTCCTTGGAGCCTATCTTGAAGATTACCTTTGTGCAAGCAGGCAGGCATGACGGACGGATGATATTCTGATATAATATATCTTATCAGAAGCAATCCCTTTGCGCTGCATTCGATTATAGGAAGCTGTTTTTGCTTCCTATAATATGATGTTTATACAAAATCCCTGCACCATGGCAGATTGGAGATGCCGCCGTGGGCAGGGACTTTTTGTGGTTTAATTTTTACCGGTTTCGCTCTGATGGCGCGGCGCGTTACATAGAAAGGAATCTGTTAACCGAAAGGTTCTGAAAAAATATAGTGGCCTCTCAGCACAGAATATGATAGAATAAAGATACAATCTAAGAAACATAAGCTGGGAGGGCAAAAGAAAAATTGGTATATGATTTTTATGAAGTGTTTTTGATATTTGTTTTCTGGGGATTTGCGGGTTGGCTGGTGGAATGCATTGACATGCGGATTGAAGCGGGGGAGTTTCAGAACAGGGGATTTTTACATATGCCGTTCTGCCCTATATATGGTGTGGGGATGGCGGCGGGGGCTGTGGCCTTGAGCGGCTTGAAAGATTCTTATGTAGGCCTGTTTGTGTTCGGCGTGATATTCTGTTCGGTGGTGGAGTATATCGTGGGGGGAATCCTGGAAAGATTGTTTCATTCCAAATGGTGGGACTATTCCCACATGCGTTTTAACATCAAGGGAAGGGTCTGCCTGAGAAACGCCGTGCTGTTCGGATTTGGAGCCATTGTGGTATTTCGCTTTGCGCAGCCTGTAGTGGAGAGGGTGATCAGCCGGATTCCCATGGAGATGAAGATTGCCATAACGGTCATATTCGGCATTGTGTTTGTGATAGATCTGGCCGCCTCCACAAGGCGGGCATGGACATACCGGAAGAAACAGCAGGGCGACGAACTTATGCTGATATTTAAAGCCCATAGATAATTTTGGAGGCGCTGAAATAAAAATACGGAGGAGCCGCTATGGGCGGCGGAATGTGAGGAGAGATGTACATAGGAGATCTGCATATCCACTCCAGGTATTCCCGGGCTACCAGCAGGGACTGTACGCCGGAATATCTGGATTTGTGGGCCCGGAAAAAGGGAATCGACATTGTGGGCACAGGGGACTTCACGCATCCGGCCTGGCGGGAAGAACTGAGGGAGAAGCTGGAACCCGCAGAGGACGGCCTGTATGTGCTGAAAAAGGAATATGTTCTGGAGGAAGCCGGGAAAATAAGCAGACAGCCCCGCTTTGTGGTCACGGGGGAAATCAGCTCTATATATAAAAAAGGAGAGCGGGTGCGCAAGGTACACAGTCTGCTGCTTCTGCCGGGGCTGGAGGCGGCACAGGCGCTGGCAGGGCGGCTGGAGCTGATTGGAAATATCCATTCTGACGGACGTCCCATTCTGGGGATTCCCTGCCGGGATTTGTTGGAAATCATGCTGGAGACTGCCCCGGAGGGAGTCTATGTGCCGGCACATATCTGGACGCCGCATTTCTCCCTGTTCGGGGCTTTTTCCGGATTTGATACTATAGAAGATTGTTTTGAAGACCTGACGCCCCACATCCATGCCCTGGAGACGGGGCTTTCTTCGGATCCGCCCATGAACTGGCGGGTGAGCGCGCTGGACGGGTTCCATCTGATTTCCAATTCCGATGCCCATTCCCCGGCAAAGCTGGGGAGAGAGGCCAATCTCTTCGACATAGAGCTGTCCTATCGGAACCTGGCAGGGGCGATTCAGGAGGGGAAAGGCCTGGCGGGTACAATCGAATTTTTCCCGGAGGAGGGGAAGTACCATTTTGACGGGCATAGGAAATGCGGGCTGTGCATCAGTCCTCAGGAGTCTGTAAGGCTGAACGGGAGATGTCCGGTATGCGGAAAGAAGATTACTATCGGGGTGCTGAACCGGGTAGAGCAGCTGGCGGACGCAGACCGGGAGGAGGGATTCATACTGCCTGCAGGGCGTCCTTTCGAGAGCCTGGTGCCGCTTCCGGAGGTGATCGGAGCCTCTATGGGGATTTCTGCCACAGGGAAAAAGGCTGTGGAGAAGTATGAGCAGATGATAAGGATTCTGGGGCCGGAATTTGCCATTTTAAGGGAGGTTCCGGTGGAGGATATCCGAAAGGCGGCAGGGCCGCTATTGGCGGAGGGCATTCGGAGGCTGCGGGACGGCCAGGTGGAGCGCACGCCGGGATTCGACGGAGAATACGGGAAGATCGGGCTGCTGACCCCGGAGGATATCAGCAGCCTGGAGGGGCAGATGAGCTTTTTCACGACCCGGGAGATGCGGTCCATGGAGCAGAGCCGGGAGTCGGAACGGATTGTGGAGATGGAGGAAGACAGGCGAGAGTCGGATTTTGCAAAATGGAATAACGATAAAACAGAGAAGAAAAACAGGGCGAAAGGAGTCGGGACAAAGTCGGGGCCGGAAATTGGTGTCGGGCAGAATGGTATCGGACAGCCGGACGCAGGTGTGCCGGAAGCCGGAAAGGGCCCGGGTCTGGGCACACAGATGCCGGAAGCCGGGAGCAGCGCGGGTTCAAATGTGCGGCAGATAACCGAAACCCGGCATACAGACGGCCTAAACCGGCGTCAGCGGGAGGCAGTGGAGCGGACTGGTCGCTGCGTGGCGGTGATTGCGGGCCCCGGCGCCGGCAAGACTTTTGTATTGACTCACAGGCTGCGCCGCCTCCTGGAAGAGCGAAAGATTGCGCCGGATGAAATTACGGCAGTGACTTTTACCAACAAGGCGGCGGAGGAGATGCGTACCAGAATGACGGATGGCCGCTCAGAGGAGGCCGGAAAACGAAGAAGCCTCCCGAAGGGCAGCAAGGCGGCAGAGGTATGGATAGGGACCTTTCATGCCATCTGCAGCCGTTTTCTGCAGGAGGCAGGACGTTCTTTTGTGGTGGCGGATGAGGGCCTGCAGCTGGAACTGGCACAAAAGGCTCTTCGGGAATTTGGAAAAAAGGACGCCCCCGGCAAGTTCCTGCAGGAACTGTCCCGGGTAAAGAACGGCCTGACAGCCGGTTCCACGGAAGCTGTTTCTTTTGAGGAAACTCCGAATACGGATTCTCCGGATTTAAACAGGGAACATGTCCGGCGCGTTTACGAATATTATCAAAAGCTCCTCCGCCAGGCGGATGCCCTGGACTATGACGACCTCTTGCTGGAAACCATAAAGCTCCTGGAGGAGCTGCCAGAGGACGCGCCCCGGCGCAGGCGATTCTCCTATCTGCTCATTGATGAATTCCAGGACATCAACCCGCTCCAGTACCGCCTGATCATGGAATGGGGACGGGGCGGCAGGGAATTGTTCGTGATCGGGGATCCTGACCAGTCCATTTACGGTTTCAGGGGCTGCGATCCAATGGTCTTCTCCCGGCTGGAACAGGCGTACCCTGAACTTTCCCTCATACGTCTGGAGGAAAACTATCGTTCCGCCCCGGCTATCCTGCAGGGGGCGATGGGACTGATTTCTCACAATGAGGGGGGAGAGCGCAGGATGAAAGCCATGGCGGCAAAAGCGGGAGACAAAGTCTTGCTTCCTGTGCGTATCGTATCGGCCCAGGACGAGCGCAGGGAGGCGATTTTCGTGGCCAAGGAGATTACAAGGCAGATTGGCGGCATCGACATGCTGGATACGGACAGGGACGGGACGCATGAGGGCTGTGGAGTGCGAGGATTTTCCGACATAGCGATACTCTACCGAACCCACAGACAGGCTGCTTTGCTGGAAAAGTGCCTGCGCCAGGAGGGAATCCCCTATGTGGTGGCAGGGCGGGAGGATTTCCTGCAGGAGCGGGAAGTGCGGGCCACGCTGTACTTTTTCCGCCATGTCCTGTACCCTGGTGAGGCGGCGTCGGAGGCCCTCTGCCACAGACTACTGGGTCCCTTTTTGGGAGAGAGGCAGGAGGAGGGGCTTATCTTTCTGAGAAAAAAATATCGCAAAAAAACAAAGAAAGGCAAACCGGTGAAGCTTCTGGAGGAGTGGAGCAGCGACATTTCTTTTGAGAACAGGGAGGCCATGAAGAAACTGACAGATATGTCGGTTCTGTATCCAGCCATGGAGAGCTTCCTCCATACCCTTTCGTTCGGCGAGGACGGAGATATCAGGCGGAATGGGGGCAGGAAGTTCACGGCGGATGCGGTGACATTAATGACTCTCCATGGCTCTAAGGGCCTGGAATTCCCTGTGGTATTCCTCTATGGCATGGACAGGGGACGGCTCCCGCTGACATTCGGCAGCAGGGACACGGACCTGGAGGAAGAGCGGCGTCTGTGCTATGTGGGCATGACCAGGGCACGGGAGGAACTGATCCTGGTCTGCGGGGAGGAAGCCTCTCCTTTTCTGCAGGAAATTCCCGCTGCATACACAAAATGGGAGAGGACGGAGAAAGAGCCGGATCCTATGGAGGCGGTTCAGATGAGCCTGTTCGACCTGATGTGAGGAGATGAGGGGGCTCTGCGGTGAAAGAAGGGGAGAGGAATGATTATATGGATCAGCGGCGCCTATGGCGTAGGCAAATCCACACTGGCCGAAGCGGCGCGAAAGACAACATCGGCTCGGCGAAGACGATACTGAGAAACGGCGGCATATACGTCAAAGATGCGGCGGATGAGGACGGCGAGACTGTAGAGATATACCATATACCGGTCTGATACGCAGACCTACAGAAAGAAGCCGCATAGGAGGCCGCGGTGGGAGCCGCAGTAGATAGCCGATGAACCTTTATGGAGAAAGATGCCATGGGAAAGACCGGACTGCACAACGAACTGAAAAATCTGCATAAGCCCCAGCTGATAAAAAGCCTGAAAATCGCAGCGGCGGCAGCGGCGGCCATCGGACTGGCGGGGGAGCTGGGACTGGCCTACTCCGCCACCGCGGGCATTATCACGGTGCTGAGCATCCAGAACACCAAGCGGGAGACCCTGAAAAGCGCCGGGAAGAGATGGCTTGCGTTCCTGTGTGCCCTGGTTTTGTCGAAGCTTAGCTTCACCCTGTTGGGATACAGTCTGTGGGCCTTTGGCACCTATCTCTTCCTCTTTGCGCTGCTGTGCATCTGCGCCGGATGGACGGAGGCCATTGCCATGGACTCCGTGCTGGTAACGCATTTCCTGGCGGAACAGGACATGGGGCTTTTGCTGGTGGCCAATGAAGTGCTGCTGCTTTTGATCGGCACGGGGATGGGGATTTTAGTGAACCTGCACCTGCGCAGGAGAGAGGGAGCGTTTGAAAGGCTGGCGGAGGCGGCGGACATGCAGATGAAAGGAATTCTGACAGGATGTCCCTGTGGCTGCCGGAGGAGGACAAGGCCGGATATGGCCCGGACTGCTTTTCGGAGCTTAGGAATGCGCTTCGGGAGGCAAAAGCCTGCGCCGTATCCAACTATGGAAATACATTGCTTGCGAAGAGTGTCTATGAACTGGACTATATCGCCATGCGGGAGCAGCAGGGAGTGGTTCTGCGGGAGATATACGACAATATAAAGAGGATACAATATCTGCCGGAGCAGGCAGAACAAGTGGCTATGCTGCTCGGGGAGATTGGAGAGGATTTTCGCCGGGACAACACAGTGGAGGGACTGCTGGAGAAGCGGGAGAACTTACTGGCGCAAATGAAAAGCCAGCCCCTGCCGGATTCCAGAGAAGAATTTGAAGCCCGCGCCATCCTGTTCTATATCCTGATGCAGATAAAGCGGTTCCTGGAGCTCAAGCGGGAATTCGTGCTCAGCCACGGGCAGCGTCAGGACTGAGAGCGGTGCGCGGCGGAATGGACAGACATAATGCAACCGTTTCCGGTTTTGTGGCAAATCTACTGTCTTCCATCCCGGCAGGCGGACCGGGCAAGAAAATGCTCAGCAAAATACGCCCGGAACATAAGGTTGCGGGATTCGATATTCTATGATAAGATAAGGAACAGATGCGGAACAAATTACCTTGCGGTATACCATAAAGCTGGAGGATGGATATGAATGACTACATAATCTGCATGGATGCGTCGGGAGACATTGAGCGGGAAATTGCCCGGGAAAACCATATTGCGTTTGTACCAATGGAATATTCCCTGGGGGAAGAGATGCGCACCTCCCGGGGATGCGAGGACGAGGCTGTGCTGAAGCGTTTCTATGACGGACAGCGGGAGGGCGACCTGACCAGGACTTCCCAGATTTCCCCCTATATGTACGAAGAATATTTCCGGGAATTTTTGCAGGAAAGCAAATCCGTGCTGTATTTCTGCCTTTCCAGCGGATTATCTGCCACCTATGAATGCTCCGTGCTTGCTGCCGGGAACCTAAAGGAGGAATACCCGGACCAGGAGATCCTGTCCGTGGACACGTTGGCGGCCACGGGCGGTATGGGCATTCTGGCGGAGCAGGCCATTGAGAACCGGAAAAAGGGCATGAGCCTGAGGGAGAACTTTCAGGCGGTCAGCGCGCTGGTGCCGAAACTGCGCCATTTTTTCATGGTACAGGATCTGATGTACCTGAAGCGGGGAGGCAGGGTCAGTGCAGCTACGGCCATTGTAGGTTCTGCGTTAAATATCAAGCCTATACTGAAAATCGACGAAAACGGCAAGCTTGTGACCATAGACAAAAAGAGGGGCAACAAAGCGGCCATGACAGCTCTGTTTACTTATTTTAAGGAGAACTATAATCCACAGCTGTGCAGGACAATTTATATCTGCGATGCGGACACGCCGGAACTGGCTCAGGCTCTGGTGGAGAAAGTAAGAGAGGAAGCACCCGATGCGGTAGTTCGCCGCACCATGCTGTCTCCCATCATCGGAGCCCACACGGGACCGGGAATGCTTTCCATGATTTTGCTGGGGAAGTGACATAATCTTGGAAAAAGAGAAGTAGACTTACAAAGGAAAGCGTTTACAAAAGAGAATATATTTGCGTAAAAAAGTCTCTCGGAATACCTTGGGGGACTTTTTTGTGTGCTGAGGTTTCGTGTCCATTCTATCAGGTGAAGAGGGAGGTCGCTGTGCAGCCATTCCCGAGGGTAAGGTCATGCTGTTATATTATTGGTGTGGTACAAAAGGAGGTTACAGCCTAAAGAACGAGTTGTTTCCTTTCATGAGGGAGGCTGCTGTCAAAGCGGCGCCATAAGCGGCTTCCTCTTGGTGCGCTACGATGGTAAGGGGCATTCCGAAACGGTTCCTGAGGATGTTCTGGAGAGCGCCGTTTTTGCGCACTCCGTTGCCGGAGGCTATGAGTCTGGCGGGAGAGAGGGCGGTTTCGCTTTGGACAATCCGGTACAGGCCGTAAAGCTCCTCCGCCATGCCGTTTAGGACGCCGCGTATCAGAGCGGCAGGGCGGAAATTGTCCAGGCGGATTCCGCTGGCAGAGCCGGTTTCCTCCGGGTTCTCCCGGGTGCCCAGGAATGTGGTGTGCACTGACCAGCTCTCTTCCGGATCTCCCTGTCTGTCCAGCAGTTCTTTCATGATATCATACTGGGGCATGTCCGCCCCGCCCGCGGCTACCACATACTCTCTGAAGAACCGCTCCAGCGCGGCGTAGGCGCTGCCGCCGCAGAGGGCTGCACCTGCCAGCAGATAGCTGTCCGCGGTGAATGGCCTGGCTTCGATGCCCTTACCCTGGAAAAAGGAATGGGACAGCACGGAAATCTGGGAGCCTGTCCCTATGTTTACCAGAACGGAATCTCTGTCTTCCCCTACAGCTCCCATGAAGCTGGCCTGATTGTCCCCTATGGAGACACTGACGGGAATGCCCTGGAATGAGCCCAGGGATACGGTCTCTTTTGTAACAGCCGGGAGAAAATCCAGTGGGATTCCATTTTCCGTTATGATATCCCGCATAAAATCATTCGCTTTACTGTCATACAGCCCCAGGCTGGCTGCCTGGCTGATGTGGAGCAGGGGTGCGCCCCGCCCGGTCAGCGCCATGCCTACATAATCAGCGATGGTACAAAAGGAGGCGGCGTCCGTCGGGACGAGGCCTTTTTTCAGATTGTACAGATGGGTTGCCAGGCCGTAGCCCGTGGCAAGCTTTATGCCATAGCCCTCGTCCATGCAGCTGCAGACGCTCTTTTCCCTCTCATAGTCAGTCAGGTTCCCCCGCCCGTCCTGCCATGTGAAGAGAGGGCTTACCGCGCTGCCGCCTTTGTCCAGATAGACAATGCCGTGCATCTGGCCGGTGAGGCCGATGGCGGCGACATCGCTGTAGGCGGAAAGCAGCCCGTCCAGCGCCGGGAGGACTTTAGTCAGGATGGCTGCGGGATCTTGAAGCCGCTCCCAGGGGTGGGCTGTGGGAAGAAAGGTATCGTTGGGCAGCGTGACAGCCTGGAGGAGCGTACCCTCCGGGAGGCTTATGAGGACGATGCTGATGCTGGTGGTTCCGATGTCGATACCGATGATTTTCATAGAGGTACTCCTTTGCCGCGTATATTTTTCCATGGAGCATTAAAGCTATTTTACAATGAAAGGCGCAATAATCCAAGTAGCAAAAAGTAGTTGCATTGAAGAATTTATATTTGTATAATGATGGATAGATAGCATGAAAAGAAACAAAAATATGTGAAGTGATTCAAAAAATCTGAAAATTCAAAGTCGATTGAGACAGAAAGGAACAGGAGGACAACATGGGAGTCTTATCAAATTTAGAGCCGAAGAGCGTATTTCACTTTTTTGAGGAGATCACAAAAATCCCCCACGGTTCGGGCAATGTGGGACAGATCAGCGATTATCTGGCGGACTTTGCCAGGAAGAGAGGGCTTTTCTGCATTCAGGACGAATATAAGAATATTATTATCAGAAAGGAAGCCACCCCGGGGTATGAAGATGAACCCGTAGTTATTCTCCAGGGGCACATGGACATGGTGGCGGTTAAGAAGCCGGACTGCGACATCGACATGGCGAAAGAGGGCCTGCGGATCGCCGTCAGAGGGGATGAAGTCTACGCGGAGGGCACCAGCCTGGGCGGGGACGACGGCATTGCGGTGGCCTATTCGCTGGCGCTGCTGGATTCCGATACCATAAAGCATCCCCGGCTGGAGGTCATCATCACGGTGGATGAGGAAGTGGGCATGGACGGGGCCAGGGGGATAGATCTTTCCATGCTCACAGGGAACCGCATGGTGAACCTGGACTCGGAGGACGAGGGGATTTTCCTGACCAGCTGCGCGGGAGGCGCCAGGGCCAAATGCCGGCTGCCGCTTTCGGCGCTGCAGCGGGAGGGAGTGGCTGTGGAAGCCACTATAGGCGGGCTCCTGGGCGGCCATTCCGGCGGGGAGATACACAAGGAGAGGGGAAATTCCAACTGGCTGATGGGGCGTCTTTTGTACCGGCTGACCAAGGACATCGACCTGGGGATTTCCAAGCTGGACGGCGGCCTGGCGGACAATGCAATCCCCAGGGAGACGAAAGCCGTGCTGGTTGTGGAAGAGGGGGACGAGGAGAAGCTTCGGGATATTGCAAAGATTTTTGAAGCGGAAATCCAGGCAGAACTTTCCTCCAAGGATCCGGAAGTATTTGTAACTGTGGGAGAGGGCAGGACTGGCAGCTATCTGTGTACAACTGTCCAGGACAGTCAGAAAGCGGCGGCATGCCTCATCGCTCTGCCAAACGGCGTACAGGCCATGAGCGCGGATATCCATGGACTGGTGGAGACTTCTCTGAATTTAGGAATCCTGAAATATGAGGACGGGTGCCTTACGGCGGATTTCTCCGTGCGCAGCAGCGTGGAGAGTGCAAAGCATGCTCTTATCGACAGGCTGCGTGCAGTCATAGGGCTTGCAGGGGGAAGCTGCGAAGTAAGCGGCGACTATCCGGGCTGGAAGTACCGAAAGGATTCGCCTCTGCGGGACAAGATGACAGCGCTTTACGAGAGAATGTACGGAGTATCTCCCAGGGTGGAGGCTATCCACGCCGGGCTGGAATGCGGTATCCTCGGCAGCAAGATAAAGGATCTGGACTGCGTGTCCATGGGGCCTGCCATGAAAGACATCCATACCACAGAGGAGACTTTGAGCATTTCTTCTACAGGGCGTGTGTGGGAGTTTCTGGTGCGGCTGCTGGAAGAGAAAGAGAATGGCTGAGTATTCAGATGGGAAAATAAAGGGCAAATATTGATTGGTATGCGCGCGGAAGCGCGCTAGGGAGATAAGGATGGATATTTTGAGAAAAGAAGAAGTCTATACGATAGAAGATATATACGCATTGCCCGATGGGGAGAGGGCTGAGCTGATTGACGGGAAAATTTATTATATGGCTCCGCCAAGCAGGACACATCAGCGGATATTGCTATCGCTCGGCAGAAAGATTGCTGATTATATTGAATCCCAAAATGGTAAGTGCGAGGTCGACATCGCTCCGTTTGCTGTTTTTTTAAACGAAGATGAAATCAACTATGTTGAGCCGGACATATCTGTAATCTGTGACAAAGATAAGCTTACGGAAGAAGGATGCGAAGGTGCGCCTGACTGGATTATTGAAATAGTTTCACCCACAAGCCGTCCAATGGACTATAATAAGAAGCTTTTCAAATATCGGACAGCAGGCGTCAGAGAATACTGGATTGTAGATCCGATGAAACGGCAGATTACGGTTTACAACTTTGAATATGATACCTTTGAAGAGTATTCGTTTTCTGACAAAGTAAAGGCTGGAATATATGATGATTTTGAAATTGATTTTGCTGGAATAAGTATCGAATAGGATTATATTTTTGTGCATTTCTACTAATTTGTAAAATTTGCAAAAAAATGCTTGCAATTTCTTTCCTATCGTATTATAATAACTAATGTCTTTCGGGGTGTGGCTCAGCTTGGTTAGAGCGCCGTCTTAGGGAGGCGGAGGTCGCGAGTTCGAATCCCGCCACTCCGATACATTAGGAAGTGTCAAAGCCTTGGCTATGCTAGGGTTTTGACCTTTCTTTTTTGTGCGCCAATCAAAACTCAGTCACTTCTTTTATCTTTATGCTTTGATTCTATTTGCCCAAATAAGATTGGCATAATGCGAATACTGCTGGAAGCTGATTTGAAAAGAAATCCATTGAAATCTGCCGGATAGAATGATATGATTGTCCTATGCTAGGCCACCACTGCTATGGTGGCTTCATTGTAGTCTGCTGCGAATTTCATTGGTGCGCAGTATAATATTAACGACACGCTCCCTCCAGGGAGCCGGAGGGAGAACTATGCCGAAATACAATAGGTTCAAAAAGGATACGGCGGAAAGAAGCGCATTTGAAAAGGAAAACCGGGGCAAGACGGCTTCCGGGCAGAAGACGCCGAAAAAAGGAATGCGGCCGCAGGAGGCTCCGGGAAAGGAAAGATCAGGGGCATCCGAAAAAGGCATGTATGGAAAAGAAAATAAAAGGCAGGACATCCGAAAAAGGCCGATGCCAGGGCATGAGAGAATGGAAGAAAAGCATTCCATGGAAGAAAAGCATTCCATGGAAGAAAAGCATTCCATGGAAGAAAAGCATTCCATGGAAGAAAAGCATTCCATAGAAGAAAAGCATTCCATAGAAGAAAAGCATTCCATAGAAAAAAAGTATTTCGGAGAAAGAGGGGCAAAACATAATCTGTGTCCCGTAGCCTCCAAATGCGGAGGCTGTCAGTGGATCAATAAAGGCTATGAAGAGCAGCTGGAGATGAAGTCCATGAAATTCCGCAGGCTCATGGAGCCGTACTGTCGGCCGGAGCCTATCATTCCCATGGACAGTCCAAAACACTACCGCAACAAAGTCCACGCGGTTTTCGGAGAGGACAGGAAGCACAATGCCATCTCCGGCATTTATGAAGAAAAGAGCCACCGCATTGTCCCTGTGGACAGATGCCTGATAGAGAACCGGAAAGCGGACGAAATCATAGTGTCCATACGGGAACTGCTGAAATCTTTCAAGATACGTCCCTATGATGAGGACACCGGCCGGGGGCTGCTGCGCCATGTGCTGGTAAGGGTGGGGTATGCCACAGGGCAGATCATGGTAGTGCTGGTGCTGGGCTACCCCGTAATGCCGTCCAAAAATAATTTCGTAAAGGCGCTGCTGAAGCTCCACCCGGAGATCACTACCATGGTGATCAATGTTAACGATAAAGACACCAGCATGATACTGGGAGAGCGGGAGCAGGTGATATACGGAAAGGGGTATATTGAGGACGAACTCTGTGGCATGACGTTCCGGATTTCCCCCAAGTCCTTTTACCAGGTAAACCCGGTACAGACAGGGAAACTGTATGGGAAAGCCATGGAATACGCAGGGCTGACCGGAAAAGAGACAGTGCTGGATGCCTACTGTGGTACCGGTACCATCGGCATGATTGCCAGCCGTCAGGCGGGGAGAGCGCTGGGGGTGGAGCTGAATAAGGACGCGGTCAGAGACGCGGTCAGCAATGCGAAGCGCAACGGGATTTCCAATATCCGATTTTACCAGGCGGATGCAGGGGAATTCCTGCTGGAGCTGGCGGCGGCAGGCGAGAAGCTGGACGTGCTTTTCATGGATCCCCCCAGAAGCGGCAGCAGCGAGGCGTTCCTGAATGCGGCGGCGAAGATCGAGCCAAAGCGGATCGTATATATATCCTGCAATCCGGATACTTTGGCGGAGGATCTGCGGATTTTGAAGAAAAAGGGATACAAGGTGGAGAAGTGTGTAGCAGTGGACATGTTCCCGTATACGGACGCTATTGAGGCCGTGGTGGCGCTGTCGCTGTGAGGCTTAGAAATTATAGGCGAAGAAGCAGCCAATGGAAAAAGCCGTTTTTCAGACTGACATGGTTCGGATCTCAGACGGCCACAGAACTGTGAGGAATGTATAGATGAAGAAGATACTATTGATAGCCACCGGCGGCACCATTGCCTCGGGATATACGGAAGAGGGGCTGGCGCCAAAGATAGCGGCAGGGGAGCTGCTGCAATATGTGGAGGGATACCAGGATTTCTGTCAGGTGGAGGTGGTACAGCCTTTCAGCCTTGACAGCACGAATATTTACGGAAAGCACTGGCTGGAGCTGGCTGCTGTGATTGAGAAACATTACGAAGATTACGATGGATTCGTCGTTTGCCACGGAACGGACACCATGGCCTTTACGGCGGCGGCCCTGTCCTATCTGGTGCAGAACAGCAAGAAGCCCGTGGTGGTCACCGGGGCCCAGAAGCCCATAGACCTGCCCATAACCGACGCCAGGACCAATCTTCTGGACAGCCTGCGCTTTGCCTCCGAGGACAGAGCACACGACGTGAACATTGTCTTCGGCGGCAATGTGATCGCAGGAACCCGGGCCAAAAAAGAGCGATCCAAGAGCTATAATGCCTTTTCCAGCATCAACTATCCCAATATAGCCATGATACGGGACGGCAGAGTGGTATTTTATATTGAGGATAAGGACAGGATGGATGGCAATGTAACCTTTTACCATGCGCTGAACGAGCGGATTCTGCTGCTGAAGCTGATGCCGGGCATGGACGGGATGGTGCTGGACAGGCTTTTCCCCTATTATGACGGCGTGATCATCGAGGCTTTCGGCGTGGGAGGCCTGCCGGATTATGGGAAATCTCCCTTTTATCCGGAAATCCGCCGATGGACGGATGCGGGCAAACTGGTGATGATGGCCACCCAGGTGACCCATGAGGGCAGCGACATGGAGGTCTATCAGGTGGGAAAGGCCATTAAGGAGGAATTCCATCTCATGGAGACCTACGACATGACCCTGGAGGCCACGGTGACCAAGGTCATGTGGGTGCTGGGGCAGACAAGGAATCCGGAGCAGTTCCGCAGGCTGTTCTATGAAACCATCAACCATGATATTCTATTGAAAGAATTGTGAGCGCCGGGAAGTTGTCAGGGCGCGGAAGATGTGCAGCAGGAAAATTACAGCAGGAGATGTGAAGCGGGAAACTGGAAGCGGGAAATGAGAGATAAGTGAGGAAAATGCGCGGGAAATGAAAATTAGCGGGAATGACAAGCGGGATTATCTACTAAGACATGGACATGTGGGAGCGCAGAGAGAAGCGGGCAGACGGCTGCTTTGCGTGTTGCTCGGTGCGATGCTGTTTTGCTGTTCCCTGCTTTGCGGCTGCGGCAGACAGGGGGAAGAGGAACAAGGGCCGAAGGCAGTGAGGATAGGTTCCCTGAAAGGCCCTACCTCCCTAGGCATCCTCTTTTTGATGGAGGATGCGAAAGAAAACCCTGCGGATTACCCTTATGAATTCCGTATGGCTACGGGGGCCGATGAATTGCTGCCATTGCTGGTGAAAGGAGATCTGGACATTGCGCTGGTTCCCGCAAATGTGGCTGCGGCGCTGTATCAGAAGACGGAGGGCGGGGTGACGGTGATCGACATCAATACCCTTGGCGTGCTTTACCTGGTCACAGGCAGCAGGGACATTGAAACCGTGGCAGATTTAAAGGGACGGACCATCTGCCTCACCGGAAAAGGGACCACGCCGGAGGCAAGCCTCAAATATATCCTTGACCAAAACGGCCTGGAACCAAATGATTACAAGTTAGAATACAAATCGGAAGCCGCGGAGGTGGCCGCGCTTCTGGCCCGGGATCCCACTGCCATGGGTCTGCTTCCCCAGCCTTTTGCCACGGCTGCCCTGATGCAGAATGAGAATCTGCATATCGCACTGGATATGAATGCACAGTGGGAGGCATTGCAGGGGGAGGAGCCAGGCTCCATGGTCACCGGAGTCACCATTGTCCGCAATGATTTCCTGCGGGAGCATAAGGAGGCCGTGGAGGCTTTTCTGGAGCATCATGCGGACAGTGTGGCCGCCGTCAATGCCGATCCGGATACCGGCGCTGTCCTTGCCGTGGAAGCCGGCATTGTGGCGAAAGAGGCGATGGCAAAGGCGGCCATTCCACAGTGTAACCTGGTCTGCATCACCGGGGAGGAGATGAAAAGCGCTCTGTCCGCTTATCTGAAAGTGCTGGCCGAATTTCAGGCGGAGCTGGTGGGCGGAAAGCTGCCAGGGGAGGATTTCTATTATTAACGGAAGATATTATCGAAAATACATCATCATATCAGGCTGGCTTGCTCTGTGGCAGATTCTCGCCCTGTTGGCGGATAACAATCTATTGCTGGCCGCGCCCCTGGAGACAGGGCGGACATTATTGTCCATGCTTGGACAGGGGAGCTTCTACCTGATTGTGGGCAAAAGCCTTTTGCGCATTGCGTCAGGCTTTTTTGCAGGATTCGCCGGGGCGGTTTTTCTCGCTGTCTGCAGCAGACGCATGCCCCTGGCGGAGGAAATTCTTTCTCCTGTCATGACTTTGATGAAAGCCGTTCCGGTGGCTTCTTTCGCTGTGCTGCTGCTGATCTGGTGGGGCTCCTCCTTTCTGGCGGTGGCGGTGTGCTTTATGGTGGTACTGCCCAATCTCTATATCAATCTGTTGGAGGGCTTGAAGAGCAGTGACACACGGATGCTGGAAATGGCAAAGGTGTTCCGGCTGCCTTTTCGGAACCGTTTCTTCTATCTCTGCCGGCCGGCGCTGAAGCCTTTTTTGTACAGCGGTCTGAAGCTTTCTCTGGGAATGTGCTGGAAATCCGGTGTGGCTGCGGAAGTCATCGGCACGCCGGATTTTTCCATCGGAGAGGGTCTTTATCTGTCCAAGGTTTATCTGGATACGGCAGGCATCTTTGCTTGGACGGCGGTAGTCATTATGCTCAGCGTACTGTTTGAGAAAGCCGTCCTGTGGCTTGCGGAGCGCTTCTTTGCCTGGGAGCCGGCCTGCGGAAGACCGAGGGAGGCCGGACGCAGCAGTACGCGAAACAATACAGGCCCTGCTCTGCTGGAAATCAGGAATGTCACCCTGGCTTATGAGGGCCATGTGGTATGGGACCGGTTCAGCGCATCCTATGCAGCCGGTGAGACTTACTGTCTGACAGAGCCTTCCGGCAGCGGCAAGACAACGCTGCTTTGTATTCTGGCAGGACTTATCCGTCCGGATGCCGGAGAGGTGGCTGCGCCGCCCTCCTGCAGTATGGTCTTTCAGGAGGACAGGCTCTGCGAGGATTACAGCGCTGTGAAAAACGTGGAGCTGGTGACGGGAGACAGGGAGAAAGCCCGGGAGGCGCTGGAAAAGCTCCTGGAAAAAGAGGCTCTGGACAGGCCCTGCAGGCAGCTTAGCGGGGGCATGAGGCGCCGGGTTGCTCTGGTACGGGCCATGGAGGCTCAGTCGGCCTATGTGCTTCTGGACGAGCCTTTTGCAGGCATGGACCCCGAGACCCGCAAAAGGGCGAAACGGTATATTCGGGAAAAGCAGGCAGGCCGCACCGTGATCATAGCGGACCATTTTATCATGCCGTCATTTTAATAAAATTAAGAAATAAACCCGAAGAAAAAAGCAAAAACATTTGTATTTTCGGTTTCCCTATGTTATAATCTGTTAATGACTGTAAGTGCGTCTGCTGCGTAGGCGAAAAAAGGCAGGATGCAGGCGATTGAAGGAGGAAACGTAGAAAATGAGTTTACAGGTAGAGAAATTAGAGAACAACATGGCAAAGCTGACGATTGAAGTGCCTGCGGAGGAACTGGAGAAAGCCATCGAGGGCGCATATCAGAAGAACAAAAACCGTATCAGCATTCCGGGATTCCGCAAGGGCAAGGCGCCCCGCAAGATGATCGAGCAGATATACGGCAAGGAAGTATTTTATGAAGACGCCGCCAATGCACTGATTCCCGATGCCTATGAGAAAGCCTATGATGAGTGCGGCGAGGAGATAGTGTCCAGTCCGAAGATCGACGTGGAACAGTTGGAGGCCGGAAAGCCCTTTATCTTTACCGCAGAGGTGGCGCTAAAGCCCCAGGTAGAGCTGGGACAGTACAAAGGCATTAAAGTGGACAAGGCCGATGTGAACGTGACAGAGGAAGAGGTCACTGCGGAAATCGACAAGGAGAGGGATAAGAACTCCAGAACCGTGGATGTTGCGGACAGGGCCGTAAAGGACGGCGATATCGCTACCATTGACTTTGAGGGCTTTGTGGACGGCGTGGCCTTTGAGGGCGGTAAGGGGACGGATTATCCTCTGACCATCGGCTCCCATGCGTTTATCCCGGGCTTTGAAGAGGAACTGATCGGTGCCGGGATCGGCGTCGAGACAGATGTGAACGTGACTTTCCCCGAGGACTATCAGGCGGAAGAGCTTGCAGGCAAGGCCGCGGTGTTCAAGTGCACGGTGAAGAGACTGCAGGAGAAGCAGATGCCCGAACTTGACGACGATTTTGTGGGAGAAGTTTCCGAGGAGAGCGATACTGTAGAGGAATATAAGGAAGAGATCAGGAAGAAGCTGGAGAAGCGCAAGACGGACGAAGCCAAGAATGTCAAGGAGGATGCCGTTATCGACGCGATCATCGCCGATGCCAAGATGGATATTCCCGAGGCTATGATCGAGACCCAGCAGAGACAGACAATACAGGATTATGCCCAGAGAATGCAGTCCCAGGGCATCAGCATGGAGCAGTACATGCAGTTCACCGGCATGACAAGCGAGATGCTCTTAGAGCAGGTGAAGCCCCAGGTTCTGAGAAAGATTCAGTCCAGACTGGTGCTGGAGGCAGTGGCGGCTGCAGAGGATATTCAGGTTACTGAAGAGGAGATTAACGAGGAGCTTAAGACCATGGGAGAGGCTTACCAGATGGAGCCTGAGAAAGTGGAAGAGTTTCTGGGCGAGAATGGCAGGAAGCAGGTTACGGAGGACATCCGTGTCAGAAAGGCAGTGGATTTTGTAGTGGAGAACGCCCAGGAAGAGTAAGGTGAAGTGTGCGCCGGAAGGACTTTACCTTTTTAGTGCCATCGCACAGCGATTTTAAATCAGGAGGTTTTAGAATGAGTTTAGTACCTTATGTTATAGAACAGACCAGCAGAGGCGAGCGGTCTTATGATATTTATTCCAGATTGCTGAAAGACAGAATCATCATGCTGGGGGAAGAGGTGAACGACACCTCCGCCAGTATCGTAGTGGCACAGCTGCTGTTTTTGGAAGCGGAGGATCCGGAGAAAGATATCCATCTGTATATCAACAGTCCGGGGGGCGTCATTACCGCAGGCATGGCGATCTATGATACCATGCATTATATCAAATGCGATGTGTCCACAGTGTGTATGGGCATGGCGGCCAGCATGGGGTCGTTTTTGCTTGCCGGCGGCGCGAAAGGGAAGAGATTTGCGCTACCCAATGCGGAGATTATGATTCACCAGCCTGCAGGGGGAACCCAGGGCCAGGCTACGGAGATTGACATTGCCGCGAAGCATATCTTAAAGACAAGGGAGAAGCTGAATCATATCCTTGCGGAGAATACGGGCAGGGACTATGAGACCATATGCTCCGACACCGAGCGCGACAATTGGATGAGCGCGGAAGAGGCCAAGGAGTACGGAATCGTTGACATGGTTATCAGTTCCCATGTAGTGCAGGAGAAAAACTGAGCCTGTACAAGCTTGTGAAACAAAATGGTAGGAGATTAGAATGGCTGGAAAAATGATCGGAAACGATATCAGATGCTCTTTCTGCAATAAGACCCAGAACCAGGTCCGCAAGCTGATCGCAGGGCCTGCAGGGGTCTATATCTGCGATGATTGTGTGGATATCTGCGCGGATATTCTGGAGGAGGAGCTGCAGGAAGAGGAAGAGGAGGAATCGGTTCGCCCCGATATCAATCTGCTGAAGCCTGCGGAGATTAAGAAATTTCTGGATGAATATGTGGTTGGTCAGGAGGAGGCCAAAAAAGTGCTCTCCGTGGCTGTATACAACCATTACAAGAGGGTGACGGCGCCCAGGGATCTGGACGATGTGGAGCTGCAGAAGAGCAATATCATCATGGTGGGGCCTACGGGTTCCGGCAAGACCTATCTGGCCCAAACCCTGGCCAAGATCATCAATGTGCCCTTTGCAATCGCGGATGCCACCACTCTGACCGAAGCCGGATATGTAGGCGAGGATGTGGAGAATATTCTGCTGAAGCTGATTCTGGCTGCGGAGTATGATGTGGAGAGGGCTCAGTACGGTATTATCTACATTGACGAGATCGACAAGATTACAAAAAAAGGCGAGAATGTGTCTATCACCCGGGATGTATCGGGAGAGGGCGTTCAGCAGGCTCTGCTTAAGATCGTGGAGGGCACTGTGGCAAACGTTCCGCCCCAGGGCGGCAGGAAGCATCCCCATCAGGAGCTGATTTCCATCGACACCTCCAATATCCTGTTTATCTGCGGAGGCGCTTTTGACGGATTGGAGAAGATTGTAGAAGCCAGACTGGACCGCAAGGCCATTGGCTTCAATACAGAGGTCAGCCAGAAAAATACTAAGGAACTGGATGACCTGCTGCAGGAAGTGACGCCCCAGGATCTGGTGAAATTCGGACTGATTCCCGAGTTTGTGGGCCGTGTGCCCATTACGGTGTGCCTCAAAGGTCTGGACAAGGAAGCATTGGTGCGCATCCTGAAAGAGCCGAAGAATGCGTTGATCAAGCAGTATAAGAAGCTTTTCGATATGGATGAAGTGGAGTTAAACTTTGACGAGGAGGCCATAAAGGCCATTGCGGCCAAGGCCTTTGAACGCAAGACAGGAGCCAGAGGCCTGCGTTCCATTATGGAGAGCATTCTGATGGATACTATGTACCAGATTCCTTCCGATGAGACCATCGAAGAATGCGTCATTACAAAAGAGACCGTGGAGGAGGGCGATACCCCTGTGATCTTCCACAAGAATGACCATAGAAGTCTGGATAAAGCCATGTAATGCAAGAAGAGCGTTCATGGAAGAAGAGCATTCCAAGAAGACAAAAGTAACAAAAACGCCGTCCCTGTGACGGCGTTTTTCGAAATGCAAAACGTCGTGGAAAAGGAAGTGACAAGCATGGTGATAAAAAATGTGGACCTGGAGACAGTCTGCGGCATTACCAGTAAGCTTCCGGACAATCAGCTGCCGGAGGTGGCCTTTGCGGGCAAAAGCAATGTAGGGAAATCCTCCCTGATCAACGCACTGGTAAACCGCAAAGCCCTTGCCCGCACCAGTTCCCAGCCGGGCAAAACTCAGACCATCAATTTCTACAATATTAACAAATCTCTCTATTTCGTGGATCTCCCGGGATATGGCTATGCAAAAGCCAGCGTGAAAGTAAAAGAGCAATGGGGGAAGATGGTGGAGAACTATCTGCATAGGTCCAAACAGCTGAAGCAGGTGTTTCATCTCATCGATATCCGGCATGAGCCCTCGGAAAATGATTGTATGATGTACGACTGGATCCTGCACAATGGTTACCGGCCCGTCATCATAGCCACAAAGCTGGACAAGATTAAGAAGAGCCAGGTCCCGAAACAGCTGAACCTGATTCTGACTACTCTGAAAGCGGAAAAGGGAAGCATTATTATCCCGTTCTCCGCGGAGACAAAACAGGGTCGTGAGGAAATATACGCAATATTAGATAAGATTCTGGAGGAGAATTCGTGAAAAAGTACTGTAAAGCACTGGTGAACATTGCCGTAGCGGCTGCAATCCTGGCGGCGGTTCTGTTCCTCCTGCCAAGGGTATTCGTTTTCTTCATGCCCTTTGTGGCGGGCTGGATCGTGGCGCTGATGGCTGGACCGTTGGTTCATTTTTTTGAGGAGAAGATAAAGCTGAAACGGAAAGCGGGCAGCGCCTTTGTCATCATTGTCATTATCGCTTTGGTGGTGCTGTTGATTTATGTGGTTTGCGCCCAGCTCTTTCAGCAGGTCTCGGGACTGTTGGGCGCGCTGCCGGAAATGCTGGAGGGCGTGGAGGAGGATTTCAACAGCATCGGAAAAAGCTTAAACGGACTGCTGGCCAAACTTCCCGGAGACATACAGCTGAATCTGCAGGGCAGCAGGCTGGAACTGGACAATTATATGGGCGATCTTTTGGAGCATTTAGGCTCACCGACCATTGAAGCCGCAGGGAATCTGGCCAAGGTTCTGCCGGGTATCTTCATCGGTGTGATTATGGCATTGCTCTCAGCCTATTTCTTTGTGGCGGAGAGACATCAGCTCAACGACTGGTTCCGGAAATATATGCCGGCCTCCGTGCAGATGCGCTATCGGATTATCCGGCGCAGTCTGGGAAAGTCAGTGGGGGGCTATTTTAAGGCACAGCTGAAGATAGAGGTGTGGATGTACTTTTTGCTCTTAATCGGTCTTGGAATCCTCAGGGTGAATTATTTCGGCCTGATTGCATTGGGCATTGCTTTTCTGGACTTTCTGCCTTTTTTGGGCACCGGCACAGTGCTGATCCCATGGGCGGTTATCCGGATTCTGACAGCCCAATATAAGACTGCTATTGGTCTGCTGGTGATCTGGGGCGTAGGCCAGCTGGCGAGACAATTGATTCAGCCTAAAATCGTGGGAGATTCTATCGGAGTGCCGCCGTTACCCACACTCTTCCTGCTTTATATAGGGTATAAGCTGGGCGGTGTCTTGGGGATGATTCTGGCAGTGCCCTTAGGCCTGCTGGTATACTCCCTGTACGAAGAGGGCGCTTTTGATACCACGAAGAACAGCATATTGATCCTGACGGCAGGCATCAATCGATTCCGGCGGCTGGACAAAGGCGACATGTCCGAGGTGGAGGAGATGAACCGGCGTAATGAGGAGACTGCCAGAATGCTGGCTCGGGAAAGCCGGTCGGAAAAAAATTAAAAAAAATATTTATTTTGAAACTTTTTAAAATGAAATACAGTCTATACAAATAGGGAGTGTGGGAAGCACTCTCTATTCTTTTTGAGTTGTGTCTAAATTTTTAAAAGATTTATGCAACTTTGATACAAAGATATTTTAAAATAATTGCAGTAAAACGATATGCTGCGGGATATTATTAGTAGAGAAGAGGTTTGGTGCACACGGGCTGGTATGACAAAGGCGGACATGGACGACAGAGAGCTACAACTGAAGATTGACACATACGGCAACATGCTGTTCAAGCTCAGCTATCTGCGTCTTCAGAATGTGCAGGATGCGGAGGATGTGGTGCAGGAAGTCTTTTACCAGTATCTGAAGAAGCCGAGGACTTTTCAAAGTCCGGAACATGAGAAAGCCTGGTTTCTGAAAGTTACCCTTAACGGCTGCAGGAAAGTCTGGCGCAGTGCATGGAAGCGGCATCAGGCTGTGTGGCCTTTTGAGAATCAGGAGGCAGCCGGCAGCCGGCCCGAGGAGAGCAAAGACGTCGAAGAGCCGGGGCGGGAAAACGGAACCCATGAGCCGGAGGAAAGCTTTCTCAGGCAGGAGGAGAACCGGCGCCTGCTCCGGGCAGTGCTGGCCCTGCCGGAGAAATACCGGGATGTGATCCATCTTTTCTACTACGAGGAGCTTTCGGTAAAGGAAATAGCGCAGATAACCGGCCGGGGAGAGTCTACGGTTACTTCTCAGCTGACCAGAGGAAGAGATCTGTTGCGGAAGTCATTGAGGGAGGAATATGACTTTGGATAAATTTCGGGATGCATATCGGGAAGCCTCAGAGGAATTGCCGCAGATATCTATCAGTGCAGAAGAAGTCCGGAGTGTGCAGCTCCATGACAGGATACAGCGGCGGAGGCGAAGAGTCATGATAGCCAGAGGCTGCGCCGCAGCGGCGGTATTTCTCTTGTGCGGCGTGGGGACAGTGGCGGCCAGGAACTACAGGGAAAGCATCATTTCCATGAGGGAGAACGGGTTTGTCATAACCGGTTCCGGGGAGGGCGCCGGCGCGTCCGGGAAAGTATTGCCTTTGGCAGATGAGATGGATAAGATTCTGGAGATAGCGCCAAATCTGAAAATAGGGGGGGTATTTTCCATAGAGGGCCTTATCCCTGACAGGGAAATGAAGAGCATAGAAATAGAAGAGAGGGAATATGATTCCCTGGAAGCGTTCCTGGCTGCGGAGGATACAGCCATAGTGATTCCGGAGAAAGGCCTGTTTTCGGAGGAATTTACCAGTGAACGTGTGTGTGTGATTGGCGAGGGAGAGGATATTTACATGTATTTCATGAATGAGGATTCCTATTTCTCGCTGCACCAGATGGACAACAGACAATATGCAAGCTACAGCCTGGCCACATCTTACATGGGACAAAGCAGCAATGAGAGAAGCTTTACCAACAGCCAGGGGTTGAATTATACCGTATTTGATATAGTGGATGAGACGGGAGCGCTTCAGTCTGTCCACGCGGTGATCTCCGTAAACGGCTGGGATCTGGCGGTCAGTTTCGGGGGATTTGAGCAAAGCGAAATGGAACGGGTTCTAAATAGCCTTGACCTGACAGTATACTTTGAGGACGAAAGATAATAGTCAAATATTTTAAGGATTAACAGTCGGTTGGCGGACTGAGAGAGGATGGAGAGTACGATGGAAAAAAATATTCTGGTGTATAACAATAGGACAGGAATCGCGGAGAAAATGGCGCCTTTGATGATTGGGGAAGGGTTTTCCGTACTGGTGGCAGCGGATCTGGATCACTTATATACAATATTGGAGAAATCGCAGATTCACCTGATGCTGGTGGATGTAGAGCTGAATGACAAGGGCTGGGACAAGGGAATCGAAATGATCGCAGGCCTGCGGGCAAAGAGCAGTATCCCTCTGATCGTAGTCTCCGCCCAGTCTGCAGAGACGGCGAAGATCATGGCCCTGGAGGCGGGAGCGGATGATTATGTGACGGCAGAGTGCAATCCCTTAGAGCTCCTGGCAAGGATCAAATCTCAGCTGCGCAGATATACCCAGCTTGTAAATATGTGTGCCAATATTGACAGAATCTATAAAGTAGACGATCTTGTCATTGACGACACCCAGAGAAAAGTCACTGTGGAGGGCAAGAGCGTGCGCCTGACCCCCATTGAATACAAGATCCTGCGCTTTTTGGTTCAGCAGAGAGGCAAGGTGTTCTCCAACAGCCAGATTTATGAGAATATCTGGCATATGCAGGCCATTGGCGCGGACAACACCATAGCTGTGCATATCCGCCATATCCGGGAAAAGATTGAGAAAAATCCCAAGGAGCCCAGATACCTGAAAGTGGTGTGGGGAAATGGATACAAGGTGGGATAATTACGGGGAATAGTAGAGATAATGAGCGGAATATTCCGCGATTTCCCATGAGTATCCGGATCCGTTTAAAGCGTCCAAAAACGCCCCGTTATTTTTCAGGACTAAATAAGCGTTTTCAGGGTTTATAGGCGTCTGGGCAGTGATGGCGAAATGGAGATTTCCAAAACCGTCCTCATGGGCAGTCTCTGCGATTAGATAGGGAGACTGGGGGAAAAAGGCGGTGTAGAATTCCGATACGCCGGAGTAGTCAAGATAAATATCATCTATGCCCGGCAGGGATCGGGCATAGATTACGGCCTCACAGTCCGGCACAAATTGCGGGATGGTCTCTGCCGGAGAGTAGGAGGTAAAGTAATACCTGATAAACAGAACCGAACAGAGTACATAGGCAGCGCCCAGTCCGGCGATGAAATATGTTCGAAACGCCCGGACAAATCGGTATACGGATACAATCCCGCATACCAGGAAATACAGATACGCAATGAACAGATAATTGGCCCGGTAGAGATAGCCGTGGGAAAGGCCGATGGCCGTAAGCCCCGCCGCATAAAAGGAAAAGAACAGGAAACCGTGACTATAGGTTCGCGACCGGATATCCGCAAGCCATCGGCGGCAGGAGACGGCGAAACCTGCCAGGATAAAAGGAATGGAAATCCCGTACAAGGTGTAAAAGGGACTGACCGCGTCCAGAGGCCGTCCGTCATGGGTCAATGTGCATTTTATGATATCTATCACATTATTGCGAAAATTAGATAATGTAATATCCGCCAGCCGGGAAGCTGCCGTGGGGGAAACGGTGAATCCCAGGAAGCTCATGGAGGGCAGCTCAAAGAGCATGATACAGACAAAGAGCAAGATGGGTAGCGCAGTGACGCATACGCACAGGGCTGACAGCAGGGCCCGCCGGAAAGTGATCTTGCGGCACCAGAGCATGTAAAGGGTGATAAGGCACAGGAAAATCGGTACCACAATATAGCTCAGTGCATAGGAGTACATTACAAGGCCGAAAGATACGCTGTAGGCGATCAGATGGGAGAGCCTGCCGGTTTTGACATACCGGGCAAGCAGCCAGAGGGCCGCTGTGGAGCAGCCCAGCATGAGATTACAGTCTAAGGCATAACGACCGTGCATGATGAAATAGGGACAGAAAGTAAGCAGGAGAGCAGCCGTCAGGGTGACTTTCCTGCTTTCATATACCGCGGAAATCAGCGCTGTGCCAAAGAGCACCACCAGCATACTGAAAATAAGCCCCGGAAGCCTTAAGAGAAACAGGGACAGGGACCCTTTGCCGACGGTCTTGATCAAAAGTACTACGAGATAAGTATATAATGGACTCTGTCCGCCGCCGAAATTCTCAGGATAAACGGGCATTTCATTGAAATATCGGTCTATCCCGAAATTTGCCAGACACCATGCATTGTATCCCAGCCCGGCTTCGTCGATATGTACGATATCCGGAACCTGAGTGATGCGGTATGCCCTTAAAAACAGCGCCGCCCCAAACAGCAGGAAGAGCGCATAGATATGACGCGATACATGTATCCGATGCACGATCAACTCTCCTTATTCGCAAAATTTCTCCATGCCAGCCCTATTGCCGGGTGGAAAAGCTCTATTTGCCCATATCTGCCATAAATTGCAGGATGAGGCTTAAGGGAACTGCGGCAAGTTCTCCGTCCTCGCTGCCGCCGGAGAGGATTCCGATCAGCCGCCCTTTTTCGTCAAGAAGCCCGCCGCCGGACATTCCGGGCTGTATGCTCACATCTGCCCAGAGCATGTACTGACCATAGTCTTCCATGTAAATCCAGGGTTCCAGCAGATTGCCCTCATTCCGGACACAGCTCTTTTCATTTGTCAGTCCCAGTGCAGTGCAGCCGTCCCCGGGTCTCAGCCTGTCAAAGCTTTCTTTGTCCCGGGCAGCGCACGCATAGAGTTCTCTGTGTTCATCCGGTATTTCAACCGCAGAAATCTCCAGCATGGCCAGGTCCGAGGTCCCGGAAAAGAATATATTGGCGCAGGAAACCTCCCATCCGTCAAAAAAACATATGGAAACCTCCTGGCCTGCCGTCATTTTGGATAATACATGGGCGGCAGTGAGCACATACAGGCAGGCCTCATCCGCCTGATAAAGGATACCGCTTCCCACCGTCTCCCCGGTACTTACCGACACTAAGTATTGGGGAGACCCGTTTTCGGAAAAGGGAACGTTTGCGGGAGGCTTAGCAAGCCCGCAGCCGGTGAGAGCCAAAAGCAAACCCAAGATCAGAAGCGACACAGCCATTACAGTCTGCCCAGGGCGGTCCCGATGTCCTCCCGCATGGCCAGCACTGCGGCTCTGGAAGCGTCCGCATAGCATTCGCCGCCGAAGCGGGCGTACTGCTCCTGCTGGTATGCCGCTATGATACCTCTGGAGGAATTGACGATAGCCCCCAGCCCGTCTTTATCAAAGAAATGCACCAGATCCGCGCCTTTGCCGCCCTGTGCGCCATAACCCGGCACCAGGATAAAGGATTTGGGCATGACTTCCCGGAGAATTTTCCCCTGTTCCGGATATGTAGCGCCCACCACGGCGCCGACATAGCTGTAATTGCCCTGCCCGGGCATATACTCCCGGGCCCAGGCGTCTACCATGCCGCCCACGATTTCATAGAGGGGCTTTTGGGTGTCTCCGTCCTTTACCAGACGGTCCTGGAGTTCACCGCTGCTGGGATTTGAGGTCTTTACCAGCACGAAGATTCCTTTTTTCTCCTGGGCGCATACTTTCAGGAAAGGCTTTACGCCGTCTGAACCCAGATAAGGGTTCACAGTGGCAAAATCCTCATCGAAGCCATAATAACTCCCGCTTCCCAGATATACCTGTCCCAGATGTCCCACTGCGTAAGCCTCGGAGGTAGAGCCGATATCGCCGCGCTTAATGTCGCCTATGACCACCAGGTCTTTTTCTTTGCAGTAATCAATGGTCTTTTTGAAAGCAATCAGCCCGGGAATGCCGAACTGCTCATACATGGCGATCTGGGGCTTTACTGCCGGCACCAGGTCATAGATGGCGTCCACGATGCCCTTATTGTACTGCCATACAGCTTCCGCAGCGCCCTCCAGGGTCTCGCCGTATTCCGAGAAAGCGGCTTTTCGGATATGGTCCGGTACGAATTTCATCATAGGATCCAGGCCTACTACAATGGGCGCGTTCATTTTCTGAATCTTTGCAATCAATTTGTTGATCATGCTTTACCTCTTTCCTGCGCGGTGTCAGACCGCTTTTTTCTTACAGACATCTTATCACTGCCAATGCGCAAAGTCAATCCATGTCATTTTTGGAAACACCAGACAGGTAAAAATTTAGAAAAACTAAAATTTCAGAATAAAATTATTGCATTCATGAAAACGTATTTTATAATCCGCAGAATCTTTTAAAATAGTACCGATATCCGGATACAAAAAGGGGAGGCGCTCCATGAAAGGAATCGGCGATACACTGGCAAATCTACGCAAAGAAAAGGAACTTGGCCAAAAAGAGATGGCCTCTTTGTTGAATTTGTCCGTAGGTACGATCTCTAACTATGAGAACGGCGTGCATTCCCCGGATCTGGAAACGCTGTGCAAGCTGGCCGACTTCTTCGGGGTTACCACGGACTACCTGTTAGGGCGCACGGAATACCGCTGTCCACCGGAAGTCCTGAACTGCTATGTGGCCCTGGATTTTACGGCACAGGACATAGTCAATACCGTCCTGTCCCTGGACAAGGGCACCCAGGCCACAGTCGTGGATTTTGTGAAATATATGCGGCATCTGCACAGAGAGACCTAAGTCTCAATATTGTAAAAATTCAGGGCGGCAATCACCATATAAATGCCGGTGAACAAGATCAGAAACAGGTTCATGATTCCCAGAGCAAACAGTTTGCCCCCGATGGACATCCCCAGAATGGCCCCCATGACAGAGACAAATATGGCAACGGACAAAAGCAGCATCTGGATCAGCTGCCTGCCGGTGTTGCCCAGGGCAGAACCGGCAATGATCTGAGCCACGGCCAGCGAGTACAGCTTGCCGGCGGACAGAGCCATGTAAAAGACAATGGCAAGCAGGGCCTCGGCAGGCTCCAGGCCTATGACAACGGCACAGGGCACTGTCATCAGGCAGCCGTTTAACAGGCTCTGCACATGCTGTATCATGGTGGCTGCCAGAAGCTTTTTGAACGGAGAGTCCGGAAGCAGATAGGTATAGGGGGATTTCAGTTCCTTTGCCCATTTTCCGCCGAAGCCGGCGAAGATGAAGATCATGTAAGCTGCCACGGCAGGCACAAAGAAAATCCGATAGGTTTCCAGTTCCCCAAAGCCTCCTTCGCTTTTGTACAGAAAGGAAAGCCCTGCTCCCGCTAAAAGAGCTACCACGGAATTAATGTTGAAGATAAAGAACCTGCTCTTTTTATATTCCAGAAGCTGCCTGTAGAACAGGGCGGCGGCTCCTTTCCCGCGCCAACGGATGCTGGCCTGCTTGAACTTCTGCTTTTTGCCCAGCCGTCTCACGGCATCTCCCTGATTGCGGCTGGCCAGAACCTCCTCGTAATCGTCCGCGAACTTCATGGCGTCTTCATAATAAGCCCCGGTGCACTTCATCCGCCAGGCCGCCGTCAGCATGGCGATCAAAAACAGCCCATAGCACACACATCCCGCCACATTCACTGCGGTGGGACCCAGGAGGAGCAGATGCACCACGGCGATATACCAGCCGATCACCGGAACCATCTGTATCATGTCGCTGTGCAGGAAACGGGCCAGAAGATTTGCGGTGAGCCCCTCCCTCAGATAAGTAAAGACAGCCATCAAAAGCAATATGACCACAAGGCTGTAAGCGGTCTTTACCACCAGGCGGCGCTGCCTTTCCTGCATGCGTTCCGAGCCGTAGAGCAGAAGCATGATGCTTCCCTCCAGAAGATTCTCCACTATAATCGAAAAGACAAAGTAGAGGGCCAGCCGCCAGCCATCCACCAGGAAGAGCATGCCGCCGTATACCACGGCGAACAGATTGATCAGGATCTGCATGAACAGAGTACGGACATAGGCGTAGATCAGCACCCGTTTGGGAGAAACCGGCGCAGGAAAGAGAAAGTGCACATCGCTCCCCCGGTACACCAGCCCCCTGCGTTTTGCGTAGGCGATTAAGTTGGCCGGAATCAGCCAGAAAGCAATCACCGTCAGCATGCCCGCCATACCCTCGGGGGTGCCGATTCCGGTGTCCGCTACCAATGTCTTCAGCGACATGGGAACTATGGTAAAGTAGAAGAGGATCATGGCCAGCAGGAAATAAGTGGCCGGCTTGCGCAGGGCAGTCTTTGCCCTATTGATCAATGTCTTTTTATACAGATATCCTATCGCTCCCACAGCCTACCTCCCATCCCCGGCGTCCTGTTCCGCGGTCTGTTTTGTGACGGAGAAGTAGAGTTCCTCCAGATCTTCGCTGGCCAGGGCTTCCTTTGTATAGGTGCCAAGAATATGGCCCTTGTCCATCACAAAAGTCACGTCCCACAATTCCTTTACCATTTCCAGCATATGTGTGCTGATCAGTACAGTGCAGCCGGCCTCTTTCAGTTCCAGAATCTGGGATTTCAGTTCCTTAATGGCAGCCGGGTCCAGGCCTACCATGGGCTCGTCCAGGAGAATCACTTTCGGATTGATTACAAGGGCGCAGCAAATGCTGACTTTCTGCATCATGCCCTTGGAGAGCTCATTGCCCAGCTTGTCCTGCTTGTCCGAGAGCTCGAATCTGTGAAAGAGGGATTCTATCCTTTCCTCCGGGACAGCTATGCCATAGGCCCTGCAGATGAATTCCATGTGTTCCCGTACCGTGAGAGCGTCGTACATATAGGGGAGTTCCGGCACATAGGCAAACTGTTTCTTCGCTTCCAGGCTGCGGGAATCCTGTCCCTGAATGCGGATGGCGCCCCGGAACCGCAAAAGCCCTGCGATGCTTTTGATGACCGTGGATTTCCCGGCACCATTGGGGCCTAAAAGGATTCCTGTCTGTCCGTCCGGCACAGCAAACCCCACATTGTCCACGGCCAGGGTCTTACCGTATTTTTTTGTTAAATGAATGACTTCCAGCATGATACATGTCCTCCAAAAGTAATTTCGCTACAGCAGCGCCACGCCGCCCAATCCCATCAGCACAGCCACGATGTACAGTAAGGCCAGATGCAGGGGATAGAACGCGTAAAAGAAATATTTCATCTTCAGTCCCCGTCTGCCATTGTACAGAGCAATGGGGATGACGGCGAAAAAGGCCGGGAGCTCCGACAGGGTCATGACTGAAAGCACCGCGCAGCCCGCAGCCATGGATAATACTCTGTGTCTGCGCAACAGATACATTACCGCAATGGTCAGCACGCCCATTCCGGCATAATCCGTACACAGAAGCTCCGCCGCAATCATACACAGAGACAGGGCTGTCAGATTTGCGCCTATGGCTTCCGCACGCCGCAGCCCGTGACGCATGCCGCATAAAAAGAGGCCTATTATGAGCACCCCGCTTACAAGAACACAGGCTATGAACCGTTTTTTTTGCCCGGCTATATTCAGCGTATCGCTTATATGCACAAATACAGCGGGGAGAAGTATGCCTGTGACCAGAAACAGGATTCGTAAAAGTGCAGGCATATCCTTTTTGCCCGCATTTGCGTACGTCTCCAGGAACCGGAAAGCACAGAGGGCCACAAGACCGGACAGCAGGGTAAAATATACGTTTTGATATCCGGGATTGCATACCTGGCCGCATATGGCCAGATTGAAAGGCAGCTCCGAAATCAGGGCGAATATGCCCAGACGCAGGGCATATTTCCGGACATTCCTTGTCCGATGGAATCCCTCCACCAGCAGAAAGCAGAAAATCGGGAAGCCCAGCCGACCGATATCCCGCATGAAATAATAGGCCTCATAAAGCGCCGTATGCTCCTGTTCCCAGGCATGGGCCGTTCCGGCAGCTATGGCGGTCTGTATGCCATGTACCAGATATCTGGCAATCACCGCTGCGGCGGTGTGGTCGATAAACATGGCGATCACGGCAATGATTTTGACAGTGCTTCCGCTTATATATCCTTGCTCTCCAAAGAGGGGAGCAGCCTGCGGGGTGTTATTATCTGTATTTTCCATGGTAAATCCCTTTCCCGGGAGCTTTCTAAGCTCCTAATCATACAATAAACTTTTGACCACAATCTGTCAATAGTCATCCTACACAGAAAAGCGTTTGACAATTATGAAATTTATCTCAACTTATTGACAATCGTTCCCTTTTGGGGGAAAATAGGAAAAGGTGGGTTCAGGGAGCGCACTGCGTGTTTTGGTGGGCAATTATGGATAGGACCCGGGAGAAAGGATGGCATGAGAATGACAAAAATAGATGTGGTATCAGGATTTTTAGGGGCCGGAAAGACGACGCTGATCAAGAAGCTTTTGAAAGAGGCCCTGGACGGCAGTAAAACCGTACTCATTGAGAACGAGTTCGGGGAAATCGGCATCGACGGCGGATTCCTGAAAGAGTCCGGAATAGAGATAAAGGAGATGAACTCCGGCTGTATCTGCTGCTCGCTGGTGGGGGACTTCGGGACTTCTCTGAAAGAGGTCATCGAGACTTATGCGCCGGAGCGCATTCTCATTGAGCCCTCGGGAGTTGGGAAGCTTTCGGATGTGCTGCGCGCGGTAGAGAATGTGGCGGCTGACCTGGAGGTGCAGGTGAACAGCGCTGTGGCAGTGGTGGACGCCTCCAAGGCGAAAATGTATATCAAGAATTTCGGAGAATTCTTCATCAATCAGATTGAGTATGCGGGGACGATTATTTTAAGCCGGACGGACAAAGTAAATGCCGCTAAGCTGCAGGAGTGCGTGGCGCTGATTCAGGAGCACAATAATAAGGCTACGATCATTACCACACCCCTTGCAGAGCTGGAGGGCAGGGCTGTCCTGGAGAGCATAGAGGGGGCGGATACCCTGGAGGACATGATGAAAGAGGTGCTGGAGCGCACCCAAGAGGAGCATGCGCACCATCATCACCACCACGACGGGGAGGAATGCTGCGGCCATGAGCATCATCACCACGACGGGGAGGAATGCTGCGGCCATGAGCATCACCACCACGACGGAGAGGAATGCTGCGGCCATGAGCATCACCACCACGACGGGGAGGAATGCTGCGGTCACGAGCATCATCACCACCACCATGCGGACGAAGTATTTACCAGCTGGGGCAAGGAGTCGCCTGCCAAATTCACGGCGGAGCGCATTGAGAGTATCCTGACTTCCCTGGACAGCGGAGAATACGGCGCGATCCTGCGCGCCAAGGGCATGGTGCCTGCGGAAGACGGCACATGGGTCTACTTTGACTATGTTCCCCAGGAGCACGACATCAGGACAGGAAAGCCGGAAGTCACAGGAAAGTTCTGCGTCATCGGTGCGCAGCTTAGGGAGGATAAGCTGGAGGAACTGTTCCGCGGATAAGCGGGCCGGGCGAACCAGGCAAGTGGGTAAGTGGTTATGGAACGCTTCCATGGAAGAAGCGCATTCCGCGGAAGCGGAAGCGTTCCACAGGACAATGGGCAGAAACGGTGGGAAGAACGGACTGCCTGTCAGAGCCCGGGAGAACGGGCAGATGGGAGCAAAGATGAAGCCTGTATATATGATCAATGGATTCCTGGAGAGCGGCAAGACGGAATTCATCTCTTTTACGCTGGCGCAGAATTATTTCCAGATTAAGGGAAAGACCCTGCTGATTCTCTGCGAGGAGGGCGAGAACGAGTACGATCCTGCCCTTTTGAAAAAAAGCCGCACAGTAGTGGAGCTGATTGAAAACGAGGAAGACTTCAATCCGGCGCATCTGACGGATCTGGAGAAACTCCACAAGCCGGAACGCATCGTGATTGAGTTCAACGGCATGTGGAATTTCAAAAATGTCAAGCTTCCCTGGTACTGGAAAACGGAGCAGCAGATTACCATAATCGACGGCTCCACCTTTCCCATGTACTATACCAATATGCGCTCCCTTCTGGCAGAGATGATCCGTAAATCGGAGATGATCATCTTCAATCGCTGCGATACGGTGCGTGACCAGCTGAATTCCTACAAGAGGAACATAAAGGCCGTAAATGCGTCTGCGGATGTAATTTTTGAGGACGCCCAGGGCGAGATCGACGAGATCTTCGAGGAGGACCTGCCCTACGATCTGAACCAGGACACCATCGTTCTGGACAATCAGGGCTACGGCATCTGGTACCTGGATTCCATGGACCATCTGGAGCGCTACGTGGGCAAAAAGCTGCAGTTTGTGGCAATGGTGCTCAAACCGGAGAATTTTCCCCAGGAGTATTTCGTGCCCGGACGCCTGGCCATGACCTGCTGCGCGGACGACATGTCCTTTTTGGGCTATGCCTGCAAATTTGCCGGCGCCGGGGCGCTGAAGCAAAAGGAATGGGTAAAGGTGACGGCCACGGTGGCAAAGGAGTACTGGGAGGACTATAAGGGCGAGGGTCCCGTCCTCCATGCGATCAGCGTAGAGAAGACGAAAGCTCCCAAAGAGACAATCATCAGCTTTTCCTGAGGCCGTAAAGACAGGGTGTTGCTGAAAGAGAGACGCTTCCGGAGGCAGGGAGTTCCGAAAGCGGCGCATTTCCGGGAAAGGAGCATTTTCGGGAGCAGAGTATGCTTAAGAGGGCAATATTTCCGAAAGCGGGGCTGCCCTGACAGGGAAGCGCCTCCGAAAGAGAGCTTCCCACAGAGGATTGAAAGATGGACAGGAAGAATTCCGATGAAAAAGAGATACATCAGTTAAGAAACCGGCTTCACGACCTGGCGGAAAAGACTTTTAACCAGGGCATCTTTACCTTTACGGGGTTTCTGGGCTTAAGCGAACAGGATGTGTTCTGGCAGGAGGAGGGGAGGCTTTCCTATGCGGGATACTGCCTGGAGGGCGGGTATGAGACGGCGGACAGGGTGGTGGTGCGGTTTGGGAATCAAGAGGAATTGGGATATGAGACGCCCTTTCCCATTGTCTGCATCCACATAGAGCCTCTGGCCAGGAAGTTTGCGGATGAACTGTCCCATAGGGATTTCCTGGGGGCGCTTATGAATCTTGGCATTGAGAGGAGCACGGTGGGGGATATTAAAGTGGGGGAAAGCCAGGCGTATCTGTTCTGCCTGGACTCCATCGCAGGCTTTATCTGCGAGAATTTAAGCCAGGTGAAGCATACCCATGTAAAGTGCAGTATAGTGGAGAGCCCGGCCAGTCTGCCGGGGGAGGAGCCTGTGCCGAGGGTAGTCCAGGTGCAGTCCCTGCGGGCGGATGCTGTGCTGGCAAAGGTCTATAATCTGTCCCGGGAAAAGAGCCTGGAGCTGTTTCGGGCGGGAAAGGTCTATGTGAATGGAAGGCTGTGTGAGAATAATTCCCGTCAGCTGAAGTCCGGGGAGACCGTGAATGCCAGGGGGTATGGGAAGTTCATCCTGACAGGGGAGCCCAGGGAGACCAGGAAAGGAAAGCTGGCGGCAGAGGTTGCGGTATACTCGTAAGTATATATAAATGATGTACAGAGGTGTGTATGTATTCCTATTCGATGATACAATGGCTGTTTTTCTTCTATTTTTATTGCTTCACGGGCTGGTGCATTGAATCCGCCTATGTGTCCGTCCGTACCAGAAAGCTGACCAACCGGGGGTTCATGAGAGGGCCTTTTCTGCCTCTGTACGGAAGCGGGGCCATCATGATGCTGGTGGTGTCAATGCCCTTTCAGAACAATATCTTCATGGTTTATGTGGCCGGCTGCATCGGCGCCACGGTGCTGGAGTATGTGACGGGAGTCACCATGGAAGCATTGTTTAAGGTGCGTTACTGGGATTATTCCAAGAATAAGTTCAATTTCCAGGGGCACATCTGCCTGGGTACTTCGCTGGCCTGGGGATTCCTCACCATTCTGATGACAGAGGTGGTGCATGTGCCGGTGGAGATGCTGGTTCTTTCCATACCGAATACGGCTCTGAGGACGGTTACTGTCGTTCTGACGGTATACATCGCGGCGGACTTTGCGCTTTCTTTCAAGGCAGCCATTGATCTGCGGGACGTGCTGGTGAAGATGGAAAAAGTCAAAGAGGAGATGGTGCATATCCAGAAGCGCCTGGATGTGGTCATTGCGCTGGCTGGCCGGGGAATGGAGAACTACAGGGCCGCCCTGGCTGAGAGCGCCGGCACCGCCAGGGAGGAATGGGCCGAGAGCATGTCCATGCATATCGAGGACATCAAGGCCGGCATCGAGCGGAGGCTGGAACAGTTAAAGAACCTTATTCCTACATGGGGGATGCAGCAGAAGAAAGACATGGGGGAGGAAATCCTGGATCTGCGGACGAAATACGCCATTAACCTGGAGGACAGAAAACGGCTTGGGAGGATCAGGGATTTCTTCCAGCGTGATCTGCTCCGCTCCAATCCGGGCATGACTTCCGTAAAGTTCAGGGAGGCTTTGGAGGAACTGAAGCGTCGGACTATGGGCAGGGATGAGAATGAGAATGAGGATGAGGAAAAGCAGGGCTGAGAGGGCTTTGCGCAGAGGGGCTGTCGCTTTGGCGGCAGCCCCCTTTTTGACCTCTTAAGGAAATCTTAAACAATTCCCCTGTTTTTTGTTAATTGCTGTTTTGATAGAATGGGCTTATGATAATCATGATTTTCATACTGCAGACCGCCGAAATATACTGTAGGAAAATGAACGAAAATATCTTGTCGGCGGTCTGCAGTCGGGACTCGCGGCAAGTTTTACTGGCGAGAAGCATCTATTGAGGGAAGGGAAAAGGACATGTACAATATTTTGATATGCGACGATGAGAGGGATATCGTAAATGCATTGAAAATTTACCTAAATGACGCCAATTATACGCTGTTTGAGGCATTTGACGGCAAAGAAGCGCTGAAGATCGTGGAGGAGAGGGATATCCATCTGGTGCTGATGGACATTATGATGCCCGAGATGGACGGCATCGAGGCCATGGTGAAGATCCGGGAGAGGAGCAATGTGCCCGTTATCCTGCTGACGGCCAAGTCCGAGGACGCGGACAAGATTATGGGGCTGACAGTGGGGGCGGACGACTATATCACCAAGCCTTTCAACCCGGTGGAGGTCTCTGCCAGGGTGCGGTCGCAGTTGCGCAGGTACATGCAGCTGGGAGCGGGGAGCGTGCGCCAGGAGGTGCTGCGGTGCGGGGGGATCGAACTGGACGATACCCAGAAGAAAGTGCTGCTCGACGGGGAGGAGGTGGCGCTGACGCCTACGGAGTATGAGATTTTGAAGCTCCTCATGCAGCAGCCGGGCAAGGTGTTCTCGCCGAAAGAGATTTACCAGAAGATATGGAACGACCTGCCTTACGGCAGCGAGAATACGGTGGCGGTACACATCAGGCATATCCGGGAGAAGCTGGAGATCAATCCGGCGGAGCCCAGATATTTGAAAGTGGTGTGGGGGCAGGGCTACAAGTGTGAGAAGAAGTTCTAGGCATTGGATTGGGTGTTTTTTGGAGGATGGGATGGATGTTATGGAGGAGATGGAGCAGGATTTGGGGAGGATTGGGATGATGGACGTTAGGGAAGAGGAGCGAGAGGAAAGTAGGCAGGAGAGGCGGAAGAGAGAGAGGTCCGGGAGCGGCAGATATCGGCTGACGGGGGCTCTTGGAGCAAAAATTTTTGCTTTTTTTCTCCTGGCTTTGTCTGGGATTGCGGGGGTCTGGGGGCTGGCGGTTTGTGTGAATATCGGAGAGAACGGATTTTATGAGGGAAGCCTGGAGGAGGTGCTGCAAAGGCAGCTTCAAAGTCCTGCATACTCCGCCTTGTATGCGATAATAGGATACCTCGAAGCCGGGGATATCAGAGAGGCGGAAGCTTACTGCCGTGAGAGAAATGTGGATATAGAGTTGGTGCAGGAAGAGGGCGGAGGAGAGGAAACGGTTCTCTGGAGCACCTGGGAAGGGTATGAGCCGAAGTATATAGCGGCGATGTATACCATGCTTGAACTGCAGGAAGATTATGCCTTGAACGGCATCTGGCTGCGCCCGGATAAAGAGTATTTGCTGCGGGCCTGTTTGAAGCCGGATATTCCTATGGAGGACAATTTCCGCAGACTGGCGCAGATTGTTGAGATGGTATATAATGCCAGATATGCGCTGATCGGGATAAGTGTGGCCGGTACTTTTCTATGTATCTTTATGTTCATCTTCCTGATGTGCAGCGCAGGGCATCAGAACGGAAAGGAGGGCATCGTGCCGGGGGTGCTGGCAACGATTCCTTTTGATGTGCTGACCTTGCTGTTTGGCGGCGGAGCGGCTGTGGCGGGTACCATAGGGCTGAATGTGATACGGAGAGTGGATTCGGTGGCAGGAGCCATAGCGCTGACATGCGTAGGAGCGGCGCTTGCGGTGTGGGGGACGCTGTACTGCATGGAATTCGCCACACGCTTAAAGCTCGGGGGATGCTTTCGGTATACAGTGATTTACAGGATGCTGCGGGGAGTCTGGCGCATGCTGCGGTTTCTGGGAAGAGGGTTCGTGTCGCTGTTGCGGGGAGTGCCCATGGTCATGACGACAGTGATTGCCTATCTGGGGCTGTGCATCCTGGAGTTTTTCGGTATCCTGGTATTCTTAAGCGGGGCGGAGGAATTAAGCTCTCTGCTCTGGATTATGGAGAAAGCGGCGTTGTTCGTGGTGGTGGTATATATCGCGCTGTCCTGCCGTAAGCTTCTGATGGCAGGACAGGCGCTGGCCGAGGGCAACGCGGATTACAAGGTGGACACTTCCCGGTTGCTGTGGAGTTTTAAGGAACATGGGGAGAATCTGAACAGTCTGGGCCAGGGAATCTCCAAGGCTGTGGCGGAACGCCTGAAAAGCGAGCGCCTGAAGACAGAACTGATCACAAATGTGTCCCACGATTTAAAGACGCCATTGACTTCTATTATCAATTATGCGGATCTGATTTACGAGGAGTCCGGGGCAGGCGGGCGATACAGTGCCGGGAATGCATCAGCTTCGGGAAATGTTTCCGGCGGGAGCGGAGCCGGGACAATGGAGAAATGCTTCACGGAAAGCGGTGAGGATGATTCCTGTGGGAGAGGTGAAGAACCAATGCCTGGAAATGCCTCGGATACGGACAATGCCTCCGGAAGCATGTCCAGAGTCGCGGAATACGCCGAGGTGCTGCTGCGTCAGTCCAGGCGGCTGAAGAAGCTGCTGGAGGATTTGCTGGAGGCCTCCAAGGCTACCACAGGGAATCTGGAGGTAAACCTGGCACCCTGCGAGGTGGGAGTGCTCCTCTCCCAGGCAGTGGGGGAGTACCAGCAGAGGATGGAGGAGAGGCAACTGAATCTGATTGCGCGCCAGCCGGAGGAGATAGCAAGCATTCTGGCTGACGGACGGCATCTGTGGCGGATATTCGACAATTTGTTAAATAATATATGCAAATACGCACAGGAGAATTCTAGGGTGTACTTAAGCGTGGAGGAACGGGAAGAACATGTGCTGATCGTCTTCCGGAATATGTCAAAATACCCTCTGGACATTTCCGCAGAGGAGCTGGAGGAGCGGTTCGTGCGGGGCGACAGATCCAGGCATATGGAGGGCAACGGTCTGGGTCTGTCCATCGCCAAGAGCCTGGTGGAGCTCCAGGGCGGCAGGATGGAGATCACCATTGACGGCGATTTGTTTAAGGTGACGCTGGATTTTAACGGGATTTGATGATATTGTTATCCCGAGGCATCCCCGAATAGCCAGTGAGGGCAATCTGGATAGTCCCAGAAAGGGAATAGAGTGAGTTCAAATGACCTTGTAGAGAGGAAATATCCTTTCTATGAGGTCATTTTATTTTGGGAGCTAGGAGAGAGAATACCTTGAAATTACTGGGATTGCAGTGATTCAGATGTGAGTACGGTTTGAATCAGAGTGGCATGTTTCCCTTGTATTATGCTTCTGAATGGTTTTTGGGCGAAATGGGCAGAGGATATGCGGGATTGCCTTTAGAGGATAATCGGGGTTGCCCCTGGACAATTGCTGCCTTTGAACCAGGCTTTGCCCAAGATGCAATAAGGCAGTAGACGGAATGCATTTATTTTCTGGAAGATTGATAAAAAGAGGACTTGTTTTCGACAATATATCTATGGTATGATGACCTTACCGGCTTACCGCAGGAAAGGCAATGGCCCGGGCCATCCAGGATGTATCTGCGGAAAACAGTAATTTATCATAACAGAAAGGTTGGTACAGTATGGGAAAAGCAAAAGTCTATTTTACCAGAGAAATCACGCCTCAGGCGATGGTGCGCATGTATGAGGCCATGGGGGTGGAACTGCCCGGAAAGGTGGCGGTGAAGCTCCACTCCGGCGAGGTGGGGAACCAGAACTTCCTGCGGCCGGACTTTATGAAGCCCGCTGTAGATCGGGTGAAAGGCACTATCGTAGAGTGCAATACGGCCTATGAGGGCGCGCGCAACACCACTGAGGCCCATAAGAGAACCATGAAGCTCCACGGCTGGACCGACATCGCCCCGGTGGACATCCTGGACGAGGATGGGGAGCTGGAACTGGCCATACCCGATGGCCTGAAAATCAAGAAGAACTTCGTGGGCGACCATATGAAGAACTATGACTCCATGCTGGTGCTGTCCCACTTCAAGGGGCATCCCATGGGCGGCTTTGGCGGGGCTTTGAAGAATATCTCCATCGGCCTGGCTTCCTCCTACGGCAAGGCCTATATCCACGGTGTGGGGGACACGGATAATTTCTGGGGCTCCGACCATGATTCTTTCCTGGAGTCCATGGCGGATGCCGGCAAGTCCATTGTGGAGTACTTTGGCGATAAGATTGTCTTTATCAACGTAATGAAGAACATGTCCGTGGACTGCGACTGCTGCGCCGTGGCGGAAGACCCTGCTATGGGGGACATCGGTATATTGGCCGGCACGGATCCGGTGGCGCTGGATCAGGCCTGCCTTGATCTGGTGTACGCTTCCGACGACCCGGGCAGAGATCATCTCCTGGAGCGCATCGAGTCCAGGAACGGCGTGCACACTGTAGAAGCGGCGGCTAAGCTGGGCATCGGCAGCAGGGAGTATGAGCTGGTGGAGATGTAGGGCGCAGTGAGACGGAACAACAGCGATAATCTATGGTGCCGGATAGGGAGGCGGCCAGCCTCTATGAAAAAGTTTCAGGGCCGGGATAGAAGCCAAGCCTGTATAGGAAGGCCGGCAACAGGAAAGTGAGAGTTTCCTGCAGCCGGTCTTTTTGCCATATTTATGATTTGTCAATGTGCCGAATAGTAACCGCTATAGAAATAAGGGTAAAGAAATAAGACAAGAAAGGATAGCAAATGACATTGCAAAAGGCCGCGGATTTCGGTATGATAGAAGAAAAGGCAACGAGGAGGTATTTTTTATGGCAAGATTTTCTGCGTCAAGGAGTCCTGAGGTGAGCGGCCGGGAGACCAGGAACATGGAGCGTTCCAGAAAGATCGCGTCCCAGGGCATGGTGCTTCTGAAGAACAACGGCGCGCTGCCCATGACGGAAGCCGGTAAGAAGATCGCCCTGTTCGGCAACGGCGCCAGGCGGACGGTGAAAGGCGGAACCGGTTCCGGGGACGTGAACAGCCGCTCGGTGACCAGCGTGGAGCAGGGGTTGGAGGCAGCCGGATTCACTGTGGCTACCAAGGGATGGCTGGATCGGTACGATGAGGCCGTGGATGCCGCCAGGAAAGCCTACTTTGCGGATTTTGCAGCTGCAGTTAAAAAGAACGGCCAGAGCGCCATCATGCAGCTGTTCAACAATCCGTTCATGGAGCCTGCCATCATTCCCGTGACGGAGGCGGATGCCGTCGGGGCAGAGGCGGACGTCTGTATCTATGTGATCGCCCGCAATTCCGGCGAGGGCAAGGACAGGAGGCCTGTGGAGGGAGAGTATGATCTCTTTCAGGTGGAGAAAGATGCCATCCGTCTGCTGGAGGAGAAGTATGAGAAGCTGATCGTGGTTCTCAACGTGGGCAGCGTCATCGACACCAAGTTCCTCCGGGGAGAGGAGGGGATCGATGCCATCCTGCTCATGAGCCAGGCCGGCAATATCGGCGGCTATGCCCTGGCGGACGTGCTGACGGGCAAAGTGCCCCCCAGCGGGAAGCTTACTACCACATGGGCGGAGAATTACCTGGATTATCCCAGTGCGGAGAAGTTCAGCCATATGAACGGCGATATCAACGATGAATACTATACCGAGGGAATCTATGTGGGATACCGTTATTTCGACACCTTTAACATAGCTCCCGCCTATCCTTTCGGCTATGGCGGTTCCTACACGAATTTCACTGTGGAGACAAAAGGGGTGGAAGCGGATGGGAATGCTGTCACCGTGAAAGTGAATGTGACCAACAGCGGGAGCACATACCCGGGCAGAGAGGTGGTGCAGGTGTACTATTCCGCCCCTGCAGGGAAGCTGGCCAAGCCCTATCAGGAATTGGCCGCTTACAGGAAGACGAAAGAACTTGCGCCGGGAGAGTCCCAGGAACTTGTGATTTCCTATCCCGTGAAAGCCATGGCCTCCTACGATGAGGAGAGGGCTGCCTGGGTTTTGGAGGCAGGGACGTACTATGTGCGCGTAGGCACCAGCTCCAGGGATACCGTTGTTGCGGCTGCGCTTGCGCTGGACGGGGAGGCCGTCACGGAGAAGCTTTCCAACCGTCTGCCGCTGGACTGCGAAATGCAGGAACTTTCCGCAGAGGGCGCTGTTCCTTACAGCTATGAGAAGGAGGCGGAGGAAAAAGAGAATGCGCCGGTGATCCATATCTGTGCCGGTGACATTCCCTGCGTGACAGCCGTTTACCGCAAGGGAGAGGAAGACGCTCCGGAGAAGAAGACGGAGCAGAAGATCACCATGGATGACGTAAAGGCCGGCAAATACACGCTGGACGAGTTGGTGGGGCAGCTGACCGTGCGGGAGATGGCAGAACTGTGCGTGGGCACGGCCAGAGGAGGCTTTGGCTCTGCTTCCATCATCGGCGCGGCCTCTGCGTCTTGTCCGGGAGCGGCCGGAGATACCACCTCCCTGATGCTGGAGGATCGGAACATCCGCAACATGATCCTGGCGGACGGTCCTGCGGGACTGCGGCTCTCCACCAGCTTCGCGGCGGATGGAGAGGGCAACCTGATTCCGGGAACAGACTCTGCGCCTATTCCGGGCATGGATCTGCTCATGGGCAATATGCCGAAGCCGGAGATCCCTGAGGATGCGGTCTACTATTATCAGTACTGTACCGCTATCCCCATCGCCACCCTGCTGGCCCAGACCTGGGATGTGGAGGCCATTAAAGAGGCGGGTGACATCGTGGGAGAGGAGATGGAAGAGCTGGGCGTTACCCTGTGGCTGGCCCCCGGCATGAACATTCACAGGAATCCCCTGTGCGGCCGGAACTTTGAATATTATTCCGAGGATCCCCTGGTGGCGGGGCTGTGCGCTGCCGCCGACACCCTGGGCGTTCAGAGGCATTCCGGCGTGGGGACCACCATCAAGCACTTTGCTTTCAACAATCAGGAGGACAATCGGATGCATGTGAATTCCCATATAGGGGAGAGGGCTATCCGGGAGATTTACCTGAAAGGCTTTGAGATCACGGTGAGGGCTTCCCAGCCTATGTCCGTCATGACCTCCTATAACCTGATCAACGGCATCCATACAGCCAACAGCTACGACCTGCTGACGGCCATCGCCAGGGATGAATGGGGATTTGCCGGAATCGTCATGACAGACTGGGGCACCACGGGCAGCATTGAGATGAATCCGGGCGAGAAGTTCAAGTACGGCGCCTCCAATGCGGCGGGCTGCGTCAAGGCCGGGAACGACCTGACCATGCCGGGCAGTCAGGCGGATGTGGACGAGATTGTGAAGTCCGTAGGCGCGGCAGAAGGCGATGTGACCTGTCCCATTACCCTGGGCGACCTGCAGGCCTGCGCGAAGAGGATGCTGAGTATTATTATGCAGAGTTCCGTCTATGAGGGTTCCGTGCCTTATGCGGCATCTGCGGGCAAGGCACTGTGAGGGGTTTATAATAAGGGCTTAAGCATAAGAATTGAGAAAAAATTGAGTAAAATTTCAGGGATAGGTGTGACCCGAAAGGGGAACATCTATCCCTGTTTTCTGTGAAATCTTATTTCGTGCAGTACTGTCCGCGAAGCCCCGTTTTCATGCGGCTCTTTATGCGGCATTTCCCGCAGCTGCATTACAGCATAGGGAATGCGGAAATTTTGACTTATGTCCACTTGGCTGAGGACATGTATTTCTCCTCGCAGTACTTGCAGCGGTACACTTCATTTTTCGCGTCCGCCAGGCAGAAGATATGGGGCAGTTCCTGCTCGATAGAGGTGATGCACCTGGGATTATGGCATTTGATGACATTCTTGATCTGTTTGGGCAGCGTCAGCTCTTTCTTCTCCACGATTTCTCCGTTCTTGATGACGTTGACGGTAATGTTGTGGTCGATAAATGCCAGCACGTCCAGATCCAGCATGTCGATGTCGCACTCCACTTTCAGAATATCCTTTTTCTCCATTTTGTTGCTTCTGGCGTTCTTGATGATGGCCACGGTGCAGTCCAGCTTGTCCAGCTGCAGATGGTCATAGATTTCCAGGCTTTTTCCGGCTTTGATGTGATCAAGCACGAAGCCTTCCTCGATTTTTCCTACATTTAACATATGTCGATCCTTTCCGAAACTTTATAAATTAGAATCCCGATTTTTTGCAGAGATTCCGGCATTCAGGCAGTAGGCCTTTTCTTCTTGTATTGGAAGCAGGACGGGCCCGATGCGAGGGAACGTCCTCACATATTACATCTGGATTTCCAGCAATGTCAGGATCAGGGCCATCCGCACATATACGCCGTACTGCGCCTGTCTGAAATAGGCGGCCCTGGGGTCGTTGTCCACTTCCACGGAGATCTCGTTGACTCTGGGGAGAGGGTGGAGCACCAGCATGTCTTTTTTTGCCAGAGCCATCTTGTCGGAATTCAGGATATAAAAATCCTTTAACCTGACATAGTCCTCTTCGTTGAAGAAGCGCTCTTTCTGGACTCTTGTCATGTAAAGGAGATCCAGTTGGGGCATCACGTTCTCCAGGCGGATGACTTCCTCATAGGGAATGTCTTTTGTTTTCAGCATCTCCGTAATATAGTCCGGCACCCGCAGCTCTTCCGGGGAGATGAAGACGAAGCGGATATCGCTGTAGCGCACCAGGGCATTAATCAGGGAATGGACGGTGCGGCCGAACTTCAGGTCTCCGCACAATCCGATGGTGAAGCCCCCCAGAGAGCCTTTGAGGCTGCGGATGGTCAAAAGATCCGTCAGGGTCTGTGTGGGGTGCTGATGTCCGCCGTCGCCTGCATTGATCACGGGAATGTCGGATTTCTCCGCGGCCACCATAGGCGCGCCCTCCTTGGGGTGGCGCATGGCGCAGATGTCCGCGTAGCAGGAGATAATGCGGATGGTGTCGGACACACTCTCGCCCTTGGAGGCGGAGGAGGATGCCGCGTCGGAGAAGCCGATGACCCGGCCGCCCAGCCTGGTCATAGCGGATTCAAAGCTTAAGCGTGTGCGGGTGCTGGGCTCGTAGAAGCAGGTGGCCAGGATGCGGCCATCGCAGGCGTGGGCGTATTTGCCGGGATTGCGCTGGATGTCGCCTGCCAGGTCGAAGAGCCTGTCCAGCTCCTGTGTGTTAAAGTCCAGGGGACTCATCAGATGTCTCATAAAGGTAACCTCTTTTCTGCGCTGCCGTTTCATTAGGAGAACGCTTTTTTGCCGCAACCGAAAGGGGATCAGCCTTCCGCCAGACCGGGTGTCCGGGATGGGGCGGGAAAGCGGATGCGCCGGAGTGCGGACAGGATTTCGGGGCGGAGGACAGCGCGGTGTAAATCCGTCCCGAAAAAGGAGTCGAAGAGTTTTGCCTCTTCGACTCCTGCTTATGATTGATAGGATAATAAATCTTCTACCGCCTTGCGTCTGGGAGCGGCGGGAGATTCTGCGGGATATCCAATGGGAATGAGAGCCACCAGCTCTCTGTCTTCAGGGAGCTCAAGCAGCTTCGCGGCCTCCTCTTCATCGAAAAGTCCCATGATAACGGTGCCCAGGCCCTGCTCACAAGCTGCCAGGCAGAACGCCTCTCCGGCTGCGCCGGCATCGTACATCTGCCATCTGTCGCCCTTGGGGGTGGAGAAAGAACCGTCCCTCTCATAACCGCTGCGTCCCTTGATGATGGTGACGGCTATGACCATGGGCGCGTTCTCCATAATCTTTCCGTTGCCGGGGTAGATACTGGTGCACTTGGCAAGAGCCGCCTTTTTTCCGCCCTCTACCGCGATATAGCGGACGATCTGGGTATGCTTCCAGCTGGGGGCATAGGACGCGGTCTCCACAATCTGCGCCAGCAGCTCATGGGAGACGGGCTGATCGGTGAATTTGCGGATGCTTCTGCGGCCTCTGATACATTCGTTTGCAGTCATGCGTGAACCTCCTTATTTTTGTCGCTTCGCCGCGGCATGAAAATTGCCGAAAGCGGCACCTGTCCGAACTGTTACTATGATACCACGTCCGCCCGCGGGTTTCAAGTTTTAACAGTTGTATTTTGGAAAAAAATCTACTATACTAGGGTGGGGAGAAACCAAAGAGGTTCTTCCGGACTTTTGCATACGGGAAAGGATGGTACGCAGGATGGAATATACAGAGAGAAAAAGATGGATGTTTTTCGGACTTCCCTTTACCTTTACGAAGTATACGGTCAGGGAAGATATGATTACGGTGGCGGAGGGATTTTTCAGGACCATCGAGAATGACTGCTATATGTATAAAGTACAGGATGTGACCCACAGCGCCAGCCTTGGGGAGAAGATGTTCGGGCTGGGCACTGTGATTTGCTATACCGGCGATACCACTCATCCTCAGTTGGTGCTGCAGCATATCAAGCACTCCCGGGAGATTAAGGACTTCATCCTGAAAGAATCCGAGGAGGCAAGGCTGAAGAGACGTACCGTGAACATGCTGGACATCGGGTCGGACGGTCTGGACGACATGGATGATACGGACGACTGAGGATTGCCTAATTTTCAGGGGGGTTGGTATCAGGCCCGTTTTTAGGCTGTCCCCTTAAGTCCGAACATACAAGCCAAAGAGGCAGCCTTGTGCATTGTTTGCCTGGATTTGGCATGCGCTGGCTATGGTATCGGACTATGCAGGACTGGAATCTTCAGGCCGTGCAGAGGAGAGCAGCTGCTCATACAGGAGCCCCACGAAGAACCAGTAGGGGGCGAAGTCAAGGCGGATGACGCGTCCTATGTTCCAGCGGCTGCGTCTGTAGTCCCATGGGCAGATTTTTTTCCCGGAGAGAAATCTGCCCGTGAGATATTCCGCGGAGAAAATCAGGCTCATGTAAGTGAGCCCTCTGGTCAGGGCGGACTTTCCTCTAAGCAGGTGGCTTATGGGGGAGAGGATGGCGGCGCTGCCGTAGATGGGGAACATCCACAGGGAGGTTTGCCCTTTTAAAGTCATGTCCCGGCGCCGGAGGGCGTCCATAGAAGTGAAGAGGATTTCCAGGCACCAGCCTGCCAGGCCGCATTTGAGGAAGTTTTTGATGAAATTCGTAACACATTGTTTCATGAGTGGCGCTCCTTTTGGATTTATCAGGTATGGTTTTGTATGTTTTTTTGGCAAAAGGAAATGACGGTATCAGTATGCCTCGGGACAGATAAAAATATGCGGGAAAATCCGGGGATTGGAATTCCGTCTTTTTCAGGGGAAAACGGGATGGGATCCGGCCCGCCGCGCCGGATGAACAAAAGGAGAGAATAGACCAGATGAACTATGCAGAAGCGCTTGACTATATACAGCAGATAGGACGATACGGCATCTCGCCCGGCTTGGACAGCATCCGTGAGCTTGTGGGGCGTCTGAGCAATCCCCAGGATGGGCTGCGGTTCGTTCATGTGGCGGGCACCAATGGCAAGGGCTCCGTGTGCGCCTATGTGTCGTCTGTGCTGCAATGCGGGGGATATCGGGTGGGGAAGTATACCTCGCCTGCTGTGGTGGACTGCCGGGAGGAGATTCAGGTAAACGGAAGCTTCATCTCAAAAGCGGCAGTGGGGCGGTATGTGGGGCAGATTAAGGCCGTATGCGATGAAATGGCCTCGGAGGGGCTGCCCCATCCTACACCCTTTGAAGTGAAGACCGCCATGGCATTTCTTTATTTCAGGGATAAAAAATGCGATATCGTGGTAATGGAGACGGGGATGGGCGGGCTGTTAGACGCCACTAACATAGTGGCGGATACCTGTGTGGCCGTATTGACTTCCATCAGCGCAGACCACATGGGGTTCCTGGGGAAGACTTTACCGGAGATCGCGTCCCAGAAAGCGGGAATCATCAAAAAGGGCTGTCATGTGGTCACGGCAGCGCAGGCGCAGGAGGCCATGGAGGTAGTTTCGGCAAAAGCAGCCGATATGGGCTGTCCTCTGACAGTCGCTGATGGGAAAGCCGCAGAGCATGTCCGCCTGGGCCTGGAGAGGCAGAGGTTCGACTACAGAGCTTTGAAAAAGCTGGAGATTACCCTGGCGGGGCAATATCAGATAGAGAATGCGGTGATTGCCCTGGAGGCGCTGAAAGCGCTGGAGGAGTTTGGGTTTCCGGTGAAAGAGGAGAAGCTTCGGGCAGGTCTGGCAGGGGCAGCCTGGCCCGGGCGCTTTATGATAGTGGACAGGAATCCATATTTCATCCTGGACGGGGCCCACAATGAGGATGCCGCAAAAAAGCTTGCCCGGTCATTGGAAAGCTATTTTCCGGGGCGCAGAATCATTTATATCATGGGAATGCTGCGGGACAAGGAATATGGGAAAGTAATCGGGCTGACCCACAGTCTGGCCGACCAGATCATCACGGTGACGCCCCCGGGGAATTCCAGGGCCATGTCGGCCTGTGAGCTGGCAGCCGCGGTAGCGCAGGTACATGGGAAAGTGACTGCGGCGGACAGCCCGGAGGAGGCGGTGGAGATGGCTCGGCTCCTGGCGGCCAAGGAGGACGTCATTGTCGCTTTCGGCTCTTTGTCGTATCTGGGGAGGATGATGGAGATTGTGGAGAAAGCGGACAGGAAGCCATGATTTATGATTGCGGCCGTCACAAAAGTCTGCCAAGCCGCTGGCGCCTTGCTTTACCCTGGGAGGAGGACGGAGATTGCAGGGAAAGCGGACAGTATCGTGAGCAGGCGGCAGATCTGGCCGTCCGCGAGTATGGCAGTTCTGCGGAGGAGGGGGCGGCTGGGGCTGACTGGGAGATATTGAAGAGATAGGAGCATTGCATCAGTGATGATGAACCGGGAAACCTGCAGAACAAAGATGCAGGCATATCCGGGGCTACATGGAAAGGAAGCGTAACCTAGATGATAGATCAGGATAAAATCAGAGAGGCAGTCAGACTGCTGTTAGAGGGAATCGGAGAGGATCCCCGCAGGGAGGGGCTCATCGAGACGCCTGACAGGGTGGCCAGGATGTACACAGAGCTGTTTTCCGGCATGGACGCGGATGTGTCCAAACCTCTGTCCAGAGTATTTTCCATGGGCAATGGGACAGACGAGGCTTTCATGGAAGAGAGAGACAGTGGTGGTTTCATGGAAGACAAATGCGTAGGAAAAGAGGCCTGCATCGGAGAAATGATTCTGGAAAAGGACATCGTCTTCTATTCCATGTGCGAGCATCATATGCTGCCGTTTCATGGCAAGGCGCATATCGCCTATATCCCCGACGGCAAGGTGCTGGGACTGAGCAAGCTGGCAAGGACGGTGGAAGTCTATGCCAGGAGGCTCCAGATCCAGGAGAAGATGACCGGGCAGATCGCGGATGCCATGATGGAGCATCTTGCCCCCAGGGGCGTGATGGTGGTGCTGGAGGCGGAGCATATGTGCATGGCCATGCGGGGCGTGAAGAAGCCCGGCAGCAGGACGGTCACGGTGGCGGCCAGAGGAATATTCCGGGAGAACATGGCGCTCCGGAATCACTTCTTTCAGATGCTGGGGATGTAGGGAGAGACGGTTCCGGAGAAAGACCAGGAATAGTCCGTTGAAAAGAAATAAGCAGTTCAGGCGTTCTGTGATTGCGGATATCGCATTTGCGGATGACTTTGGACTTTGAGGAGAAAAAGCATGAAAATAGGAAACAGGGAATTCCAGACCACGGGGCATACATACATAATGGGCATCCTGAACGTGACCCCGGATTCTTTCTCGGACGGGGGGAAGTGGAACGATAGGGACAGGGCCCTGCGCCATGTGGAGGAGATGCTGGAGGAGGGGGCGGACGTCATCGATATCGGAGGGGAGTCCACCCGCCCCGGCCACACGTTCGTGCCGGAGGAAGAGGAGATTGCCAGAGTGGTGCCCGTGATCCGGGCGGTGAAAGCCGCTTTCGATGTGCCGGTCTCGCTGGACACTTACAAATCCCAAGTGGCATCGGCAGGCATCCAGGCCGGGGCCGATATGATAAACGATGTGTGGGGACTGAAATACGAGGCCGGGCCGGAGCCTGGGAGAGACGACGATGGGACAGGCCGTGTAAAAGAGAGCGCAATGGCGCGGGTCATTGCGGACAGCGGACTGCCCTGCTGCCTGATGCACAATAGAAAAAATACAGACTACCGCGATTTCGTCCGGGATGTAGTAAGCGATTTGGAAGAGACGCTGGCGCTGGCGGCCCGGGCTGGCATTCCCGGAGAGAAAATCATCCTGGATCCCGGCGTGGGCTTTGCCAAAAGCTATGAGCAGAATTTGGAGATCATCCGCCGCATGGACGCGCTGGGAGCTTTGGGCTGCCCGCTTCTTTTGGGCTGCAGCCGGAAATCCCTCATAGGACTGACCTTAGACCTGCCCGCGGATCAGAGGCTGGAGGGGACGTTAGTGACCACCGTAGCGGCAGTCATGAAAGGCGCCATGTTCGTGCGCGTCCATGACGTAAAAGAGAATGTCAGGGCGGTGCGGATGGCGGAGGCTATCTGGAAGCCGGGCTTGTCGGCATCAGGGCCAACTCCGCATTGACTGGTTGTTGTGAAAGGCTTTGCTTTTTTTGCGAAAGGATCCGGGCCTGCAGTGCCGGGAGAAGCGCCGCAATGACTGACTGTGCAGAATGGCGGAAAGCTTTTGCCAAAGCAGTACAGGGCTCGGGACAGATGGGGAGGCGATTCCCTGTAGATAATCGTATGCGGAGAAAACAGGAGAGGACATGTATTCAGAACAGGCAAAGGATGAGATACGGATAGAGGGGCTGGAGGTCTACGCCCACCACGGAGTATATCCGGAGGAGACGAAGAACGGCCAGTATTTTTATGTAAATGCCATATTGTACACAAATGTGCGCCAGGCCGGAGGAGAGGACAGCCTGGAGCGCACCATAAACTACGGAACCGTATGCCGCTTCATCACGGACTGGATGCAGGAGAATACCTGCCTGCTGCTGGAGGCGGTGGCGGAGCGGCTGAGCCAGGCGCTGCTTTTGGAATATGGGCCCCTGGCTGCCCTGGAGCTGGAGATCCAGAAACCTCACGCTCCTATCAGCCTGCCCTTTGGCAATGTGTCCGTGAAAGTGCGCAGAGGCTGGCACAGGGCATATATCGCCGTAGGCTCCAATCTGGGGAACAGGAAGACCCATATCCTGAGCGGCATACAGGCGCTGAAAGTGCACCCATTGATAAAACTGAAGAAAGTCTCCAAAATGATCGTGACCGAACCCTACGGCGGGGTGGAGCAGGAGGATTTCCTAAACGGCGCGCTGGAAATCGAGACGCTTCTGGAGCCGGAGGAGCTGCTGGAGGCGCTTCATCAGGTGGAGAATGCGGAGGGCCGGGAGCGGATAGTGCGCTGGGGCCCCAGGACGCTGGATCTGGATATTCTTTTTTATGACAGGCTTTGTTATGAGAGCGAAACGCTGGTGATTCCTCATGTAGACCTGGAGAACAGGGTGTTCGTCCTGAAGCCTATGTCAGAGATAGCGCCGTATTTCCGCCATCCCATAAGCAAAAAAACGATGACGGGGCTTTTAAAGGAACTGGAACAGAAGACCGAAGAAGACAGTGTCAGGCCGTCATCGGTGGAAATAAGCCTGCAAAGTTGATTTGAGCTGTTGGCAGATTGTGCTGAGCAGAAAGGGGAATTGCCCGCCGCGGAGCGGGGCTGAGGGAATCATAGAATTTGCGCAGGCATTCACGGAAAAGATGCTGAGTGAAATGAAGAAAGCGGCTAATGGGACTCGCGGGGAGGCTGAGATTGTCTCAGGAAATATCCGATAGGAAAGGCGCTAAAAGCTTCCCCGCGAATCCCGCGCAAAGCCCTGTAAAAAGCCCGGTCAGTATCCCGCCGAGGATCAAAAAGGGCAGATAGGCCAGCACGCCTATGGTGCGGGTGATCGCCAGGGCCATGGCCAGCTGGCCCAGATTGTGGGTCAGCCCGCCCATGGCCCCGGTGAGGAAAAGGGCCTTTTTTTGCAGAAGCCTCATCACCGCCGCCATGACCCACAGGCTGAGCAGCCCCCCGGCCAGGCTGTAGAGCAGGGACAGGGCCTGCCCGAACAAAAAGGCGGACAGCAGGATCCTGGAAATCAGCACGAAAAAAGCGTCCCTGGCGCGGAAATGCCGCAGCAGGATCAATGTGACCACATTGGCCAAACCCGGCTTGATGCCCGGAATGGGCACCAGGGGCGGGATGGCGTTCTCAATGGCGAAGATGGCCAGGGAGAACGTGGTGAAGAGGGCTAAAAAAGCGGTTTTCCGGACGGACATAGGAGTCTTCCTTTCTTTTGCGGTATAAATCAATAGGTGACGGCATCCGGTATCGCCGTGCTTTCCGAAGAATCGGACACGGGCCGCAGCCGGATGACAAGGCGGTTGGGCAGGCAGGTGACGGGCAGCTTTGAGTCGCTGATGAAACCCTGGCGGACGCAGAGTTTGTCGGGGCAGTCCGCGGAGATAATGGCAATGCTGCCGGGACGGACTTCGACTTCGTTGACGCAGCCGTTTTCTCCCTGTATGGTAAAAGTCTCTGCCTGCGAAATATCATTAAGATAAATACATTTTATCAGTACACCGTCTTGAAAAATTTCCGCGGCATAATCGGATTTGTCTTTTTCAACCAGCAGATAGAGCAGGCTTGCGGTGGACAGAAGCAGAAGGAATGCTGTAATGATCACTGCCGGCTTTCGCCAGGTTGTATTCTTTTTCATATAATTTAATTGGCCTTTCTGTCATAGTCGGCTTTCTGCATGCCCGGGCTGGCAGTGCTGTCTGGTATATGGCCGGAAAGTCGGTTACAGTAAATAGTATAGCAAAAAGGAATCGGAAAATGAAGTTTTTTTTGAGGAGATCAATCGCCGGAGCCCTGGCAGCAATTGTCCTGTGCTGCGGCTGTGCATATAACGGAGCGAAGAGGATGATGCCGGAGGAAAGCGGGGCAATCGCCGAACAGGGCAATGCAGAGAGCGCGGACAGGACCGGGAAAAGCGCTGCCAAGCCATGGCAGTACGCGGACATTGCCATGGGTACAGTGGTGCAGCAGACCATTTATGCAAAGGATGAGACCGCGGCAGCAGACTTTTCCGGGAAAGCCATGGAGATGCTTGCCCGGCTGGAGAGGGAGGAAATATCCTGGCGGCTGGACACTTCCGAAGTGTACCGTGCCAATGGGGCCGCAGGCAGCAAAGAGGGGGTCCTGCTGTCAGAGGATATGGCAGCGCTGCTGGAAAACTGTCAGGAATTGTGGGAGCGCTCGGAGGGGGCTTTCGATGTGACCCTGGGGGCGGTGACCAGGCTGTGGGATATTGACAAATGGGCCGCAGGGGAGACCGTGGAGGGGTTCCTGCCGCCCGCGGAGGAGACGCTGGCCCAGGCCCTGGATACATGCGGAAGCCAGAAAATGCTGCTTGTATGGGAGGCGCCCGCAGCGGAGGCGTCCTCCGCCGGAAATCCGACTCGTCTCTTTCTGCCAGAGGGCACGCAGTTGGACCTGGGAGCCGTAGGCAAGGGCTTTGCCATGGAAAAGCTCTGCAGCCTCCTGGCAGAACATCCCCATGTGACAGGCGCGGTGATATCCCTGGGGGGCAGTATCCTTACCTACGGCAGCAAACCCGACGACAGCCCCTGGCGGGTGGGAATCGTCAACCCCTTTGACACCTCGGCCAGCATCGGTATACTGACCCTGGAGGGCCAGTGGTGCATATCTACTTCCGGTGACTACGAGCGATACGTAGATTTGGACGGCGTGCGATACCACCACATCCTGGATCCCAAGACAGGCTCCCCTGCCGTCAGCGACGTGCGGGGCGTGACTGTCCTCATGAAAGACAGTCTGCTCAGCGACGGCTTGTCCACGGCCTGCTATATCCTTGGGCCGGAGAAAGGAATGACGCTGGCCGAACAGTACGGGGCGGAAGTCCTGTTCGTCATGGCGGACGGAAAACTTGAGATGTCCGATGGGATGGAACAGTATTTTAAGAGACTATGAACGATGGCTGAAACATCTGCAGAGAGAAGAAAGCCTGAATGTGCCACCGCGTTGGGGCAATAGGAAAAATCTTCTGTTTTTGAAATAAGAAATATTTATAACAAATATAATATTTATTGATTTTACTTATGGAACGAAATATAGTATAATAGCGTGGCAAAGGAAGATAATAGGATCCAGGCTTAGCCGGGATTCCCGGATGGCATCTTCGCATTGACGGGAACGCCTGCCGCTTCCTGTGCGGGAGTATAGATTGAAATGGATGACAGCCTGCCGCCTGAGAGCAGGGAATGGAGGAGAACTATGGTCAAAGCAATCGTAGGGGCCAACTGGGGCGATGAGGGAAAAGGCAAGATTACGGACATGATGGCGCAGGAGGCGGATATCGTCATCCGGTTCCAGGGCGGCGCCAACGCGGGGCACACCATCGTGAACGATTACGGGAAGTTTGCGCTGCATACGCTTCCGTCCGGTGTATTTTACAGCCATATCACGAATATCATCGGCAATGGGGTGGCGCTGAATATCCCTCTGTTGTTTGGGGAGGTGCAGTCCCTGGTAGAGCGGGGTGTCCCTGCCCCTAAGCTGCTGGTGTCCGATCGGGCGCAGATCGTCATGCCCTACCATATTTTGCTGGATCAGTATGAGGAGGAAAGGCTGGGAGGAAAGTCCTTTGGCTCCACCAAGTCCGGCATAGCGCCTTTCTATTCCGACAAATACGCGAAAATCGGCTTCCAGGTCAGCGAGCTTTTTGACGACGAAGTGCTGGAAGAGAAGACGAAGCGGGTCTGCGAGCTGAAGAACGCGCTGCTGGAGTATTTATATCACAAACCTATAATAAAATCGGAAGAACTTCTGGAAACGCTGCATTCCTACAGAGACATGGTAGCGCCTTACGTGTGTGACGTGTCCGCGTTTCTGGACAAAGCCCTGAAAGAGGGCAAAACGGTGCTGCTGGAGGGCCAGTTGGGCACCTTGAAAGATCCTGATCACGGCATCTATCCCATGGTGACCTCTTCCTCCACCCTGGCTGCTTTCGGTGCCATCGGAGCAGGCCTGCCGCCCTATGCGATCAAACAGATCGTGACGGTCTGCAAGGCATATTCTTCCGCGGTAGGCGCGGGAGCCTTTGTGTCCGAACTGTTCGGGGATCAGGCGGAGGAGCTGCGCCGCAGGGGCGGAGACGGCGGGGAGTACGGCGCCACCACCGGACGGCCCAGGAGAGTGGGGTGGTTTGACTGTGTGGCCTCTAAATACGGCTGCCGCCTCCAGGGAACCACGGACGTGGCCTTTACCGTTCTGGACGTGCTGGGCTATCTGGACGAGATTCCCGTGTGCGTGGGCTATGAGATCGACGGGGAGATCACCACGGACTTCCCCGTGACCAGTAAATTATCCAAGGCAAAGCCTGTGTTGAAAACTTTGCCCGGCTGGAAATGTGAGATCAGGGGCATCCGCAGATATGAGGACTTGCCGGAGAACTGCCGGAACTATATCGAATTCATTGAAGAACAGATCGGATATCCCATCACAATGGTCAGCAACGGCCCGGGCAGGGATGATATCATTTACAGGGAGTCCGCGCTGGCGCGGTGAGAGGCACATCCCGCGGCGGCATCACGGAGTTCCCGAGTGGTACCGCATGGGCGCTCGGCGGCTGAAAGAAAGCGCTGTGCCTGCGGGCGACAGGAGAGGAGGCACATGGAGAGCCATGGTGGGGAACCTGGAGTATTTCAAGGTGTTTTACTATACTGCCAAATTGGGGAGCGTTACGGGAGCCGCCAACGCGCTCTCCCTCTCCCAGCCCGCGGTGAGCCAGTCCCTGAAAGCACTGGAGACGAGCCTGGGTGTGACATTGTTCCAGCGGGCCTCCAGGGGCGTGCGCCTTACCGGAGAGGGACAGCTTTTGTACACCTATGTGGAGAAAGGTTATGAGGAGATAGAGCGGGGCGTGGAAAAGGTGCGGCAGATGCTGAACCTGGAGCTGGGGGAGGTGCACATCGGCGCCAGCGACATGACCCTGCGATTTTATCTGCTGCCTTTTTTGGAGGCGTTCCACGAAAGATACCCAGGCATCAAGGTCATTGTGGCCAACGCGCCTACCCCGGAGACCCTAAAACTCTTGCGGGCCGGAGAGATTGACTTCGGCGTGGTGAGCACCCCTTTCCCGGAGGAGAGGGATATCAGTGCGGAACCGGTCAGGGAGATAGAAGACGTGTTTGTAGCCGGACGCAGGTTTATTTCTTATAAAAATAAGATGCTGGATCTTCAGGAACTGGAGAAGCTGCCCCTGATTTACCTGGAGGGGAGCACTAGCACCAGGGCATACATGGACGCCTATCTGGCCGAGAACGGCGTGTGGGTGCAGCCGGAGTTCGAGCTGTCCACCAGCGATATGATCGTACAGTTCGCCCTGCGCAGCCTGGGGATAGGCTGCGTGGTCAGGGACTTCGCCACGGAAGCCTTAGACAGCGGCCTGCTGTTCGAGCTGCGCTTCAATAAAATGATACCCAAAAGGGAGTTCTGCGTGGTCACCAGCCGGAAAGGCCCCCTTGGGGCGGCGGCCGGGAAGCTGCTGGAAATCATGCGTGACGGCCGGGAGTGACAGGCCGGATGAAAAATCGTGGGAACATCCCGAAGCAGGAGCGTAAGTTTTATTGATTGGTATGAGCGATGAAGCGCGGAAGGGGGTAAAATATGATTCGGAATATTATATTTGATATCGGTAATGTATTGACGGATTTCAGCTGGAGGAAGTTTTTGCAGAAGAAAGGCTTCAATGAGGCCATGGTGGAGCGCATTGCCAAAGCCTCCGTCCAGAGTCCTGCCTGGAACGAAATCGACCGGGGCGTATGGTCCCTGGAGGAACTGATGCAGGCATTCATCGCGAGAGATCCGGAGATAGAAGAGGAACTTCGCAGGGCTTACGCCAATGTGACAGGCATGGTCACCCGGCGGGATTACGCCATCCCCTGGATTCAGGAGTTGCAGGCAAAAGGATACCGGGTATACTATCTGTCCAATTTCTCGGAGAAAGCCTATGAGGACTGCGCGGATGCCCTGGATTTCCTGCCCTATACGGACGGCGGCATCCTTTCTTATCAGGAGAAAGTAGTCAAACCTGACCCGGAGATCTACAGGCGGCTGCTCACCCGATATTCCCTGAAAGAGGAGGAGAGCGTGTTCCTGGACGACACCCCGGGCAACGTGGAGGCGGCCAGAGCGCTGGGGCTTTACGGAATCTGCTTTCAGACCAAAGAACAGGCGGAGGAAGAACTGCGGGGGCTGGGGGTCCGCTGACAATATCTGTCATCAGGTATATGTGCTGAATGGGAGCAGGGAGTGGGATCTGGATCCCCAGCCCCGTCCACGTTCAGTAAGCTGGTTTCAGTCCATAGCCTTTTCTTCGGCTTTCTCGGAAGCCTCTTCCCCGGGCGATGCGCCCCGGGGGTCGCCGATGGCGGACTTCCCCGTGAGCCTGCCGTGCATCCAGGAAAAGAGCCAGAGAATCAGCGGCAGGGCAAAAGTGGCTACCAGGCAGATCCGAAACCATTTGGCGGACTGGGAGCTGTCCGCAATGGCAGTGATAAGGGTGACCACATACAAAAGAACCAGCAGCACCACGCCGGCCATGGCCACAATCTGCCTGGAGTTCCGCGAACTCCATGAGTTCCGCGAACTCCGTTTCTTTTTTTCATTCTGTTTTCTTGTCTCTTTCATAGGTTCCTCGTTTTTGCATATATTTTCTTTTTCCGGGCATCCCTGTTTCGACAGGTCTCTTTCGTGATTGTAGCATGTTTGCCTCCGGTTGGCAACAGGAGGATGCACGGAAAAGCAATGTTGAGAGCCCCGACCGGAAATATGGTACTATTTCCTTATAGTAAATCAAAAACTACACAAATGCGTTTGCGAATATTTTCCGAGACAAGAAAAAGCCAGACAGGCAAAGCAGCAGGCGGCAAGGGGCCACCCTGAAAGGGAGGATTCAGGCTCCGTCTTGCGGATTGGCTTTGCAGGGCGGAGCCTAAGTATTATTTCATCTTTGGTGTTATCAAAGGAGGGGGTTCCTTGACATTCAATAGTCTAACCCTGAATCAGACATTTATACACGGTAAGGGAAATTTTTGAAAATATTTTTATTGTCTAAAAAGCCAATCTGTTATATACTGATAAAAGCGGCGGATTCGGAATATCCGTCCGAAATACAGCCGGCATATGTCCGGCGGGATTAAAAAGGTGGTAGATATGGCATTATTGGAAAAGTGGAGAGAAGAGGCATATAACGAGTCTATGGGACAGGACAAGCTTCAGAAGCTTTGGGCTGCGTATTTTCAGGAAGAGAAAGAGATCTATGCCCAGCTTTTGAAAAAACCGGACGAAGTGGTACAGGGTACGGTGAAAGAGCTTGCCGAGAAGTATCAGGTATCCATAAAGACCATGACAGGCTTTTTAGACGGCATCAATGACAGCTTAAAGGAGCCTAATCCTATCGAAGAGATGGAAGAAGATACTGTAGTGAATTTAGGATTCGACAAGGCATTGCTGTACAAGAACATGGTGGCTGCGGAGGCAGACTGGCTTTACAATCTGGAGGAGTGGAACGACATCTTTGACGAGGAGACCAGAAAGACTCTTTACAAGGAGCAGAAATCCTCCACCACCATCGTGAAAGAAGCAAAGGTCTATCCCAACGATCCCTGCCCCTGCGGGAGCGGTAAGAAATATAAAAAGTGCTGCGGCAGAAAATAGAGGGATCCTATGAAAAAACTCTTAAAACAGATAAAGTTGGAGACTCTTTTGTCTTCGGCGCTGTATATTGTGCTGGGGATTGTAGCGCTGGTGATTCCGGGCACCATGGTGAAGACTATGGGGTATCTGATCGGTATTCTTCTGATCGTAGGGGGAGCGGTTTCCATGATCTGCTATCTGCTGCGGGAGGCCAGCCAGAATTATTACAGAAATGACTTTGGATACGGCCTGGTGAGCATAGCGGTGGGCATTCTCTTTCTCTATAAGGTGGAATGGATCATTTCTCTGGTGCCGTTGATCCTGGGCATTCTGGTGGTGGCCAGCGGCTGCAGGAAGCTTCAGAATGTCATCGACATGAAGCGGATGGGGTATGGAAACTGGGTATACATGCTGATTCTGGCCGCAGTGAATGTGGTACTGGGGGCAGCTCTTATCGTCAATTCTCTGGACGCAGCGCTGTTTTTCCTGCAGCTTGTGGGGGCAGGGCTGATCTTCAGCGGAGTCACGGACTGTATTACCTGTTTTTATCTGGCAAAGAAAGCAAAGGGCTATTTTGACGATCTGAATGCTGTGGACAGCACTTTTGCAGAGGTGGTGGACGCCGATGAGGACGGGCAGAAAGGCTAAGGAGCAGGACAATGAATATAGCATCATTTTTATTGCCCAAGGCAGAGGTGGCTTATCTGCGGGACGATATGACGTTACGGCAGGGCTTGGAGAAGCTGCGCAGGAGCGGCTTTTCCGCCATACCGGTCATTGATATGGAAGACAGATACGTAGGCGTGGTAGGTGTGGCGGATTTCCTCTGGAATATACTGGCTTATAACCAGAGCCTGGAAAATATCACGTTTAAAAATCTGGAGCAGTCATGCGTGCGGGACTTCCTGCAAAGCGGCAAGGTGAAGCCTGCCTGCATTGACACCACGATGGAGAATCTGCTGGAGCGGGCCAAGAACCAGAATTTTGTACCGGTGATTGATGACAGAAATGTATTTATCGGAATCGTCACCCGCAGCGATATTATTAAGTACTTTGTAGATAAAACAACAGGGAAGACGGAAAGAAACAATCCGGCGGATCCGGGACAGGCGGACTATCGGCCGGTTCGGGACACATAGAAGATATGTAAAGAATACGTAGAAAGATACTTGTAGAAAGATACTTGTAGAAAGATACTTATAGAAGAGAGGGAGACGAAGATGAAGAAACTGGAGGAATATGTAATCAGTATACCTGATTTTCCCGAAGAGGGAATTATTTTCCGTGACGTAACCAGTGTTCTGCAGGACGCGGAAGGACTGCAGCTGGCGGTGAATACCATGCAGGAGCTGGTAAAGGATTTGGAATATGATGTGGTGGCAGGGCCGGAATCCAGAGGATTTATATTTGGAACCCCCATTGCCTATAATAATAAAAAGCCCTTTGTGCTGATCCGCAAGGCGGGGAAGCTGCCCAGGGAGACAGTTTCTATTTCCTATGACCTGGAATATGGGCAGGCTACCATCGAGATGCACAAGGACAGCATCAGGCCGGGACAGAGGGTACTGATCGTGGATGATCTCATCGCCACAGGCGGTACCACGGAGGCCATGATTAAGCTGGTGGAGAGTCTGGGCGGCCAGGTGGTAGGTGTGGTGGTCCTGATGGAGCTGGCGGGACTGAAAGGCCGGGAGAAGATCGCGGGATACCGTCTGGACTCTGCTATCTGTTATCCGGGCAAATAGTGCGCGATAACTCCTGAAAGGCATTCCGATGGCAGATTTAAGCAACTGCGAATAAATTGCGCACAGAAGAATGCCAAAGCGCAGGGCCGGTGAAGCAGGCCGTATGGGGATTTGGGAGGAGCAGGGCCGCAGGGAATGGGGCGAAGACATGATAGAAAGCGTGGTTATCTATGGCAGAAGAAAAATTTGACGAGATTTTTGACGATGGAAAGATGAGCGAATATCATGAATTCGTGAATCCTGATGATCTGTATCAGGAGCTAGTTCAGCGCGTCCAAAAATATCATCCCAGCGACGACATTTCCATGATTCAGAAAGCTTACCAGATTGCGGCGGAGGCCCATAAGGATCAGCTGCGCAAGTCCGGGGAGCCTTATATCATCCATCCGCTGAACGTAGCTATTATTCTGGCAGAGCTGGAGCTGGATAAGGAGACCATTGTAGCAGGACTCCTCCATGACGTGGTGGAGGATACCATCATGACAGAAGAGGATCTAAAGCGGGAATTCGGGGACGATGTGGCGCTTTTGGTGGACGGCGTCACTAAGCTGGAGAAGATTCCGCTGTCCGCCGGGGGCGATCAGCCGGACGAGAAGCTGGAGATGCAGGCGGAAAATCTGCGCAAGATGTTCCTTGCCATGGCAAAGGACATCCGCGTGATCCTGATCAAGCTGGCGGACCGCCTCCACAACATGCGCACTCTCCAGTACAAGAAGCCGGAGAGCAGGCAGCGCATTGCCAAAGAAACTCTGGAAATCTATTGTCCCATCGCCCAGAGGCTGGGCATTAGTAAGGTAAAGATAGAGCTGGATGATCTGTCCTTAAAATATCTGGAGCCGGAGGTGTACTACGATTTAGTAGACAAAATCTCCGTGCGCAAGAGTGTCCGTGAGAAGTATATCCAGAGTATTGTGGACGAGGTCAGCGAGCATATCAGCAACGCCGGCATCAAGGCAAAGATTGACGGCCGGGTAAAGCATTTCTTCAGCATATACAAAAAGATGAAGAACCAGGACAAGACTCTGGACCAGATATATGACCTGTTTGCGGTGCGCATTATTGTGGACAGCGTAAGGGATTGTTATGCGGCCCTCGGTGTCATACATGAGATGTATAAGCCCATTCCGGGGCGGTTTAAGGATTATATTGCCATGCCCAAGGCGAATATGTATCAGTCCCTGCACACTACTTTGATCGGCAGCTCCGGCCAGCCCTTTGAGATACAGATCCGTACCTTTGAGATGCATAAGGCTGCGGAGTACGGCATTGCGGCCCACTGGAAGTACAAGGAGGCCTCGGACGGTAAGAAAGTGGCTGCCCAGGAGGAGGAGAAGCTGGTGTGGCTGCGCCAGATCCTGGAATGGCAGAGAGACATGTCGGATAACAGGGAATTCATGAAGCTTTTAAAGAATGACCTGGATTTGTTCTCCGACAATGTGTACTGCTTTACGCCCACCGGCGAGGTGAAAAACCTCCCTGCCGGATCTACCACCATTGATTTTGCATACAGCATCCATTCCGCGGTGGGAAACCGCATGGTGGGGGCCAGGGTGAATGACAAACTGGTGACCATTGACTATGAGATCAATAACGGCGACCGGATCGAAATCATTACTTCCCAGAATTCCAAAGGACCCAGCCGTGACTGGCTGAATGTGGTAAAGAGTACCCAGGCCAAGAATAAAATCAATCAATGGTTCAAAAATGAACTGAAAGAAGACAATATCATAAAGGGAAAGGATCTGCTGTCCAATTATTGTAAGGCCAGAGGCGTAGTCCTTTCGGATTTGTTGAAAACCGAGTATATGAATGCGGTCATGCGCAAGTACGGATTCCGGGACTGGGACTCCGTGCTGGCTGCCATTGGTCACGGCGCCCTGAAAGAGGGACAGGTGGTCAATAAGATGCAGGATCTCTACGACAGGGATCATAAGCGGGAACTGAGCAATGAGGAGGTTCTGGCAAGCATCGCGGAGAATGGGGCGCTGTCCGCGGCAAAGCCAGCCACCATGAAAGCCAAGAGCGGAATCGTGGTGCGGGGAATTGCGGATCTGTCGGTGCGGTTTTCCAAATGCTGTTCTCCGGTGCCCGGGGACGAGATCGTGGGCTTTGTCACAAGGGGGCGGGGCATTTCCATCCATCGAACGGATTGTGTGAACATGATGAATCTGCCGGAAATGGAGCGGGCCCGGATCATTGACGCGGAATGGCAGGCGCCGGAGGATGTGACGGAGAAGTATGTGGCGGAGATCGACATCTACGCCAACAACCGCAACGGACTGTTGGCGGATATCACCAAGGCGCTGACGGAAAAGAATATCAGTATCCTCTCCCTGAATACAAGAGTCAGCAGACAGGGCCTGGCTACTATGCAGACATCCTTTGAGGTGGAGAGCCGGGAGGAACTGAACCGGGTAATTGAGAAGATCCGGAGTATTGAGAGTGTGGTGGATATCGAGCGGGCCACGGGCTAAGCGTGAGAAGAAGTTCTAAGCCTGTAAAGAGGGGGCATGGCCCCCTCTTTGGACACAGGCTAAGAACTTCTAGGCTCATAAGCGAACAGGTTCGCTTTATGAGCCGGTCTCACGCGGAAGAATGCCCAAAGTGCGGGCATTCTTCCGGTCTTGCACAGATTTGTTGATTTTTTTGTTAATGGTGATTTTGGGGAGGAAAATAGGATGGGTGATATTAAAATTGGGCGGATGGTGCTGGGGGTTTGCCAGACGAATTGCTATTTTTTGTATCGGGATGGGGAGCATGAGGCCATTGTGGTGGATCCGGCGGATCAGGGCGGGAATATTTATGCTGCCCTGCAGAAGAACGGATTTCGGGTAGCAGGGATTCTGCTGACCCATGGGCATTTTGATCATATCTGGGGGTTGGATGCTTTGCGGGACGCGGCTAACGCCGCGGCAGAGGCGGACGGAAAGGAGCCCGTGAAAGCGTATGCATGTGAGGCGGAGCGGGAGCTTTTGAAGAGCCCGCGACTGAATGTGTCGGAGCAGGCTGGCAGGGCCTGTGCCACCTATGCGGATGTGTACGTAAAGGATGGCGAGGAGATTTCGCTGGCAGGCATGACCTGTAAGGTGATTGCCACGCCCGGGCACACGGCGGGAGGCTGCTGCTATTATTTTGCGGAAGCGGGCATTTTGGTCAGCGGAGATACGCTGTTTGCCGAGTCCGTGGGTCGGACGGACTTCCCTACGGGCAGCATGGGGACGCTGGTGCGCTCCATCAAGGAGAAGCTGTTCGTGCTGCCGGAGGATACACGGGTGTATGCCGGGCATGGGGAGAGCACCACTATCGGTTATGAGAAGAAAAACAATCCGTTCTGCGTATAGTAAGGGCAGGATAGGATTTTGGGCGGCTAAGGCCGCAGGGGCAGGGCGGTGGCTGTGATTTTTGACCGGGGCGATGTGCTTTTTGAGGCAGATGCCAGAGGCGGGAGCAAAAGGGCCATCGCTCTTTGTGTACTGCGGCGCGGCATGGATGACGCGTATGGCCGGAAATAAATGAGATGGATGATTTTCAAATCCGGGCACAGAGAGACGCCGGATTGGGAAAAGTCCGAAGAAGAGTGGCAGAACGGAAAGATTCCGGAGGAGACAGAAAATGCTGGCAGTGGAGCTGAATAGGGCAAACTTTGAATATGACGTGAATTCCATCGTGAGGGCTTTTTATCCTGAGGATCAGGTGTATGTGCTGACCCCGGAGTGCAGGGAGGAGAAATGGGAGCAGCTGCAGGGGAGCGTGCGTATCCGTATAGAGCTGCGGGAGGACGGGGCATTGCTGACCGCGGACGGAAAGGAATACCGCTGGGATTGGCGGGAGGATAAGGAGAAAAGAGCAGCGGAACAGGCAGTGAAAGCGGAATACACCGACGACGAAGATAAAGCAGATGAAGAAAAGAAGACAGATGAAACAATGGACGAAAAAACATATAAATACGGTTTTAAATGTTTCCTGTACCGTACCTTGTCTCAGGAGACGGGAAAGAGCCTGCCCTGGGGGAATCTGACGGGAATACGTCCTACCAAGATCGCCTATCAGCTACTGGAGCAGGGGGTGGGCCAGCGGGAAATCATAGAGCATTATATGCAAAGATACTATGTTAACCGGGAGAAAGCAAAGCTTTCCGTGGACATTGCCAGAAGAGAGCGGGAGCTGCTTTCCGGTCTGTGCCGCCAAGAGGATACCCCGGGACAGGAGCGGATGGACAGTCCTCAAAATGTTCTCTGGAAAGAGGGCGGCAACGACGGCGAACAGGATTATGACCGCGGCTACAGCTTAGGCTACAGCCTTTATATCGGCATCCCTTTCTGCCCCAGCACCTGCCTGTATTGTTCTTTCACCTCTTTTCCGATTGGGGCATATCGAAAGGATGTAGACCGCTACATAGATTGTCTGGTGAAAGAAATGGAATTCACAGCGCAGATCTATCGGAACAGGCGGCTGGACTGTGTCTACATAGGCGGCGGTACGCCTACCACCCTGGAGGCGGAACAGCTGGAGCGGCTGCTAGGGAAGCTGAAAGCTCTGTTCGATTTCTCCTCTGTCAGGGAGTTTACCGTGGAGGCAGGACGGGCAGACAGCATCACGGAGGACAAGCTCCGTGTGCTCCGCAAATACGGCGTGGACAGGATATCCGTGAATCCCCAGACCATGAAGCAGGAAACCTTGGATATCATCGGCAGGAAAGCCTCCGTAGCCCAGGTGGAGGAGGCTTATGCGCTGGCCCGCAGGCTGGGCTTCGACAATATCAACATGGATTTGATACTGGGCCTGCCGGGAGAGCTGGAGGCGGACGTGCAGGGTACCATAGACCGGGTGGTGGAGCTGGCGCCGGACAGCCTCACGGTGCACTCCCTGGCCATCAAGCGGGCCTCCGGGCTGAACCGCTGGATTCAGGAGAACGGGATGCCCGTCCTGCACAATACGGACGAGACCATGGAGATAGCGGCACAGGGGGCGGAGCGCCTGGGCCTGGTGCCCTATTACCTCTACCGGCAGAAGAATATGTCCGGGAACTTTGAGAATGTTGGGTATGCCAGAGAGGGGAAGTTTGGGCTGTATAATATATTGATTATGGAGGAAGTGCAGACCATCGTGGCATTGGGGGCAGGGTCGATCACCAAAAGAGTATATCCGGACGGGCTGATCAAGCGAAGCGAAAATGTGAAAGACGTTTCCCAATATATCGAAAGAATCGGGGAAATGATAGAAAGAAAACGTGTGTTATTAGAAGATTAGCAATTCAAAATTCAGAGCAGAATGGGAGGTGGCACAATAATGAAAGCTATCGCATTTTGCGGACTTGCGTGTTGCGTTTGCTCTGAAAATAAAGGCTGTGTAGGTTGCCAAGACGGAGGCTGTGAAAGCCACGGATGGTGCAAAAACTATAACTGTTGTAAAGAAAAAGGGCTGAACGGCTGTTGGGAATGTTCTGAATTTCCTTGCACCGGATGTATGCTTGATAAGCCTCGTATTCGTGCTTTTGCAGAGTTTGCAAGAAGATACGGTGTAGTGGAACTTGAAAAATGCCTCCTTAGGAACAAGGAAAAAGGCATTGTGTATCACTATGAAGGTCAGCTTACTGGCGACTATGACAAGTGCCAGACCGAGGAAGAAATCATTGAAATGATTAAGACAGGAAATAAGCTGTTCGGTCTGCCGTGTTACTGTGGTCATGATTGCTCAAAGTGTGTTACCTATATTGCTACTCAAACCAATAATGATGACCTGCGCAGACAGGCTCAGAGTTTTTATAAAGAGACATTTGGACTTGATATTCCTCTTGAAAAATTCTATTGCGACGGCGGTAGATCAAAGAACGTGTTTGAGCTGTGTAAGGAATGTCCTTTCAAAAAGTGTTGCATTGAACGAGGTATAGATGCTTGTGGTAAATGCTCGGAATACCCTTGCAAAGAGATTTCGGACTATCAACAAAAATATGTAAATAAGTGCAATCAACTGGAGAATAAAGCAAAATGACGATTAGCAAAAACGAATACTTAATTTGTCCTTGTAAAGCTTCATCTATACCATACTGGAAAGCAAAATCTATAACTGTACCGGATGGTATGAGCATTGTGCACCAGGACAATTTCAATAAACTGGAATATCAGCATTACATTGACGAGCCTTATTTTCGCTTAATACATAGTCTGCAAGGCTTGTCTGTTCAAGTGCTTCCGCAGGGATATTCGCTTCGTAAAGCCACTTTGAAAGACTTTGCAGAACACATCAATAGCTGCTATAGTAAGATCGGTGTAACAGAAGCCGACCTACGAGACTACACAACTCGCCCAGTATATGATTCCGCTTTATGGTTGGCAATAAAAGATAACCAAACCGATAAAGTAGTTGCAACGGGAATTGCCGAACTTGACAAAGAGATTGGTGAGGGCGTTTTAGAGTGGATTCAAGTATCAGAACAACATCGTGGATGTGGATTGGGGAAATATGTTGTTTTAGAGCTGCTATGGAGAATAAAAGACAATGCCAAGTTCGCTACGGTATCCGGTCAATGTAATAACCCAACAAATCCAGAGGCATTGTATTGCAAATGTGGATTTACTGGTTCTGATGTTTGGCACATTTTAAGAAAGGGGTAAATAGATGGCTACATGAATTACGCATTTAATGATTGCGGATGGCGTTCTTAAACACTTTCCCAATTTCCATAGACACGGCTTCTGTGTGGGCAATATTGCTTCGGATTGTGATGCTTTCTGCAACGAGTACATCCTGAAGCGTAAAGGCAAAATCAAATCTGCAGAAGAATATACGTTTCTGCTCGGTTGCTAATGTCATTTGATTACTGATGCAACGTTTCAAGCTATGATCCGAGACGATGATCGGGTTAATGCGACATGGTTGCGCATTAAGGCAGACGAAGAATTGCGTGTTGCCGGTGCCGGTATGGATGAAACGTGGGATTCAGTAAAAAGGCTCATTCCCAAGAAAGATCAAATGCGTGAGATCTACGCAATGGAAGAGAGCCGAGTATCTGAGCGAACATCCGAACTCCGGGTATCTCACAGAAATTCTTCCTTTGAAATCTTTCCCTGATTATATTGATTACCCCCTCAAGGGTGTATCGTTCGCAAGATCGGTGTGATGGCTTGGAGTTCGTTGACCACTTTTTGACTTTTATGTTTTATGATATTCTGGGAGAGGAGGTTGCTATGGCATACAAAATACTCATTGTTGATGATGAAAAAATGCTGACAGAGTTATTGTCAAGCCACTTACAGAAGTGTGGATATGAGGCCTTTGTGGCGGAAAATGCACAGCAGACAATATCCATGCTGAATATCTATCCGGATTTGATTCTGCTTGACATCAATATGCCGGAAACAGACGGATTGGAGCTATGCAAAATGATCCGCCAGAATGTGGTCTGCCCCATTTTGTTTCTGACAGCCCGGATTACGGAACAGGACAAGGTAAACGGCTTGCAGGCCGGCGGTGACGACTATATAACCAAGCCTTTCAGCCTGAAGGAATTGACCGCGAGAGTGGAGGCCCACCTGCGGAGGGACGAGCGGAGCAAATGTACGCCTAAAATCGTATCTTCCCAGGGTCTGATCGTAAATCTGGCGGAACGGACGGTTTTTTATGGGGAAAAGCCGCTGAACCTGTCAAACCGTGAGTTTGATATCGTGGAGTTCCTGATGCGCAACGTGGGTCAGATCTTCGACAGGGAACGGATTTATGAGGCTGTCTGGGGGCTTGACGCCGAAGGAGACAGCGGAGTGATAAAAGAGCATATCCGGAAGATCAGGAATAAGCTGAAGGAAGCTGCGGGCAGGGAATACATCGAAACAGTCTGGGGGATGGGTTACAGATGGAAAAAATGAGGAAACCCAAATCAATGAAAAGCGCCTTTATCTGGGCGGTAGCCGTTACCATGTTTCTTGTTTTTGCGGCATCTGCCCTGACCATTTACGGATGCTACCGTATACAGAAAGTGATACTTCCGGATTCCAGGGAAGTCTGGCTGAATACCCGGACGGTCACAGCGGACGGGAAGGTATTAGAGGGAGGGCAGAGGGTTACCCTTGACGAACCTGCCCAGGTGGGGATAATCGTTCCTACCGGAGTGGATATAACTCTGGAGAATACGGAATTCATAATAGAGAAAATCGAGTCCGGCTTCGTGGCGCTCCGCCCAAAGCAAAAGTTCGTATACAGAATGGCAGGCATTTCTATGGTGCTGCTTCCTTTTGTCTATTCCATTACAGGCATCATGCTGTGCGCATGGTGGTTTTACAGGAAAGAACTGTCGCCGCCCATTCAGGTTCTTGCCGATGCGACAAAGCATATCCGGGAGCAAGACCTTGATTTTAGGGTTGATTACAGCAGGAATGATGAATTAGGAAGGCTCTGCACCGCTTTTGAAGAAATGCGGCAGGCGCTCTATGATAACAACCGTCAGCTATGGAACATGACCAGGCAGCGCAGGATCCTGCAGGCGTCAGTGGCGCATGACCTCAGAAATCCCATTGCGATTGTCGAGGGATATGTGGAATATATGCAGCAATGCCTGGCAGATGGAAATCTGAATGACGAAGAATTGCAGCATACACTGTCTAACCTTGCGGTAACGGCAAAACGGCTTGAACATTATACCGATTATATCCGTGACCTGAATGCCATTGAAGAAACGGAAACAAAGTATTCCGTAGTTCAATTACCGGACTTTTTAGGAAGAGCTACGGAAAGTCTTTCGTTTCTTGCGGAACAACATAACCTGGAGATTGCATACCATTCTGCCATATCCGAATGCCAGGTGAAATTAGACGAGCATATTTTTTACCGTATTGTGGAGAATATCTTTTCTAATGCCATTCGATATGCCAAAAGCAGGGTGGATTTTGGGTACTCCCTTACCGATAATATACTTATGATAACCATATCAGACGACGGCGAAGGTTTTTCAAGGGCAATGCTCCGTAAAAAGAACACCTTTTTTTATTCTGAGGATAAAACGGGAGAGCATATGGGCCTGGGCTTGGCTACAAGCCGTGTCCTTAGCCAGAAGCACGGCGGAAGTCTGGAACTTTCAAATATTGCTTCCGGTGGAGCTTGTGTGACTATTAAACTTGCAGTCCACAAAATGAACTGATTTTTTAATTAAAAGGCTTGGAGCAAAAAAGTGATTGACAAAGAGGCAAATCAAGGTTTATTTTGGAGGAATTAAAATGGATAAGAAAAAATAATGAATCGGGTAATTTATGCGATTTATAGATTTGTTGCAAAATAGATATACTACATAACGCCAGAATTTATCGTACTGCACTGGTTAACCATATATAGCTGGCGTTATGTAGTCGGTTTACTCGAAAATTTTAACTGTTAAGCAGTATAAATCGCATTTTTCCGGCACAACAATAAGCCAAAAAGGAGTTGGATATGAGAAATACGAAACCGAAATCTAAGAAGAAAAAGATTCTCTTTATTATATTTTCTATTGTGGTCACACTAATAATTGCTGGCGATTGGATATTGACTGTAATGGTATATAACGAGAATTTTGACCAGCGATTTGAGAGCTATGAGCCGCTTATGCTCTATGTTGACGACTTTGACGGACTGCACCGCACGAAATATGAGTTTCGTTCCAACGAGGGGCAGAAACTGGCGGGATATATGTATAGTTCGGGAGAAAACCAGCGTGGTATCGTTGTAATGGCACATGGCTTTGGTGGAGGTGGACATAATTCTTATATGGATTGTGTGAATTATTTTGCCTGTCATGGATATTATGTTTTC